>NPIG01000259.1_pt1 | contig 33267 bp, 34 predicted proteins | sample 8637441 | NCBI WGS metagenome assembly NPIG01 (sample SAMN07420675, study PRJNA396082) | bioreactor metagenome | isolation source: sample BR6 brine-fed electro-methanogenic bioreactor BR | place: Japan: Kochi | collected 2016-06-14
TTAGGCAATTCAATGACGTGTGTTATTTGCCGTCGAGTACTCACGGATTCAGGTTGAAGGCAAAGCCGAGAAATTCGAGCTGGTCGCCATGCGCCACCCGGACTCTTGGCTTCGTTGACCGTAAGCTTGAGGCGCTTGGTCAGAAAGGTTCCGACGCTGGCCATGCCCCGCTCGCCGGCCCGGCGACTCTTCACCAAAACGACGAAGTCGGCGGCGTAGCGGACGAACTTGAAATATTGGCCCAAAATCGGTGATTTAAAAATCTGAAGCCTTGGATTTATTTGCTTGCGAACATTAAAACACCTTATCTGTTGACACAGAAAGGCGAACTCACATAAAGTAGTTTTATTTAACGAATCCAAAGGGCGCGGAATAAATTTTGTTTCGCCCTCCAGTTCGAAGCCATTTTTTAGAAACCGCCCCAAAAAATCTGTCAAAGGCAAATCCATCGAAAGGTGGAGGCGCAAAGTCACCGGTCTAAAGGGGCCCTCCCCCCATGACGGCTGGACTGCCAGATTCTCCGATGATCTTCTTCTCGCAGTGCCTTGGTTTTTTGGGTCGCAAACTTCCTTGTCGAGGTATTGCGCCATGGCTTGTTCACTCCCGCCCCGCCCCTGCGGCTGGGCCGCTCAACTCCTTATATTTCTCTGTTTTTTCGGCCTTCTGACCGTCCCGGTCTTTGCGTCGAATCCTGCGTCTCTGGCCGAAGACGCATTGAGTCTGCCCGCCGAATACGGCAGGGTCATCTATCAGAAGAACAGTGGAGCTGAGGATCAGATCTATATTATCGGACAAGCCCACCGCAGTGGGGTTAGCGGCATTAATGGCGAGAATACGGTTCAAACCCAGCTCGAGATTTTTCGGATCGGAGAGTGGCTGGTCAAAAAAAGGAATGTCGGGCTTCTGCTTCCCGAAGGTTTCTTCTGCAAGAATTCCTCGGGCCAGGCCGCAGTGACCGTGATTGCCTCCCAGAGAACGGACGCCCCTAGCCCTGACGATGAAAGCCTGCGCGAAAGGCTGCTGGAAACGAATACGTTCGTGAACGCCGATACCCTGCTCAAGACCAATTACAACCTCTGCCTGGGGCAGGTCGAGGACGAAAAGCTTTACCGCGAGGTGGCCGTTTTCCTGCGCCGGCTCGGCGATGCTCGGGGGGCGGTGGATCCGGCCCTGTATGACCAGCTCGATCTTTTTCAAAAACAGCGCACGGCGGTCATGTTGCAGAATATCCCCACGGTAACCGAGAGCGTATTTCAGCAAGGCGCCATTCAATCGAAGAGGGCCATTTTTACCATTGGCATGGCCCACGTTCCCGAAATTGTCGAATTCTTGCAGAGAGGTGAGGTGGAGTCGGTCGGGGGGAGCCAGAACGGTTCGGCATCGCTTGCGCTTCTCGAGCGGGAGTTCGGGGTGACGGTGATCCTGCCCAAGACCCTGGCCGAAGACGAAAGAGTGCTTCGCAGCACCAGAATGTACGACCTGGCCACGGAGTGATGACTGGAAAATGAAAAAAGCTACCTGCGTGGCGCAGGTAGCTTTTTTCATTAGCGGGGATGAGTGGCAGTCTCGTCAGATTTTGCCCTTTTTCTGTCCCCAGATAGCAGATTCATGGACGATCACACGTTTAATAGGACTTCTCTTTTTCCATGCCCTCTTTTTGGTGCTCCATCTGTTCTTTCATTTCCTTCATCTGCTGTTGTTTTTCGTCCATTTTTGGCTGCATTTTTTCCATGCCCTGGCCTTTCTCGGACCAGTAGGGGGCCTGGCCATAATATTCGTAGACCTCGCGCCCGTATTGATCTCCGGTCATGCCGGGCTTCATCTCGGGAGCGTTGGCCAAGGTGTCCTGCTTGATCTGCAGATGATCGCCACTGGCGGCCAGGTGGTCATGGAACACTTGGTAGGGAAGGTAGTGCTGCTTGCCGCCCAGGCCGAGAATCTCACCGGTTTCGACGACCACAAAGCGAATGCGGCCTTCCCGGTCGATCAGCAGGTTTTTCACTTCTCCGATATCGTCGCCTTTCTCGTTATGGACTTCCATCCCGACGAAATCTCTGGATGAACGAAAGTCCTTCTGCAGACCCGTCGTTTCCTCATGCCCCATGAGCTTTTCGGCTTTTTGCTTTATCCTTTCCATTCCTGTCTCGGCCTTTTCGTCCGAGGCAAGCGCGGTTCCGCCCAGCATCAAAGTCATCGCCAGGGCTGAAACCATCCACATCTTTATCATGTTCATAGTCGGTCTCCTTTGTGTCTCATCCCCCACGTCAAAAGTATCCCCAAAACGGGAATTGTCAAGATTGTCGCCGACCTTATGTGCTTGATTTAAAAAGTATCCTGGAAAAGAAATGGCTTTGCTGGAGGCTGAAAAAGAATTTACCAATCAGGCATTTGCCCGGATTTGTCCGAAAAGAGAAAAAAATTTCATCATTAAACAATGAAGGCATTCTTGATGTCTTCCCGATGGGCGTGGTCAATCCGTCTCATCTTCCGCAAAATGGGGTCGGTCGGTGCAGCAGAAGGTCGAGGAGATCTTCGGCAAACAGCCCGGCAAGGGGGGGCAACCCCGACGAGGTGGTAGCGATCGGCGCGAGCAGCAGTCAGGAAGGCGACGTCATCGACGCCGAAGACACTGAGGATGACGACTACAAGCAAAGCGCGTAGGCCTTGAGCGCCGGTCCCTGTTCTGCATCAAATGTGAAAAGGACGGGTTCGAACCCTGCACCCGCACCCTGCAAGCCGGCATGAATGGCTGGTATGCCGGCAACATCGTCTTCGGCGGCCTGATCGGCATCCTCATTGTCGACCCGGCCACCGGGGCCATGTGGGACATCAAGGAAAACAACATTGTCATGGACCTCTCGGCCACGGCGATCCGGGAAGAAGATCCCGCCATCCTCCCGGACGAAGCCGTGCTGAGGGAGGAGAAAGAGAAAGTCTCGCTTTAGGTAAAAAGGGGCGGCGAGCACCCCGCCCCTTTTCCGTTGTCCTTGAATCGGTCGGAGCATGCGCCAAGGTCTTGCCCATAAGCTTGAAGCAGACGTTCGCTCTTCCCCATTCGGTTTCTTGACAAACCGCCCCTTTGCAATTGTACTTATTTCTATAACCACCCCAACTTCCAAGGAGGACGACCATGAAAAAAGGATTATTCGCTCTTTTGACGATTCTGCTTTGCGCAAGCCCGTTGATGGCGCAGCAGGCGGCGCGCAACACCGGCTGCGGTCTGGGCACCGTTTTGTGGGGCGACAAGGCCGACGGCTCGATCCTGTCGCAGACCATGCAGGCGACCACCAACGGCACTTTCGGCAACCAGACTTTCGGCATCTCATCGGGCACCCTGGGCTGCGACCAGCCCCAAAACATCGCCGCCTCCGAGCGTTTGCAGGAATTCGTCGCCGCCAACATGGACAGCCTCGCGCGCGACATGGCGACGGGGCAGGGTGAATCCCTGGAGACTCTGGCGGAACTGATGAATGTCCCCGCCGGCGAACGCAGCGCCTTTTACCTGAGCATGCAGAGCAATTTCGACCAGATTTTCGTGACCGGTGATGAGACCATGGCCAATGTGCTCGATCGGGTAGCGCTCGCCGCCAACTGATGATTTCTGGCGACATGCCCGATTGCGCCCATTCGCCGGGACAACCTGCGAGGCACGAGAGAATCTACCTTCTCTCGTGCCTCGCTTTTTTGCTCTTGGCCCTGGCCGTCCCTGTGCCGGCCGCAGCCGACGCCTACCTCGGCCAGTTGCTCGGGCAGGCGCGCGCGCGCGAGCTGCACCAGGAACGCTACTGGGATATTCTGCTGCACTACAAGCCCGCCCTGGGCGGAGGCAAGCGCAGCCTTATCGACGATCCGCGGTTTTTCCTGGCGCAGCGCGGCAAGACCGACCCGGCGGCGGAACTCGAAGCGACCCTGCGGGCGTTTTTCGCTCCCGCCCCCGAAGACGGCGAACATGCCCGCTGCCGCTTCGTGGCACGCTACGACTGGCTCGCCCGGCAGCTGCAGATCGACCCTGTGCGGCTGCCCGCCGTCAGTTGCGAAGAATTCGCGACGGCCTTGGCCAAGGTGCAGCCGCGCTCGGCGACACTGATCTTTCCCGGCAACCACAATAACAGCCCCGCCTCCATGTTCGGCCATACCCTGATCAATATCGAAGGCCCCTACAAGAGCAAGCTGCTCTCCTGGGCAGTGAACTACTCGGCCTATACCGACGAGACCAACGGCTTCGCCTACGCGATCAAGGGCGTTCTGGGGCTCTATCCCGGGTATTATTCGATTCTGCCCTACTACCAGAAGGTCAGGGAGTACAACGACCTGGAGCGCCGGGACATCTGGGAGTACGAACTCAACCTCGATGCCGAGGAAACCACGCGCATGTTTCTGCACATCTGGGAGTTGCGCGACATCTACTCGGACTACTTCTTTTTCGACGAGAACTGCTCCTACAACCTGCTCTTTCTGCTCGAGGCGGCGCGCCCGTCGCTGCATCTGACCGACGCCTGCCGTCCCTGGGTGATCCCGATCGATACCGTGCGCGTCGCGCGCGAAAACGGCCTGATCGAAAACAGCGTCTATCGCCCCTCCAAAGCCACCCGGGTCGATCGCATCGCCGCGCGCATGAACCGCGAAGAGACCGGGGCCGCCCTGCGCATTCTCGCCGGCACCCTCGCGCCGCAGGATCTCGACGGACTCGACATTTCAGCGCAAGGGCAGAAGCGCATTCTCGACCTGGCGGCCGAAACCATTGAGTTTCGCTATTTCCGCAAGGAGATTCCAACCGATCGCTACCGCGCCGAATACCTCGCCCTGCTCAAGACGCGCAGCCGGCTGGGGCCGCCCGCAGAAGACGCGCCGCGCCCCGCCGAGCCGGGCCGGCCCGACCGGGGCCACGGCTCGAACCGGCTCGGGCTCGGGGTGGGATGGTGGAAGGACGAGATATTCCAAGTCCTGCGCATCCGCCCGGCCTATCACAATCTCATGGACGCCGACGCCGGCTATCTGGCGGGCTCGCAGATCGATTTCACCAATCTGGTACTGCGCTACTACCCTGAGCGCGAAAAGGTCGAGCTGCATGCCCTCGACCTGGTGAACATCGTCTCGCTCTCGCCCCGCTCGGCCTTTTTCAAGCCGGTGTCATGGAAAGTGGACACCGGTTTTATCCAGAAAACCTTTGCCGAGGGCGGGGACCATCTGGTCTACCGCCTCAATCCGGGGGGCGGCTTCGCCTGGAACCTGCCGCTGGGGCTGACCTACCTGATGCTCGAAACCGATGCCCAGCTCGGCGGCCGCTTTCGCGACGACTACGCCCTGGGCTTCGGCGGGTCGGCAGGAATCATGAAAGACGTCACCGACCGCTGGAAGGTTCACCTGCGGGCCCGCCAGATCCATTTCGAGCTGGGCGACCCGCACCGCAGCCGGGAGGTTGGAGTGTCCCAGAACTTCGCCCTCACCCCCGCCAACAGCTTGTCTCTGGATCTCGCCCGCCATCAGGAGTTCGGCGAATATTTCAGCGAAGCGGTCTTTTTCTGGAATATTTTCTGGTAGCTGCGGGAACGACCACCCCCAGGAACGACGCGAAATACGATCATATCGTCGACCAGAGCGAATCCGCTCACCCGAACCCAGCAGAGGTGCCATGGACAACTTTACGATCGTGCGGCAGGAACACCTGAATCATTACGGCTTTCTTTTCGGCGGGGCCCTGCTCAAATGGGTCGACGAGTTCGCCTGGCTGGTGGCGTCCCGCGATTTTCCGGGCTGTCCGCTGGTCACGGTGGGTATGGACCGGATCAGTTTTCGCGAGCCGGTGGCCAACGGCTCGATCCTGCGTTTCCGCATTCTGCCGGAAAAACTCGGTACCACCTCGGTGCGCTACGGGGTCAACGTTTTTGCCGATGCGCCGGGCGCCAACGAAGAGAAGGAGGTCTTCTCGACCACCATTACCTTTGTGCATGTCGATCGTCAGGGCGAAAAAGTGCCCCTGCCGCCGAAGACCGGACTGAAATCGCAAGCTCCCGACACCTGAACGTGAATTTTTCATCGTCGCCAGCAAGGAGGTTTTCCCTATGCACTGCCTGATGGATCACATCGTGCTCAACGTCGAAGACGACGACCGCATGCTCGCCTTTTACACCGAGGTGCTGCACCTGGTGGCCGAGCGCCTGGAAGAATTCCGGGCCGGCCAGGTGCCCTTCCCCTCGGTGCGGCTCAATGCCGACACCGTGATCGATCTCTTCCCGAAAAAAATGTGGACGGAGAGCGGGGTGCCCGCAGACGGCCACCGCCACCTGAACCATTTCTGCCTGACGCTCGAGCGCGTCGCCTGGGACGCGCTGCAAACCCGGCTGGAGGCAACAGGGGTGGCCATCGAAGACGGGCCGGTGCCGCGCTGGGGAGCCCGCGGAACCGGCACCTCGATCTATTTTCGCGACCCCGAGCACAACCTGATCGAGGCCCGTTACTACGAGGACGCCAAAGAGAACGGCCCCTGCCTGCTTAGTAGCTGAACCGGATGACCGGCGGCAAGCAAGAAGAGGTTCGCCAGCATTGACAGCCGGACGAGATCGGGTTATTTTCCACTCAGATCGCCTGTTTTCCATCTCGGGAGAATGTACCATGCGCAGTCTTGCAACCCCCTCCCGGCGTTCCCGAATGATTCCCGCCGCCCCGTCATCCCCGCGGATGACCGGCGGCTTTTTTCTTTTTCGCCTGCATGCCGGGGCTTCCGGCAAGGACCAGGCTGGGCCAATGAGGATGGCGCAATGGGGCAGATTCTGATCATCGACGATGATCCGGCGTTTCTGAACTTTCTGAAAAGTCACGTCAACGAGCGATATCCAGGGCTCGAAGTGACGACCTGCTCCGACCCGGTGCGGGGTCTGGCCGCCATTACCCCCGAGCTCAACCTGCTTCTCGTCGATCTGGAGATGCCCGGCATCGACGGAGAAAAGGTGCTCTCCTACGCCATCGCCAAAGGGATGAGCAAGACCCGCGTCATCATTCTGTCGAGCCGCGATGCCGACTACCTGCACCGGCGCTTTCCCATGGGGGCCTGCCTGGCGGTGCTCAATAAACATGAAGTGCGACAAAAGGCGGTGCTCAACATGGTTCTCGATTCCCTGCAGCAGAAATACGGCACCTGAATCCGCAAACCGGCCGCCCTTCAGATATTCTCATCCCCGAAAAACACGCTAGACTTATCACTCATTCGTCGCACTCAGCTCCCCGTCGAGAGGTTTGTCATGCGCACGATACAGATCAGCCACTACACCGAGTACCAGTACCCCGCGCCAGTCACCCTGCAGGACCACCGACTGATGCTGCGCCCGCGCGAAGGCCACGATGTGCGCATCGTATCGAGCACCCTCGCCATCTCCCCCGGCCACCAGATCAAGTGGCATCGCGATGTGTTCGACAACTCGGTGGCGGTGGTGAGTTTCTTCGAACCGGCTCAGTGCCTGGCCATCACCAGCCAGGTGGTGATCGAGCATTACGAAACCGCTCCCCTCGATTTTCTCGTCGCCGATTACGCGGTGAATTTCCCCTTCGACTATCTCGCCGAGGAGAGCCTCGACCTGCAGCCCTACCAGCAGCCGGCCTATCCCGCCGACCAACCGGCGGTGCGCCAGTGGCTCGACGCCTGCGGATTCGACCGGGAGCCCGTCGAGAGCTACGCCCTGCTCGACCGCATGAACCGCACCATCACCGCCGACTTCACCTACGTGGTGCGCTACGAACCGGGAGTGCAACCGCCGTCGCAGACCCTGCAGCAGCGCAGCGGCTCGTGCCGCGACTTCGCCGCCCTGTTCTGTGAGGCCGCCCGCGCCCTCGGCCTGGCCTGCCGCTTCGTCAGCGGCTACCTGCACGCGCCGGCCACCGAGGCGGGCAACGCCGCAACCCATGCCTGGGCCGAAGTCTACCTGCCCGGGCCGGGCTGGAAAGGCTTCGATCCGACGATCGGCGAGGTCACCGGCAGCAAGCACATTCCGGTGGCGGTCGCGCGCCACCCGGAATCGGTGCCGCCGGTGGCCGGCAGCTTTTTCGGACCGACCGGCCCCACCCCGGCCCTGATCGTCAACGTGCAGGTCAGCGCCCTGTGAGCCGTGGGCGGCGCCGCGGTTTGGTATAATTTCGAGGCGGAGATATTTTCCCACGGGAGAACGGTATGGACACCCACAGCAAGACCATCGGCTACATTCTCTGGATTTTCGGCTTCATGGGCGCGCACCGCTTCTATTACGGCCGGCCGGTGAGCGGCACCATCTACTTCTTCACCCTCGGCCTGTTTTTCATCGGCTGGATCGTCGACCTGTTCCTGATACCGTCGCTCGACAGCTCCGCCGACCTGCGCTTCACCGCCGGCCCCATCGACTACAACATCGCCTGGATTCTGCTGACCTTCCTCGGCATTTTCGGCATCCACCGCTTCTATCTCGGGAAATGGCTCTCGGGCCTGATCTACCTGCTGACCGGGGGCCTGTTCCTGATCGGCATCATTTACGATTACTGGACTCTGAACAATCAGATCAGCGAGGTCAATACGGTCAGGACCTGACCAAGGAGAAACCATGCGCAAGCGGATTATCGACGGCGAAAGACCGGAGACAACGATTCCCGAGGGATCCTGGCTGAATTTGGAGGAGATCGCCCGGGCGGAGATCAGTGCCGAAGATCCGGAGCATCCCATCGAAGAGGCCTTCACCCCCGACCCCGACCGGGGCTGGCGGGCGGGCCGGGCCGGCGAGCAGGTGATCCGGCTTTTGTTCGACAAACCGCTTCGCCTGCAACGCATTCTGCTGCGCTTCGACGAAAAGGAGCGCAGCCGCACCCAGGAATTCGTTCTGCACTGGTCGGGCGACGGCGGCCGGAGCTGGAACGAACAGGTGCGCCAGCAGTACAACTTCAACCCCGATTCGGCCACCTGCGAACTCGAAGACTACCGGGTGAATCTCGACGGAGTGAGCGCGCTGCAGCTCACCATTCGTCCCGATATGGGCGGCGGACCGGCGCAGGCGGCGCTGACCTGGTTGCTGCTGGCCTGACGTTTATCGAAACAAGACTCAACGCAGAGATAGAGAGTCGGCGACTCTCCGTTGAAGCCTTTGAACCTTTGCCGGATTTTCGGCGCCATGGGTAAAAACGCTATTGCGCGAAGAGGGGAACATCGATGAAAAGAGGGGGCTGGGTTTGGCTGTGGTTCGTTCTGTTGGCGGGTATTCTCGCGGGAAACGCCCAGGCCGCCCCGGACGATCACGAGAAACGCGGTGCCGCGATCGAGGCGGCGCGGGCCTGGCTCGCCCTGGTCGATGCCGGCGACTACCAGCGCAGCTGGCAGGAGGCCGCGGGCCTGTTCCGGCGCCAGGTGGCGCAGGAAACCTGGGTGAGCGAAATCTCGCGGCTGCGGCCGCGCTTCGGCGAGGTGGTCAAGCGCTCTCTTCAGTCGGCGAAATACATGACCAGCGCCCCGGGCATGCCCGCCGGCGAATACGTGCTGATCGTGTTCAAGACCTCATTCGCCAGCAAGAAAACCGCCGCCGAAACCCTCACCCCCATGCGCGACCCCGATGGCAACTGGCGGGTGGCGGGTTACTTCATCCGCTAGATTTGATCCGTGCGGTTGATCGTGGCAAAGAATTCTGAGACACTTTTGGTGCTGCCAAGGCATCGCCAACGCAGGCAGCGCCGAAAAGGGCCGGAATGAGCGGATGGGATGAACCGCGGGCATTAGGCCGCCGGCAACGCCCGGCGATAGAAGCGCAGCCAGTTTTCGCCGAGAATTCCCCGCACGCTCTCCTCGGGATAACCGAGAGCGCGCAGATCGCGCGCCAGCAGCGGCCACTTTCCGTAATCCTCCAGCCCCACGCAGTCCCCCGCGAAACCGCCATAGTCGGAACCCAGCGCGACCCCCGCCGGCCCGAAGCGCTGCACCAGCCAATCGATCTGCCGCACCAGATCGTCGCGGCGCGCGCTCGCGCCCCCGGTGAGCATCTCCGGCGCCGGCGACAGCCCGATCACCCCGTCGCGACCGATGATCGCTGCGGCCTGGTCGTCACTCAGGTTGCGACGGCGGTCGCAGAAGCGCCGCAGCCCGGTGTGCGAACTGATCAGGGGGCCGGAATACGCCTCCAGCACCTGGACGAAACCGGGCGCCGACAGATGAGCCAGATCGACCACCCAGCCGCGCCGCTCCAGTTCTCCCAGCATTTGCCGTCCCACCGGGGTCAGGCCTTGGGGCTGCGCCACCTCGTTGCCGTCGGCCAGCCGGTTGGCGCCGGCGTGGGTGAGCCCCACCACCCGCAATCCCCACCGCTCCAGCGCATCCCAGTCGCCATCGACCAGCGCGTCGCCGTTTTCCAGCAGAAACAGGGCCGCCGGTTGCGGGCGCTGCTCAAGACCGTCGAGATCGCCGCGACCGCGCAGGCGCGTCAACCCTCCCAGCCGCTTTTCGGCCTGGGACATGAGGGCCTGCAGTCGCCCCCGGGCGGAGTCCGGGCCGTTATGGGGGTCTTCGCAGTAAAGAGCGCAGACCAGCAGGCGCACGCCCCCCGCCGCCAGGGTGGCCGGGGTGACCGGGCCCGAAGCCAGGGCGCAAAACTCACGACCGGGAGCGCGCCGTTCGAGGTGGTAGATGAGATCGACGTGGCCATCCACGATATCGAGAGCCATCATAAAATTCAGCGCTCCGCCAGCAGAAAATGGCTGCGGATCATTTCGAAATGATTGGCGTGGTTGCGGATGGTCCAGGGCACGATGCCGGTTTCGCGCACCCGCCAGGGGGGTCGACACTCTGCGCTGAGAATACGGCCCAGGTTGACCGCGCCGCGGCCGGGATAAAGCGATTTAGGACTGCCGCCCAGCCATTTTTCCTCCGGGGCACAATCGACGGACCAGGAGAAAGGATCGCTGATCAGCAGCCGCCCCCCGCTGCCGGCGGCGACCCGGTCGACTTCGGCCAGGTGCCGGCGCGGATCAGGCACCTTGTCGAGCAGGTTGAGGGAGGCCAGGCGGCCGAAGGCGGCGCGGGGAAAAGGCAGCGCCAGCGCATCGGCGACCAGAAATTCGACTTTGCCGCGGCGCAGTTCCGGCGGCAAGTGCACGCAGCGCGGCTCGCTCAGGCGCCCCTCGATGGTCAAGGGATAGGTCAGCTCGCCGTCCCGCGCCAGACGGCGGGCGGCGCGAATGAATGCGCGCGAGCGATCGATCCCGATGGCCAGGTCGCCGCGCCGGGCCAGCTCGAAGGTCATACGCCCCACCGCGCAGCCCAGGTCGAGGGCCGCCCCGCCGCCGTTCGCTAAGAGCCCTCCCCAGCGCAGGTACGCCTCGCTCGCGCCGGAGTCGCCGCAGAGATCGGCAAAGTGGCTCCACAGGTAGGAGGAAAGGGTCTCGTCGCGCTGGTATTTATCCGCCGGCTCACCCCGGTTCGCAAAGCTCGCGGGCCGCAGCTCCGCCAGCCCGTCGCGAATGGCGAAGGATGTGCGACAAACCCGGCAGGCGAGATTCCCCTGCACAACCTCGTCGCTGTCCGCCTCATCGACCCGCAGGGTCAGGGGAATTTCCGCCGGCAGACAACCGGGGCAGATCAGAATTTCCGCAAGGGGTCGGTTCATCGAAATATCGTCGAGAAACGGGAGCGGGCGCCGGGCCCGCTCCCCCAAGGGTTTTACGCTACGCCGCCATCAGGCGGGGGCGTGGCACGCCGGGGCATGGCTGCCAGGGGCATGGCATGCGGGCGCATGACATTGCGGCGCATGGCACGCGGGAGCGTGGCAGGAAGGCGCGTGGCAGCTTGCGGCATGCAGAGACTGTTTCTTCTCGACTTGACGGATTTCCAGCATCGGTAATCACCTCCTTTCCGGGGACGGTTCGACGAACGCAGATCGACCGGGGTTGAGCAGGGCAAGGGCGGCCAACTGGCCTGCGGCCTCGCTGCAGCCCGCGACAAAGGCGCTCCACTCCTGCCCCTGGCCGAAGCGGGGATAGAGCGTTGCGGCAATCTCTTCAAGCCCGCGCCGGCCGTCGCAATGGCGGAGAAATTCATGGCCGAAATCGTTGAGGGCGCTCACTTCGAGCTGCCCCCGGGCGTGGCGGAAGACCAGCAGGCAGGGCGCCTGAGGATAATCGCAGCGCGCCTCTCCCGCCCGCAGGTCGGCCAGAATCCGGGGGAGATCGTAGGCGAAACGGGCGAGCAGCACATTGCGCCGCAAAGCCGGGCGCCAGTCGCCGGCCCCGCTGAGATCGGCATTGCCGACCCGGGCCGGCGGGCCGGGTCGGGCCACCGCGATCGCCCGGGTTTCGTAGGCGACCACGTCGGTCAGATGATGCCAGCCGCGCCCGATCTTCCCGATCATGGCGGCGGCGAACTGGGGAAAATCGCGAAAACAGCGCGCCGGCGTCAGGCACCCTTCGTCCGGCTCCGCCGCCAGCCAATCGCAGAATTCCCGGAACAGCAGACTGAGGGAGGTCTCCAGCGCCCGCCCCAGGAGCAGGAACGATTTGGGGTAGAGATTGACCAGCAGGGGAAAGTCTGCGGCGAGACGCCCCAGTTCGGGCAGCGGCACGCCCGGGCAGGGCAGGTTGTAGAAGCTGCTGAACAGCGACGGGTCGGCATCGATCAGCGCTTCGTCCCGGGGAAAGCGCTGGCCCCCATCGAACTCGATGCCCTGGGCGAAATAGGAATCGACCGCGCGTACCAGGCGCTGGTGGTAGCGCCCATGCAGTTCGGTTCCCGGGAGCACGGTGGGAATCTGGATCAGGGGATTGCTGTTGCCCTCGCTGCCGGCTTCGAGGGCCAGAGCCAGGGTCGCGTCGATATCGGCGCGCTCCTCCTCGGGAAAACCGACGACGAAGCTCAGGGTCGGCACCATGCCGGCCTCGGTAGTCTCGCGCACCCGCTGGGGCAGAACGCCGACGTCGACCTGCTTGCGGATAAAGGCCAGGGTGCGCGGCGATCCCGAATCGATGCCGTAGCACATCGACTCGCAGCCGGCCGCCCGCATCAGCTTCAACAGCCCGGCGTCGACGGTGTCGAGGCGCGAGATGCAATACCAGGCCTGGCGGCTGAGCCCCTCGTCGATCATGCGCGTGCAGAACTCCTCGACGAAGGCGCGCGAGGCGGTGAACTGATCGTAAGCCAGCAAAAAACACTCGGCGCCGTGCTGGTCGCGCAGCTGCTTCATTTCGCGCAGCAGGCGACCGACGGAATAGGTGCGGCAGCGCCGGCGCCACAGGGACGACTCGGAGCAATAGACGCAACGGTGGGGGCAGCCCCGCCCCACTTCGAGAATGGCGATGGAGCGATCGAGTGCGAAGGCGCGCCGATAGGCGGCGAGGGGGGCGCCAGCCGGTAGTCGGGCAACGGCAGCTCATCGAGGTCGGCGATCAGCTCGCGCTCGGAGTTGGCAACGATTCTCCCCCCGTCGCGCCAACTCACCCCCGCCACCGTTTGCGGCCTGAGGCCGGCGGCGTAGGCGGCGAGGAGCTGGCGAAAAGTCTCCTCCCCCTCGCCCCGCACCACCGCATCGACGGCGGGAAACCGAGCGAGGGTTTCTGCGGCGACGAAGGAGGCGTTGTGACCGCCGATCACGATCCGGGCTTCGGGCCGCAGGCGGCGCACCTCTTCGGCAATGCGCAGGGTCGGCGGATAGGTGGTGCACTGGGCGCCGAAGGCCACCACATCGGGTCGCTCGGCAGCGATCTGCTCGGCGCAGGCCTGATACAGGCCCGGGCCCATGGCGAAGGTTCCGCAGCGCAGACCCAGAATCTGATCGATCACCACCGCCTGGTGCCCGGCCTGCTGCGCTACCGTACCCAGGTTGATCAGGCCCAGGGGCGGCAGGCTGTACAGGGAGGGGTGATGAAACGGGGGGAAAACCAGGGCGACTTTCATCGGGTGCTCCGTTTGACCCGGACAAAGACCGGCATTAAGCAAAAAGCATAGCAGATTCATGGGGATTGCAAGACGTTGCCGCGCTTTCCGGCGAAGCCCCGGATATCATTTGCCGATTGGATACCCCGGAAGACGATGGTATGATGCGCGGACGCCAAGTCCCCCGGTTCATCATGAATGGCCCGTTCCAACCACCGACAAGGAGTTCCCCATGAGCGCCTCCGAAGAGACCCCTCTCGCCTGCACTCGCTGCAGCGCCCTGTGGAAAAAGGAAGGCACCACCTACTGCTGGAGCGACCCCGCGGCCAAGCCGGGACGCCCCGGCCATTGCCCCTCCGAGCAGGAAGCGGAACTGATCGAGGAATCGTTTCGCCGCTATACCGGCGATGACGACGATGCCCGTCTTGCCCGGGTCGCGGCGATGGTCGAGGGACTGTGCTATCAGCCGGTGCCCGGTTCCGATGCGGTCAACGCCCGCTGGACGCGGGTGGAGGATACCATCGCCCTGGCCAAACTGATGGGCTGGCAGAAGATCGGCATCGCCACCTGCATCGGCCTGCTCGATGAAAGCGAGCGGCTGACCGACATCCTGCGGGCGCAGGGCTTCAAACCGCTGTCGGTGTGCTGCAAGGCGGGGAGCATCGACAAGCTCAAGCTCGGGCTGGAGGAGAGCAACAAGGTCCGCCCCGGAACCTTCGAGCCGGCCTGCAACCCGGTGGCCCAGGCGCAGATGCTGAACCGGGCCGGTGCCGAGATGAATCTCATCGTCGGCCTGTGCGTCGGCCACGACATGCTTTTCGCCAAATATTCCAAGGCGCCGGTTTCGACCCTGGTGGTCAAGGACCGGGTGACCGGGCACAACCCCGCGGCTGTTCTTTACGGCCAGAATTTCTACTACAAGCGGCTGCAGAAACAGCCGGTGATCAGGGACGAGCAAGCGGGTGGGGAGGAATAAAGAGAAGCACCGGGGGAAATCGAGGAAGGTGATCAGGAGACCTGGTTTTCCCGGGATTTCTCCTTGTCAAACCAGTGACTGGCGAAGGGGCGCAGCCGACAGAGATCGAACTGACTCTCCCGGCGGTAAACGTGGTCACCGACGCGCGCGCTCGCCACGGCACCGGTGACCAGCGTGCGCTCGAAATCGCGACGCATTTCATGAATCTGACACTCGAACACGACCGGGCAGTCGTCCAGGCAGGGGCCGTGGGTCGAGGTTCCCGCAACAAAGGTGAGTCCGGCGGCGGACGGCGCCTCCCCGGCGGCGTCCAACACCCCCGCCTGCTTCAGGCGACACAGAGTTGCGTCGTCGGGAATATTCACGGCAAACTCTCCGGCCTGCCGCAGATCTTCGAAAATCGCCCCCCCGCAGGTCAATCCGAAGCTCAGGAGCGAGGGCGTTCCACAGACCACCCCGACCCAGTCGACCAGCCGCCAGCGCACCCTGCCGCAGCCGTCATTCCACGAGACCAGGGCCAGCGGACAGGACGATAATTGGGGATAAAGGGCAAAAAGCGACTTCATGCGCAAAAACTCCCATTTTGCAATATTTTATAAATTTATCATGGATTTTGGCGCGCACAAGTTGCAGGAATTTAATTCTTGACGCCAACAATAAAGTTTACTAGCATTTTATTCTGCAAAAAACGGAGGATATTTCCATGAAGCTTTCAACGAAAAGCCGCTACGGCGTGCGGGCCCTCTTTGACATGGCCTACCATGCGGGAACCCTGCCCGTTCAAATCAAGGACATCTCGCGCCGCCAGAAGATTTCTCCCCGCTATCTTGAGCAAATCTTTCAAGATCTGAAAAAAGCGGGACTGCTGAAAAGCCGCCGCGGACCCCAGGGTGGCTACTTTCTTTCCCGCAAGCCCGAAGAGATCACCACCAAAGAAATCATCCTCGCCGCCGAAGGCGACATGAATCTGGTGTCATGCACCCAGAAAGACGGCGACTGCACCATCTGCTGCGAGTTCGAAAACGTCTGCGTCACCCAGAAACTCTGGGACGAAGCCACCCGGCGCCTGCACGAATATTTCGACTCGGTCACGCTCAAGGATCTATGCGAAAAGGGCAAGGAAATCGGCCTGGAAAAAGAACTCGACCACCGCTTCATGTATTTCATCTGACCCGATTTTCCCCTTGGGCAAGGGCGAGGGTTCAACCGAGCCACCCCTTAGGTTCCGCGATCAAGGAGAAAGCATGCCGACCATCATCAGCGACAACCCCCTGGGCCAGATCGGCAACACCCCGCTGGTTCGCCTCAATAAACTGACCCCTCCCGGCAGCGCCAGCCTTTGGGGCAAGCTCGAATCGGCCAATCCCGGCGGCAGCGTCAAAGACCGTATCGCCCTGGCCATGATCGAGAAGGCCGAAAGCGACGGCTGCATCAAACCCGGCGACACCATCATCGAGCCGACCAGCGGCAACACCGGCATCGGCCTGTCTCTGGTCTGCGCCGTCAAGGGCTACAAGCTGATCCTGACCATGCCCGACACCATGAGCACGGAGCGCCGGCGCCTGCTCGGCGCCTACGGTGCGCAACTGATTCTGACCCCTGGTGCCCAGGGAATGCGCGGTGCCATCGAGAAGGCCGAAGAGCTCGCCGCCGAGCGCAAGGGATTTATGCCCCAGCAATTCCGCAACCCGGCCAACCCCGAGATCCACCGCCTGACCACCGGTCCCGAAATCGTCACGGCGCTCGACGGCAAGATCGATGCTTTCGTCGCCGGGGTCGGCACCGGCGGCACGATTACCGGCGTGGGCCAGGTTCTGCGCATGAACAACCCGAAGACCCTGATCGTGGCCGTCGAGCCGACCGACTCACCGGTTCTCTCCGGCGGCGACCCCGGCCCGCATCGCATCCAGGGCATCGGTGCAGGGTTCATCCCCGACATTCTCGACACCAGCATCTACAGCGAAATCATCACCGTGACCAACAACGACGCGGTCGCCACCACGGTGCGACTGGCGCGGGAAGAGGGCCTGTTCACCGGCATCAGCGCCGGGGCCAACGTCTTCGCCGGCCTGCAGATCGCCCAACGCCTGGGAGCGGGGAAAAACGTGGTGACCATGCTGTGCGATACCGGCGAGCGCTACCTCTCCACCGGCATCTTCGACTGAATTCCGCCTCCGGCCGGGCGACTCCCATCGACCGCCCGGAAGCCGAACCGCGCCAACGGCCCTTTTCACCCGGTTAATCGATCATGTCCCTGGAAGATAAATTTCAGCGCCTCAAAGAGATTCTGCGCGACTACGGCACCGCCCTCGTCGCCTTTTCCGGCGGGGTCGACTCCACTTTTCTGCTCAAGGTGGCCCGCGACGTCCTCGGTCCGGAGCAGGTCATCGCCCTCACCGCCACCTCGCCGACCTACCCCCAGCACGAGTTCGAGGAGAGCCAGCGCCTCGCCCGGCAATTCGGCGTGCGCCAGGTCGTGGTGGAGAGCAACGAACTGGAAATTCCCGGTTTCTCGGAAAACCCCCCGGACCGCTGCTATCACTGCAAACACGAACTCTTCAGCCTGTGCCGCGCCAAGGCCGCAGAGCTCGGGTTCAACACCATCATGGACGGCTCCAACCGCGACGACCTGCAGGATCACCGACCCGGCCGCCAGGCCGGCCAGGAGCTCGCCGTGCGCTCGCCCCTGCTCGAGGCCGGCCTGACCAAGAACGACATCCGCTTCTTCAGCCGGCAGCTCGGCCTGGCGACCTGGGACAAGCAGCCCTTCGCCTGCCTCTCCTCACGCTTTCCCTACGGCACCGAAATCACCGCCGGGCGTCTGGCACAGGTCGATCGCTGCGAAACCTTTCTGCGCGAAAAAGGCTTTCGCACCTACCGGGTACGCTATCATGGCGAGATCGCCCGCATCGAGCTGACCGCCGAAGACTTTCGCCGGCTGCTCCAGGACAGCCTGCGCCTCGAGGTGGTACAGGCATTCAAGGAGGCCGGGTTCACCTACGTCGCCCTCGACCTGCAGGGTTACCGCTCGGGCAGCATGAATGAAGTTCTGACCTGATTTTTCCGGAGGCACGATGGATCGCAAGGGCGCCTTGCTGGCATGCTGTTTCTGCGCTGGACTCATGGGCGCCCTGCTCAACAGCCTCGCCCTGTGGGCCAGCGGCCACTGGGGCCTCACCGCGGCCGCCGGGGTCAGCATCGCTCCCGCCTGGACCCTGCCCTGGCTCTACCCGCGACTGGTGTGGGGCGGAATCTGGGGTCTCGCCTACTACTTCACCATCGCCCCCCCGCGCTACCGCCGGCACTGGGTGCGCAAGGGCCTGTGGGTCAGCCTTCTCCCCTCCGCCGTGCAGCTCCTCTACATTTTTCCCCAGGTGGCCGACAAAGGCCTGCTCGGGTTCGGTCTCGGCCATCTCACCCCCCTGTTCGTCCTGCTGTTCAATTTTATCTGGGGATTCGGCACCGGCTTCTTCACCCGCCTTTTCTGGGGACGGTGATGTCCCCTCGCAACATTTCGGCAGGAGGCTGGCTGCGTCTGCTGCTCGGGCTCGTCCTGCTGGCGCAGGCGGCCGCGGCCGCGGCCGGTGCCGGTGCCGGCGAAACCCGGGGGCGGGTCAGCTGGATCTTCGACGGCGACACCATCGAGGTGGTCGACCTCGGCCGGGTGCGCCTGCTCGGCATCGACAGCCCCGAGGCAAAGGCATCCGACCGCGACCGCTTCTACCGTGAACGCTTCGGCATCAGCCCCCGCCGCCTGCGGGCCACCGCCCGCGAGGCGCTGCGCTTCAACATCGCCACCGCCAAGGGCAAAACCGTGACCCTGGTTTTCGACGAAGAGCGTCGAGACAAGCACGGTCGACTCCTCGCCTACGTGATCCTCCCCAACGGCCGCTGCCTGAACCAAGTGCTTATCGAGCAGGGACTGGCCACGGTCTACCGCAAGTTCTCCTTCGCCCGCAAAAAAGAGTTTCTCGCCGCCGAAACCCAGGCCCACCAAGAGGGGCGCGGCCTCTGGCGCCAATAAAAAGGCGCCCCCCAAAGAAGCGCCGATTCGAGCATTTGAATTTTTCAAAATAAATGAACGCAAAACCATTCTGAACCATCCATCTTTGGTTCTTAAATTTCAAGACAATCGCACGCCCGTTCACTTCGCTCACTTGAGCCGCAAAGAGCGCAGAGAGAACCCTCGATCCGTTCCGATTGAAGTCCTCTGCGATCTCGGGCGTCTGCAAGGAGCGGGCGAGAGGCGCTTTTCTGCTCGGGTTATTTCGCCCCCAACTCCCGCTTGACGAAATTCAGGGTACCGCCGGCAATCAGGTGCTCGCGCTGGCGCTCGGAGACTTCGAACACGGTAACCACCTCTTTTCCGTCGACTTTCACCGGGATTTCCGTATCGCCGCGTTCCAGGTGTTTTTTCACATCGGGAAAGACCACCTTCTTCCCCGGCTCGAACAGGTCGTAGTCGTCCGGGTTCTTGAAGGTCAGGGGCAGAATGCCGAAATTGCACAGGTTAGCCTTGTGGATACGGGCGAAGCTCTTCACGATCTTGGCCCGCACTCCGAGAAAGCGCGGAGCGAGCGCGGCGTGCTCGCGGGACGATCCCTGGCCGTAATTTTCGCCCCCGATCACCACGGCGCGGTCGACCTTCTTGATCCGGGCGACGAAATCGGGGTCGACCTGATGAAAGACGAACTCGCTGATCGCCTCGATGTTGGAGCGCAACGGCAGAATCTTGCTCCCTGCGGGCATGATACCGTCGGTGGAGATGTTGTCCTCGACCCGGATCACCACCTCGGCTTCGAGCATGTCGGGGAGGTCGTCGAATTCGGGCAGGGGCTTGATGTTGGGCCCGCGCACCACCTCGGTTTTCTCCAGACCGGCCGCGGGAAAAATGATCGAAGACTCGTCGACCACGTACTTTTCCGGGTCCTTGATGCGCGGATAGGCCATCTCTCGGCCAAGGTCGCGGGGGTCGGTGATCACCCCTTTCAGGGCCGCCGCCGCAGCGGTTTCGGGGGAGCAGAGATAGACCTTGTCGTCCTTGGTGCCCGAGCGTCCGGGGAAGTTGCGCGGAAAGGTGCGCAGGCTCACCTGACCGGTGCCGGGCGCCTGCCCCATGCCGATGCAGCCGAGGCAGCCGCTTTGATGAATCTGGGCGCCGGCAAGGAGCAGCGACATCACGCCTCCTTCGTTGGCGACGTTCTCCAGCACCTGGCGGCTGCCGGGATTGATGTTCAGGGTGGTATCCGCATGGGCATGGCGCCCCTCGACCATTTTGGCGACCACCATCAGGTCGCGGAAGGAAGAGTTGACGCTCGAGCCGACGATGGTCTGGTCGACCTTGGTGCCCGCCACCTCCCGCACCGTCTTGATGTTGCCGGGCGAGCTGGGACAGGCGATCAAGGGCTCGACCTGCGACAGGTCGATCGCGTCGTGGTCGTCGTAATCGCAGCCGGGGTCGGCCGCCAGCTCCTGCCAGGCGTCGCCCCGGCCCTGGGCCTCAAGGTACTGACGGGTGCGCTCGTCGGAGGGAAAGATGGTGGTCGTGGCGCCGAGCTCGGTGCCCATGTTGCCGATGGTCTCGCGGTCGGTGGCCGAAAGCGTCTTGACCCCCGGGCCGTAGTACTCGATGACCTTGCCGACGCATCCCTTCACGTCGTAGCGGCGCAGCATCTCGAGAATCACGTCCTTGGCACTGACCCAGTCGGGGAGCTCGCCGGTGAGCTTGACCCCGAGCACTTTCGGGCAGGGGAAGAAATAGGGCTTGCCGGCCATCGCCAGGGCCACGTCGAGCCCGCCGGCGCCGATGGCGAGCATCGACACCCCGGCGGCGCCGGGGGTGTGGCTGTCGGCGCCGATCATGGTCAGGCCGGGACGGCCGAAGCGCTCCATATGCACCTGGTGCGAGACCCCGTTGCCGGGCCGCGAGAAGTGAATGCCGTAGCGGGCGCAGGCGGTCTGCAGATACTTGTGGTCGTCGGCATTTTTGAAGTCGGTCTGCAGCAGGTTGTGATCGACATACTGGGCGGCAAGCTCGACCTCGACCCGGTCGAGGCCGAGCGTTTCGAATTCGAGCATCGCCATGGTGCCGGTCGCATCCTGCAGCAGGGTATGGTCGATCTTGATGCCGATCTCTGTACCGGGTTCCAGCTTGCCCGAGACCAGGTGACTTCCGAGAATCTTGTGGGTCAGATTTTTCGCCATAAGGGGCCCCCTGTGGTCGGTGAAATTAATGCATGGATAACTCTACCAGAAAAGCGTCCGGGTTCCACCCGCGTCGGCCCTGGCCCCAATGTGAAAGCCGCGATGAGGACCGCGACCGGCACAACGATTGCCGTTGCCGCGGGAGCGTTCTCTGGGGAAAAGGCGGAAAAATGTAGCGCAGGCTATTCGTCGAGTTTGATCGATTCGACCAGATCGGGCGCTTTTTTGGGGACCATCACCCGCAGAACGCCGCGACTGCAGAGGGCCTCGACCTGATCGCGGTCGATTCCGGCAGGCAGGGCGAAGGTTCGGCGAAACGGCCCGTACTGGCGTTCGACCCGATGGTAGCGGCAGGTCTCGCCTTCGCTGGTCATCCGCCGCTCGCCCTCGATCACCAGGGTGTCGCCGCTGATTTCGATGTTGATATCCTCTTCGGCGACTTCGGGCAGGTCCATCTTGAGCACCAGCCGCTGTCCGTCTTCGAAAATATCCACCGGCGGCTGCCATACGCCGTCGGCCAGTCCCTCGTCGTCCGCCCGGTCGCGGGTCTTGGTCAGCAGGCGGTTCATCTGCTCCTGCATAACCCGAAACTCGGCCAGCGGGTCACCCTTGCCCATCGCCATGCAACTGCCTCCCTGGAATGAGGTTTTTCGAAAAATTTAAGGATAATCAGTCACCACCGGGTGTCAAGGGTTCTGAACCGTGAGGGGTGAGGAGAACAATGCCCAAGGACATATTTTTGCTTGACGAATTGCGCCTCTTCGCGGACAGGGCGCCCCAGAGGGAAAATTTCCTGGCCATTTTTCCGGGGAAGATGCTAATTTTGTGGCGATTTCATTTTCCTGGCGCAGAACACATAACGAATGGAGACAGGATGGAAAAGGATCTGTTGCAGCTTTTCCGCGACCACGGGCATAACGACCTGAAGCTCGTGGAAGGGATCAACCGCATCGCTGCGAAAAAAGGAAAAGAGGTCTTCAGCCGTGCCCTGCTGATCCTTGCCGGCAAGAACTTCGCTCCCGCACAGGCCGAGCGCCACTGGCAGGCCGTGCTCGACCACTGCCACCGGCTCTTCCCCGAATGTCCCGAGGGAAAACTGCGGGCCGCGCTGGTCGACTATCTGCACCAGGAAGTCCGCGAACTGCACGACCCCCGCATTCTCGAGGCCCGGGATCTGGAAGATGTGCGGCGCGCCTCGATCACCGACGGTTTGACCGGTCTCTACCACCACGGCTACTTCCAATCGCGGCTCGAACAGCTCTTCTCGCTGAAGAAGCGCAGCAACCAGGAGCGCTTCGCCGTGGTCCTGCTCGACCTCGACCATTTCAAGCAATACAACGACCGCTGCGGCCACCTCGAAGGGGATGAGGCTCTGCGCCGGGTGGCCGAAGCGATCCGGCTCAACACCCGCGACTACGATGTGGCGGCCCGCTACGGCGGCGAAGAGTTCGCCCTGCTGCTCTTTCGGGTCAATTTGCAGCAAGCCTTTACCGTGACCGAACGCATCCGCGAAACCATCGAAAAGACCCGGTTTCCCCGCCAGGAGCTTCTCGACAGCGGCAATCTGACGGTGAGCGGCGGCATCGCCCTCTTTCCCGAAGACGGCGAATCGCCGCGCACCCTGCTCGAAGCGGCCGACCGCCGGCTCTACGCCGCCAAGAAAACCCGCAACATGGTGGTGCCGACCAACCAGGACCGGCGCCGCGAGGTCCGGCGCAAAGTACGCTCCATCGTCGAGCTCGGTCCCCAGGAAAGCGACCTGACCTTTCCCGGCATGACCTTCGATCTGAGCGACGGCGGCTTGTCCCTCGACTGCGCCGTGGCCTTCAACCCGGGCTCGACCGTCCAGGTGCGCTTTCGCAAGCCTTTCTGGACCCAGGAGAAGGAGACCCGGGCGACGATCCGGCGTATTCGCCGCGACGAGCAGAGCGGCGTCGTTCACCTGGGGCTCGAGTTCGATCCCAAGGGCGGCAACTTCGCCGCCCTGCTCGGCAGCACCTACCGCGACGAGGCGCTCGATCTCGTCACCCCCGCCGGGCGCTGAGTCCTGCTGCCATCGTTGAAAGAAAAGCCCGCTTCGACCAAGTCGAAGCGGGCTTTTTTCTTGGGATCTCGCCGAGTAAGGAGTCCCCCGCCCCAGAAAAGCATCTTCCCGGCGCCCCTAACGCGCCCCCTCGCGCCGAGGCGCCGATCCTCCCGGTTCTTCGCGGAAAATGATTTCGAGACTGGTGAGGTGCGAGCCACCGCCCCCTTCGACGAAGCGCCGGATCGCCTCGACGCGCCTGCGCAACTGGCTCTCGGCATTGCGCCGCAGGGCCGCCTCGCGCAGATCAAGCTTGGAGCGCCAGGCGGAGACCAGCTCGCCCTTGCCCTCGCGCAGGTCGATATCGAGGCGCAGGCGCAGGTAGTCGGTCAGTTCCCGGTGGTAGTCTTCCCCGAAGTGCAAGACTTCCGGAATCAGCCCGGAAAAACTGCGCACGCCGCGGATGTCGCGCCCCTCGATGCGGTAGGCTTCGAGCAGTTCGGGCTCGAGGTCCTTGTAATTCTGCACCGGCATGAACATGCGCGGCAGGTACTGCAAGACTTTTTCCGCCTTCTTGCGATGCCCGCCGATGATAACCGAGGCGCCGACTTCGCCCTGCTGGGCGCCCTTGATCCAGGGCGCGCCGGTGATGCCGAAATCGTTGAGCACCGGCACGCAGAGCAGCGCCGAGAGGGTGTTGATCGCCAGGGCGAATCCGGCCGAGGGGCCGCCGACGCTGTAGGAGGCCGAGAGCAGCTGGTGGTGCAGGGAATAGCCGTCGAGGTATTCGCCGAGCAGCCGCGCCACGTTGACCTCGGGGCACAGCGCCTGCAGGTAGTTCTCCACCAGGGTCAGGGCCTCGCGGGCGCTCTGGTGGGTCATCTGCACCGCCATCTCGAGTTCGGCGCCGCCCGGCGCCGCGGTGCCGACCGCGCCGGTGACCACGATCTTCTCGGGAAAAACCCGGTAGACCAGACTTGAGGCGATGGGCAGCAGTACCCCGCTGGTGTCGTTGGCGCCGACCCCAACCACGAAACCGACCTGGGGCTCGCGCGAGAGCTCCGTTTCGAGAAATTCGTCGAGCTGCTGCTTGCCCTTGCGGGTGGGACTGGCGGCGAGCTGCTGCCGGGCCGCCTGCAGATGCCAGCGGGTCACCGGAAAGAGGCCGGCGTCCATGATTTTGCGCAGGTGGGCGGCGACGTCGTCGAGGCTCGCCAACAGCCCCTCCTCCCCCTGGCGCGCGCGGTGCACCAGGTTCTGCTCGGCGTTGGCCCCGTCGAGCAGCCCCTGCAGAATCTTGTAGTTGAAGCGCACGAAACGGGCGCGCTCCTCGGGGGAATCGGCCACCGCCTGCATCAGCTTGCCGAGCACCTCGACCTCGGTGGCGCGCAGGCTGCGCACCTTCTCGGCGAAGGCGGTAAAATCGGCCGGCGTCTCGCACAGGCTGCGGGCGACCCGCACCACCTCGTCGATGGGCAGCCCTTCTTCGAGGGGGATGTCGTGCAGCTCCTTCTCGATGATGCGCAGGGCGTCCTCGTCGCGCATGTGACCGGTGACGTTGAGCACCTTGAGCCGCTTGGAGCGAATCAGGGCGGGGTCGAGAATATCGAGGCGGTTGGTGGTGAGCACGGTGAAGACCCGGTTCAGGGGCGACTCACCGTCGATGATCGAGAGAAACTTGTTGGTGACCTTGTCGTAGGGGCTCCCCCCCTGCTGGGAGCGGCGCGGAGCGACCGCATCTCCCTCGTCGAAAAAGACCATGGCGGGGGAGAGCATTTTGGCGATGTCGTAGACCCGCTCGAGATTCTCCACCATCCCCTCGAACGGGTTGACCGGGTCGGAGAGGTCGTTGAGATTGACCACCAGGTCCTGCACCTCGCGGTTGTCGCCGAGCCAGGCGCGCACCATGTAGGTCTTGCCCGAGCCGGGCGGGCCGGTGAGCACCACCCCCTTCTCCTCGCTGACGTTGTAGAACAGGCTGTTGTTGGCCATCTCGGAAAATTCGTTCTTGATCGCACCGATGTAGTCCTTCCACGGCACGCTGCGATCCATCTGGCCGACCACCTTGTTGTAGAGCGGGCCGTAGACGTTGCGCGCCACCGCCTTGAGGGCGTCGCGCACCAGGAACTGCTCGTCCAGATATTCCGCGTTGAAAGTACCGCGCAGCCCGATCAGCGAGTCGATCAGCCGCCGTACGTAGGCCGGGGTTATGCGCAGGCTGCGCTCGCGAAAAACGGGAGGCAGTTTGGCCACCGCCTGATCGAGGATCCTTTCGTCCAATACCCGCTCGCCGTCGCCGACCTCGCCGAAGACGAAATTCTTGCGGCGCAGTTCCATGCGCACCACCTCGCGCAGGTTGGCCGACTCATCCCAGAACTCGTTGACGTCGATCACCAGGCCGCGCTCGACGATGCGCCGGTAAATGGCGGGGTCGAACTGCTCGGGCTGATCGGTGGTGGCGATCAGCAGACAGTCGCGGCGGCCGTAGACGATCTCGTCGATGAGGATATTGGCGGCATCGACCAGGGTGGCCTGCTGGCCCTTGACGGTGCTCATCTGGTCGGGACGGCCGAAGGCGCTGTGGGCCTCCTCCAGGTGGCGAATGCAGGTGCGGCGCGGGTCGCCCATTGCCTTGCGCAGGTAGTTGCCGGGCTCGCCGGCCCAGGCGGTCTGGTAGTCGTTGGGGGTGATCATGGCGTAGTCGACCCACACCCCTTCCTCGTGCAGCGAGGAGAGCGCCTGGCTGATGCGCTCGCGAAAGAAGTACTTGACGATCGGCATGCGCGAGAGGGAACGCAGCCGTTCGACCTTCTGGCGCCGCTCGATGCGCGCCGCCAGCTCCGGGTCGACATCCATCAGCGACTTCCAGAAGGGCTGATCGCCCATCACCTCTTCCCTTTTCGCCACCAGGTCGACCTTGGGCCGCACCTCCGAGGCGAAGATCGCCTCCTCCACCGCCTGCTTGACGGTGGCGCTCTTGCCGCTGCCGGAGGAACCGATCACCAGCACCAGCGGCGCCCTGGGCACGGTGGGGTCTTCGGTATATTCCTTGAGGATATGGGCGCGATAGATTTTGTTGAAAATCTCGCGAAAGGATTCGGGGACGAAGATGTCCGAGGTCTTCTGCTCGAGCAGATATTTCAGGTAGTGGTAGTCGTGCCAGTCGAGCTCGCGCGAAAGGATCTTGTTCCAGGCGGCAGAGGCGTCGCGGGAGCCGGCCAGCTCGAAGCGCCGCCGCAGGTCGGTGAGCAATTCGGGGTCGCGCAGGTTCTGAAAACTGCGCTCGCCCGGCTTGAGGGTCCGGCGCAGCCAGGCGCGCAACAGGTCGATCGGCCCGCGCCCGGGATAGTACTGGCGCAGCCGGCGCAGAACGAACAGGCGCGTCTCGAAGCCCCAGCCATCGACCAGGGCCTCGATCTGCCTAATCCGTTTCTCGGACAGGCGAACGTAAACCGGGCTTCTGGTTTTGCGGGGTTTGGCCATCGCGGACTACCTCATCCCCGGTCGCCGGGGCTCGAAAGGGCGGGGCCGGCAACACCACCGACGGGGCGCCGGAGCCACTATTGTTCAAAACGAAGGTGTTCTGCCCCTGGGGATTTTTCTCGTAGGCGGTGGCCCACTTCTGCTGGTTGAGAAATTCGAACAGATAGGGCTCGCTCGCCGCCCCCAGCCCGAGGGCCTGGCGAAATTCGCGGATCGAGTCACTGTAGGCCGCATAGAGCTTACGCGTGCGGCTCGCCTCGAGATCGGCCGCATAGTTTTCGGCCTCGGCGATCAGCTCGCGGCGTTTTTTCTCCTCGCTCGCTTCGGCCAGCTTCTCGCCGAAGCGGGTGTCGCGCAGCACGAAGGAAACCACCTCGATGCCGTATTTGCTCTCCAGGGTGGGTCCCCCCTCGTTGATGGAGCGATCCTTCAGGGCCTGGTAGATCTCCTCCTTGATCTGCTCGCGCCGGGAGATCAAGGCATCCACCGTATGGCCCTGCATCACGTCCTTGACGATGCCGTCGAAATCGGCCTGCAGCAACTCCTGCGGCTGGCGGTTCTCGATGCCCCAGCGATACAGGTCGGTAATGCGGTAGGTCATCATGGCGCTGGTCCACAGGGCCACATTGCCCTTCGACATGATCCGCTGCGGCTCTTCCTGGCCGGCGAGAAGAAGCCGCTGGTTCATCAGCGGAACCTCCAGTTCGAGCCGGGTGAAAAGAGGCAGGCGGGCATGCCAGCCGACTTCCTGCACCACCTCGCGGTCGCCGGAGAGGGCCTCGAGGATGACGGCGTAATTCTGGCGCACCTTGTAGATCGTCTTGGTGGCGTAGACCAGAGCCACGAGGTTGTAGAGAACTGCGCCGGCGATCAGGACAAGAAAGACTTTCTTGAAGATGCTCTTGATTCGCGCCCGCTGCAGGAATTTATACTGTTGGGCAGGCTCCACGATTCACCTCCGGGCTGACAGGACCAGATTTCATAACGATGTTAACAATCCAGGAGCGAAAGATTCACATTCAATCTTTGACAATTATTACGGCAAGCCCCACCAAAGTCAAACGGCGTTTCTGAAAGCCCGATTGCCCGGTCCGGGTCGCTGTGTTAGGTTCGTTCATATCTTACCATCATCACCCCCTGCCGACAGGCCGGGCGCTCCGCCCGGCCTGTCGGCAGTCACCAGGAGGAAACGACATGGCCGTGAAAGTCTATTTTGCCGACATGCGCACCAACTCGCGCCGGAACCTGTTCGACAAGCTCGAAGAGCTGAGCGTTCTCGCCGGACTGAACCAGACGGTGGCCCCAGGCGATCTGACCGCGATCAAGGTGCATTTCGGCGAAAAGGGCGGTCATGCCTATATCCGCCCCACCTTCCTGCGCCGCATCGTCGACCTGGTCAAAGCGCAAGGGGGCAAACCCTTCCTCACCGATTCCTGCACCCTCTACCCCGGCCAGCGCAAGGAAGCGGCCTCGGCCCTGACCTGCGCCATCGAAAACGGGTTCGCCTTCGCGGTGGCCGGCGCTCCGCTGATCATGTGCGACGGCCTGCGCGGCCACTCCGCCCGGCGCGTGCGGGTCGACGGCGAGCTGCTGGAGAGCGTCGACATCGGCCGCGAGATTCTCGAGGCCGACGCGCTGATCACCGTCAGCCACTTCAAGTGCCACGAACTGACCGGCTTCGGCGGCGCCCTCAAGAACCTCGGCATGGGTTGCTCGAGCCGCGCGGGCAAGCTCGAGCAGCATTCCAACGTGGCCCCCGAGGTGGCCGAAAAATACTGCAACGCCTGCGCCGACTGTTTCAAGGCCTGCGCCCACGGGGCCATCGCCTTCATCGAGGGCAAGGCACACATCGACGTCGGCGCCTGCGTCGGCTGCGGGCGCTGCATCGCCGTGTGCGCCCAGCAGGCGATCAAGATTCAATGGAACGAGGAGGCGCCCAAGGTCATGCGCAAGATGGCCGAATACGCCAAGGGGGCGCTGCACGACAAGGCGGGCAAGACCCTGTTCGTCAACTTCGTCACCCAGCTCAGCCCCCAGTGCGACTGCTACGGCCATTCGGACGCGCCGATCGTGGCCGACCAGGGGATTCTCGCTTCCACCGACCCGGTGGCCCTCGACCAGGCCTGCGCCGACCTGGTCAACCGGGCCCCGGGCCTGCCCGGCACCGCTCTCGCCGGCGGGCACGAGCCGGGCGGCGACAAGTTCCGCGGGGTGCACCCCGACATCGACTGGGAGGTCACCCTCGAACACGCCGAGAAAATCGGGCTGGGCTCGCGGTCGTATGAACTTGTGGCGATCGACAGCGAAAACGATTCCCGTCCCCTCTGATCGACGCCAACGGCAGCCCGGATACGAAAAAGCAAGGCCCGACCTCCCCCTGGAGATCGGGCCTCTTCGTTCCGAGCCGGATTTCGCCCCTCGACTGACCCGGCGCGCGGCGCGGCGACTGATCAGTACAGCCGGCGAAAGGCCGAGGCCTTGATCACCGCGATGACCTCCGCTCCCGGTTCCAGGCCGAGATCGCGCGCCGCCCCGCCGACCACCTGCGACACCAGGTGCTGCCCCCGACAATCGAGCTCGACGCCGACGCGGTTGCCCGCCTCGAACAGCTTCTGCACCCGGCACGCGAGCATGTTGCGGGCGCTGGTCGCCTCGGGGTGACGCTTGAACAGGGTGATATCCTTGGAGGAGAGCTCGAACATGCCGGTGGTCCCCGCGCCGCCCGCCGACAGGACGAGCTCCTGCGCGCCCCAGCGATAGGCGAACAGCCCGTCGTGGGGGCGCGGATCGCGCAGCTCCATCAGGTTGATGTAGCCGACCTGACTGGTGCCCATGCGCCGCAGGGCGATCTCGTGGGCCGTGGTCTGAGCCGCGAGGCGGCCGCGGGAGAATTCGAGCACCCCCTCGGTCATCAGGCGCATCTCGTTGAGGGAGTGGCTGATGAACAGCAGCGGCATTTCGAACTCGGCGAAGACCCGCTTCAGATAGGGGATGATCTGGTACTTGAGCCCCTCGTCGAGACCCGAGAGGGGCTCGTCGAGCAGAATCAGCCGCGGGCAGGACAGGACCGTGCGCCCGAGCGCCACCCGCTGGCGCTCGCCGCCGGAGAGGCTGACCACGTCGCGCCCCAGCAGCGGGCCGAGCCCCAGCACCTCGCTCAGCGCTTCGGGGTCGATCTTGCGCTCGTCGCGGGGGCTGCGCCGGTAGCCGTAGAGCAGGTTGCGCCGCACGCTCATGTGGGGAAAGAGGTGGGCATGCTGGAAGACCACGCCGATGCGCCTCTTTTCCGGCGCCCGGTTGATTCCGGCGGACGCGTCGAAGAGGGTCTCGCCGTCGAGGCGAATGCGCCCCCGATCGGGCTTGAGCAGGCCGGCGAGCATGTGCATCAGGGTCGACTTGCCGCTGCCCGAGGGGCCGAAGACGCCCAGGCGGCGGCCCTCCACCGAAAAATCGGCGGCGAAATCGAAATCGCCCAGCCTCTTTTCCAGCGACACCTCCAGCCTCATCGCCCTTCCCCCCGGTTGAAGCGCTTGACCAGCCCTTCGTTGAACATCAGCACCGCCAGCGCCAGCACGATGGAGACCAGGCACAACCCCAGCGCCATGCGGTCGCCCCCCGGGGTGCCGGTGTAGTCGTAGATCGCCAGGGGAATGGTCTGGGTCACGCCGGGAATATTGCCGGCGACGATGATGGTGGCGCCGAACTCGCCCAGGCTGCGGGCGAACATCAGCGAGGCGCCGGCGATGATCGCCCGGGTCGACAGGGGCAGGATCACGGTGAAGAGGGTATCGTACCAGTGGGCGCCGAGGGTGCGCGAAGCCTGGATGAGCTTTTTGTCGATCTGCTCCATGCCGATGCGGATCGAGCGCACCAGCAACGGAAAGCCGACCACCATCGAGGCGATCACCGCCGCCTTCCAGGTGAAGATGATGCGAATGTCCATCGCGGCCAGCCATTGGCCGAGCCAGCCGTTTCGCCCCAACAGCAACAGGAGCAGGTAACCGACCACCACCGGCGGCAGCACCAGCGGCAGGTTGAGGATGCCGTCGAACAGCGGCTTGAACGGCATGCGGGTGAACACCAGCAGGTAGGCGGCGAGAAATCCGAAGGGGAGCGAGAGCAGGGTGGCGGTGACCGCCACCCGCGCCGAGAGCGCCATCGCCTGCCAGTCTGTCGGGGAAAATTCGAACATCGGTGGTTGTTCCTTGTCAGTGGTCGGCGGTCGGTGGTCTGGGAGAATATTCCTTGTCACCCATCACCTGCCCGATCCCACCTCGAAGCCGTATGTCTTCAGGATGGCCTCGGCTTCGGCGGTCATGAGGAAGTCACTGAAAGCGATCGCCGCCGGATTGGCGACCCCTTCCACCGTCAGGCCGATGGGATAGGTCACCTCGTGGTAGAGGTTCTGCGGAACCTCCAGCAGGATGACCGCGCCTTGCGCCAGCAGGGCATCGGTGCGGTAGACGAAGGCGCCGTCGACCTCGCCGCGGTCGGCGTAGACCAGCGCCTGGCGCACGTCCTGCGCCATCACCAGTTTGCCCGCCACCTTCGGGTACAGGCCCGCCGCTTTCAGGGCCTGCTCGGCGTATTGCCCAGCGGGCACGCTCCCGGGACTGCCGAGGGCGATGCGCTGCAGGTCGGCGACATCGGCCAGGGTGGCGACGGCAAGCCCTTTCCGGCCGACGAAGACCAGCGAATTGCGGGCGAAGGCGCGCACCGTCCCGGCGGGAACGCGCGCCTCCTCCACCAGGTAGGTCATCCATTCGGGATTGGCGGAGATGAAGAGATCGGTCGGCGCGCCCTGGGCGATCTGCTTGGCCAGCGCCCCGGAAGAGGCGAAGTTGGGGAGAAAGGCGACGTCTTGCGCCTTACTCCGGAAAGACGCGATCAGCGCCTTAACCGCGTCGGTCATGCTCGCGGCCGCGGAGAGGCGAACCTCGGCGGCGGTGACGGTTGAGTTCACGAGAATCGACAGCAGCAGCGCGAACAACAGCGAACGCATGGAGGATGTCCTTTCCGATCGAATCGCAGAAGTTCCTGACGGGGCTGTCGTAGCCTGGGGCGGGGTGTTGCCGGCATCATCGGCGGGAATCATCCCTTGACAAAGCCACGATGCTGGCATGGCGTTACGATCATGTCAAAGAAAAATTCGATTCTGCAGAACGACCTGCGCCCGGACCGCGCCGCGCGTCGCACCGGAGAAACCGCGGCGAACCGGCGCATCATCACCGCCGTCATGGGTCACCACCATCCCGAACGGCCGCCAAATGAAAACGGGGGAGCTTCGGGCTCCCCCGTTTTCCATTCACCGACGTTGTCGATTTAGCGCCAGCGCCACGTCCAGGAGGAGCGCCACCGATCGGAGTCCGATTCGGAATCGTCGCGATCGTCTTCATCGTCCCCGTCACCATCGCCGCCGCTCATCCCCGCTCCGGGCCCCGGGGTGGGGGGACCGGGTTCCATCTCGGGGCGGGTGCCGTAACCGGGAATGGAGTTCTCCCCTTCGACCCCGAGCACGCTCGGCGGCACCACCGCGTGGCAGACGGCACACATGGCGCCCTCGCCCACGTGCTCCTGATGCACCTCACGGAAGCTGTCGTTCTCGAATCCGTGGCAGATGGTGCAGTCGAGATTGCCGCGGTGAGAGGCGTAGACATTGCTGCGGCCGTGGCAGGCGAAACACTGGGTTTCGCCCAGATGCTCCTCGTGCACTTCGCGGAAGCCTTCGTTCTCGACCCCGTGGCAGACGGTGCAGACCTCGTTGCGCGGCGTGCCGGTGCGCACATCGAAACCGAAGCCGGCCACCGACTCGTGGCACACGGTGCAGGCGAAATCCTCGCCGTGGCGACTGTGAGCGGCGATCCGGTCGCCGCTGCGGCCCGAATGACACAGGTCGCAGACGTTGGCCGGGGTCGGCGGAATGTCGAGTCCGTGGCACCAGAAGCAGGGCCGCGCCACGTTGTCGAAGCGGTCGAGGTGCTCGCGGTGAACCGAACGCGCCGACGAGAAGCCCCGCGGTGAATGACACAGACCGCAGGAATTCTGCGGATTGACGTCGCGGATCTCGTGGCAGACGCCGCAGGCGGTCTTGTCCAGATGCTCGTCGTGGATGCGACGCGAGCGCGTGCCCCGGAAGTTGTTGTAGTTCTGATCGCGGTGGCACAGCATGCAGTCCAGCGCATGGGGCATCTGCCCGTGGCAGGCCTTGCAGTTGATGTCGCCGTCGGCCACCGCCTGCTGCACCTGCGGATCGTCGGAACCGTGACAGGTGCCGCACTCGCTGTCGTGCTGCGGCAGCAGGTTGGTGTAGTGGCAGCCGGTACAATCGATGTTGCCGACCTCGTGAATCGGGGTCACGTCCGGCACCCCGGAAACGTGGCAAGTCTCGCAATCGGCGATGAAGGCGGTATGGAAATCGTGACTCGGCGCCCCCGGACCGAAGCGGAAATCGTGCCCCAGCAGGCCGTCGACATTGTTGGCCGGAACCTGGTGGCACTCGACGCACACCGGAGCGTCCGGACCGTGGCAGGTGGCGCAGTTGGGATTGAAGCCGGTGTGCAGGTCGTGGGTCGCCTGCCCCGGGCCGTTGAAGGCGTGGCAGGGCGCGCAGCTATTGGCATAGGGCTCCTTGACCGGCTCCACGCCGGGTACGCCGGACAGATGGCACGAAGTGCAGTCGGCGATAAAGCCGGTGTGAAAATCATGACCGGGAGAGCCCGG
>NPIG01000448.1_pt1 | contig 33224 bp, 35 predicted proteins | sample 8637441 | NCBI WGS metagenome assembly NPIG01 (sample SAMN07420675, study PRJNA396082) | bioreactor metagenome | isolation source: sample BR6 brine-fed electro-methanogenic bioreactor BR | place: Japan: Kochi | collected 2016-06-14
AGCATGTCGTGGCCGACGCACAGGCCGACGATGATGTTCATGTCGGTGCCGGCCTGATTGAGCAATCTGGCCTGGGCGATGGGATTGCAGGCCGGTTCGAAGGTTCCGGGGCGCACCTTCGCGGCCTCGCTGATCCCCAGCTCGAGTTTGTCGATGCTGCCCGCCTTGCAGCAGACCGACAGGGGCTCGAATCCCTGGGCGGTGAGGATCGCGGCGAGGCGGTTGCTCTCCTCGAGCAGGCCGATGCAGGTGCCGATGCCGATTCTCTGCCAGCCCATCAATTTGGCCAGGGCGATGGTGTCCTCGACCCGGGTCCAGCGGGCGTTGACCGCATCCGAACCGGGGACCGGCTGGTAGCACAGCCCCTCCACCTCGGCCGCCACCCGGGCGAGTCGGGCATCGGCGTCGTCACCGGTGTATTTTCTGAACGATTCCTCGATGATCTCCGCCTCGCGCTCCGAGGGACAGTAGCCGGGCGCGCCGGGCCGGGAGTTGGGATCGCTCCAGCAGTTGGTGGTTCCCTGCTTCTGCCACAGGGCGCTGCACTTGGCACAGGAAAGGGGCGTTTCGTCGCCGCTGCTCATGGGCTGCCTCCTTGATCGAGTTGAACATGAAAAACCCAATATATCAAGGTTTTAGCGACCTGTCCAGCGGGCGCAGGAGGCTAGAGAGGCTTCACACCGGTCACCGGGGCCGGGGGGAGCATCTGATCGATGCCCCGGCCGGTCATGACGCCGCCGCACGTGAGCAGAGTGAGGGATCGGGGATTTTTCGCCGGTCCCGCCAGGTTCCGCTTGGCTGTCTGCGGGCCGNNCCGGTTAATATGACCGGCGCAACCCATTTATTTCTGGCCGGGAGGAGGCTGCCGATGGCCGACTATCATTTCACACTGGATTTTCAGGTACGGGATTACGAATGCGATATGCAGGGGGTGGTGAACAACGCCGTCTATCAGAACTACCTGGAGCACTCCCGCCATGAGTTCCTGAAGGTCCTCGGGCTCGATTTTGCCGAACTGACCCGACAACGGATCAATCTGGTGGTGGTTCGGGCCGAACTCGATTACAAGGCGCCCCTGACCAGCGGCGACCGCTTCCGCGTCGGTACCCGGCTGGAGCGCATTTCACCTCTTCGCTTCGCCTTTTTCCAGGACATCCACCGGCCCGCCGACGGCGCCGTGATCCTCAAGGCGAAAGTCATCGGCACCGCCCTCAATGAACAAGGCCGCCCCCGCCTGCCCCGGCAGATCGAGGAAAGGCTGGGTGCCGGGCGGTCGCAAGGCTAAGCCACCGAAGGTCAATGGCGGGTCGAGAACTTCAGTACCTTGGGCCTGGCCAGCCGTTCGAAATCGGCGTAGGACATCTTCACCAGCTCGGTGTGGGTCCCGGCGTTGAAAGCGATCTCATCGTCCGCGGCCAGGCTTTCGGCCACATAGACATCCATGCCGTAGAGGCTGCCGAAGGGGGGCATGGCGCCGGTTTCAAATTCCGGGAACAGCCCTCTGAATTCCTCTTCCTCGGCCAGGGTGACGGTCCTTGCGCCGGTGGCAAGCTGCAGCAGATCGAAGTCGATCTGGTACGAGGCGGGCAGAACCGCCATGGCCATGCGGCCGTCAAGCTTGACGATCACGGTTTTGGCCAGGCTTTTCCCCGGGATGTGGGCCGATGCGGCGATCTCTTGTGCGGTGTAGCTGGGGGCGTGGCTGATGGTGGAATAGCGGATGTGCTCCTTGTCGAGAAAATCTCTCAATCGTTCGGCCAGCATGGTGACCTCCATTTCCGAAACGGAAGGGGATCGCTGATTCGATTTCCTTCTGCTCCTGCTCGAAGCCGGGCAGCAGCCCCGGCGACGACTGCCGGTCGTGGCTCCTTTTCCTTTGTGTCAATTATATCACTGACGCTGGTTTCCGTCGTCGGCCCGGCCATGGCCGGTTGATATCGGTCAGGGGGTGATCTTGCGGCACTCCAGATAGAAACGCTTTTCGTCGGCCTCGCCCATGGAAAAGGTCTTGCGGGGCAGGGCGCCGTCGAGAATGATCGTCTTGAACAGGTCGTGTTTGGAGATCGCCGGCAGGTAAAATCCGATGTTGCCGGCTCTGGAACCGAGAGTGGTGACGGTGGCCTCGCCGTGGATGTAGTCGATGCCGGCCGCAGATTGCCCTTCGAGGAAGCGGTCGAGAAAGGACTGCAGGGTGGCCACCACCAGGTTGTAGGCCGGGTTTTCGATGACCAGCAGACCGTATTGCCCGTCGGTGACAAAAGGAATCAGATGGCGGTTCGGGCCTTCGGAACGCCGGACCGCTTCATCCAGAGCCTGCCGGTCGGCGGCCCGCTCGCAGCGGAAGATCGCGCCCTGTTCGCGGAAAAAGGCCTCCATCTCAAGGGCCATGGCCTCGAAGTCGCCGTCGAAAATCACCCGATGGATCGGTTCGAACTCCAGCCCCGGGTCGTGAACGTTGACCAGCTCCACCAGGGCATAGCGGGCCGGGTGATCCATGACCGCGGTCGGGTCCTCGGCGTTCTGCTTGAGATTTTCCCAGATCGCCTTGGCGGTGGCAAACGAATGGTTGCCGTCGCCCATGGCGTAGAGGACCACGGCCTGGTCGTCGACTCCGTAGCGCTCGGCAAAGGCCTGTGGATCGGCGAGCCGCCCCAGGGCTGCGGCAACCCGGTGGAGGCTCTCTGCGTCGTCGACCCGGTAGCCTTTGATGTGCCCTCCGCCCAGCATCAGGTCGAAATCGTAGACCAGCTCCCGCTCCTGGTCGAAAAGCGGTTCGATGACCGTGCGCTGAGGGTCGTCGATGAGTACCATGATGTGCGGCAGCTCCAGGCTGGCTTTTTCGCGCACCCGGATGCGCGGCGGCAGCCGGTCGAGGATGGTCCCTTCGGTGGCGCGGATCAGCGACCGGGCGCCCTGACGGTAATCGTACTGTTCGAGGTCGAGGGCGACCATCAGGCCCTTGCGTGAATCGGCCGCGGCGGTCTGACGGTCGACCAGGATGAAGCCGGGCTGCTGGGGCGCCAGGATACCGTCGGCCAGATACCGCTCCATCTGCTCGTTGATCGACTGAATCCGCTGGCCGGGATCCTCGTCCTCCAGGTAGACCTCGGGAAAGATCAGCTCCAGGGTCGAGGGATGACCCTCGGTTTGCTGCTGCACGTTCTCCCAGTATTCGGGCTCCGAGGTGTACTGATCGCAGGCGATGACCGCCCATTTGCTGAGGTCAAGGCCCGGCTTGGGCAGAAGAATGGTCGGAACCTGGAGTGCGATGCGGTCAAAGGTCATAACGGTCGGCCTCTAAATAGTTGTTTTTGGGTTAAGAATGGGTGGCTTTTTTCGGATCNNCCTAATGATTTTCTCATTTTTTTTATGGTTAGAATTGCACTTCGTTTCCAAGGTGTCAATCCCTTATCGGGCGGGAAATGGCGGCGCTATAAACAGCAAAAGGGACGGAAGCGATCCGTCCCTTTTGCTGTTTTATCCGGTCAGTGGGGCTAAACCGGTCAGGCCACCTCGACCAGTTCGATTTCAAAGGTCAGATCTTGACCGGCCAGCGGATGGTTGGCATCGAGGGTCACTTTCGATTCCTCGACGGCGACGACCCTGACGATGTGGGGCTGGCCGTCGGCGGTCTGGGTCTGCAGCTGCTGCCCGACCTCGGGGTTCATCCCCTCGGGGAACTGACTGCGGTCGACGCCGATGACCATCTCCTCGCGGTGCGGTCCGTAAGCCTGCTCGGCGGGGATGTTGATGGTTTTGGTCTGCCCGACTTCCATGCCGACAACCGCCTCGTCAAACCCTTTGATCAACTGGCCGCCGCCAACGGTGAATTCCAGGGGCTCCCGCTGGCGGGAAGAATCGAAAACCGTACCGTCAGTCAGCGTCCCGGTGTAGTGAACCTTTGCCGTGTCGCCGTTCTGAACTTGTGCCATGATTGCTCCTTTTGGTTGGGTGTTTGATCTGCCACTGCCAGACCCCACCATAACAGATTGGCCGGAAAAAGGAAAATTATCCCCCGGCGGCCCTGGAATCGACCGTTTCGGGCCGGTTCCCGATCGGAAAAATGATTTTTCGAAGCCTCGGGCCGACCTTTATGACAAATTTTACGCCAATTGGTCGGTCGCCACCCGATATTTGGGGTCTTCGATGACGTTGACCTCGATCATGCTGCCGGCGTTGTGCAGCAGGGTGCGGCATTCGGCGCTGAGGTGCTTGAGCCGCAGCCGCTTACCCTGGCCCAGGTAGCGCTCGGTGAGGTTGTTGATCGCCTCGAGCCCGGAGTGGTCGCAGACTCTTGACTGCCGGAAGTCGATCACCACCTCTTCGGGATCCTGCTGGGGGGCGAACTGGTCCTGGAAGCTGCGCACCGAGCCGAAGAAGAGTGGCCCGTGCAGGCGATAAACCTTGGCGCCCTGTTCATCCAGATGGCTGTGGGCGTGGATTTCCTGGGCCCGCTCCCAAGCGAAGACCAAGGCCGAAACGATCACCCCGACGGCGACCGCTATGGCCAGATCAGAGACCACGGTGACCCCCGAAACCAGTACCAGTACCAGGGCGTCGGTGCGCGGGATCTTGTGCAGAATGCGCAGGCTTGACCAGGCGAAGGTGCCGATGACGACCATGAACATCACCCCGACCAGCGCCGCCAGGGGGATTATCTCGATCAGGCCCGAAGCGAAAACGATGAATATCAGCAGGAACAGCGCGGCGGAAATTCCCGAAAGCCGACCGAGGCCGCCCGAGCTGATATTGATCATGCTCTGACCGATCATCGCGCAGCCGCCCATGCCGCCGAAAAAGCCCGTTGTAAGATTGGCGATCCCCTGGCCGATGCACTCTTTGTTGCCCCGTCCACGGGTTTCGGTGAGCTCATCGATCAGGCTCATGGTCATCAGCGATTCAATCAGGCCGATGGCCGCCAGGATGGCCGCATAGGGGAGGATGATCAGGATGTTGTCCAAGCTCAGGGGAACCCCGGGGATGTGGAACTGGGGCAGGCCGCCCGAGACCGAGGCCAGGTCGCCCACCATCCGGGTATCCAGATCGAGACCGTGGGCGAGGCCGGTGACCACCGCGATGGAGGCCAGGGAGGCGGGAATCGCCCGGGTGAGCTTGGGCAGAAAGTGGATGATGGCCATGGTCAACAGGACCAGCCCCACCATCAGCCCCAGGCTGTTGCCGCTCATCCACTCCAGTGCTCCTTGGGAGTTTTTGGCCTTGAACTGGCCCAGCTGGGCCAGGAAAATAACGATCGCCAGGCCGTTGACGAACCCCAGCATGACCGGATGGGGGATCAGCCGCACCAGCTTGCCCAGCCGCAGCAACCCCGCGGTGATCTGGAGAATCCCCATCAGCACCACTGCGGCAAACAGGTACTCGACGCCATGGCGGGCGACCAGGTCGACCATTACCACCGCCAGCGCGCCCGTCGCCCCGGAGATCATGCCCGGCCGCCCGCCGATGGCAGCGGTGATCAGCCCCACCATGAAGGCCGCGTAGAGGCCGACCAGCGGCTCGACCCCGGCCACGAAGGCGAAGGCCACGGCTTCAGGGACCAGGGCCAGGGCCACAGTCAGCCCGGAAAGGATATCGTCTTTACAACTTGCGGTTTTTCGGACAATGAGCTCAAACATGGGGTTCCTTATGCAGGCAGCATGGGGTGAATCAAAAAAACCGCGACTATAAACAGCTGGGGTACCCTTGGCAAGTTTAAAATGGATAAAATCTGGTATTCCGTCACAAATAGCGTATGCAGGGGGAGCGGTCTGGCAGGGCGTAAATTTATCCCGGCGGATCGGCATAAGGAATAAGGCTTGACAGAATTTTCCCAAAGCTGCTACGGTCAACACTTAATACACGCGGTTCCAGGAAAAAACGACATACAATCGTAGGCCCCGGAATACCTCCGGGGCTTTCTTTATAAGGGACGCAGAAAGAAGTAAATTATGGAGTTCAACGGATTCAATTTTCATCCTCAGGTCGCTGCCGGCGTGGTCGCGGCGGGTTATCTCAAACCGACCCCGATCCAGGCGCAGGCGATTCCGGCCGTCATGGATGGCCGCGACGTGATGGGGCTGGCGCAGACCGGCACCGGCAAGACCGCCGCCTTCGGCCTGCCGCTGGTGGCCCAGATGCTGCAATACGGCCGCAAGCCCGCCCGCATGACCGTACGCGGCCTGGTGCTGGCGCCCACCCGCGAACTGGCGAACCAGATCTGCGACACCCTGCGCGCGCTGACCGAGGGCACCCCGCTCAAGGTGGGCTTCGTCGTTGGCGGCCAGTCGATCAATGGCCAGATCAAGCGACTGGAACGCGGCACCGACGTCCTGGTTGCCACCCCGGGCCGGCTGCTGGACCTGCTCGACCGCAACGCGCTGACGCTCGAGGATTGCGCCTTCCTGGTGCTCGACGAGGCGGACCAGATGCTCGACCTCGGCTTCATCCACGCGCTGCGCAAGATCGCCGCCCTGCTGCCGGAAGAGCGTCAGACCATGCTGTTCTCGGCCACCATGCCGAAGCAGATGAACGAGATCGCCCAAAGCTATCTCAAGAACCCGATGCGGGTCGAGGTGACGCCCCCGGGCAAGGCCGCCGACAAGATCACCCAGTCCATCCACTTCATCGCCAAGGCGGAAAAGACCGGCCTGCTGATCGAACTGCTGGATGCCCACCGCGACGAACTGGCGCTGGTCTTCGCCCGCACCAAACACGGCTCCGACCGGCTGATGAAGGCGCTCGAAAAGGCCGGCTACGCCACCGCCGCGATCCACGGCAACAAGAGCCAGGGTCAGCGCGACCGCGCGCTAGCCGCCTTCAAATCGGGCGAGATCAAGGTGCTGGTGGCCACCGATGTCGCCGCCCGCGGCCTCGACATCCCCGACGTCAAGCATGTCTATAACTTCGACCTGCCCAACGTGCCGGACGCCTATGTCCACCGCATCGGCCGCACCGCGCGTGCCGGCAAGGACGGCGCCGCCATCGCCTTCTGCGCCCCCGACGAAATGGGCGAACTGAAGGCGATCCAGAAGGTGATGGGGATCAAGATCCCGGTCGCCTCCGGCCGCCCGTGGGAGCAGATCGAAGAGCCCGCGAAACCCGCCGGCGGCAACCGCCGCCGCGGCGGTGGCGGCGGTCACGGCGGCGCCGGCAAACCCGGCGGCGCCCAGCGCCGGCGGCGGCGTCGCTCCGGTGGCGGCGGCGGTCAGGGCCGCGGTCGCCAGGCCGCCTGAACCGGATCCGGACACGGCTCAAAGGCCCCCGCACGGGGGCCTTTTTCTTTGCCGCGCCATGCCTTCTGCGCGTGTTTCCGCGCATGGCTCTGCCGTCTTGATCCACATCAACGCCGGACCGTTCGCCGCTGTCATCCTTGCGCCCACTTTACTCGGACAAGGAGACAAACCATGGACGACGTAGAAAAACTGCTGAAAAGCACGGTGGAGGAGTTGGATAAGCTCCTGAACGCAAAGAATGTCCTCGGCGACCCGATCGAGCGCGACGGATCGACCGTGATCCCGATCGTCAGCTACGGCTTCGGCTTCGGCGCCGGCGGGTCGACCGGCGGCAAGACCGGAACCGGCGGCGGCACCGGCGCCGGCGGCGGCATCAAACCGCTCGGCGCGATCATCTTCGACCGGGACGGCGCCCGGGTCGAGGCGGTCAAGGGCGTGGCCTCCAACGTGGCGGAAATGCTGGGCGAAACCGCCGGCCGCATCATCGATGCCCAATCCAAACGCAGCGGCGGAACCGAGACCAAGGACTGAGCCCTATGGCGGTCGTGCTGTGGGGGGTGCTCTGGGTCCTGCTGGCCCTGTTCGCGCTGGCAGCGGCGGTGCTGTTCATCCCGCTGCGGCTGCGCCTTCAGGCGGCGACGGACGGACCGGCGCCGCATCTGCGGCTGCAGGCGGTTCTGTTCGCCGGTCGCGGGCCCCGGATCGACCTCGCCGGGCGCGGCAAAGCCAAGACCCGGACACCGGCAAAGACGCGCCGCAAATCCCGCAAGCGCAAGACCGGGCGGCACCGCCCGCCGGCCCGGGTGATGACCCGCCTCGCCTCGGGCCTGCCCCGGCTGCTCGGCGACCTGCTCGCCGCGGTGCATCTGGTCGAACTGCGCGCCAGCGGCGCCTTCGGCCTCGGTGATCCGGCGGAGACCGGGGCGCTCTTCGGCCTGCTGGCACCGCTGGCCTACGCGCCGCCGCCCGGCAGCCGGTTGCAGCTCGAGGTCACGCCGGTCTTCGACCGCCCCCATCTCGAAGGCCGGATCAGCGCCGCCGTCGATCTGGTCCCCGCCGCGCTGCTGGCGGCCGTCCTGCGGTTCGGCTGGCGCGGGTTTTCGGCCTGGCTGCGACGATGACCATCCGTTGCGATCCCCCCCGGCTCCTTGGCCCGGTGACCCTGCGCGTCATCGTCCGCCAGTCGGTGGGCGGCCATCCGGCGGGCCGCGGCCTGGCCCTCTGGGGCCACAAACAGCCGCTCGCCATCGTGATCGAACAGCCCGGCGGCTGGTCCGCCTGGGACATGCAGGGTCGCCCGCTCAGCCGCGCGCGCATCGCCGCCCTCTGCCCCGAGGCCCTGCCGCAGCAGGTCCCGCCGCCCCCCGCGCCGCCATGACCGCCTAGCGGTCCGCCACCACATCCGCCCAGATCGGCAGGTGGTCCGAGGCGATATGCGCCGGTTGCTCCAGATGCACCCCGTGCCCCGCCGCCGCCAGCCCCGCGCTCAGCGCGATCCGGTCCAGCGGTCCCAGCGGGCGCAGCGCCGGAAAGCTCGGCCGCGGCGGCAGGAATCGCATCCGCGGCGCCAGCCCCTCCAGCACCGAGCGCGGCGACCAGTCGTTGAAATCCCCCGCCCAGATCATCGGCATCGCCGGCAGCCGCCCGGTCTCCAGCGCCAGGTGCTGCACCTGCTGCTGGCGCCAGCGCCCGACCAGCCCCAGATGCGTGCCCACCACCCTAAGCGGCCCCAGCGGGCTGTCAAAGGCGACCCAGACCGCACCGCGCGGCTCCAGCCCCGGCAGGTCGATATGCCCTTTCCCGGTGATCTCCACCGCCCCCTTGCGCCAGATCACCGCGTTGCCGTGCCAGCCCAGCGATCCCGCCCCGCCCAGGTCGGCCACCTCCCATCCCGCCTCCTCCAGCACGAAATGCGGCAGCGCGGCGGGGCGCGGCGGCAACCGCTTGTCGGCCTCCTGCAACACAACGACCTGCGCCCGCAGCCGCGACAGCACCTGCAATATGCGCCGCGGCTGGCGCCGCAGGTCCAGCCCGACGCATTTCTGGATGTTATAGCTGGCCAGGCGCAGCGCGCTTTCAGTCATTGAGTCGGGGTCCGGTCTCGGGCGGGTATCTCCCCCGATCATGCCAAACCGACGCCACGGCGCAAGGGCGGCTGGTTGCATGCTCTTGACAGTTACGTGACTTGCGCATCCTTTGGGCACATGGAAGAGAAACGCGCGATCGACCCCGCCGGGGCCGCGGCCCTGACCGGGTTCGCCTTGCTGCTGGCTTTCAACCAGGTGGTGATCAAGGTCACCGGCAACGGCTTCGCCCCGGTGTTCCAGGCCGGGCTGCGCTCGGCCGGGGCGGCGCTGGTGGTGCTGATCTGGATCCGCGCGCGCGGCCTGCCGCTCAACGCGCCCCGGGCCGGCATCCCCTGGGCCATCCTCTCCGGTCTTGTCTTCGCCTTCGAATTCACCTGCCTCTACATCGCGCTCGACCACACCACCGTGGCACGCGCCTCGATCATCTTCTACTCGATGCCGGTCTGGCTGGGGCTGGCGGCGCATTTCTGGCTGCCGGGCGAGCGCATTACCGGCCCCCGCGCCCTCGGCATGGCGCTGGCGATGGGCGGTGTCGCGCTGGCGCTCGCCGACCGCTCCAACGGCCAGGCAAGCCTGCTGGGCGATGTGCTGGCCCTGGTCGCCGCATTGGGCTGGGCCGCCATCATCCTGCTGCTGCGCATGACACCGCTGAGCCGGGTCAGCCCGGTGATGCAGCTGTTCTTCCAGGTGCTCTGCTCGGCCCCGGTGCTATTGGCCGTGGCGCCGCTGTTCGGCCCCCTCACCCGCGATCCGCAGGCGATCCACTACGCCGGCCTGGCGTTCCAGGCCATCTGCGTCGTCGGCCTCGGCTTCATCGTCTGGTTCCACCTGATGTCGATCTACCGCGCCTCCGGCGTCGCCTCGTTCAGCTTCCTGTCACCGGTCTTCGCGGTGCTGCTGGGCTGGCTGCTGCTGGGCGAACGCATCGGCCCGCCGGTCTGGATCGCGCTGGCGCTGGTCGCCGCCGGCATCCTGCTGATCAACCGGAAATAGACAACCGGACGATGAAACCAGCTCCGCCCGGCGTTTCCGCCGGGCATTGCCGTGCAATGCCCGTTCACGTCCCGCAAAAGGTCGCCTCCACCACCTCGCCGGGCAGCGGCGGGCGTGTCAGCTCGTCGGCCTCCGGCTGATCGTCATAAGGTTTCGCCAAGACCGCGTTCAGCCGGTGGAACGGCGCAAAATCCCCCGCCACCGCGGCCGCGATCATCTGCTCGACACGATGGTTGCGCGGGATGAAAGCCGGGTTGGCCACCGCGATCAGCGGCCCCGCCTCACCCAGCCCCGCGCGCCGCGCCCGCCACTCCGCCGCCCAGGCGTCATAGGCGGCGGGGTCAAGGAACTGATCCCGCGCGGCCTCCGTGCCCAGCGCCCGGAAGGTATTGGTGAAATCCGCCTGCCCCGTCGCCATCCGCCGCAGCAGATCCTCGATCAGTGCCTGATCGCCGGCGCGCGCGTCCGTCAGCGCCAGCTTGGCGCGGAACCGCACCAGCCACGCCGCCTCGATTTGCCCGGGCATCGCATGCACGATCGCCGTGGCCTCCTCCACCGCCGCCTCGCGGTCCTCCATCTGCTGGATCAGCGCGGTCGCCAGCTGCGCCATGTTCCACACCGCGATTTCCGCCTGCCGGTCATAGGCATAGCGCCCGTATCGGTCGATCGAGCTGTAGACCGTCTGCGGGTGAAACACGTCCATGAAGGCGCAGGGCCCATAGTCGATCGTTTCCCCCGAGATCGCGCAATTGTCGGTGTTCATCACCCCATGGATGAAGCCGACGCTCATCCACTGCGCCACCAGCCGCGCCTGCGCGTCGCAGACCGCGCGCAACAGGCCCATCGGCCCCTCGGCGCCCGGATAATGCCGCGCAATGGCATAATCGGTCAGCCGCCTGAGGCTCTCCACATCGCCGCGCGCCGCGAACACCTGGAACGTGCCCACGCGCAGATGGCTCGCCGCCACCCGCGTCAGCACCGCCCCGGGCAGCGCGCCCTCCTGCCGATGGACCGGCTCGCCGGTCTCGACGGCGGCCAGCGCCCGCGTGGTGGGAATGCCCAAGCCGTGCATCGCCTCGCTGACCACGTATTCGCGCAACACCGGCCCCAGCCAGGCCCGCCCGTCGCCGCCGCGCGAATAGGGCGTGCGCCCCGAGCCCTTGAGCTGGATGTCGCGGCGCAGCCCGTCCGCGCCCACCACCTCGCCCAAGAGGACCGCGCGCCCATCGCCCAGTTGCGGGTTGTACTGGCCGAACTGGTGCCCGGAATAAAGCTGTGCCAGGGGCGCCGCCCCCGCCGGGACCCGGTTGCCGCCGAACACCTCCGCCATCTCGCGCGCCTCGCCCTCGGCAATGCCCATCACCCGCGCCAGGTCGCGGTTGAAGGCGATCAGACGCGGCGCCGCCACCGGCTGCGGCGCCTGGACGCTGAAAAATACGCCCGGCAGCCGGGCATAGGAATTGTCGAAAGGGATCTGCAGGCTCATGGCGCAAAGATAACGCTCAAACCCTGGATTGCCATAGCGGCCCGCCGCGCAACATGCATAATCGCCGCCATGACTGACATGACCGCAGACCAGATCATCCGCGCCCTCGACCTGCAACGCCACCCCGAGGGCGGCTGGTACGCCGAGACCTGGCGCGCCGGCACGCCCGGCCGTGCAACCGGCACCGCGATCTATTTCCTGCTCTCCGAGGGCGAGGCCAGCCATTGGCACCGGGTCGACGCCACCGAGATCTGGCACTATCACGCCGGCGCGCCGCTGCTGCTGTCGCTCAGCGCGACCGGTGACGGCCCCGCCGCCGACCACCTGCTCACCCCCGACCTCGCCCGGGGTCGCCCGCAGCTGATCGTGCCCGAACACCACTGGCAGGCGGCGCGCACCACCGGCGCCTACACGCTGGTCTCCTGCACCGTATCGCCGGGGTTCGAATTCTCCGGCTTCACCCTCGCGCCGCCGGGTTTCGACATCCCGCGCGGTTGAACGGCCGGGCGCACCGTCGCCCGAACGCCTCCGCTTTTTCTGGCCGCAAATATCCCGGGGGAGTCGCGGCCTGCCGCGACGGGGGCAGCGCCCCCTAGTCCCCCGGTCGGCTGACGATTCCGCCGCCGACCAGCGCCCGCACCCCCGTGGTCCCCGGGCAAGAGGTGGCCATCCCGTAGGCCACCCGCACCGCGAGAAAGGCAAAGGCCTGCGCCTCCAGCATGTCGCCGTCGAGGCCCACCGCCTCCACCGGCTCCACCGGGCAATCCAGCGACACCCGCAGCATCTCCATCAGCACCGGGTTGTGCCGGCCGCCGCCCGTGACCAGCACCCGCGCGGGCGGGCGCGGGCAATGCTCCATCCCCTGCGCCACCGCCGCCGCGCTCATCGCCGTCAGTGTCGCCACCGCGTCGGCATCGCTCAGCTCGCCCACCAGCCCGATCATCTCGGCAAAATCGTTTCGGTCCAGCGACTTCGGAGGCAATCTTGAGAAATAGGGCTCGGCCAGGAACAGCTCCAGCGCGCCCTCCTCGACGGTGCCGGTCGCGGCCAGCGCGCCGCCCTCGTCCATGTATTTGCCCAGCCGCGCCTGCATCAGGTCGTTGATCGGCGCATTCGCCGGCCCGGTATCGAAGGCCAAGAGCGCGCCCTCCGCCTCCGGCCCGTCGAAGGACGGATCCACATAGGTCAGGTTGCCCACCCCCCCGAGGTTGAGGAAACACAAGGGACCCTGCGCCCCGATCCACTTGGCGCAGGCGAAATGGAAAAACGGCGCCAAGGGCGCGCCCTCGCCGCCCATCGCCACGTCGTCGGACCGGAAATCCCAGACCACCGGCACGCCCAGGGCGTCCGCCAGCGCCGCGCCGTCGCCCACCTGAAAGGTGCCCCGCCCGCGCGGCTCATGCGCCAGCGTCTGGCCATGAAACCCCACCAGGTCGACCCCCTTGAACCCGGCAAGCAACTCGCCATGCGCCGCATCCACCACGCGCGCCGCTGCCTCGGCCTCCGGCCCCGCCCACCGGCCCAGCCCCGCGCGCAGCACCGCGCGCTCTTCGTCCGAATAGGCCCGATAGCCCACCTTGCCGAACCCCAGGATCCGCCGCCCGTCGGTCTCCACCACCGCGGCATCGACCCCGTCGAGGGAGGTCCCGCTCATCGCCCCCAGCGCGCGCAGGGGCGTCCCCGTCTTGCCGGCCTTATTCATGGCCTTTTCCTTTGTCTCACTGCCGCCTATACACTCCCCGCAAATCAAACCCGAGGCAAGCCATGACATACCACCCGAAATCGGACTTCATGCAGGTGATGATGACCCGCGGCTATCTGGCCGACTGCACCGATTATCAGGGCCTCGACGAGGCGCTGAGCAGCGGCACGGCTTGCCCGGGTTACATCGGCTTCGACGCCACCGCGAAATCGCTGCACGTGGGCAGCCTCATCCAGATCATGATGCTGCGCTGGCTGCAAAAGACCGGGCACAAGCCGATCACCTTGATGGGCGGCGGCACCACCAAGGTGGGCGATCCCTCCTTCCGCGCCGACGAACGCCCGCTGCTGACCCCCGCGCAGATCGACGACAATATCGCCGGTATCAAACAGGTCTTCGCCAAATACATCACCTATGGCGACGGCCCCTCCGACGGGCTGATGATCAACAACGCCGAATGGCTCGACGGCCTGAACTACCTGGAATTCCTGCGCGACATCGGCCGGCATTTCAGCGTCAACCGGATGCTCAGCTTCGAGAGCGTGAAATCGCGCCTCGACCGCGAACAATCGCTGTCCTTCCTCGAATTCAACTACATGATCCTGCAGGCCTACGACTTCCTCGAACTGAACCGCCGCTACGGCTGCATCCTGCAGATGGGCGGCTCCGACCAATGGGGCAATATCGTCAACGGCATCGACCTCACCCGCCGGGTGATCGATCACGAGGTCTATGGCCTGACCTCGCCGCTCCTGACCACCTCGGACGGCAAGAAGATGGGCAAAAGCCAGGATGGCGCGGTCTGGCTCAACGCCGACATGCGCAGCCCTTACGAGTTCTGGCAATTCTGGCGCAATACCACCGACGCCGACGTCGGCCGCTTCCTCAAGCTCTATACCGAGCTGCCCATCGACGAATGCGACCGCCTCGGCGCGCTGGCGGGATCCGAGATCAACGCGGCCAAGATCATCCTCGCCAACGAGGTGACCACCCTTTGCCACGGGGCAGAAGCCGCTGCGGCGGCGGAGGCCACCGCGCGCGAGGTCTTCGAGAAGGGCGGCATCGGCGACGACCTGCCGACGCTGACGCTCTCGCCCCAGGAGGTTGCGGGCGACGGCATCTCCATCGTGCAGGTGATCGTGCGCGCGGGCCTGGCCAAATCCGGCAAGGAGGCCAAGCGCCTGATCGCCGAGAACGGCGCCCGCATGGACGACGCGCCGCTCACCGACGCCGGCCTGATGCTGGACGCCGGCGCGCTCACCTCGCCGATCAAGCTCTCGGCAGGCAAGAAACGCCATGCGCTGGTACAGCTCGAAGACTGAGCCGAAGCCACCGGATCCAAAGTCAACGCCCCGGCCCCAAGCCGGGGCGTTTTCTGTTGCATCACCCACCCCACAGAACAAGCCGCGCAAGCGCCGGACCGGGGGCTGGCGCAGCGACTTCTGATCGGCGCGCTTTATGGCAGCCAGGTTCGGACAACGCCCGAGCAGCGCGCCCACATCAACCAAGCGCCAGACCGCAGGGCCGGTCCGGCGCTTGCGCGGCGGCCTACGGCCTTGATTCCGCGCAGAGGACAAACCCATAGGGCGGGCTTCAGCCCGCCACCGCCCCCCTCTCCATCCCCGTGCCGCCGCGTTCCACCACGCAACCACTGGATTCCCCCACCCCCCGCCTGCTATCTGAACGCATGTTCAGATCAAGGGAGAGGACCCCGCAATGAAACTGTCCAACACGGCCGCCGTGATCACCGGCGGCGCCTCGGGCCTGGGCGAGGCCACCGCCCGCTATTTCGCCGCCCAGGGCGCACAGGTCACCCTGCTGGACCGCGACGCCGAGCGCGGCCCGAAGATCGCCGAGGAGATCGGCGGGCATTTCGTGCAGACCGACGTCACCGACGACGCCTCGGTCACTGCCGCCATCGCCTATGCGGTCGAGAAGATGGGCAAGATCACCGCCGCCGTGAACTGCGCCGGCATCGGCACGGTGGGCAAGACGCTGGGCAAAGAGGGGCCGCTGCCGCTCTCCACCTTCCAGATGACCATCGACGTCAACCTGGTCGGCAGCTTCAACGTCGCCCGCCTCGCCGCCGCCGAGATGGCCAAGAACGAGCCGGACGAAGATGGCGAGCGCGGCGTGATCATCAACACCGCCTCGGTCGCCGCCTTCGACGGGCAAAAGGGCCAGGTCTCCTACTCCGCCTCCAAGGGCGGCATCGTCGGCATGACCCTGCCGATGGCCCGCGACCTGGCGCGCGACAACATCCGCGTGATGGCCATCGCGCCCGGCATCTTCCTCACCCCGATGCTGATGGGCCTGCCCGAAGCGGCGCAGGAACAGCTGGCCGCCGACGTGCCCAACCCTGCCCGCCTCGGCCGCCCCGAGGAATACGGCCGCATGGCCGGCTTCATCGTCGAGATGGGCTACCTCAACGGCGAGGTGATCCGCATCGACGGCGCCCTCAGGATGCGCTAAAGGCGCCCCTCCCGGCTGCGCGGCGCGCCCGCGCAGCCCCCTGCGGCCAGCGGGCCCCTTGTACCGCCGCCGCACACCGGCCTATCGTCCCCGGCATCCCCTCTGTCTCAGGCGAGCATGCCCCGGATGCCCCATACAGCCACCCCCAACCCCCGCCCCCGCATTCCGCGCACGATCTGGGCGCTCGGCCTCGTCAGCCTGTTCATGGATATCTCGTCCGAGATGATCCACGCGCTGCTGCCGCTGTTCCTGACCACCACGCTGGGCGCCAGCGTGGCGTTTGTCGGCGTGCTCGAGGGCATCGCCGAATCGACCGCCGCCATCGTCAAGGTGTTCTCCGGCTATCTCTCCGACCGCATCGGGCGGCGCAAACCGCTGATCCTCTTCGGCTATGGCATGGCGGCGCTCACGAAACCGGCCTTCGCGCTCGCCGGCGGTCCCTTCACGGTGCTGGCCGCCCGCTTTGCCGACCGCATCGGCAAGGGCATCCGCGGCGCCCCGCGCGACGCGCTGATCGCCGATGTGGTCCCGCCCGAGATCCGCGGCCGCGCCTACGGGCTGCGCCAGGGGCTCGACACCGCCGGCGCCTTCATCGGCCCGCTGCTGGCGATCGCGCTGATGGCGCTTTTTGCCAGCGATATGCGCGCGGTGTTCTGGGTCGCGGTCATCCCCGGCCTGATCGCCGCCGCGCTGGTCCTGCTGGGCGTCGAGGACCGCGCCGCGGGCGCCGAGGCGCAGCCGGCCCCGCCGCCGATCCGCCTGGCCGACATCCGCCGGTTCAGCCGCCCGTTCTGGGCCGTCGTCGGTGTCGGCGTGATGTTCACCCTCGCCCGCTTCAGCGAGGCGTTTCTGGTGCTCAAGGCGCATGACGCCGGCCTGCCGCTCGCCCTCGCGCCGCTGGTACTGGTCAGCATGAACGTGGTCTATTCGCTGGGCGCCTATCCCGCCGGGGCCTGGTCCGACGGCACCTCTCCGGTTCCCCTGCTGCTGATGGGGCTGGCCGCGCTGATCGCCGCCGACCTGATGCTCGCCCTCGCGCCGGGTCTGGTGTGGACCTTCGCCGGCATCGCCCTCTGGGGCGTGCATATGGCGCTGACCCAGGGGCTCCTGTCGAAACTGGTGGCGCAACATGCGCCTGAGGCGTTGCGCGGCTCGGCCTTCGGGTTGTTCAACTCCGCCACCGGCGTCGCCATGCTGGCCGCCAGCATCATCGCCGGCCTGCTGTGGGAGAGCCTCGGCCCCGGTGCCACCTTCCTCGCCGGCGCCGGTTTCGCGACGGTGACTGCCGCGCTGATCGCGGCAATGGCGGTCATGCGGCGCAATGCCAAGAGCCCCGCCAATCCTCCGCACTAGAACGCCGCGCCACGCCCGTCCCGTATCGCCCGGCCGCCAGGCCGGGCCGCGCCCGACCCTCCCCCCGGGAGGGCGCCTCGCCACTGTCCCACCCCGAACCTGCGATCAGCAGGGCAACAGCGCCTCGCATCGCTCAAACCTCGATGCGCCCACCCAGGGTCGGGCGCGGCCCTTCTCACGAAAATTGCCGGCCCGGATGCCCCCCAACAGGCCCTCACGATGCGATGACCTGCCCCATTCGACCGGGCGCATGGATCACGGCCCAGGACGGAAATCGACGACCGCTCCCGGCAAAACCGCCCCAAACACCCCCAAACCGTACAAAACGGCCCGGAAACTCCCCAATCGGGCGCTTCCGGGCCAGATCCTGAATACCCGAACCGTACAAAACAGCCCCGAAACCCTACGTTTCGGCGGCCTTCTCCTCCAGCTCCAGCCACTCCTCCTCGGCCGCCGACAGCTTCTCCTGTCGCATCACCAGCGCCTCGGTCGCCTTCTGAAACTTTACCGGTTCGCGGGTGTAAAGCTCCGGATCGGCCAGCAATTGCTCCAGCTTGCCGATCTCCGCCTCCAGCCGCTCGATCTCGCCCGGCAGCGCCTCCAGCCGGTGCTTCTCGGTAAAGGACAGCCCCGTCTTCGGCTTCTCTTCCGGCTTGACCTTCGGCTTTGAAGACTTTGTTTTTTCGACATTTTCCGAAACCTTCTCAGGCCGCTGCGCCTGATAGTCGCTCCACCCGCCGGCATAGATCGTGGCGCGCCCGTCGCCCTCCATCGCCACCGTTGTCGCCGCCACCCGGTCAAGAAAATCGCGGTCGTGGCTGACCAGCAGCACGGTGCCGTCATACTCGTCCAGCAGCTCCTGCAGCAGGTCCAGCGTTTCCACGTCCAGATCGTTGGTCGGTTCGTCCAGCACCAGCAGATTGCTCTGCCTCGCCATCAGCCGCGCCAACAGCAACCGCGCTTTTTCGCCGCCCGACAGCGCCCGCACCGGGGCCCGTGCCTGGCGCTCGTCGAACAGGAATTCCTTAAGATAACCAACGACATGCTTGGGCGTCCCGCGGACCATCACCTGGTCGGCCTTGCCCGAAACCCGCATCTCGGGATCGCCGGTCAGGCTCTCCCACAGGGTCGCATCAGGATCCAGCTGCGCGCGCGCCTGATCGAACACCGCGGTCTCCAGATTGGTGCCCAGCCGGACGCTGCCGCTGTCCGGTTCGATCTCGCCCAGCAGCAGTTTCAGAAGCGTCGTCTTTCCCGCCCCGTTGGGTCCGACAAAGGCGACCCGGTCGCCCCGCTGGATCTTGATCGAGAAGTCCTTCAGGATCACTTTGTCGTCGTAAGACTTTGAAATCCCCTCGGCTTCGATCACCTTACGGCCCGATTTCGGCCCCGCCTCCAGCGCCAGTTCGGCGGCGCCCTGGCGGCGGATCTGCGCCGCGCGCTCGGCCTTCAGCGCCTGCAGCGCCCGCACCCGGCCCTGGTTGCGCTTGCGCCTTGCACTGATGCCCTCGACGGCCCAGCGGGACTCGGACTTGATCAACCGGTTGAGCTTGTGCCGCTGGGTATCTTCCTCGTCCCAGATCGCATCGCGCCAGGCCTCGAAATCACCGAAGCCCTTGTCCTGCCGACGCAGGTTTCCTCTGTCGATCCAAAGGGTTGAACGGGTAAGATTACGCAGAAATGCGCGGTCGTGGCTGATCAGGACATAGCCCGCCCGCGTCGCCTTCAGCTCCTGCTCCAGCCAGCCGATCGCTTCGATGTCCAGATGGTTGGTCGGCTCGTCCAGCAGCATCAGCTCGGGCGCCTCGGCCATCAGCCGCGCCAGCGCCGCGCGCCGCCGTTCCCCGCCCGAGGCGGTCTCGACCGGGCGCGCGGGATCGAATTTCAGCCCCTCTCCGGCGCGCTCCACCTTGTAAAGCTCGCCCGGCTCCAGCGCCGCAGAGGCGAAATCGCCCAGCGTGGAAAACCCCGCCATATCAGGGTCTTGCTCCATGTAGCCCACGGAGACCCCGGGGCCGACGATGACCTCGCCCTTGTCCGGCTCGACCAGGCCGGCCATCACCTTCATCAGGGTGGACTTGCCCGATCCGTTGCGCCCGACCAGCGCGATGCGGTCGCCGGGCTGCACCACCAGATCGAAATCGGAAAACACCGGCTCCCCGCCGAAGGTCAGGGAAACGCCATTGAGCTGAAGAAGGGGTATACGTGCCATTCCCGCCAGCTATCCCCGCCCGCGCGCGCCGTCAACGGGGCGCGGATGCGCCGGCGCAGCGGTTTACCCGGCCACCGCCCGCAGCAGCCGTTTGCGGGCCGGGGGAATCGCCCCGATCTCCAGCCCGGTGAAGACATGCAGCGTGTTCATCTGCCGATCCACCACCGCGTGATCGCTGACCCAACCGCCCATCAGCAAATAGGTGCGCAGCAGCGGCGGCATCCGCAGCATCGCCTTTTTCGCGTCCGGCTTGCGCCGCAGCCGCGCGGCAAATCGGAAGACATCCGGCGCCTTGACCCGCGGCAGCCAGCGTTTCGGCCCCAGGTGGCGGTATTTCAGCATGGCGAAGGCATCGAGATACTCCGCGGTCTCGGTGCCCGCGAAAGAGGAGCAGCCGAACAGCATGGCGACGTCGTTGTCGTCGACGAACCGCGTCATCGCCCCCCAGGCCACCCGCAGGATATCCGGGTCGTGCCAGTCGGGGTCGATGCAGAATCGGCCCATCTCGACCATCCGCCCCTCAAAGCTTTGCAGCCCCGAGAGCTCGTAGAACTGCGCCGAGTAGCTGCGCGCAAGCTCGGCGCCCCCTTCGAGCACCAGCATGCGGAAACAACAGACCAGCGCGCCGCTGCGCACCTCGTGCACCAGGACATGGGAACAGATGTCGTCAAAGGCGTCGCGATCGGGCTGCGCGGTGCGAAAGGCGCGTGTGCGCAACGCCTGCGCGGCGGCGATGTCGCCGGCGTCTTCGGCCAGGCGTGCCCGGTACCGGCCCTTGGTCAAAAGCGGCATGACAGTCTCCGCAGCGCTACGCCAAAATCGTAGTGCCGCGGCCTCTAGCATACAAGATGTGACAGGCGCGTGACCGCGATCAGTTGTCCAGAACGTTGCCCGGGTTGAACCGGCTGAGATTGCCCAGCAGCTGCCGCAGGAAGGTCTTGTCCTCGACGCTGGAACTGGTCACCCGGCGTTGCAGCGGGATCGCCCGCCCGTCTTCCAGCCCGTAACGTTCGATGCCCCGCACCACGCCGCGCTGGTCGAAATTGATCGCCACCACCTCGCGCGACACCACCCTGGGCGCGGCGGCGCCGTAATGGCGCATCCGGCTGGCCACGTAGTAGAAGCCGCTGTCCTTCAGTACCCCCGACGAGGTCGGCGGGCCGACCGCCTCGACGACGCTGTCGCGGGTGTCGACACCGACCTTGATCGCGTCCAGCTCCTCGGGCGAGGGCACATAGCCGTGATTTCGGTAAATCGCGGCACAGCCCGAAACGGCCAGGATCGCCAGCCCCATCGCGGCGCGGCGCAGGGCCGCTTTCAATGGTGAGACGGATGCAATCATGAACGCCCTTTCGCCTTGGCTTTTCTGTGCCTGCCATCCGGCTTATATAAACTGCGCGCACGGTTCAAGATTGCGCAGACCAACGAAGGAAGGCGAAGCCCCGGAATGACCGACACTCACGCGCTGCGCGTGGCCGACCTGCCACAGAACGCCGCCACCCCATTCGACCTGATCCCCGACGCCGAGGCCCGCGCCACGCTGGCGCGGGATCTGGGGTTGAACGGGCTGCGCAAACTGCGCTTTTCCGGCACCGTTTCCGCCCATGGCGCGCGCGACTGGCTGCTCGAGGGACATCTGGGGGCGACCGTGGTGCAGCCCTGCGTAGTGACGCTGGAGCCCGTCACCACCCGAATCGAGACCGAGGTGCGCCGTCTGTTCGTGGCCGAAATGGCCGCCCCCGACGCGCCCGAGGTGGAAATGCCCGAGGACGACACCACCGAACAGCTGGGCGCCCGGATCGACCCCGCCGCGGTGATGGCCGAGGCGCTGGCGCTGGCGCTGCCGCTCTATCCGCGCAAGGAGGGGGCCGAACTGGGCGAGGCGGTGTTCACCGAGCCGGGCCAGACGCCGATGCGCGACGAGGACACCCGCCCCTTTGCCGGGCTGGCCGGGTTGCGCAACGCGCTGAAACAGGGCAAGTGACGCCGGGGAACCCCGGTCCGGAGCGGGCGGCGGAAGAATCGGTTGCACGGCAGAAAAATCGCAGTATTTTCGCCCGCTCACCGGATTTAGGGTTGGACATCGCGCAGGCTGCGGCCTAAACGCACGTCACGCCGTATGGTACGGAATCGAAACATGGCCCGCGGGACCGCCCGGGGCCCCAATCAGACAAGGGTTGAGACATGGCTGTCCAACAGAACAAAGTATCCAAGTCGCGCCGCAACAACCGCCGTGCGCATGACGCCCTGGTTGCTGCAAACCCCAACGAATGCCCCAACTGCGGCGAGCTGAAGCGTCCGCACCACGTGTGCCCGTCCTGCGGCCATTACGACGACAAGGAAATCGTCGCCCAGGCCGACGAGATCGACCTCGACGAAGACGCGGCTTGAGCCACGCCGATATCACCTGCGCATGACGGCCTCGCCCGAGCAAATGTCCGATCCGATCCGCCCGCAGGGCGAACGAATCGTCATTTCGGTCGATGCCATGGGCGGCGATGCCGGTCCGGGCGTGGTGATCGCGGGAATGGCGGAATCGGCCAAGAAGAACCCGGATGTCGGGTTCATCCTGCACGGGCCCGAGGAAACGCTGAGAAAGCTGGTCGCGCGCCGCCGCACGCTTGCGGGGCGCGTGTCTTTTCGTGATGTCTCGGATGTCGTCACGATGGAGGACAAGCCCAGCCACGTGATGCGCCACGGCAAGTCGACCTCGATGTGGTCGACGCTGGAGGCGGTCCGCAACGGAGAGGCGCATGGCGCGGTCTCCTGCGGCAATACCGGCGCACTGATGGCGCTGAGCATGTTGTGCCTGCGCAAGCTGCCCGGCGTCAGCCGGCCGGCGATCGCGGTGCTGTGGCCGTCGCGCAATGCGCAGGGGTTCAACGTGATGCTGGACGTGGGCGCCGATGTGCGCGCCGACGCGCAGGACCTGCTGCAATACGCGCTGATGGGTGCCTCTTACGCGCGCAACGGCATGAACCTGCCGCGGCCGCGGATCGGGCTTCTGAACGTCGGCACCGAAGAGCACAAGGGGCGGCCCGAGCTGAAAGAGGCACACGGGCTGATCGCGCAATTTGCCGAGCAGGCGAATTTCGATTTCGTCGGCTTCGTCGAGGGGCGCGACATTCCCGGCGATGTGGCCGACGTGATCGTGACCGACGGGTTCACCGGCAATGTGGCGATCAAGACCGGCGAAGGCACCGCCAGCCTGATCGGCGAGTTGCTGCGCGAGGCGTTCCGTTACTCGCCGCTGTCGCGGCTGGCCTCGGTGCTGGCGATCACCTCGCTCAAGCGGCTGCAAAAGCGGATCGACCCCCGCCGCGTCAATGGCGGGGTGTTCCTGGGGCTGAACGGCACGGTGGTGAAATCCCACGGCGGGGCGGATGCCACCGGCGTGTCGGCGGCGATCAAGCTGGCCTTTCAGCTGGCGCAATCGGGCTTTGCCGAACGGCTGGCGGCACGGGTTGCATCCACCGCGGCGCTTGCTCAGGATGCAACGGCGGAGGCCACGCCGGCCACCAAGACAACCAAAAACGAGGGCGGGCAAAACGCATGACGAAACGTTCGGTAGTCATCGGAGTTGGCCATTACCTGCCCGAACGGGTGGTTCCGAACGCAGAGTTCGAGAAGACCCTCGACACCTCGGACGAGTGGATCCGAACCCGCTCGGGGATCGAGCGGCGGCATTTCGCCGCCGAGGACGAACGCACCTCGGACCTGGCGACCTATGCCGCGCAGGCCGCCCTGGCCGATGCCGGGCTGGAGGCCTCGGATGTGGACGCCATCGTGCTGGCCACCTCGACCGCCGACCTGACCTTTCCCTCGGCGGCGACCATGGTGCAGGCGCGGCTGGGCATGACCAGCGGCTTTGCCTTCGACGTGCAGGCGGTCTGCGCCGGCTTCATCTATGCGCTCAGCAACGCCAACGCGATGATCCTGTCGGGCCAGGCCAACCGGGTCCTGGTGATCGGCGCCGAGACCTTTTCGCGCATCATGGACTGGAGCGACCGGTCGACCTGCGTGCTGTTCGGCGACGGCGCCGGCGCGCTGATCCTGGAGGCCCAGGAGGGCACCGGCACCCCCGCGGACCGGGGCGTCCTGGCGGTCGACCTGAATTCCGACGGGCGATACAAGGATCTGCTCTATGTCGATGGCGGGGTTTCGACCCAGACCACCGGCTATCTGCGGATGCAGGGCAACCAGGTGTTCCGCCACGCGGTCGAAAAACTGGCCAAGACCGCCGAGACCGCGCTGGGCCGCGCCGGGCTGACATCGGAGGATGTCGACTGGATAGTGCCGCACCAGGCCAATATCCGCATCATCCAGGGCACCGCCAAGAAGATGGGGCTGAGCATGGACAAGGTAGTGGTGACCGTTCAGGATCACGGCAATACCTCGGCCGCGTCGATCCCGCTGGCGCTGTCGGTGGGCAAGCAGCGCGGCCAGATCAAGCCCGGCGACCTGCTGGTGACCGAGGCGATTGGCGGCGGCCTGGCCTGGGGCGCGGTGGTCCTGCGCTGGTAAGAGCGGTTTCGCACCTAACTTGCCCCATGCAATTCATTGATATTGACAGTTAAATTGCCATCCCCCTATTCTCGGGCGACAAAACGGGGGATGGAATGGGCTCGAAAACTCTTACGCGGATGGATCTGAGCGAAGCGGTGTTTCGCGAGGTTGGGCTGTCGCGCAACGAAAGCGCCCAGTTGGTTGAAAGCATGCTTGAGCACATCTCCGACGCGCTGGTGCGCGGCGAGCAGGTCAAGATCTCGTCCTTCGGCACCTTCACCGTGCGCGATAAATCGGCCCGAATCGGCCGCAACCCGAAAACCGGCGAAGAGGTTCCGATCCAGCCGCGCCGCGTGCTGACCTTTCGCCCGTCGCATCTGATGAAAGACCGCGTCGCCGCCGGAAACCGAGACTAAGCGGACCCTGCATGCATGAGTAAATCCCCCGACGCCTTTCGCACCATCAGCGAAGTCGCGACCTGGCTCGGGGTTCAGGCGCATGTGCTGCGATTCTGGGAGAGCAAGTTCTCGCAAATCAAACCGGTGAAGCGCGCCGGCGGGCGCCGCTATTACCGGCCCTCGGACATGCGGCTGATCGGCGGCATCAAGACCCTGCTGCATGACGACGGGCTGACCATCAAGGGCGTGCAGAAGATCCTGCGCGAAAAGGGCGTTGCCCATGTGGCCGGGCTGTCGCCGTCGCTCGAGGGCGAGGCGGCGGACGAGGTCGCCGAAACCGGCGGCACGGTTCTGGCCTTCAAGGCGAAACCGGCACCGGCGCCGCCCACGGCGGCAAGCGAAGCCACAGCCAGCAAGAGCACCGCCCCTGCCCCCGAACCGGTGCCCGTGCCCGAACAAGACAAACCGGCGGATGTGGCACCGCCTGCGGGCCTGCCGTCTTTCCTCAACCGGGCCGAGACCCCGGCGCCCGCCCGCAGGCTGGTTGCGCCGGTGCACGACCCGCGGCGCCATGCGCCCGACCGGCCGGCCACCGAGGCCCCGGCCGAACCGCGCGAGGCCGAGCCGCCCTATACCCCCGGACCGCTGGGCCACCTGGCCGGGCTGACCGCGCTCAGCCCCCGCCAGGCGGCGCAGATCGCGCCGCTGGCCCGGGCGCTGCGCGCCTGGTACGACCACAATGAAAAAGCCGGCTGGGGCTGACGGAAAATTCGATGATTTCCTCTTGCCCCCGGCCGCAGAAACGGTATGAAGGCCCACACGTCGGGCTATGGCGCAGCCTGGTAGCGCGTCCGTCTGGGGGACGGAAGGTCGCAGGTTCGAGTCCTGCTAGCCCGACCAAATCACACCGACGTATGACACTGACAGCCCGCGATCCACTCCGCGGCAGGGGATTGGCATGACCGGCGTTTGCCCCGACCACCAGATCCGCAAAATGATCGCGGACGGCGCGATCCGTGCCGCCACCGCGGTGCTGGACGAACAGGTGCAGCCCGCCAGCCTGGACTTGCGGCTGGGCCATGTCGCCTATCGCATCCGCGCCTCGTTCCTGGCCGGACAGGGCCGCACGGTTGCCGAGCGGCTGGACGAGTTCGAGATGCACCGCATCGACCTGACCGAGGGCGCGGTGCTGGAAAAGGGCTGTGTCTATCTGGTGCCGCTGGCCGAGGCGCTGAACCTGCCCGCCGACATGAGCGCGGTGGCCAATGCCAAAAGCTCCACCGGGCGGCTCGATCTGCTGACCCGCACGATCACCGATGGCGGCACCGAGTTCGACCGCATCACGCCGGGGTATTCCGGCCCGCTTTACGCCGAGATCTGCCCGCGCAGCTTCTCGGTGCTGGTGCGTCCCGGCATGCGGCTGAACCAGATCCGGTTCCGCCGCGGTCAGGCGGTGCTGAGCGATGACGCATTGAAGGCGCTGCATGCGGACACCCCGCTGGTGGACGGCCCGGCGGTGATCGAACAGGGGCTGGGCTTTTCCGTCGATCTGCGGCCCGAGCGGTCAACGCTGGTGGGCTACCGCGCCAAGCCCCATACCGGGGTGATCGACCTGGACCGCATCGGCGCCTATGACCCGGCCGAGTTCTGGGAGGAGATCCGCACCGACAGCGGCCATATCATCCTCGACCCCGGCGCCTTCTATATCCTGGTCAGCCGCGAAGCGGTGCACATCCCGCCTGACTACGCCGCCGAGATGGCGCCCTATCTGGCCATGGTGGGCGAGTTCCGGGTGCACTACGCAGGCTTCTTCGACCCCGGTTTCGGCCATGCCGGGGCCGGCGGCGCGGGCGCGCGCGGCGTGCTCGAGGTGCGCTGCCACGAGGCGCCCTTCGTGCTGGAACACGGGCAGGTGGTCGGCCGGCTGGTCTATGAGCGCATGAGCGCGCAGCCCGAACGCCTCTATGGCGCCGGGATCGCCTCGAATTACCAGGGTCAGGGGCTGAAACTGTCCAAGCACTTCCGGGGCGGCTGACCCGCCCCTGCGCCGGCCTAGCGCGCGTTGCGCCGCGCGGCCTTGGCCGCCCGGCGGGCCTGGCGGATCTGGCGCTGTCGCTCGCGCTGCTCGGGTGTCATCTTCGGCTGTTGCGGCTCGGGCGCCTGATCGAACGCCTCCTCCGGCGCCTGCCGCTTGCGCTTGTTCTTGCCCATGTTCGAGGCCGCGTTGATCCCCGCATTGACCCCGGTGTTGATCGCGCGCCGCATCAACAGACGCAGGACCATGTTCACGATCTGGTTCAGGTTCATCTCCGGTTTCCCTTGCTGCTCCCCTAATACCTAGGGGATGAATTTGCCGATTTCAGGGCGAATGCCGGATTAATCCTCGAAAAGCTCTGACTGGCCTTCGATCACCTCGTCGTCATCCTCATCCTCGTCCTGCACGCCCAGGGGGCCGGGCGGCGGCCGGTTTTCCAGCAGGCCCGCGGCCCGCAGCTCTTTCAGCCCCGGCAGGTCGCGCGCGGTTTCCAGGCCGAAATGATCCAGGAATTCGGGCGTCACGACGAAGGTCACCGGACGGCCCGGCGTCATCTTACGGCGGCCGAAGCGGATCCACTCCATCTCCAGCAGCTGGTCGATGGTGCCGCGGCTGACGGAAACGCCGCGGATCTCCTCGATCTCGGCCCGGGTGCAGGGTTGGTGATAGGCGATGATCGCCAGGGTTTCGATCGCCGCGCGCGACAGTTTGCGCTGCTCGACGGTTTCCTTCTGCATCAGATAGCCCAGGTCCGGCGCGGTGCGGAACGCCCAGGCGTCGCCCACCTTGACCACCCGCACGCCGCGCCCCTCGTAGCGCTTGCGCAGATGCACCAGCGCCTCGGCAGCATCGCAGCCATGCGGCATCCGCGCCTCCAGGTCGCGCACGCTGACCGGTTCGGCGCTGGCGAACAGCACCGCCTCGACCATGCGCTCCTGTTCGGCCATCGGCGGGGCCTCGAACAGGGTTTCGCTTTGGACCTCGTCCTGCTGCTCGTCGTTCACGGCCTGTTATCCCTCCTGCGCAACTGGATCGGGGCGAATGTGTCGCTCTGCCGGATTTCCATATGCCCCTCCTTCACCAGCTCCAGCGAGGCGGCGAATGTCGCCGCCGTGGCCGAGCGGCGCCGCACCGGGTCGCTCTCCCAGCCGTCGGGCAGATAGCTGGTGATATCGGTCCAGGTGCCGGCAAAGCCGATCAGCGGCCGCATCCGCTCCAGCGCCTGTTCCATGGTGAAAACATTGTCGCGGTCCATCACGAAGGGGCGAAATTCATCGCGCGTGCGGATCCGGGCATAGCCCTGCATCAGGTCCAAGAGCGTTGCGGTATAGGTCACGGTGCGGATGCGGGTGACATCCTCCTGCTGGCCGCGGGCAAAGAAATCGCGCCCCAGCTGATCGCGCCCCATCAGCCGCGCGGCGACATCGCGCATCGCCTGCAGCCGCTCCAGCTGGAACGCCAGGTGCGCGGCCAGTTCCTCGCCCGAGGGGCCCTCTTCTTCGGGATCGGGGGGCAGCAGAAGGCGGGATTTCAGAAAGGCCAGCCAGGCCGCCATCACCAGGTAATCGGCGGCCAGCTCGATGCGCAACGTTTTGGCCTTTTCGACGAAGACCAGATATTGCCGCGCCAGCTGCAGCACGCTGATCGTGCGCAGGTCGACCTTTTGCGTGCGCGACAGCATCAGCAGCACGTCGAGCGGGCCCTCGAACCCGTCGACATCCACGATCAGCGCCTCGGCCGCCATCCGTTCGGTGACCGAGAGCGTGTCTTCCTCAAAAAGGTCTCTATCCGCCATAGACCCGTCCGCCCATGAGGGCAGCAAGCTCTTCCTCGGCGGCGCGAATGTCAAGCGCCTCGGGCGCCTGCCGCGCGGCCAGTGCCGCCTCGGCCCGGGCCTGGGCCGCCGCCGTCATCCGGCCGGCGGCCTCGGCCACCTCGACCCGCTCGGCCAGGGTGCCGTTGCAGTGCAGGATCACGTCGCAGCCCGCCGTCAGCGCGGCCCGGCTGAGATCGCCCAGAGCGCCCTGCAGCGCCTTCATCGAGATGTCGTCGGTCATGATCAGCCCGTCGAAGCCGATCTGGTCGCGGATCAGCCCCATCATCCGGGGCGAGATCGTCGCCGGGTCGGTATCGATCGCATCATAGACCAGATGCGCGGTCATCCCCATCGGCAGGTCGTTCAGCGCCCGGAACGGGGCGAAATCGGTATCGTCCAGCTCCTCGGGGTCGGCGGAGACATGCGGCAGGTCGTAATGGCTGTCCTGGGTGGCGCGGCCGTGGCCGGGAATGTGTTTCAGCACCGGCAGCACGCCCCCCGCCAGCAGCCCCTCGGCCACCGCGCGGGCCAGTGCCACCACCGCCGCCACCTCGCTGCCGTAACAGCGGTTCTTCAGGAACGGATGGGTGCCCTCATAGGCCAGATCGGCCATCGGCGCGCAATTGGTGTCGATGCCAAGCCCGCGCAGCTCATCGGCAATCAGGCGATAGCGCAGGTACATCGCCCGCGCCGCCCCCTCGCCCGCCTGCGCCACATGGTCCAGCGGCGGCAGCCAGTCCCGCGCCAGCGGTGCGCGCAGCCGCTGCACGCGCCCGCCCTCCTGGTCGATCAGGATCGGGCAGTCGCGCCCCACAGCCTCGCGGAAATCGGCGCAGAGCGCGCGGATCTGGTCCGGGGTGTCGATATTGCGCGCAAACAGGATAAAGCCGAACGGATTCACGTCGCGGAAGAACGCGCGTTCCTCCGGGCTCAGACGCAGACCGTCCGCATCCAGGATTGTCGCGCCGAAGCTCACCGCGCGGTGACCGGGATACAGTCGGCGTTCTCGGCCACCAGGGCCGAGCAGAACCGCCGTGCGTCGGAGAGGTCATCGAACCCCATTGCGCGCAGCCGGTAGAAGGTGCGCCCGCCGCTGCTGGCCTTCTGGATCACGCGCTTCTTGCCGTCCATGTAATCGCCGAACCGCGCGTTCAGCCGGTCCCATTCGGCGCGGGCCACCTCGGGGCTGTCATAGGCGCCCAGCTGGGCCAGGCGCGCGCCCTCGGGCACGCTGTCGGGATCGACGTCGATCCGCGCCACCGCATCCTGCGCCGCACTCAGCGCCGCCATCACGTCCGCCCCCATCGCATCGGCGGAAACCAGCCGCGCGGGCCGGGACACCGGCCGCAGCGAACGGCGGACCCCCGGCGCGTCCAGCACGGCGGGCTGGACCGGCTCCGATGCGGCGGTGTCCTGGTCGGTCATCCGTTCGGGCACCGGAGCGGCCAGCGCAGCCTGGCGCTGCGGTGCGCCATCGTCCAGCCGCGCAGGTTGCACGATCGGCTCCGAGGCGACCCGCGGCTGTCGCGGCGCGGGTTCGCCCGTTGTCGCTGTCACCGTCTCGTCGGTCAACTCCCTGACCAGCGCGTCGACCCTGCCGTCCCGGAACGCGGCGACGGCCTCGCGATCGACCGAGGCTTTTGTCGGCGCCGGGCCCAGTTTGCCCATCGGGGCATCCTCATCGGTCAGGTCCACGGGACGCGGTGCAAGGGCCAGCCGGTCGGGCGGCGGCGCCGCCGTGCCCTCGGCCGCGACCGTGTTGACCGCCAATCCCTGATTGTCCGCCGGGCGTCCGCCGGGATCCTCGGGCAGAACCCGCATCGGCCCCTCCAGCGCGCGCACCACCGGCACGCCGCTGACGTCGCGCACCATCAGCTTGTAGCCCCAGACACCGATGCCGACCACCAGCGTCAAGGACGCCAGCGCCCCGGCCACATTGACCAGACGCCCGAAACCGCCGCCCGTCCGTACCGGCGCGGGGTCGCCCTCATCCTGTGCATAAAGCTCGTCGCCATACACGCCGTACGTGTATTCGATATCCGCCATGTCCGCCTCACTGCCCTTCGGCGCGGAGCTTTGCCCACACCCGGGTTCTCTTGCATTCTGCCTCAGACCGGCGGTTCGGGCGGTTTTGTCACCGCATCTCCTGCGCCGGGGTCACCCCAAGAATACCAAGACCGGCGGAAATAACAACGGATACGGCCCGTGCCAGCGCCATTTTTGCATGGCTCGTGGCCATGTCGCCCTCTTGCAGGAAGCGCAGCTCGGGCAGTTCGTTGCCGCGGTTCCACAGCGCGTGGAACTCACCGGCCAGCTCGTAGAGGTAGAAGGCGACGCGATGCGGCTCATGCGCGCGGGCGGCGATCTCGACCAGGCGCGGCCATTCCGACAGCTTCTTGGCCACCGCCAGTTCGGCCTCGTGGCCCACCGGCTCCAGGTCCGCCGCACCGAGGGTGAAATCATCGGCGGCGATGCCAGCCTGTTCGGCCTTTCGCAGCACGCTCATCACCCGGGCGTGGGCATATTGTACATAAAACACCGGATTCTCCCGGCTTTGCTCCAGCACCTTGTCGAAATCGAAATCCAGCGGCGCNNTCGTTCTTGCGGGTCAGCATCACGAAACGGGTCACGTCCGGGCCCACCTGGTCGACCACGTCGCGCAGGGTGACGAAGTTGCCCGCCCGTTTCGACATCTTGAACGGTTCGCCGTTCTTCCACAGCTTGACCAGCTGCGTCAGCTTGATGTCGAGCGGCACCCGGTTTTCGGACAGCGCCGAAACCGCCGCCTTCATCCGTTTGACATATCCGCCATGGTCGGCGCCGAAGACGTCGATCAGCTCGTCAAATCCCCGGGTCACCTTGTCATAGTGATAGGCGATGTCGGGCGCGAAATAGGTCCAGCTGCCGTCCGATTTCATGATCGGACGGTCGACGTCGTCGCCATGTTCGGTGGATTTGAACAGGGTCTGCTCGCGCGGTTCCCAATCCTCGGGCGTCTTGCCCTTCGGCGGCTCCAGAACGCCGCGATAGATCAGGCCCTTGCCACGCAGATATTCGATCGCCGCCTCGATCTGGCCGGTGCCGTAGAGCGATTTTTCCGAGAAGAACACATCCATCTCGACGCCCAGAGCGGCCAGGTCGGAGCGGATCAGCTCCATCATCTTGTCGGTGGCGTAATCGCGCAGCTCTTCCAGCCAGACGGCCTCGGGCTGGCCAACGTAACGGTCGCCGATTTCCTTCGCCAGGGTTTCGCCGACCTCGATCAGGTATTCGCCGGGATAGGTGCCCTCGGGAAACTCCACCGCCTCACCCAGCGCCTCGAGATAGCGCAGGTAGACCGAGCGCGCGAGCACATCGACCTGGGCGCCACCGTCGTTGATGTAATATTCCCGCGTCACGTCATGCCCGGAATAGGCCAGCAGGCTGGCCAGCGCATCGCCGAAAACGGCGCCGCGGGTATGGCCCACATGCAGCGGCCCGGTCGGGTTGGCCGAGACATATTCCACGTTGACCTTGCGCCCCTGCCCCATCTCGGAGCGGCCATAGGCATCGCCCTGGCGCAGCACCTCGGTCACCACCCCCCGCCAAACATCGTCCGACAGCCGCAGGTTCAAGAACCCCGGGCCGGCCACCTCGGCGGTGTCGATCCGCGCATCCCCGCCCAGCCGCACCGCCAGCGCCTCGGCGATGTCGCGCGGCTTCATCCTGGCGGGCTTGGCCAGCACCATCGCCGCGTTGGTCGCCATGTCGCCATGGGCGGCATCGCGCGGCGGCTCGACGGTGACATTGTCCAGCGCCAGCCCGGCGGGCAGCTGACCGGCGTCCATCATCTCGGTCAGTTGGGTCACGACAAGCGTGCGAATATCGGCAAACAGGTTCATCGGCGCATCCTTTCGGGCTTTGGCGCGGTTTACCACTCCGGGCGGGGCGGTCAACCGCCGGTGCACGGGCGTGGTCAGCCGTGGCGCCCGGGCAGCAGGCGGGCATGTTCCTGCAGGGCGAAGCGGTCGGTCATTCCCGCGATATAGTCGGACACGATCCGCGCCACGGCGGTTTCGTCGCCGGCGGCGCGGGCCAGGTCATGATGCCAGCGCGGCGGCAGCAGGCCGGGATCGGACAGGAACAGCGCAAACAGCTCCTCGACCACCACCGCCACCTCGGCGCGGATCTTCATCACCGACGGCGCGCGGTACATGCGGCGGAACAGGAAGGCGCGGATCTCTTTCAGCTGGTCCCACACCCCCGGCGAGAAGCAGACCACCGGACGGCCCAAAAGGCGGATCTCCTCAACCGATTGCGCGCCGCTTGCCGCGAGGTTTGCGCGCGCGGTGTCGATCACGTCGGAGACCATGACCCCGAATACCCGCCGCAGCGCCTCGTGCCGGCGCCGGTTCCGGTCGAGGCCGGGGTATTTCGCATCCACTTCGGCATAGGCCGGGCCGATGATCGGCAGCGCGGCGATCTCGTCATCGGTGAACAGCCCGGCGCGCAGCCCGTCGTGCAGATCGTGATTGTTGTAGGCGATATCGTCCGACAGGGCGGCGACCTGTGCCTCGGCGCTGGCATGGGTGTGCAGCTCCAGGTCGATGGCCTGGTTGCATTCGGCCAGTGCCCAGGGCAGTTCGCCCACTACCGGACCGTTATGTTTCGCAATCGCCTCAAGGGTTTCCCAAGTCAGGTTCAGCCCATCGAACTCGGCATAATGCCGCTCGAGCACGGTGACGATGCGGATTGCCTGCGCGTTGTGGTCGAAGCCGCCATAGGGCGCCATCAGCGCGTGCAGCGCATCCTCGCCGGTATGGCCAAAGGGCGTGTGGCCCAGATCATGGGCCAGCGCTACCGCCTCGGTCAGTTCCTGGTTCAGCCCCAGCGCCCCGGCGATGGTGCGGGCCACCTGCCCGACCTCGATCGAATGGGTCAGCCGGGTGCGGTAAT
>NPIG01000455.1_pt1 | contig 33206 bp, 34 predicted proteins | sample 8637441 | NCBI WGS metagenome assembly NPIG01 (sample SAMN07420675, study PRJNA396082) | bioreactor metagenome | isolation source: sample BR6 brine-fed electro-methanogenic bioreactor BR | place: Japan: Kochi | collected 2016-06-14
GGGAGATCGAGGCCGGTATCGAGCACGATGCCGGCCTGTTTCGCGCGCCGGACGTGCCGCCGCAGCCGTGCGTATATCTCGCTGCGCCAAGGAGGTTTTGCGACGACGGCCAAAGCCGCGGCCACCGCCCCGTCTCTCGTCCGTTAACCGCGATACGCGGGGAAGGGGCGATTTCAGGCCAAACTCTCAAACTCTCACCGCCGAGAGCCGGCACCGGTTTACAACGTCGATTGGAAAGGGGTCGCTGCGGCGTCGCATCTGATTCGAACAATGCGGGGGCAGGCACATCAGCCGCGGCCTCTTTCCGCCAGCTGACACGCGAGACCCTTGCATGGGATCGGCTGACGTTGCTCGTTCAACCGCAGCGTTCCGGGCTAGCTCTCGGCGACGGTGTTCTCCGTTTTTCTCATCAACAGCCGAGCCCCCGGTCAACGGCCACCTGGCAGGGAACAACAGCGGCTAACGGCAGGCCTTCCGCTCCCTCGGCGGCAAGGCGTCGCGCAACCACGGTGTGCCAACGTTGTCGCTGCCCACATAATCAATCCAATGACTCGAACGCCGCTACTCATCCGAGATGGTCTCAGAATCGTCAGCGCTTGCATGGTGTCGCCTCGCTCGAATTTGCTGAAGCGACTCCCGAATCTCAGCCAGCGCCCCGGAATCTGCCATTCGCGTCATGATCTCCTCGGCCTGCTCGCACGCTTGTTCGGCTGCACTCAGCTCACTTAATTCCTCAAGTACTGCTCCGAGATGGTGCAGTATCTTTGCGGCACCGTACTCGTCGCCAATCCGTTGAGTGATGTCCAGCGCCTTGCCGAATGCGCATTTTGCACCCTCAAGCTGGCCATTGGCGCCCAGCACATTACCCATGTGATAGAGTACCTGCGCCATGCCATGCCCATCACTAATGCGTGTTCTTACTTCCAGGGATCTCCGTAGTAGCCGATAGGCGAGCCGATCCTTCCCGCAGCGAAACAATGCAATCCCGAGCTGCTGTAAACCCGCCGCTCGTCCACGCTGCTTGCCGATCCGCCCGGCGATAGCAAGGCTCTCACGGTACAGCCGAATCGCAACCCCTAGGTCACCTCGGCGGCTCGCAACGTTGCCTAAGTCCAGAAGCGACGCACCTCGACCATCCTCATCCCCAATGTTGTTCGCAATTGCCAGGCTTCGCTCGATCCATCGCTCCGCCTCTTCCAAGCGGTCCTGTTCCTGCGCGATTACGCCCAGTCGACGAAGCACGCTTGCTTGCCCGTACTCATCACACATGCGCTCGCGACTCTGGAGGCACTCTCGAAACCAACGTTCTGCCTGTACGAACTGCCGACGGTCCTGCGCCATCGCACCAAGATTGTGATACACGTTCGATTTTTCACGTTCATCTCCGATACGGTCCCAGGTCGCCAGGCAGAGCAAATACACACGCTCCGCCTCGTCGAACCGCCAGTTGCGCTGCGCCAGTACAGCAAGCTGATGCAGGGACGATGCGATCCCAAATTCATCACCGATCTTCTTTCTGACGTCGAGGCTCTTGTAATACCAAGCTGACGCTGCCTCGAAATCCTCCCGTTCCTGCGCGATCATCCCCAGCTTGTGCAGCAATATACCCTCTTCATGTTCGCTCTTTTCCGAAGCGGCCAGCGCAAGGGCCTGCTGGTAAATTCTCTCGGCCTCCCGCAGATCGCCGCGCTCAAATGCGACGTTCCCTGTTTGTTCCATAAGAACAATGCGGTTGCGCAAATCGCCCTTGCGCTCAGCCCTGGCCATCAACTGCTGCAGCAGCGGCATTTCGGCCTCAAAATCACGGTAATGATGTGCGATTTCCTGCTCGTAGCATAGAAGCTGAAAACGCAGGTTCTCGACATCTGTCGCCGAGTCCCAGTCAGCGGCTGCCACAGTCTCTCGGATCTGACTGACGATTGTACGCCACTCGGTCCAGCGACCCCGGGTAGTGAACAGGCAGACGAGCCCCTGCAGAATTTGCATTGCGTAAACGGCACCTTGATAGTCGATGGCGATTTGCAGAGCGTGGCGCAGATTCTGTTCTTCAAGCTCTAGCGCGGTAATCGCCGCCGCTCGAGACGACTTTACGGCTTCCTGCAGCGCGTACGCATGAGCTGCGTACGCTGCTACGTAAGAAACGCGAAGTTGAGGTGCATTAGGACCAAAGGCCTCGTCACGGAGCCCACGCAGAAACCACGGAGCGGCGGGATGGACGCTGAACCCCCCTTCAGAAAGCCGCCTCAAAAACCCAGTCTCCTCCGCACGATTGAGCACGTCGTCCCAATCACTTCGTGTCAATCCGCGTATGAGCTCGGGCGATTCATCCAATGATCCCATCAACTCCAACACTCCATTGACGACGATGCCCTGGAATAGGCCGAGTACGCCGAGTCTCTGACGAAGCGTTGCGTCGAATGTTCCGATGCGATAGGCGAGGGAGGCGCTAAGCGAGCGATCTCGTCCGTACTCTGAGGTACTCTCAGCTAGCGCGACGGTGCCTTCTCGGAGTTTTGTCAAGAGCACCGTCGGGGAATGATACCGCAGTTCGGGCAGGATGACTTGGATGGCGAGTGGATTACCATCAAGATAAGTCAAGAGAGGATTGTAGTCTGGAAGCGATTGAAGCTCTTTCGGCTTCATGCCGGCTCGAAGAAGAACGCGTACCGCCAACTCCTGGGCAGCGCCGACATCGAGGCCTTCGAGCGATACTCGTCGATACACTGGCCCGAGCCAGGGCTCGTCATGTCTGCTAGTCAGCAACACTTTGGTTCGGCCGTTCTTGATTTCCCAAAGGAACTGTCTGAGCGCCGCCTGCTCCTCGGGAGACCAAGTGGCGGCGCCACCATTCTCGGAACCTGTGATGGCCTCAAAGTTATCCCAGATCAAGACGCAGGGCACCTGTTTCAGGATCGCAACAACGATTTGCAGGCGTTGCTTAGCATTGAGAAGTTGCCAGTCGCAGTGTAATTGCTTCCGAACCAAACTATTATATTGACGACCGATGCAGTCACAGACCTCCGCCGCCGCTAGATGATTGGCAAAGCTGAAGAAGAAAACCCGTGACCATGGATCATCTAACGCCCCCGTCTCTGCCCACCATCGAGCAAAGCTGACGGCGGTCTCTGTTTTACCGACGCCAACCATACCATCGAGAAGGACGATAGTCTCAGACCGAAACGCACGCTCCAGGTCCAGCAGATCGTCATCCCTGCCAACGAAGCCAAATGGTGGCGGCAACGGACAGCCAATCTCCGCATTCGGCATACCGTGCCGGTCCTCCAGCAGGTCCGGGGTTAGGCGTACAGCGGCATCGTGTGCACTTGCGACTCGCGTGGGCGCGGCCTCAAAGAGCACCGGGACAAGCCAGTCGCGCAAGTCAATCTCCCCAACGGGCGAAAAACGACGCGGATGTGCCAACAGGTCTTCGCGCGCGACTGAAACAGCCCTGCCCAGCTCCTCCCCGTTGATCAGCGCTTCATATAGGCGCGCCATGAACCGCGACGCCGTTTGCACATAAACCGAATACGCCATTGCAACAACGCCGCGAGCACCTGCCCTAAGAAGTTGGTTGGCAACCGAGGGATAGAGGCTTTCCGGGTGCGACATACCGGACTGGCACGCGTTGAGCAGCACGACGGGCACTCGCTTTCCAGCTAGAATCCGTCCCAGAGCCTCACCCGACACTGGATGAGCCCCGCCATCCCTGTCCTCGAATGCAAGGCGCCCCTGATCACCGGCGTGGGAATAGAATTGAGCGGGCGCACTGGATTGCGGGAAAGAACCATGACCATCGAAATGAACAACGTGGTAGAAGTCAGGCCTACTCGAAAGGGCGGAGGCCAGTTTTTCAAAGGTCGGTGGGCGAAGGATATCTAGTCGAACACGATCACGATGCGGACGGAGCAACGCGAGCAGCGGTCGCGCAACCGACTGAAACGCAACGTCGCTCCGGCCGCCAGGACGGGCAATGATCATCAGAATGTTGAAAGTGTTCCCCGGTTGTGGCTCTGGCGATGGAGCCATTGTTAAGTCCGGCTGGCTTCGTACGAAAGCATGGGCCAAGTGTGACAGCACACCGTACTTGCCCTTGGTGGCATCGCACATAAGTTCCCATGGCAACGCAATTCCGCGTGGGTTGGCAGCATGAATGACGAATCGAGTGTGAGACAGATCCCTAGCTACGTGGCTGTAGATCGCAGTAGCGTGCCGAGTGCTAAAAACCGCTTCAAACAGATCCCTGCCTATCTGCTCCATCAATTGTTCAGTATGGTGAGCACGTGTGCGAAACTCTCCCCAGGGGTAGAGCAGGTACTCTTCGAGATACCACTGCATGAGCCGGCGGTTTTCGCTGGTTACATCGAATGCGAAATCCGAGATGCATTCTTGAGGCTGCGCTCCCGGTTCCGCTCTGTAGGTTATTCGCAGCCTACCGTTTGGTGAAACCAAGTCGTGGATGTGGTGGATGGCAAGCTCTTTCATTCCAACGTCCTCCAGCCTTACCCACTCGACCACTTCTGCGCCCGCGGCAGAAGATCGTTCAACAGAGCGGTCGCCAGCGCCTTCGGGGATTGGGCGCCCATCGCGGAAAAACGGCTGCAGTAATCGTCTTCATCGATTGCCTCCGCGAACTGCTGTATCCCCTCCACGCCTTCGTTGAAAGAGCGAACCGCCTCGCGAATGGCGGTCTCCGCCCCCTCGGTTTGGATCAACTGGGCCATCGCCTGCTTCCAGACTTGCGGCGTGATCGTGCCCGAGGAAACATGAAAGACGTTTGCGATCACCCGCCGCACATCGCCTGCCGACCATTGGTCATCGCGGGGAGGCATTCCTGAGCTGTTCATCTCTTGCTCCAATCCGTCCCACAGAACCGGAGGCAGAATGCGCCTCTGATTCTACCCAGATGCGCGGGCACTTGCACGCGGTTTCGCGCGGCAGTTAACCACTCTCTGCGGGAATAGATGGCAAACCCCTGATGTCATCGTCCTCAGAGGAGCGATTGCCTTGACCAGGACACGGACGTCCCCTTTAGCGCTGACCGTCGAGCAGCGCCGCCGCCAAATCATCGACCTGCTTGCCGGCCACCTGGCACGCATGCCGCGCGCCCTGGGGATCATGCCCTCGCGGCTAGGATTGCCACCCGATGCCGAGCATGAATCGACGCCGCAGAATCTTCGCAAAAGCTCTCGGATCGGCCTTGAGGTTTCCGCAAACTGATGGCTCAGTGTGACCACGCGGTTAACGACGCGAGAAAGGACGCTGAGCATGAAGCGCACCACCACCACCGTTGAGCAGGATCTGGCAGCGCTGAAGAACATGTCGCCGAAGCGGCTTCGCGAGCGATACGCCGAGTTGTACGGCGAGCCATCCCGTAGCGGCAACCGGCAGTGGATGATCCGCCGGTGTGCTTGGCGCATCCAAGCGCTGGCCGAGGGCGGGCTATCGGAGCGGGCCGCGCGCCGGGCTCAGGAATTGGCCCGCGACCAGGACCTGCGGATCATCCCGCCAAAGAGCCTGAAGATGGCGCCGTTGGACCGGCCGGCAGACGTCGTGCAGCCCGCCCGCAAGTACATCCGCCGCACGCACGATGACCGGCTGCCGATGCCCGGCGAGCAGATCACCCGCGTGTACAAGGGCCACCTGTACGTCGTGGACGTGCTGGACAACGGTTTCGGGTATGACGGGCGGCGATACCAGAGCCTCTCGGCCGTTGCCCACGCCATCACCGGCAGCCATTGGAACGGGTTCAAGTTCTTCAACCGCGAGGACCCGCGAAAGGAGGCGGTGTGAGCCAAGTCAAGGACAAGTCGAAGCCGGTGCGCTGCGCCGTCTACACGCGCAAGAGCACCGATGAGAACCTTGATCTGGACTTCAACTCGCTCGACGCCCAGCGCGAAGCCGGCGAGGCATACATCAAGAGCCAGCAGCACGAGGGCTGGATCTGCCTGCACGAACGCTACGATGATGCAGGATTCTCCGGCGGCAACGTCGAGCGGCCGGCATTCCAGCGGCTGATGGGCGACGTAGCCGAGAGGAAGATCGACTGCATCGTGGTCTACAAGATCGACCGGCTCAGTCGTTCGCTGATGGACTTCGCCCGGATCATGGAGACGCTGGAGTCGCGCGGGGTTTCGGTGGTCAGCGTGACCCAGCAGTTCAACACGACCACGTCGATGGGCCGGCTCACGCTGAACATCCTGCTCAGCTTCGCCCAGTTCGAACGGGAAATCATCTCCGAGCGGACGCGCGACAAGATCGCGGCCGCCCGGCGCAAGGGCAAGTGGACGGGTGGTCCGCCGGTGCTGGGCTACGACCGGGTGCGCGACAACCGTGGCAGTCGCCTCGACATCAACAAGACCGAGGCCGAGCGGGTCCGGGCCATTTACCGGATGTATCTGGAGGAGGGATCGTTGCTGCCCACGCTTCGGTCCCTCAAGGCGCTGGGCTGGAAGTCGAAGCGATACGAGACGGCGAAGGGCGCGTGGCGCGGCGGTTCGGAATTCGACAAATCGGCGCTCCAGAAGCTGCTGACGAACGTCGTCTACCTCGGCAAGATGACGTACAAGGGCGAGGTTTACGAGGGAGAGCACGAGGCGATCGTCGACGAGGACCTGTTCGCCCGCGTGCAGGGCCTGCTACGGCGCAACCGCAACTCTGGCGGAATGCACAGCCGCAACAAGCATGGGGCGCTGCTCAAGGGGCTGGTGCGCTGCAAGGCCTGCGGCTGCGCGATGAGCCACCATTTCGCCACACGGGGCAACAAGCGCTATCGCTACTACGTCTGCATCCGCGCCCAAAAGAACGGCTGGAACGCCTGCCCGGCACCGTCACTGCCGGCGAAGCAACTGGAGGATTTCGTCGTCGAGCAGATCAAGACGCTCGGCCACGATCCGGGCGTGTTGGACGATGCCCTGCGGGCGACGCAGGCCCATCTACAGGAAGACGTGGACGAGCTGCAGCGCCGCCGTGCCGACATCGAGGCTGCCATCAAGGATCTCGGACGCCAAGTTGGCGAGGTGGCCGCGCGCGCGGGGTTTGACGACGGCGCGACGCGCGAACTGGGGCGGCTCCAGGACGAAATCCGCGAGCGCCAGCAGGAGGCCGCAGAGATCAACGCACAGATCGCCAGGGTTCGCCAGCGGATGCTCAACCCCGATGAACTGGCCGGGGCCATCGAGGCGTTCGACCCGCTTTGGGAAACGCTGCCGCCCGGCCAAAGGGCCAAGCTCATTCACCTGCTGATTGAACGGATCGAGTACGACGGCGCGGACGAGACGATATCGCTAACGTTCCACCCGACCGGCATCCGCACGCTGACCGCGGGGCAACGCGAGGAGGAGACATGGCCGACGACCTGACGTTGACGAAGAAGATTCACTTCTCGATGGCCAACAAGGGCAAACGGGAGATCAAGCCCGGCCCCGCGCCCGTAGCCGACACCCCCGACGGCCGGGTGCCTCGCATCTCCCGCCTGATGGCCTTGGCGATCAAGTTCGACCGGCTCATCGCGGAGGGGGCGGTCCGCGATCAGGCCCAGCTCGCCGAACTCGGCCACGTTACCCGGGCTCGTGTCACGCAGATCATGAATCTGCTCTCACTCGCGCCCGACATTCAGGAGAAGATTCTCCACATACCGCCAATAAGGTCTGGCCGGGATCCCATCTGTGAAGTCCGGCTACGCCCGATAACATCGATCCTCGATTGGCAGGAGCAGCGACGGCTGTGGCGGCGACTGTATCGCCCGGAATCCGCCGCTTGAATACGCTCAAACCCTTGACACCAACAAGGCCAAACATTAACCTAACACAAGATCGGCCAGGGGAATGGCCGATGCCAGCCTGGTACGCGGTGGTAGGCCAAGGAATCGCCACCCAAGGATGGGGACCGCCGACGCATGAGGAGCGTTTGTTCCGCTCGCACGTGCGGGCGGACGGGCATGCGTCGGCGCCATGGATTGCACATCACGCCCGACAATTCCACAAGAGCACCTGCTGGCAGTCTTGAGCCGGTGGCATCGCAATGAAGCGAACCGCCTGCCGGCCGACGCGGCTGACATAATGGTGCCCCACACGACCTCTTGGCGTAATCCAGACGCGGAATGGACCCCCCTGGGGGCGGTCCGCGTTCGCCGACGGCATGCCCGACGTTCTTCTCTGAATCCAACGTGTGTGACCGGACGAGGTCGCTGTATCTTAGCGTAGGTTCGAGCAGTTTCGGAAGCGGTTGCCCGCGCTACCGAAGCCGGCGTGACCGCGCAGTGCCGTAAGTCGGAGGGCGAATCATGACTCGGGACAACATCAGAGTGGCCAGCCGCAATATGATGCGAAAGCGATATGTGTCGCTCCATCGTGAGGATGAGGGAAAGGGCAGTGCCGCGTCCGTTGAAATGCAGACGTCGCCTGCCGGTGTACGCGATATGACGAGCGGCATCGAATCGAAACACGTTAACCGGGACCCGGTGAAGGCGAATTCGCCGCGCACATCAGCATGCGTCAACGAGTCTATTCTCTCAGACTACGTGCTCCTGCAGATCTGCCGCGCGTCGCCCAACGCGGACCAAGTCACGCCGGAATGGATGAGTGGTCTGCGCAGCGTAGCGCGACTCATCGAGCTTGGGCCCTCACGACAGAATCCCCACCTTGAGCACGCAGTGACGCTAATCGCATCGTTACTGCGGAAGCTGCCGCAGTACAATCCCAGGCATTTCCCGTTCGGCTACGGTGGGCCACACGTAAATTATCCTGAGTTGGTTGGTCGCGACGATGTGGAGTATGTTGGGAAACAGTTAATGGGACTGGTTTGGATTGAATCTGAGCCCAGCATTGTTGCATCTGATGTCACCCATGCTGTCACCGAGGCCATCCGTCTTGGTTTTCTGAGGGAGCAGGAGTACGATGCGTGGCGGCCTGGGATGCGGAGTGGATCGGGATGGCGATCGGCTGTCATGCCGACACCCTATGGACTGGCGGCGTCGAAAAAGGGTAGTGAATTATCCCTGAGCAAGTGTCCCAATGGGCGAGGAGACGTGCGGGCCCAAGACAGAGGCGAACAAGTGATGGAACCTATGGAACAGTCTGACGAGAAACACGAAGGGGTTGCTGCAGAGAGCAGGCAGTATCACCATCGACTGTGGCAGCTTCATGAGGCGGAAGGTTCACTTGAAATCGAGGAGTCGGACGACAACCAAAGTGCTCCCTTGCTGGGTCCTGCCGCAAGCAAGCTCGCCAATGATCTGGATTTGTGGATAGAGGCGGTTTCTGATGCAGATGCCGACGAACGGCTCGGCGGAGGGTTCTGGACCACCTTGGGTAATGACTTGGAGGAGCTGTTGGGGCCCGCACAGTTGGAGACAGGGCTCTTTGAGGATGAATGGACACCGCTGTTAACGACGTTAAGAATTCATCAATTGAGCGCCGTGGCTGATGAGCTTGAGAAACTGGCGGAGGCATCCATTCCGCTGGCACATGACCTGGCTCGCGCAATGGATGGAGTGGCCTATCTGACGAACGGTGGTCCCAGGGATGCGATGTACGAATACTGCGCGAAGGACGAACTCTGGGCTCATAAACTGGGGGTAATGCAGGGGCGACAGGATGTTGGCCGCGCTGTCAAGAAGATCGTGGTTGTTTTGCGCTCGCTGGCAGCAAATAGCCACACCGCAGGCATTCCGGCGGTACCCCCGCTAGGGATTGATCGAAGTATGCCGACAGCTCAGGTTGCGGAAATGGACGGCACTCGCGGTACCCAAACAGGCCCGGACGGCCCCGAGTACGTGTTTGCCAAGAAGGGGATGTGGACGATCCGTTTCGCCGGAAAGGAGACCTTCCTAGACGGCAACCTGAAAGGCGCCGCGTTCATCCATCATTTGCTATCGCACCAAGATCAGAGAATCCATGTGGTGCGCCTTATGGCTCATGTGGCCGGGGTCCCGGGCGCCGCAGTGGTGCCCGCGGCTGAATGCCTCGAAACCGACCGTGCGGAGCCAGACGAAGTTGTAGATCGGCAGACCATCAAGAGCTGCCAGGATCGGTATGAGCGCCTGGTTGCCGAGCGAGAGAGAGCAAGCGATGAACGAATCTGTGAAATCGAGAGCGAGATCGCAAAGATCGCGGCATACCTGTCATCTGCTCTGGGCCTCGGTAGGCGTTCCCGGACGATGGGGGACGAGGTGAACAAGGCCCGCCGACGCATCGCCAGAGTGATCAATACCGCCTTTCAGAAGATCGACGCAAGCGACCCAGACTTGGCGAAACATCTCCGTAATAGCGTCAAAACCCATACCGAGATGGTGTATGAGCCTGACCGGGAGGTGCACTGGGTTCTGAGCTAAGAAAAAGCTGAAGTCACGCGAAACGTGACCTTGTCACGCCTGATGTGACGCCCCGCCGGTGAAGAGCGAAAGCCGGCGAGCACTGTCACAGACCAAGGCCCGCTGAAGCGCTCCCGCCGGCGTTCTTCAGCGGGCCTTTTTCGTGCCTACGGCGCGAGAAAGGCGTGACAAGTGAAGATCACGACCTCCGACCGGCGGGCGGCCAACATCGGCCGTGAAACCCCTTCCTCTTCCATCATCGACGATTACGTCCTGAAGCGGATCGACTTCAGAGCTCGACAATTGGCCATCAAGTTCCAGCTGCCGGACGACCGGCGCGACGACCTCGCCCAGGAAATGGTCGTGGAGCTGCTTACGGCGGCGGAGCGTTTCGATCCCGACGGGGCCGCCACTTGGCACACCTATGCCAGTCGGGTGCTGGATTTGGCGGTCAAGAAACTCGCCCAGAATGAGCGGCGCGCGCGGCAGCGCGCAGCGGGCCGGGTGTTGAGCCTGTCCCAGGCCCCTGATGGCTGCCCTTCGGTTGTCGATCCCCCGGCCCGCGGAGGCGACGGCGACCTGGCTCAGCTCGAGCTGAAACTGGATGTGGAGGCCGTGTTGGCGCGCATGCCCCAACGCTTGCGAAAGGCTTGCGAACTGTTGATGCGCCTGTCGCCGGCCGAGGCGGCCGAGGCCCTGGGGATCCATCGGAATTCGATTTACCGCCTCATTTCGGAGGCCCGCGAGTATTTCCTGGATCCGAAATCCGGCTTTGCAGATTTCAGCGCGGAAGATTCCGTCGCCGTGCGGATGTAGTTGGCAAATCCAAGACATCACGTACGTGAGGTGAACGATGACTGAAGATCTGCACATTGATTTGGGCGTGCTCAGCGCCGAGCCAGCCGACGAATACCACGCCAAAGCCGACGAGTACCTGTCGAGCCACCAACTGCTCGACTTTATGAAGTGTCCCTGGCTGTACCGTAAGAAGCGGCTTGGCTTACTCGCAGACGAGGACACCCCCGCGCTACTGGTTGGCCGCGTTGCCCATGTTCGCATTCTAGAAGGACGCGATGCGTACATTTCGGAATTCGCGTTCGGCGGACCGATCAATCCGAAAACGAACAAGCCCTTCGGCGCCAACACCAAGGCCTATGCCGAATGGGCCGCCGCCCAGAACAAACCAGTCATCTCCCATGCCAACGCCGACCTGATCGAACAGATGGCCAGCGGGGTGGGCATGAATGACGCCGCGGTTGATCTGCTGCTGTATGGCCGGTCGGAGGGTGTTATTCGCACAACCTATTGCGACACGCCCAGCCAGGTGCGCCTGGATTGGCTTCATCCTCATCGCGGAATCGTGGATCTGAAGACCACGGCTGACCTGACCTGGTTCGAGAACGATGCGAGACGCCGGCGCTATGCCAACCAGCTGGCGTTCTACCAGGCGGTTCTCGCCGAGGTCACCGGCGAACTGGTTCCAGTGTACCTAGTCGCCGTCGAGAAGACCGAACCGTTCCGCTGCGGCGTATGGCGGGTCAGCGACAACACCCTGGCCATCGCCCGCCAGGAGAACGAGGCGGCGATCCAGCGCCTGCGCCGCGCCTGGGAAATCGATGCCTTTCCAACCGGTTATGAGGACATCCGCATTCTGGACGTGACGTAGCCTTCCCGCGCGCCCGGGCGGGGCGGCGTGCCGCAATGGCATGGACGCTCTCCCACGGATGAGGCGGCAGGACTCCCTATACCCGTCCGGGCGCGCTTCTTGTTGAACCTGCAACCCGTGACCACAGAAGAAGGAAACCCCAAATGTCGCTACTCGAACGCATCCACACCGGCCGACGCCATTCGCCCCCGCGGTTGCTGATTTACGGGACCGAGGGCATCGGCAAGAGCACCACCGCCGCGCAAGCGCCCAACCCGATCTTCATCCCCACGGAGGACGGGCTCGACCAGATCAACTGCGCCAGCTTCCCCCTGGCCGGCAAGTTCGCCGACGTGGAATCGGCCCTGCAGGCGCTGTTGCACGAGCCGCACGACTTCGAGAGCGTGGTGATCGACTCGGTCGACTGGCTCGAACGTCTGATCTGGGACGTGCTCTGCGAGCAGTATGGGGTGTCGAGCATCGAGAAAGTCGATGGCGGCTACGCCAAGGGCTACACCCATGCCCTGACGTACTGGCGCAAGACGCTCAATGACCTCAACGCCCTCCGCAACCACCGGGGTATGTGCGTGATCTTGCTGGCCCACGCGAAGGTGGAGAAGTTCGAGGACCCCGAGCATGCCGCCTACGACCGCTATTCGCCGCGCCTGCACAAACATGCCAACGCGCTGATCACCGAGTGGGCGGACGCGGTGCTGTTCGCCACCCGGAAGATCATCACCAAAACCGAGGAAGGTGGGTTCGGGCGCGATCGCACCATCGCAGCCGGTCTGGGTAAGGACGGCGGTGAGCGCGTGCTCCGCACCGTCGGTAGCCCGGCGTGCGTCGCCAAGAACCGCTTCGATCTGTCGGCTGAACTGCCCCTTTCCTGGCCGGCGCTCATGGGGGGCCTGCTGCGCAGCCCTGAACCCGGCGCCGAGCCCAGCCTGCGTCTCGTCACTGACCAGTCCACCAACGTTGAGGAGAACTGATCCATGGCCAACCTGAACGGATTCAACGCCCACGAAGTCGAACCCAATGCCTCGTTCGAGGCCATCCCCGCCGGCAAATACCTGGCCGCCATCACTGAGTCGGAGATGAAGCCGACCAAGAGCGGCAACGGCAGCTACTTGCAGCTGACCTTCACCATCCTCGAGGGTGAATACAAGAACCGCATCGTGTGGGCGCGATTGAATCTCAACAACGCCAACGCGACGGCAGTCAAGATCGCCCGCGCGGAGCTGTCGGCCATCTGCCATGCGGTGGGCGTGATGCAGCCGAAGGACAGCGTCGAGCTGCACAACATTCCGCTGCTGATCACGGTCAAGGTCAAAAAGCGCGCCGACAACGATGAGCTGACCAACGAGATCAAGGGGTACGAATCGAAGTCGGTCGCGGCGGGCCAGCCCGCGCAGGCGCCGGTGGCGGACAACACCCCGCCGTGGAAGCGCTGAGGAGCTTGCTATGGAGTTCATGCTGCCCTACCCGCCGAGCCTCAACCACTACTACCGACGGGTCGGACTGCGCACGTTGATCAGTCGTAGTGGCCGGGAGTACCGCAGCATCATCCGCGAGCTCCTGGCCCAGGGGGCGGGCAACGGATGCAAGCCCCCCATCGACGGCCGCATCGCCCTGGCGATGGACGCATTCCCGCCCGATCGGCGCCGGCGCGACCTGGACAACCTCCTCAAGTGCACCCAGGACTCGCTGGCCCATGCCGGACTGTTTGAGGACGACAGCCAGATCGACGTGTTGAGCCTGCGGCGCCGCGCTCCCGTACCCGGTGGGCAGATCGTGATCCGGATTGAGGCGCTGCCCGTGCGCCGCTGCCTGCTATGCGGCCACCCCTTGGCCAGTGATGAAAGCGAGCATCCCCATGACAACTGAGAAACAGACGCTCAAGCTTGACCGGATTCGCATCGATGGCGGTACCCAGCCGCGGGTGGCCATCGACGAGCAGGTCGTGGCTGATTACGCCGAGCAGTACAGCACCGGCGTCGATCTGCTGCCGGTGACCGTATTCTTCGACGGTACATCTTACTGGCTTGCCGACGGTTTCCATCGCTACTGGGCCAACAAGCGCATCGACTGCAAATACATCTTCGCCGAGGTTCACCCAGGCTCGCAGCGCGATGCGATTCTCTACTCCGTCGGCGCGAATGCCACCCACGGCCTGCGCCGCACCAATGCGGACAAGCGCAAAGCCGTGCTCATCATGCTGGAAGATGAGGAATGGTCGCATTGGTCGGATCGAGAGATTGCGACTAAATGCGGTGTCGGCAATGAGATGGTCAGTCGAATCCGCCGCTCACTGTGCGAAACGGACAGAGAAAGTACGTCCCGTCCGTCACGGATCTACAAGACAAAGCACGGCACGATTGCCCGCATGAAGACGGACAAGATCGGGCGCAGTCGCAAATCGCGCCCAGGCAAGTCCCCTCGAATCGCCAAGGGCGCGTTCCAACCTCAGCAGTTTCATGGGGAGAACGGCCCGGTGCCGATGCGGTCCATCTCGCTTCCGCTGAACAATCCCCAGCAAGCGGCCAGAAGCATGTTGAGCCTCTACGGCGAGGAGTACATGCGCACCTTCGCAGCTGAACTGAATGTGATTCTTCAGAATACGGAAGGAGCTGAACATGGTTGCACCCAGTAACGGGCGATGTAGAAATGCCGCGATCCGCACCACCTACGTGAATGTCGGACCGGATTTGGCCGCCGAATGGCTGGAAGGCAACGTCCGCAACCGGCGCATCGATCAGAAGCACGTCGACTGCCTGGCCCAGGAGATGGCGGCCGGGCGGTGGACGGTGACCCATCAGGGCATCGCCTTCGACGCCAATGGCACGCTCATCGACGGCCAGCACCGCTTGTGGGCCATTCTTCAGTCTGGCTGCACCATTCGAATAGCGGTGTCGTTCGGTTTGCCGGCTGAGTGCATCGACACCATCGACGGCATGAAGGCGCGCTCGAACGTGGACCGCATGACCCTTAGCGGCGCGTTTGGCGCCGAAGGGGTCAACACGTATCACGCTGCGACGCTGCGCGAGGTGGTTCGTGGCCTCAAGTCGGCTCGGAAACTTCCCTACCATCAGGAGATCGACCTGATGGCCCAGCACGTTGAGGCCGTGCGGTTCGCCACGGCACACGTGGCCACCCGGGCGCGGGGCATCGGCGTGTCGTACGTTCGGGCGGTCATCGCGCGGGCGTGGTACTCGGTTGATCGTGATGAACTGGCCCAATTCTGTCGGGTCCTGTCGACGGGCATGCCGGAAACGGCCACCGACGCAAGCATCATCAAGCTTCGCGATCAACTCATGGCGGTGGGCAGTACCCGCAATCAGACCGTGCAACGCGAACTGTATGGGAAGGTCGAACGGGTGCTCCTGGTCTGGCTCAAAGGAGAAACCCGCTCCGTTCTGCGCCCGGTGACGCAGGAGTATTTCCCGCTGCCTGAGGAGATTGGAGCCTGATGTCGCAGGTACGGCCACCTTCAAGAGCGCCGGCGATGACCCTCCGGCCGTACCAGGCCGAGGCGATCGCGGCGGTCTACGACCACCTGCGCCGGCGGAACGACAATCCGTGCGTCGTTATCCCCACTGCAGGGGGTAAGACGCCCGTGATGGCGAGCATCTGCCGGGACGCGGTCACCGAATGGGGTGGCCGCGTCCTGATCCTCGCCCACGTGAAGGAGTTGCTCGAGCAGGCGGTCGCGAAGCTGGATGCCATCGCCCCGGACCTGTGGAACCGCATTGGGGTGTATTCGGCCGGCCTGCGCAGCCGCGATACCGATCATCCGATTATCGTGGCGGGCATTCAGTCAGTTTACAAGCGCGCCGCCGAGCTTGACGCTTTCGATCTCATACTTCTGGACGAATGTCATATGCTCCCGCCCGATGGCGAGGGGATGTATCGCACCTTCCTGGCCGATGCCCGGGTGGTGAACCCCAACGTGCGGCTCATCGGCCTGACCGCCACGCCATATCGCATGACCACCGGGATGATCTGCGCCCCGCAGAACCTGCTCAACCACGTTTGTTACGAGGTCGGCGTACGCGAGCTGATCGTTCAGGGCTACCTGTGTCCCCTCAAGACCAAGGCGGGCCGGCGAAAGGTGGACATCTCGGGTTTGCACCTGCGGGGCGGCGAGTTCATCGCCAGCGAGGTGGAAGCGCTGATGGACGATGACGCGCTGGTGCGGTTTGCCTGCCGCGAGATCGTCGAGCATACCGACGACCGGCATTCCGTGCTGATTTTCGCCGCCGGGGTGCACCACGCCCTGCACGTGCAGCGCGTGCTTGGCGAAATGGACCAGGAATGTGGGTTCGTCTGCGGCGACACGCTGCCCTTCGAACGCGCCGAGACGCTGGCCCGCTTCAAAGAAGGCACATTGAAGTACCTGGTCAACGTCAACGTGCTCACCACCGGCTTCGACGCGCCCAACATCGATTGTGTTGTGCTGATGCGCCCGACCAACTCGCCGGGACTTTTTTACCAGTGCTGTGGTCGTGGATTTCGGCTTCATCCCGGCAAGGAGAATTGCCTGGTCCTGGATTTCGGGGGGAACATCCTGCGGCACGGGCCGGTCGACGCGCTGGAGATCAAGGACCGCGCTCCCGGTGATGGTGTCGCGCCCGCGAAGGAGTGCCCCCAGTGCCAGGCGGTGATCCACGCGGCCTACGCGACGTGCCCCGATTGCGGGTACGAATTCCCGCCGCCGGAGCGCGAGCGGCATGATCGCAGCGCCTCAACGGCCGGGATTCTCTCCGGCGAGGTGACCGAAACCGAGCACGAGGTCAGCGACGTCTGCTTCAGCGTCCATCAGAAGCGCGACGCGCCGGAGGGGCATCCCCGCACCATGCGGGTCGATTATCGCTGTGGCCTGAACGACTACCACAGCGAGTGGGTCTGCCCCGAGCACACCGGCTACGCCCGGGGCAAGTTTGAGGCCTGGTGGCGGGCGCGCTCCAACGATCGTCTGCCGGACACCGCGGAGGACGCCGTCGCGCTGGCCGAGGCCGGCGCCCTCGCTGAGACCCTGGCAATCACCGTGCGCTCGGTCGCCGGCGAGAAGTTCGACCGCATCGTCGAGCACCAGCTTGGCCCGATACCGCCGCCACCGGACGACGGCGACGAGCCCGAGTATCGGGACGCCCCCGTTTACGACTACGCGGATCTCGATTCTGTGCCGTTCTGAGGATGACTCGCCATGCGTGTGTACATCACCGGAAAACACTCCACCGCTGCGCTGGTGAAACAGGTCATGGATGCGCTCCAGGCCGTGCGGGGCATCGACATCGACCGCCTGGAGAAGCTGGTTCAGAAGGCACACGAGGCCGACCTGTACCAGGTCGATGAACCACCCGAGCCATTTCCGGTGTCGCGGCAGGCGCTGCGCATGCTCTGGCATTTTCGCTGCAATCTTCAATCGGTGGAGGAAACGCCCGCGCATGGGTGAGCACCAGTCCATCATGGATACCGCGCAGGCCTACCTGTCCGCCGGATTGTGCGTTCTGCCGGCCCAGCGTGCGGAGAAGCGTCCCGCGGTCGGTCGGTGGAAGCAGTATCAGACGCGTCCGCCCACCGCCGCGGAATGGTCCGCATGGATGGCGAACCGCCCCGACGCGGTGTGCATTCTCTGCGGACAGGCCTCGGGCAACACGGAGATCATCGATTTCGACGGCGGCGGGGAGCTGTTCTCGGTGTGGTGGAAGCGCATCCCGTCGGACCTGCGCGACCGGCTGGTCATCGAACGCACCCCGTCCCGCGGATACCACGCGGCCTACCGCTGCGAAACGGCGGTATGTGGCAACCTGAAGCTCGCCCAGCGGCAGGCCGGTAAGGGAATCACCACCCTGATCGAGACCCGCGGTGAGGGCGGGCTGTTCCTGTGCGCGCCAACTCCGGGGTACGAGGTGACCCAGGGCGACCTGCGCAATTTACCTATCCTGACGAAAGCCGAACGCGAAACGCTGCTGCAGGCGGCGTGGGAACTGAACGAACATCTGCCGCCGGTGGTGAAGGGTCCGCGAGAGATTGCCCAGATCTGCGAATGTCCGACGGAGATCGCGAACATGTCCACATCTCGGTTTGATGCTGCCAAGATGTGCGAATCTCGGTCGCACAGTGCCGATCATCGGCCGATATCGGCCGAGAATTCGAACCATGGGCATCATGCGACCGACATTGGCCGAGATGCGGCGATATCGGCGGACAATTCCCACAGGTGCGGATCTGCGGCACACATCTCCGACCGGCCGGGTGATGATTTCAACATCCGCGGAGATGTGCGGGCAGTGCTCCAGGAGCACGGCTGGGTGCCATTGTCGGACCGACAAGGTCGCGATGGGAACGAATACTGGCGCCGGCCGGACAAGGATTCGGGGTGGTCCGCTACCCTGAAGGACCGGGTGTTCTACGTGTTCTCGTCGAATGCCGCCCCCTTCGAACCCGATACCGCCTACGCGCCGTTCTCGGTCTACGCCCTGCTCCACCATGGCGGAGACTTCGAACAGGCGGCGAGATATCTGCGAGAACTCGGCTTCGGGGGAGATTATCCGTCCGATGACGCCAGGGGCGTCGATATCTCTGGCATTCTGGCCATGGTCGGCGGACATTCGCCCGATGAGGTCGATCTCGGCGATGGTGCGCCCGATATCGCCGATCCTGGGCCAATCCCTGAACATCTCTTCCATGTTCCGGGCTTCGTCGCCCAGGTCATGGAGTTCACGCTCACCAACGCCCCCTATCCGAACATCGGCTTGGCGTTCTGTGGGGCCATGGCGCTGCAATCCTACCTCTGCGGCCGCAAGGTGTGCGATGCCGGCGATTTGCGGCCCAACATTTACCTGCTCGCCCTGGCCAGCAGCGGCACGGGGAAAGATTTTCCGCGCAAGGTCAACTCGCGCGTGCTGTTCGAGATCGGGCACGTCGGCGCCCTGGGGGACAAGTTCGCCAGTGGGGAGGGCATCCAGGACGCCCTCGCCCGGACCAGCGCCATGCTGTTCCAGAACGACGAGATGGACGGCGTGCTGCGCCAGATCAACCTGGACCGCGAGAATCGGCGGGAATCGATCCCCAACATCCTGCTCACCCTGTACACCTCGGCGAATGATGTGTACCCGATCCGGGTGAAAGCCGGCCAGAAGGAAGCCGCCCACATCGATCAGCCGCACCTAACTCTCTTCGGCACGGCCACGCCGCAGTACTTCTACGAGTCGCTCAGCCAGCGGATGCTGACTAACGGGTTCTTCGCCCGGTTGATCATCGTGGACATCGGTAAGCGTGGCGAGGGGCAGACGCCCGGCAGCGCCCGCCAGTTGCCTGAGCGTGTGGTCCGAGCTGCTCACTGGTGGGCCGAATTCCAGCCGGGCAAGCGTCGCGCCAACCTGCTCGAGGTCCACCCCGAGCCGCGGGTCGTGTCGTGCACGCCCGAGGCTGCGGACGCCGTCACGGCCCTGCAGCGCGAAACCGAACGGGAATACGACGAGGCCCACTCTCGTAACGACGAGGTCGCCCGGGTCGCCTGGTCCCGAACCCACGAGAACGCCAAAAAGCTCGCCCTGCTCTACGCCTGCAGTGCGAACCACGAGGATCCGGTGATCGATCAGGCGGCGATTGAATGGGCCACGGCGTTCGCCATGCACCAGACCAGGCGACAGCTGTACCTGGCGGTCAACTACGTCGCCGAGAACCCGTTCCATGCCGAGTGCCTGAAGCTGATGCGCAAACTGCGCGAGGCGCCGGGGCATGAACTCTCTCACCAGGTGCTTCTCAAACGCATGAAGATGAGGACGAAGGACTTCAAGGAGCTGATCGAAACGCTCGTGCAGCGAGACGACGTGAACGCGGTTCCGGTCCAGACTGGAGGGCGGACCGGCTTGGTGTACCGCCTTAACGCCGGGGTGAAGGAAGGTGAAGGAAGGTGAACTATGTCACAAATTGAGCGTGAAAACGGCGACTTCCTTCACCATGCTTCACCCCTTCCTTCACCGGGTAGGGGTGAAGGAAGTTTGCGCCATAAGTATAGTAATAACAACACTCTCTCTTCTTCCTTCACCCTTTCACCCGTATGTGCGCGCGCGAAGGAAAAACCGCCTGCGTGCGCGCAAGGGGGTGGGGTGAAGGAAGTCCATGGTTCCTTCCCGGCGCAGGGCCTGCTGATGCCGCGGGAACACGTCGGCTGACATGGCACAGTTTGTTGGAAACGCGCCGAACCGTCGGCGCCACGACCCTTGGCACACGGAGGTGCATGTATGACCGCTACCCAGACTACCGCCACCCAGAAATTCGCCGTCGAGCTGCGGAAGATCGACGACGTCCGCCCCTATGAACGCAACCCGCGATTGAACGACCAGGCGGTGGATGCCGTGGCCGCCAGCCTGGCGGCGTTCGGCTTCCGCCAGCCGATCGTGGTGGACGAGGCCGGGGTGATCATCGTCGGCCACACCCGGTGGAAGGCCGCAAAGAAACTGGGCCTGGCCAAGGTGCCGGTCCACGTCGCCACCGATCTCACGCCCGAGCAGGTGCGCGCCTACCGTATCGCGGACAATAAGACCGGTGAGCTGGCCGACTGGGATCTGGAGATCCTGCCCATCGAGCTGAACGACCTGCGCGCTGGCGGGTTCGACATGGATCTGCTCGCCTTCGGCGCTGAGGAACTGGGCAAGCTGCTCAACAGCGCGACCGGCGTAACCGAGGGCTTGACCGATCCGGACGCGGTGCCGGAGCCGCCGGACGACCCGATCACCCAGCGTGGGGACATCTGGCTGCTGGGCGACCATCGCCTGATGTGTGGCGACAGTAGCTCCACGGCGGACCTCGATCGGCTTCTGGACGGCGCGCTGATCGACCTGCTAAGCTGCGATCCTCCCTATAATGTCCGCGTCGAGCCGCGCAGCAGCACAGCCATCGCCGCCGGTCTGTCGTCGTTTCAGAACAAGAAAGCACAGTTGCACCATCAGGGCTTCGATCAGGCGCGAGGCGTCACCGATCCGAAGAAGGCGCGCAAGAAGATGCGTGCCAAGGACCGGCCGCTGGAGAACGACTTCGTCAGCGACGAGGCCTTCGCGCAGATGCTGCTGGCCTGGTTCGGCAACGCCGCGCGCGTGCTGAAACCGGGTGGCTCGTTCTACATTTGGGGCGGGTACGCCAACCTTGGCAATTACCCAATGCCGCTCAAGAAATCCGGTCTCTACTTCAGCCAGGGCATCGTCTGGGACAAGCAGCATCCGGTGCTGACGCGGAAGGACATGATGGGCTGTTTCGAAATTGCCTTCTATGGGTGGCGAGAGGGCGCCGGGCACCATTTTTACGGGCCCAACAACGCCGTGGACCTGTGGCATGTCAAGAAAGTCAATCCGCAGAGCATGGTACACTTGACGGAAAAACCTGTCGAGCTCGCCGTCCGCACGATGCAGTATTCCAGCAAACCCGGTGAGAATGTGCTCGATCTGTTCGGCGGTAGTGGCAGCACGCTGATCGGCGCCGAGCAGACCGGACGGCGGGCATTCCTGATGGAGCTCGATCAAGCGTACTGCGATGTCATCGTGGAGCGGTGGGAGAAGTTCACCGGCCGGAAGGCGGAGCGCCAAGCGTGCGTAGGAACATAATCGCTTTGTCATGCGAATCGAGGCGTTCAGCGAAGATGGCCGCACTGGACGAGGTGCCATCTTCTAACCAGCGTAGATTGCTGTCGCCGCCAGCAATTGCATTGATGCTATTTGACCATTCTGAAGCCGGGCTCCTTCAACCACGACTCCAGGTACTCGGCATCACAATAAGTCGAGAAGCATGTCTCGCCCGAGGCCGCTTCGTATGGGAGTTGAATGCAGCGTCCCGCAAGCGCGGGAGCGGTGAAGTAGGAGAAGGGGCAACCACCGAGATCCACCACACCACCAAGTTGACGCGCGTAATAAACACAGAGTTGTGCGAGCAGGCGGTGGTTTACGTCGCCGCTACAGAAGGCGATAACATCGATGATATCAGCTGGAGTCCAACCCAGCCATTGCGTCAGATCGTCGCGTTGGAATTCCTCGGGCTTGAGGCCTTCTCGCCAACCATGATAGACTGCAAAGGGCTGCTCATCGATCGAAAAATCTGCAACGTGTTGGGTGTCAGCAACAAGTGGCGATTGTGGCACAATCTGCGCGGGCGCCTCACTGATTGCCCAGACCTCAGTGTCGACTACTTGGCGTGGCAAGAGGATGCTTCCAGTCGGACCTGCCATGGCATTCTCCATTGTGAGCAACGGCCGCCACTAGTAACAGTTGGTACGACAGATCGTGACAGTCCAGACTCAGCTCCGCAAACCGCCTATCGGATCATACCACGGATGACTGTCAAACCGCAGAAACGCCCCGGCGGCTGCCGAGGCGTGGAGGGAAGGGTGGAGGAGCGTCTGCAAGGTCTACTTCGCGGCGCCGCATACGAACCGGCCGCGTTCGACCTTGCGGAAGCGTGCGTCCGTGCCCTTCGTGGTGATCTCGCGGATGATGGCGCTGTACAGCGTCGCGTGCGGCGTCTTGCCCGCGGGGCTGGACCAGAGGCCCTGATCCTGCATGGCGGTGACCATGGCCTTGGTGTTCATCGGGCTGCCCGCATTCTGGAGCACCTGGGCCGCGGCGTCGATCGCGCTGACGCGCTTCGGCTTGGCGTCGCCCTTGGGCTTGGTCGCGGGCCGGGGCTTGGCGGCATCCTTGGCCGCGTCGCCGCCACGTTTGGCCCGAGTGGCGTCGGGCGCCGCCTCCTTGGCCACCGCGGCCACTTTCGTCTTGGTCTTCGACGAGGGCAATTTGTCGCCCTTGGGCGCCGCGGCCTTCGCGTCGGGCTTTGGGGCGTCCGGCTTGGCCGCCTCCTTCGCGGGTTCGCCTGCGGCCGACCGCAGGCGTTGGGCGCTTTTGATGTGGATCCGCTTGCCGGTGGTGAGGTTGGTCGCGTTCCATCCCTTGCCGCTGGAATGCTTGCTGTCGATGCGGACCTGGGTGAGCCGGTCGCTGACCTTCGCGGTGTAGGACTCGCCGATCTTGATCTCGTTCTGCTTCATGGTGGTTCTCCTATCTGGGGGATTCGTTCACTCTTCCGCCATCGCCACGCTGGCGATGAGCTACCGCCAGCCGATCACGGTGGCGACGTGGCCGGGCAGGTAGCCCAGCTGGCTGCCTTCGACCAGGTAGACGACAGTGGCGCACTCGTCTTCATCGTCGATGGCGCGGTGCCGGGGGGCGTCGTGGTCCTGGTCCGGGTCGACCGCGACGACCTCGGCGATCGCGTACTCGCAGGGCCAACTCGGCTGGTGGGCGACGCGGACTTCCGCGTCGTCGGCGAGGCCATCCAACATCTCTCTGAGCTCTGCTACGGTCATGGTCGTGGCTCCGTGGTATGTGCGCCGGGGGGCGTCGGTCGCCCCCCGGCCGGTTGCGGTTCAATCCGCGAGGCGTTGGATCTCGCGGTAGTAGTCGTGGACGTCGCAGTTTGTTCCCGGGTGGCCTTCCAGGGCGTGGTGCAGGTCGTTGGCCGCCCGCCAGAGCGTCGTTTCGTCCGCCTTGGCGTCGATCGCGTGGATCTTCCCGTCCGGGCAATCCGGGGTCAGGATCTCAACCTCGATCGTGCTGCTTCCGATGCGGCGCTTGATCGTGGCGTAGCGTCCCGTCTGGCCTTCGATGTCGATTCGCGTGATGCGCATGTTGTGGTCCTTTCGGTTGGCGTCCTACGCGCGTTCGTCCAACGTCTCTTCGATGAGCTCCCGCTCGATGCCGCTGACCGACTCGAGCAGGTCGATGAGGTCGTTGCGGATCCGGCCCATCGAGCCGGCGATGCTCCAGTCCCGTGGGGCGGCAGCCGCGGCCTGGTCGGTCTTCTCCAGCTCCATCCCCAGCCAGTCGAGCAGGCGGGCGACGTCTTCGCGTCGGGTGCGGTAGGTCTCGCTGGCGGTCATCTGCGGGTCGTTCATGTTCGCGTCTCCGTGTGGGGCGTTCGTGGCGACCTTCGCGTCGCCCCTGTTCATGTACGCTGCGTTTGGCCGAAAGGGAAGGCGGTTATCATGTTTTTCCCTATGATTCGCGAGATGGCTCGCCTGAGCCAGTTCGGTGTCACCGGAATGACAACAGTGGCGGGAAGGAGGGCGGCGTGACCGGAAACATGAAGGCCGGCCCGGAATCCAGCGGCGTGACGGGCGCTACGAAACTGCCCGCGGAATCCCTGCGCATCACCGCCCTGACGCCCGCCCAGGCGGCCAAGGTCCTCGCGTCGGCCTACCGACGGCGGATCGAGGAGGACCAGGTGCGGCAGGTGGCGGAGGAGGCCGGCCTGCTCCGGGCGGATGGGACGTTCAGCCTGATCGATTACGTGGCCTACCTGGCCAGGGAGGTGGCTGGTGGCCGCACCGATTGACCCGCGCAAACTCCGGCCGGCTGATCTGCTCCGCTTGGTCAACGCGACCGACCTGGGCAGCGCGCTGACGGAGTTCCAGTTGCGCCGCCATCGCAACCAGGCAGGATACACCATCGGTGATGCGCGGACGGTGGACCTGTTTCGCTACGCCGCCTGGTTGACGTTGGAGTACCTCAAGCCGAGGTCCGAGCCGCTCAGCTACGAGGAACAGAAGGCCCGCCAGGCGGAGCGCAATGCGGAGGCCGTTCGCGCCGCGCAGGACATCGGGGCAATTCCCGGGGTGGTCGATGCCGAGCGCAAGGTACGGTGCACGGACTCGTTCCAGGCCTTCTGCGAAACGTACTTCCCCGAGGTGTTCTACTTCCCCTGGTCCGACGACCATCTGCGGGTGATCGAGAAGATCGAGAAGGCGGTTCGTACCGGTGGGCTGTTCGCCATGGCCATGCCGCGCGGAAGTGGGAAGACCGTGATGTGCCAGACCGCGGTGCTGTGGTCGGCGCTGATCGGGGCGTCGCCCTTCGTGTGCCTGATCGCGGCCAGCGCTGAGCGCGCCCGCGACCTGCTTGAGAACATCAAGATCTGGCTCGAGACCAACCCGCGGTTGGCAGAGGATTTTCCCGAGGTCATCTACCCCATCCAGTGCCTCGAACGGATCACCAACCGGCAGAAGGGCCAGAAATACCGCGGTGAGCCGACGCGGATCGACTGGGCGTCCGACCGCATCGTGCTGCCGACCATCGCCGGCTCAAAGGCGTCGGGCGTGGTGATCTCCAGCTCGGGGATGAAGGGCAGCGACATCCGCGGGCAGAATTACGCCCGTGCCGACGGCCAGGTGGTCCGTCCACAGCTGGTGCTGGTGGACGATCCGCAGACAACCGAATCGGCCTGGTCACCGTCGCAGAGCCAGCGGCGCGAAGCGATCCTCGCGGGTGACGTGCTGGGCATGGCCGGCCCGGGCAGGAAGATCGCCGGGCTGATGGCCTGTACCGTCATCCGGCCGGCGGACATGGCCGACAACATTCTCGACCGGGAGAAGCACCCCGAGTGGCAAGGGGAACGCACCAAGATGGTCTACGCGTTCCCCAGCAACGAGAAGCTCTGGGCGAAGTACGCGGAGCTGCGGGCCGATTCGCTGCGCAACGATGGCGACGGCTCCGAGGCGACCGCATTCTATGCTGCCCGCCGCGAAGCCATGGACGCCGGCGCCGTCATCGCCTGGCCGCAGCGGTTCAATGAGGATGAGGTCAGCGCGATCCAGCACGCGATGAACCTTCGGTTCCGCGACGAGGCGGCCTTCTTCGCCGAGTATCAGAACGAACCGATCGTCGAGGAGCTCGGCGAGGAGATGCTCACCGCCGATGCCATCGCGGCCAAGCTCAACGGGTACCCCACTGGCGAAATCCCCCTCGGGTGTAACCACCTCACTATGTTCATTGACGTGCAGCAGAAGGTACTGTTCTGGATGCTGTGCGCTTGGGAGGATGACTTCACCGGCTACGTTGTCGATTATGGCACCTGGCCGGAGCAGCGCCGGGCCTACTTCACTCTGCGCGATGTGCGCGCCACCATCGGGCGCGCCGCCCCCGGCGCGGGGCTCGAGGGGCAGATCTACGCCGCCCTCGACAAGCTGACTGCAGAGAAGCTGTCCCGCGCCCACCGTCGGGAGGATGGGGCGGAGATGCGTATCGATCGGTGTTTGATCGATGCGAACTGGGGTCAATCCACCGACGTGGTTTATCAGTTCTGCCGCCAGAGTAGCTTCGCCGGGATCCTGCTGCCCAGCCACGGCAGGTACGTGGGCGCCACGAGCGTTCCCTTCAGTGAATATAAGCGCAAACGCGGCGACCGCGTCGGGCTGCACTGGCGCATTCCCAACACCATCGGCAAGCGCCAGGTTCGCCACGTCCTGGTGGACACCAACTACTGGAAGACCTACGTCCACGGCCGGCTCGCCGTGGCCATGGGCGATCCCGGTTGCTTGTCACTTCCCGGCCGGGACAGCAAGGCTCACCGGCTGCTCGCCGACCATCTCACTGCTGAGTATCGCGTGAAAGCCTCGGCCCAAGGGCGCATGGTGGATGAATGGAAGCTGCGCGCCACCCGTCCTGACAACCACTGGCTGGATTGTCTGGTTGGCTGTGCTGTCGCCGCTTCCATCCAGGGCGCGGCACTGGCGAGCATCGAATCGGGTCGCGCACAGCCGCGGCGACGCTTGAGACTCTCGCAACTCCAGTCACAACGGCCTAACTAAAAAATGAGCGATTCCCGCGCGGCAGTTTCGCGGTTCATGCGGATGTAGTGGGTAAACCGTACCACGGGTATCCACACATGACCGAAGACCTCGACAACACCATCAAGACCAACGCCAAAGGCCCGGCCAAGGCCTCGGGGGACGCCGGCAGCGTTGAGCAACACAAGCTCACCGACCAGATCGCCGCCGACAAGTACCTCGCATCGAAGAAGGCCAGCCGGGCCAAGGGGCTGGGGATCAAGCTCGCCAAGATCGCGCCGGGAGGGACCGTCTGATGTGGCCGTTCCGCAAAGACAGGAAGGCCCCACGGTCCCGCCCGGCAGGCGGGCCGGCGGTGCTGCGGGCGCGCTACGACGCGGCGCAGACCACGGCCGAGAACACCCGGCACTGGGCCATGGCCGATGCCCTGTCGGCGGATAGCGCGGCTTCGGCCGATGTGCGCAAGAAGCTCCGCGAACGGGCGCGGTACGAGGTGGCCAACAACAGCTATGCCAAGGGGATCGTGCTGACGGTCGCCAACGACTGCATCGGCACCGGCCCGCGGCTGCAACTGCTTACCGACAGCGCCGAGGTCAATCGCACGGTGGAGGCCGCGTTCGCGGACTGGTGCCAGGCCGTCAACCTGGCGGAGAAGCTCCGCACCATGCGGATGGCCAAAACCACCGACGGCGAGACCTTCGCCGTGCTCACCGCCAACCCGTTGATCGATTCACCGATTGCGCTGGACGTGCAGTTGGTTGAGGCCGATCGGGTGGCGTCGCCCACCATGTCGCTCTGGCCGACGGTCGCCGACATCGACGGGATTACCCTGGACGCCTGGGGCAATCCCCGGACGTACACGATCCTGCGGCAACATCCCGGCGACCTGGCGGCGTGGAAGACGCAGTACGACGTGGCGCCGGCGGAAGCAGTGGTTCACTGGTTCCGGGCCGATCGACCGGGCCAGCACCGGGGCATCCCGGAACTTACCCCGGCGCTACCATTGTTCGCTCAACTTCGGCGTTACACGCTGGCGGTGATCGCGGCAGCGGAAACGGCCGCGGATTTTGCGGCGGTGTTGTTCACCGATGCGCCGGCCAACGGCGAAGCCCAGGCGCTGGAACCGATGGACATCGTCGCCCTCGAAAAGCGCATGGCCACGGTGCTGCCCGACGGCTGGCGCTTGGGCCAGATCGAGGCCCAGCAACCGGCGACGAGTTACGCCGAGTTCAAGCGCGAGATTCTCAACGAGATCGCCCGCTGTTTGAACCTGCCGTACAACATCGCTGCCTGCAACAGTTCGGGCTACAACTACGCCTCGGGCCGACTCGATCACCAGACCTACTACAAGGCCATCCGCGTGGAGCAGGCCCACCTGGCCGAGGTGGTGCTCGATCGCATCTTCGCCGCGTGGGTGCGTGAAGCGATGCTTACGCCGGAACTATCCATACTTCGGCATAGCCGAAGTATGGCGCACCAGTGGTTCTTCGACGGCACCGAACACGTGGATCCGGCGAAAGAAGCCAACGCCCAGGCCACACGCCTGACCAGCAACACCACCACCCTCGCCGCCGAGTACGCCCGCCAGGGGAAAGACTGGGAGGTTGAACTGCGCCAGCGGGCGAAGGAAGTGGCGCTGATGGCCGAGCTCGGCCTGACCGCAGCACCGACGCAGCCCGCGCGGGTAGATGAACCGGAAGACGAAGACACCGACGAGGAGGCCGACCCGGATGTCGCGACCCGAAAAGCAGCCTGAGTACCTGACCTTCCGCTGCCCGCTGACCGTGGAAGCGGCCGGCGAGGCGGAGAAGCAGATGCCGCGGTTCCGCATGGTGGCCTACACCGGCGGGACGATGCGGATCGCCGGCTTCCCGCACCCCGTGGTCGTCGATCTCGAGGGTCTGCGCATCGACCGGCAGGACATTCCCGTCCGGTTGGATCACAACCCGCGCCAGGGGGTGGGCCATACCCAGCGGGTGGCCATCGAGAACGGTCAGGTGATCGCCGAAGGCCTGGTCAGCCGCGACACGAGCTGGGCCCGCGACGTGGCCAAGAGCGCGGTCAATGGCTTCCCCTGGCAGGCCAGCATCGGCGCGGCGGTGGTGGATGCCGAGTTCGTGCCCAATGGTCAGCGCATCACGGTCAATGGACGGACGTTCGACGGGCCCGTGCACGTGGTCCGCAGCGCCGTTTTGAAAGAGATTTCGTTCGTCGACAGCGGCGCAGACGCGGCCACCTCGGCCCGGATCGCCGCCCAGAACAAGGAGCAACCGGCCATGGATGAGGACAACGTGACGACCACCGAGCAAACCACGCAGGACGCAACGTCAACGGACGATGATCGTGCGTCCGACAATCGCGCGTCGGACAACGGCGCTGCCCAGAACGGCGCCGCGTCCAAGCCGAGCAAACCGGAATCGCAACCGACGCCCGCGCCGGTCACCCCCAGCACGGTCAATGCGTCCGCCACGGACACCGATCCGGTGATTCAGATGCGCCGGCAGATGGCGGCCGAAACGCGCCGCGTCGAAGCCATCCGCAAGGTTTGCGCCGGCAAGCACCCCGACCTCGAGGCCCAGGCCATCGAGGAAGGCTGGGACGAGGCTCGCACCGAACTGCACGTCCTGCGCGCCTCGCGCCCGCAGGTGACGGCGGTCCACACCCGCCCGCTCAACGGAAGTCCGCAGGTGTTCGAAGCGGTTGCCCTGATGGCCTCGGGTCTGCCCAACTCGCGGATCGAAGCCATCTACGCCGAGCCGATCCTCGAAGCGGCCGACAAGCTGCGCGGGGTGGGCATTCAGGAGTTCTGCGAACTGGCCTGTGGCCAGCAATTGCCGCGATTCCGCCGCGACGGCTCGGGTTGGTTGCAGGCGGCATTCAGCACCGCCAGCTTGCCCGGCATCCTCAGCAACATCGCCAACAAGATGCTGCTCGAGGGCTACAACTACATCGAGGACGCCTGGCGCCGGATCGCCAAGATCGCCAGCGTCAACGATTTCAAGGAACACACCCGCTACCGCATGACCGGCAGCTTCCAGTTCCAGCAGGTGGGCCCGGACGGCGAGCTCAAGCACGGCAAGCTGGACGAGCAGAGCTTCGGGCAGAAGGCCGACACCCACGGGATCATGTTCGCGCTGACCCGCAAGATGATCATCAACGATGACATGGGCGCCTTCACCGACATCCCGCGGCAAATCGGCATGGGGGCGGCCGAGGCCATCGCCGACGCGGTCTGGGGGTTGTGGCTGAGCAATCGGGTCCAGGCGGACGGGAAGGCGTTCTTCCACGCCGATCATGGCAACTACGTCGCCGGGGCCGACACCGCGCTGTCGGTTGACAGCCTGACCGACGCCGAGGTGACCTTCGGCAAGCAGACCAAGCCCAACGGCAAGCCGCTGGGGATGCCGGCCAGCATTCTGCTGGTGCCCACCGCGCTCAAGGTCCCGGCCGAGATGCTGATGAAGAGCGTGCAGCTCAACGAGACCACCACGGCCAACAAGGCGAAACCCTCGACCAACCCGCACGTCGGCAAGTTTGACGTGGTGTCCAGTGTGTACCTGGCCAATGCGTCGTTCGCCGGCGCGTCGAGCAAGGCGTGGTACCTGCTGGCCGATCCCAATCGCCTGCCGGCGATCGAGATCGCGTTCCTCAACGGGGTGGACCGGCCGACGGTGGAGAAAACCGACGCCGATTTCAACACGCTGGGGATTCAGTTCCGCGGGTATATCGACTTCGGGGTGCGCGAGCAGGATCACCGCGGGGCGCTGAAGGTCAAGGGGGAGGCGTAATCAGTCTGTAGTCTGGAGTCTGCAGTCTGGAGCGAAGCAACAAGCGGCATGGCGGCAGTTTGCTGCGGACTACAGTCTGCAGACTGCAGACACGCCCTAACGGAGTGACACACTATGGCAGAAGCTCAATTCATTCATGACGGCAACAGCATCGACTACACGCCCGCCGCGGCGGTGACCGCAGGGGACGTGGTGGTCCAGGGCGAGCTCGTCGGGATCGCGAAGGTCGACATCCCGGCGAACGCGTTGGGCGCGCTGGCGACCACCGGGGTGTTCGACTTCCCCAAGGCCACTGGCGTGGCCAGCGGCATCGCCGCCGGCGCCAACGTGTACTGGGATGCCGGCAACAGTGTGGCCACCACCGACGCCGACAGCGGCGCCAACAAGCTCATTGGCAAGACCATCGCCGCCGCAGGCGACGATGACGCGACGGTGCGTGTGCGGATCGCACAGTGAGGATGAGACTGCAGTCGATAGTCGGCAGTCTGCAGGCGCTTAGAACACGGTTCTGTCTGCATTCCCAACCTACAGACTGCAGACTCCAGACTACGGACTGATCATGGACCTGCTCGCCCAAGGCGCCGCCTGGCTCGACGACCAGCGTCACCGGCACCTGACCCGGTCGGTGACGTATGGTCGGGGCGGCGAGTCGATTGAGGTTGCCGCCACCATCGGCCGCACCGTGTTCGAGCAGGCGGACGAGTACGGGATCCTGCGGCGGATCGAGGCGCGGGATTTCATTGTCCGGGCGGCCGACCTGGTTCTTGCGGGCAACACAACGCTGCCGAAGCCGGGCGACCAGATCCGGGAGACAGAAGGCGGCGTGACCCAGGTGTACGAGGTGATGGCCCCGGGCGGCGAGCCGCCGTGGCGCTACAGCGATGCCTACCGCATGTCGCTGCGGATCCACACGAAGCACGTGAGCACCGAGACGGTCTGACGAGCATTGGAGCAAGGGGAACACGCGTGAGCACAGTTGTTGATGTCGCCGACGCAGTTGTCGCCAGCCTGAACGCAGGGACGTTCGCGATGCCGTTCACCGCGTCGCGCAAATATGTGCCGGCCGCTGACCTGGCGGACCTGCACGATTTGCAGGTGACGGTGGTGCCCAAGGCGCTGGCCATCACCACCGCGACGCGGGCGAGCAGCTACTTCGACTGCCAGATCGACGTCGGCGTGCAGAAGAAGGTCGACCCCGATGACGCCGTCGAGATCGACGGCCTCGTCGATCTCGTCGAGCAGATCGTGGACCACCTGCGGCTCGGCACGCTGGAGTCGATGCCCGAAGCGGCGTGGCTGTCCATCGCGCAGGAACCGGTGTTCGCGCCGGAGCATCTGGATCAGCAGCGGGTGTTCACCAGTGTCGTGAGTCTGACGTATCGCGTGCGGCGATAGTTTTCCCAGCGCTAAGGAGGGCGCAGCATGTCAATCAAGCTGGGCATGAACGGCAAGATGTACTACCTCAGCAGCAGCGAACGCGCCAGCTGGGGCGGTGCGGATGCGGACGGCATCGCCAATGGATCCGCCCCCGTCGGGCTCACCGAGCTCACCAACGTGCGGGATGTGACGCTGAACCTCGAGGAAGGTGAGGCCGACGTCACCACCCGGGCCAACAACGGCTGGCGCGCCACCGAACCCACCCTGAAAGAGGGCAGCGTCGAGTTCGAGATGGCCTACGACCCGGCCGACGCGGGGTTCGTGAAGATCCTTGGCGCCTGGCTCAACCGCACACTGCTGCCCATGGCGATTCTCGATGCCAGCAAGGACGTGGTCGGCACCATGGGCCTGTGGGCCGACTTCAAGGTGATCAGCTTCTCGAAGAGCGAGCCGCTGGAGGAGGGGCAGATGGTGAGCGTCACCATCAAGCCGGCCTACTCCACCGTGGCCCCGGAATGGGTGAAGGTGACGGCGTAGAGACTGCAGTCTGTAGTCCGCAGTCTGCAGGTTCAACGGAGGTTATGGACGGAATGAGCGGATCAGGCCGCCGAGTACCTTGGAGGTTTCCACACATGCACCATGCAGTGAGTCATGTTGCTCCGAGTCAAGGAATCCCAATCGGAACGCCAGAGAAGCTTGGTATTCCAACTCGCGAGCGGACCCGTATGCGATGTCCAAGAACCGCAGAAAGTCGGACTCGGTGCGCCGGGCGCAGCCCTCGACAATGTTGCATGCAATCGATACTGCGGCACGTCGCATCGGTGAAACCAGCCCGAAGCGTTCCTCCGATGGGAAACGCGCGGTCGCCCGGTACACGTGCAGCGCCAGGTTGTCGGCCAATTCGAATGCCTTCAGCTTCGTGTGATCGCGCATGAGAACATCCTACAGACTGCAGACTACGGACTCCAGACTATGAAGACTTTCACGGACAACGCCGGCCGCTGCTGGACCATCGCCATCAACGTCGACGCGATCAAACGCGTCCGCGGACTGCTGGGCATCAACCTCCTGGAGGTGATCGAGGGCGCGCTCATCGAGCACCTGATGCGCGACCCCGTCCTGCTCTGCGACGTGGTCTATGCCGTCTGCAAGCCGGAGGCCGATTCCCAGGGGGTCAGCGATGAGGAATTCGGCCGGGCCATGGCCGGCGACGCCATCGAGCACGCCACCAAGGCGCTGCTGGATGAACTCGTGCTTTTTTCCCCCAGCCCGAGGGATCGGGCGAACCTCCAGCGGGTGCTCGCCGCGACTTGGCGGGTGATGGATCGGGCCCGGGATCAGATCGAGCAGCAACTGACCAACGAAAACATCGACCGGCAGATCGAGCAAGTGCTGCAGACTGTGAGCGACTCATCTGGCGCTGCGCCGGGATCCTCGGGATCGCCCCCGGGCCCTTCACCCTCGACGAGTTGA
>NPIG01000183.1_pt4 | contig 33056 bp, 35 predicted proteins | sample 8637441 | NCBI WGS metagenome assembly NPIG01 (sample SAMN07420675, study PRJNA396082) | bioreactor metagenome | isolation source: sample BR6 brine-fed electro-methanogenic bioreactor BR | place: Japan: Kochi | collected 2016-06-14
TGGTGCGGTCGAGAAGACTCGAACTTCCACGGGAGTTACCCCACAGCGACCTCAACGCTGCGCGTCTACCAATTCCGCCACGACCGCACATCGGGCTGGTGTGCGGGCGATATAGACGAGCCGCCCGGCGATGTGAAGGGGCAAATCGCACCGCTTCCGCATCGCGGGGATTTTCCCCCTGTTCCCGCCATGCTAGCCTGACCGCGAACACCAGATCGGCCCGGTTCCCCCCGGCCCAGCCCTCCGGAGTGCGCATGTCCGCCCATCCTTCCCGCACCGGCATCCAGATCGACATCGTGTCCGACGTGGTCTGCCCCTGGTGCATCATCGGCTTTCTGCAACTGCGCCGGGCGCTGTCGAAAACCGGCCTGGCGGCGCGGCTGCGCTGGCACCCGTTCGAGTTGAACCCCGAGATGCCGCCCGAGGGGCAGAACCTGCGCGCCCATATGATCGAGAAATACGGCCTCAGCGCCGAAGACAGTCGGCAGGCGCGGGAAAAGCTGGTCCAACTGGGCGCCGGGCTGGGCTTTGCCTTCCATTTCACCGACGCCAGCCGCATCGTGAACACCTTCGCCGCGCATCAGCTGCTCGACTGGGCCGAGGGGCAAGGCCGCCAGCACGACCTGAAGATGGCCCTGTTCCATGCCTATTTTTCGCGCGGCGCCGATGTCTCGGATCCGGGCGTGCTGACCCAGGCCGCGGTCACCGCGGGGCTGGACGGCGCCGCGGCGCGCGCCGCGCTGGCGTCGGGCGCCTACGCCCCCCGCGTGCGCACGAAACAGCAGCATTGGGCCGACCGCGGCGTGCGCGGCGTGCCGACCATGGTGTTCGACAAGAAATACGTGGTCACCGGCGCCCAGGGCGTCGACGGCTATGTCAACCTGCTGAACCGGCTGGCGGCCCAGGCGATCTGACGCTCACGGGGGGCGCAACGCCCCGATCTCGGCGGGCCTGCCGGTCTCCTCGCTCCCGGCCGTCGCGCTCACCCCGCTCTGTGCTCCCGCCCTGCCGCAGGGCGGCACATCCTGACCATGACACGGATGAATGTCACCTTCGGGCCTGACATTTCCGCCGCGCAAGGGTATCTCCACATTCCGACCCCCTGGCAGGAAAGGCGCGCAATGGTCGAATGGAAAATCACCGACGGTCTGACCGACTACGCCGAGGCCGTCGCCTTCATGGAGGCGCGCGCCGCCGCCATCGCGGCCGGCGAGGCCGATGAATGCATCTGGCTGCTGGAGCATCCGCCGCTTTATACCGCCGGCACCAGCGCGAGGGCCGAGGATCTCACCGACCCCGACCGCTTTCCCGTCTACGACAGCAAGCGCGGCGGACAATACACCTATCACGGCCCCGGCCAGCGGGTGGTCTACGTCATGCTCGATTTGAACCGCCGCGGCCGCGACGTGCGCCGCTTCGTGCAGATGCTGGAAACCTGGGTGATCGCCGCGCTGGCCGAGTTCAACGTCACCGGCCATATCCGCGAGGGCCGCGTCGGCGTCTGGGTCGAACGCCCGGAGAAGCCGCGCACCCTCACCGGCGCCCTGGCCGAGGACAAGATCGCCGCCATCGGCATCCGCCTGCGCAAATGGGTCAGCTTCCACGGCATCTCGATCAACCTCGACCCGGAGCTGGAGCATTTCACCGGCATCGTCCCCTGCGGCATCACCGAACACGGGGTGACCAGCCTCATCGACCTCGGCCTGCCGGTGACGATGGACGACCTGGATGTTGCGCTGAAGCGCAGCTTCGAAGAGGTGTTCGGCGAGGCGGGCTGACGGCCCGCTTCCATCGGCCGCGGCTCAACCGGTCAGGCGGCATTCCCCGCGGCATCCGAAAACGGCACCAGCTTGCGGCGGCTTTCGTCCCACAGGTGCAGCCGTGCGCAGCGAAAGCTCTCCCACAGGGTCAGGCGCTTGGACTGCGCCAGGATGTCGTGGTCCCGCACCACCTCGCTCAACCGGTAAAACGGGATGCGGCTGGCCATGTGATGCACGTGGTGAACCCCGATATTCGCGGTGATCCACCGCAAAACGCCCGGCAGGTCGTAGTGCGAGCTGCCGTTCAGCGCCGCCTCCTGCACGGTCCAATCCGCCTCGCGCTCCCAGACGGTATCCTCGAACTGGTGCTGCACGTAGAAGAACCACACCCCCGTGGACGCGGCCAACAGCATCGTCGGCAGGAACACGAACAGCAGAACCTCCCAGCCGCCCAGCCAAACGATCGCGCCCAGCAGCGCCGCGATTGCCGCATTGGTCGCCATCGCGCTGCGCCAGTACAGCCAGCCCGACCGCATCTGCCCGACCGGAAGCCGGTTCTGCAAAAAGAACATGTAGAAGGGAACGACCCCGAACAGGAAGACCGGGTTGCGCACCAGCCGATACAGCGCCCGGCCGATCCACGGCCTGTCCCGGTATTCCCGGACCGTCAGCGTCGGCAGGTCGCCGGTACCGCGGCGGTCGAGATTGCCGGTGGTGGCATGGTGAACCGAATGGTTCTTGCGCCAGACGTTATAGGGCGTCAGCGTCAGCACCCCCAGGACCCGGCCCAGCCAGTCGTTCCACCGGTGCTCCCTGAAAAAGGCACCATGCCCACAATCGTGCTGGATCATGAACAGGCGAACCAGGAAGGCCGCGTTCACCAGCGCCAGTGCCACCGCCAGCCAAGGGCTGATCGACAGCGTCCACCAGGCCAACGCCCAGATCGCCAGGAACGGCCCCAGCGTGACGGTCAGTTCGAATAGGCTGCGCGAGAGGATCGGCGCGCGATAGGCGGCAAGGATACGGGTCCAGTCAGTCGGTCGCAAAAGGGGATCTTTCCTTCGGGTCGTTCGGGCGCCTCCCGGTTGTGGAGGCGCCTGTTATGGATGTGCGGATCAGGGCTTGGCCCGGGGCGACCTGCGCGCCTTCTTCGGCGCAGGGTCCGGCGCGCTGGCCTCTCGTTCGAGCCGCGCCTTGCGCAGCCGCGCGGTCTTGACCTCGCGCCGCTCGGTTTCCTCGTCCAGGATCTGCCGCACCGCCCGCGTGGTCTTGTCCATCAGCGTCTCCGCCTTGGGCTTGGGGTCCTTGAACAATGTGATCTTGGTGGGTTTCGCCATCCGTCGCTCTCCTTGTCGGGTGTGTCTGCCGGGGCTGTTGCGCGGCCCCTCGCCTTCGACCCGGCGAACCGGGTCCGCACGATCAGAGGACGGCTGCGGCCTCGGCGTCCGCGCACCAGGGTACCAGGCCCGCAGTCGTGGCCGCGGACAGGAAGGCCCCGCGCGCGGCGTCGACCGTCGTCAGGCAATGCATGGCCGCATCGAGCCGATCCAGCGCCAGATCGCGCTTGTCGTCGGAGACCGGCCATTTCTTGCGAAGCCAGTAAAAGGCCTGCTCGATCGTGCTGATCCGTTTGGTGTCACCCTGCGGTGAAACGGTGAGGGTGATGGGATGTCCCCAGTGAAGTTCTATCAAGTTGCTTTCGTCCAGTAATGTTCGGGAGAACCACAGCCGCAAATCGGAGGGTCGCAAGAAATGAAAAGGCGGGACCAGCCCAGGGGCCGCTCCCGCCGCGCTTTGCCGTCAGACGCAGGCTTACGCCAGCGCGAGATTGCTCGCGGATTCGCGGCCGTCGCGGCCGCTTTCGATGTCGAAGGTCACTGCCTGACCATCGTCCAGTTTCTGAATCCCGGCGCGTTCCAGCGCGGAGATATGAACGAAGATGTCCTTCGCGCCCTGCTCCGGGGCGATGAAGCCGAACCCTTTTTGGGTGTTGAACCATTTCACGGTGCCATTGGCCATCGTGATGTCTCCTAGATTTATTGCCATCCGCTTGATGCGATGACCCGGCTCAGTGTCGTCGTAGGATCAACTGAGGCCGCTAGGAACAGAAGGTCGTAGGAAGATGCTTTGCCTCATTGAGGTGGGGCCCCCCGCCGCCCATTACAAGGGCCGGGGACGGACAATCGGCACGCCTTGAAAAAAATCTGCTCCGCCGCGACGCGGGGATCTTCGGGCCTAGCCATCCCCGAACCGCGCCGCCCCGATACAGGCATGGCGCGCGCATTCCATCTCCAGCGTGCTGTGACCGATGCCGAAGCGCTCGGCCAGCATCGCCTTGACCGCCGCCTTGACCGCATCCGCATCGCCCCAGTCGCCCGGCGCGATCACCAGATGCGCGTCCAGCGCCGCCGCGCGCTCCTGCATCGCCCAGAGATGCACATGGTGCACCTCGCCGACACCATCGACCGCCTCGATCGCGCCGGCCACCTCCTCGGCCATCAGCGTCGGCGGGCTGGCCAGCATCAGCACCCGGATCACCTCGCCGATCTCGGCCTTCACATGCCACAGGATGTAGCCCGCGATCATCAGCGTCACCACCGGATCGACCCAGGTCCAGCCCTTCAGGATCACCAGCGTGCCCGCCACGATCACCGCGACCGAGCCCAGCGCATCGGCCAGGTTGTGCAGAAACGCCGCCCGGATATTCACGCTGTCGCGGCTCATCGCATAGGTCAGCGCAGCGGTTACCAGGTCCACCGCCAGCGCCAGCACCGCGATCCAGACCACCAGCCAGCCGTCGATCGGCTCGGGCTGAAAAATGCGCATTGCGCCTTCGTAGATCAGGTACAGCGCCAGCACGACAAGCGTGGTGTAATTGACCAGCGCCGCCACCACCTCGGCCCGGCCATAACCAAAGCTCATCTCCGCATCCGCCGGCCGCCGCGCCACCCGGCGCGCGAAAAACGCGATGATCAGCGCGATCGCGTCCGAGAAATTGTGCAGCGCATCCGCGATCAGCGCCAGCGATCCCGACAGGATGCCGCCCACGATCTGCGCCAGCGTCAGCGCCAGGTTCACCGCCACCGCGCCCGCCACCCGGGCGTCGCCCGCATCGGCGCTCACATGATGATGATGGTGGTGATGATGCGAATGGTCATGCGGCATGCGCGCGCTCCTTGTGCTGAGTCGCCTGTTACCCTAATCTCTCCAGTCGCTAGAGCTTCAAGGGGAAAAACATGCTCTCCATCGGCGAGATGTCGCAGCGCACCGGGGTCAAGGTGCCCACCATCCGGTTCTACGAGGACAAGGGATTGCTGGAACCGCCCGCCCGCAGCGCCGGCAACCAGCGCCGCTACAGCCATGCCGCGCTGAACCGGCTCGCCTTCATCCGCCACGCCCGCGACCTCGGCCTGCCGCTGGAGGACATCGCCGCGCTGATCTCGCTCGAGGGCGCCGCGGGGGCGGAGCTGGACCGCGCCCATGACATCGCCCGGCGCCAGCGCGACCACCTGCGCACGCGGATCGGAAAACTGCAAAATCTGGAGCGCGAACTGGACCGTATCGCGAAGGCCTGCGACGGCCACCATGACGGCCCCTGCGCGGTGCTGCACGCCTTCGGCGACCACACGCCCTGCGACGGCGATCACTGACGCCAGGCGCCCGCAGGCAACTGCCCGGCTCTTTTTCTGGCCCCGAAATATCCTCGGGGGTGAATTGGCCGCAGGCCAAGAGGGGGCGGACCGCCCCCCTGCCCTTACATCGCCGCCAGCGCCGCGCAGATCGTCTCGGCGTGGCCGGCCAGAACCTCCTGGTCGGCCATCTGCCCCGGCGGGCGCAGCCGGTCGCCCTCCTGCCGCGGCAGGATATGCATGTGCAGGTGGAACACCTCCTGCCCGCCGGCGGCCTCGTTGAACTGCTGCAGGGTCACACCGGGCGCGTCAAAGGCCGCCATCACCGCGCGCGCCATCCTCTGCGTGGTGCGCATCACCGCCGCCATCTGCGCCTCGCTGGCATCCAGGATGTTGCGGCAGGGCGTCTTCGGGATCACCAGGCAATGGCCGTCGGCGCGCGGCATGATATCGAGAAAGACAAAGGTGTCGTCATCCTCGTAAAGCTTGTGGCACGGCAGCTCGCCGCGCAGGATCTTGGCAAAGATATTGTCGGTGTCATAGCTCATCGGCGCTGGTCCCTGTCTCGGTCGCGTTTCGCGTGGTCGGGCTGTTTGTGGGCGCCCGGGCGGGGCGCGTCAAGCCGCCCCGGCGGTCGGCGCGCGCCTCACGGCCGGGCCGCCATCTCCGCGACGCTGTCCAGAACCCGCTCCGGATGCTCGAAGAACACCAGCTGCCCGCAGCCCTCCAGCGCGGTCAGCCGCGCCTGCGGATGCGCGTCGCAGAACCCGCGCACCCAGGACAGCGGCACCGCCGGATCCTCGGCCCCGTGCAACAGGTGCAGCGGGCAGTCCACCGGCGCCAGGTGCCGGCTCCAGTCGCGCACCGCCACATGGGAATCGCCCAGAAACCCGTGATGCCCCTGCGCTACCGAGAAGCGGTAGGCATCGCAGATCGCCTCGCGCAGCCCCGGACGCATCAGCGTGCGGTGGTCGCGGCTGCCCTCGGGGTAGAGGCCGGTGGCGAAATCGCGCACCAGCCGGCTGTCGATCTGCGTGATCGCCGTGCGCAGGATGGTCGGCAACAGCAGCGGCGCCAGCCGCGCGGTATAGGCAACCACGCGGTGGCGCCCGGCCATCTTGCCCAGATGCGCCAGCGACCGGATCGGTACCGCCCCGGCGACCGACACGATCCCCGCCACCCGCTCGGGCGCATGCGCAGCCAGCGCATGGGCATGGAACGCACCGGCCATATGGCCGATCACCACCGCCGGCCCCGGCGCATGCGCCTGCCAGATCGCGTCGGCCTGCGCCAGCCCGGCCGCGATCGCCGCGTCCGGACGCGCCAGCCGGTCCGACCGGCCATACCCGGCGCGCATCGGCGCCAGAACCTGCAGCCCGCGGCGACGGAACGCGGCCTCGTGCACCTGCAACGCCGCCAGCGCATCCATCATCCCGTGCAGGAACAGAACCGGGCGCCCGCCCGGCGCGCCGAAACGATAAAGGTCGAAGCCGCGCCCATCCTCCGTCACCAGCCGCTCCTGCCGGCCGGCCCCGGCGCCCGGATCGGGGATCGCGGCCGACCCGGCGTCCCGGCACAGCACCGCCACCAGCCGAATCAACTCGGCCTGACTGGGCGACCCGGTCTTGGCCAGCACCGATTTCGACTGGTTGCGCACCGTATGTTCCGAACGGTTGGTCTTTTCCGCGATCCGGCGCAGGCCGCGCCCGGCCATCAGGTGGCGCACCAGGTCCAGCTCGGCCCGCGACAGGCCGAAGCTGCGCTCCAGCAACGCCTCGGTCCGGCTTGACCAGTGCAGCGCCAGCGGCTCGATCACCACCATCCGCCCGTCGCCGCCGTCCTCGAACGGATGACTGCGGGCGATCAGGTGGCGCGGCTCCAGATCGGTGCGCAGGATCACTGCCTCACTCGTGCGCGCGCCGGACCGGCAGGCGGAGAGAAAGGCGCGCAACTGCGCCGCCGACCCGGCGGCCAGATGATCCTCCAGCCCGTGCAGCCCGCCCCCGCCGGCCAGCGCCGCCTCGGCCGCCGCGCTGCGCGCCACCTCCCTGCCGTCGCCGCGCAGCAGCAGGGCAAAGCCCGGGTGATCCTCGACGAATCGCGCCATTTCCGGCGCCGGCCGCTCGCGTCCGATGCGCTCGAGAATATCGAAGGCCCGCCGGAAATGCGCCTCCAGCTGCGGCCCGCCCAGGGCGGCGGCACCGGGCGCGGCGCGCTCGGCGGCGGCCAGTTCGGACAGCACATGCGCCTCCCACAGCTCCATGAAGTCGTCATAGAGCTCGGGCCGCAACACGGCCTCATAGATCGCCCCGATCACCCGGTCGCGGCTGATCTCGCCGGTCTCGCGCGGGTCCGAATATGGCGGCATTCTTTCTCCCGGTCTGGATGTTCGGTCCTGCCCTAGGGCCGTCACAGCAAAGTTTAAACGGGAAATTCCGCGAAATTCACCCTGTTTAGCCCATTTGGATCATGCGCCGCCGCCGGGCCTGCGCGAAACTGGCGGTATTCAAGCAAAAGCGATTGACCAAACGATTATTTAGTTTCCGTCCCATGGCCGCATTACGGCACGGTGTCGCCTGTTCCGGCGCGCCGATCATGGGGCGGTTTTTTCCCTTCCCCTGCCGCAATCCGCCCGCCTCCTGCGGCCCGCCGCGGCCCGCGATGGCCGCCAGGGGCGCGACAATTAATCTTGATCCAGATCAAATTCTGTCATTGATGCCCCCCCTTGGGCATTCTAAAACCTGCATGAATACGTGTGCCCACAAGGGCGGCACGCTGTCACACGCAACAGGAGGCACCAAATGGCAGACGCAGCCATTCATGGTCACGAGCACGAGGACCAGCGCGGTTTCTTTACCCGCTGGTTCATGTCGACGAACCACAAGGATATCGGGCTTCTCTACCTGATCTTCTCGGCCATCGTCGGCCTGATCTCCGTGACCTTCACCGTTTTCATGCGCTTGGAACTGATGGAACCGGGCGTTCAGTACATGTGTCTGGAGGGCTTCCGCCTGTTCGGCGCGGGCGCCGGCGAATGTACCCCCAACGGCCACCTGTGGAACGTGCTGATCACCTATCACGGCGTCCTGATGATGTTCTTCGTCGTCATCCCGGCGCTGTTCGGCGGTTTCGGCAACTATTTCATGCCGCTGCAGATCGGCGCGCCGGACATGGCGTTCCCGCGGATGAACAACCTCAGCTTCTGGCTCTACGTTGCAGGGACCTCGCTGGGCGTGGCCTCCATGCTGACCCCGGGCGGCAACGACCAGCTCGGCTCCGGCGTGGGCTGGGTGCTCTACCCGCCGCTGTCGGTGAACGAAGGCGGCATGTCGATGGACCTGGCGATCTTCGCCGTGCACGTCTCCGGCGCGTCTTCGATCCTGGGCGCGATCAACATGATCACCACCTTCCTGAACATGCGCGCCCCCGGCATGACGCTTTTCAAGGTGCCGCTGTTCGCCTGGTCGATCTTCGTCACCTCCTGGCTGATCCTGCTGTCGCTGCCGGTTCTGGCCGGTGCCATCACCATGCTGCTGATGGACCGCAACTTCGGCTTCACCTTCTTCGACCCGGCCGGCGGCGGTGACCCGGTGCTCTACCAGCACATCCTGTGGTTCTTCGGCCACCCGGAAGTGTACATCGTGATCCTGCCCGGCTTTGGCCTGATCTCGCATGTGATCGCCACCTTCTCCAAGAAGCCGGTGTTCGGTTACCTGCCGATGGTCTGGGCGCTGATCGCGATCGGGGTTCTGGGCTTCGTCGTCTGGGCGCACCACATGTACACGGTGGGCATGAGCCTGAACCAGCAGGCCTACTTCATGCTGGCCACGATGGTCATCGCGGTGCCGACCGGGGTGAAGATCTTCAGCTGGATCGCCACCATGTGGGGCGGCTCGGTGGAGTTCAAGGCGCCGATGCTCTTCGCCTTCGGCTTCCTGATCCTGTTCACCATCGGCGGCGTCACTGGCATCGTGCTGAGCCAGGCGGGCGTGGACCGGGCCTACCATGACACCTACTACGTCGTGGCCCACTTCCACTACACCATGTCGATGGGCGCGGCCTTCACCATCTTTGCCGGGGTCTACTTCTACTTCGGCAAGATGACCGGTCGTCAGTACCCGGAATTCGCGGCCAAGATCCATTTCTGGCTGTTCTTCATCGGCGTCAACCTGACCTTCTTCCCGCAGCACTTCCTGGGCCGTCAGGGCATGCCGCGCCGCTATATCGACTATCCCGAGGCCTTCGCCTACTGGAACAAGATCTCGTCGACCGGCGCGATGATTTCCTTCGCCTCGTTCATCCTGTTCTTCGGCATCGTCATCTACGCGCTGCTCGCCGGCCGCCGCGTGACCGAGAAGAATTACTGGAACGAATACGCGGACACGCTGGAATGGACCCTGCCCTCGCCGCCGCCCGAGCATACGTTCGAGCAGCTCCCGAAGCGCGAGGATTGGGACAAGGGCCACGCGCACTAAGCGCCGCCCGAGGAAAACCGACAAAGCCCCGGCCACCGCGCCGGGGCTTTTCTTTTGCGCAGGCGCCACCGCGCGTTTTGGAATTCCGCCGACCGTCGCTACACTGGCCGCATTTCACCCATCCCATTCCGAGGCCCCGCCATGTCCGCCCCCATCGAATTCTGGTATTCCATCGGCAGCACCTATTCCTATCTCACCGTCATGCGGCTGCAGGACCATGCCGACCGGACCGGCGCCACCTTCACCTGGCGCCCCTTTGACGTCCCCGCCATCATGACCGAACAGAACAACAGCCCCTTCCTCAACAAGCCCGTCAAATCCGCCTACATGTGGCGCGACATCGAACGCCGGGCGGCGATGTACGGCCTGCCCATCGCGCTCCCCGCCCCCTACCCGCTGGCCGAGCTGCGGCTGGCCAACCAGGTGGCGCTCCTGGGCATGCAGGAGGGCTGGGGCATCCCCTACACGCGTGAGACCTACCGGCTGTGGTTCACCGAAGGTCTGCCGGCGGGGAGCGAGCCCAACCTATCGCAAAGCCTGTCCCGCGCCGGCCAGGACCCGGCCCGCGTCCTGGCCGCCGCCACATCGCCCCAAATCGACGCCGCGCTGACCGCCCAGACCATGCGCGCCCGCGACATCGGCGTCTTCGGATCGCCCAGCTTCGTGGTCGGGAACGAGGTGTTCTGGGGCGACGACCGTCTCGACGACGCCACCGCCTGGGCCCGCGACGGCCACCTCTGAGCGCGCGCGCCCAGGGCGGCGAAATCTCGCCCGGCCATCTCGACAATCCCGGCAAGCATGCTAAGTCCGGAATACGAAGCCATGCCGTACAACTGGACCGATCCCGACCCCGCGGCCGAGACCCGCGAACTCCGCCTCTGGCCGCACAACTCGCTGCCGCCAAAGGGGCTGGGCATCGTCGTGCTGACCACCTTCACCCTGCTGATGGTGCCGCTCTTCGCGCTGCTGGGCTCGGTGCTGCTCTGGGGCATCCTGCCCTTCATCCTGCTCGCCGTCGGCGGCATCTGGTACGCGCTCGACCGCTCCTATCATCAACGCCGCATTCTCGAGGTGCTGACGCTCACCCATGACACCGCCCACCTGACCCGCCACAACCCCGACGGCGGGGTGCAGGAATGGGATTGCAACCGCTACTGGGCCTCGCCCGAAATGCACACCCGCGGCGGCCCGGTGCCCTATTACGTCACCCTGCGCGGCGCCGGCCGCGAGGTCGAGATCGGCGCCTTCCTCTCCGAGGACGAGCGCAAGGCGCTCTATGACGATCTGGTCACGGCGCTGCGGCGCTGACCCATCCCCCCTTTGACAGCCACCGCCATCGCCGCTATCCAGACGCCATGCGACGCTCAGCTGCCCCTTTCTGCAACAGCTATTACCCGCCGTCCTCATAACGGCGGTCGCATTCACGTTTTCTCATGTTCAACCGCCGCGATCCGGCGGTCAGGACAACAGGGAAACATGACACCGACATCGCGGCACAGCGGAGTTGCCCGATGTCCCCTTCCCCAAAAATCCGAACCGTCGGCCTGGTCGGCTTTGGCGCCTTTGGCCGGCTGATCGCCCGCCACCTCACGCCGCATCTGGCGCTGACCGTGACCGACCCGGCCCTGCCCGGCCCGCATCCGCTGCCCCCCGGCGCGCGGATCGGCCGCCCCGAGCAGGCCGCCGCCTGCGACCTGGTGATCCTCGCCGTGCCGGTCGCCGCCATGCCCCGGGCCATCGGCCAGATCGCCTCCCACCTGCGCCCCGGCGCCGTGGTCGCCGATGTCGGCTCGGTCAAGCTGCTCCCGGCACAGGCGATGCGGGACCACCTGCCGCAGCACGTCGACCTGGTCGGCACCCATCCGCTGTTCGGCCCGCAAAGCGCGCGCGACGGGCTGGCCGGGCACAAGATCGCGATCTGCAATATCCGCGGCCGCGCCCACCTGCGCCTTGCCGCCTTCCTGAAACACATATTCGGGCTCACCGTGATCCACACCACCCCCGAGGCGCACGACCGCGAGGCCGCGATGGTCCAGGGGCTGACCCACCTGATCTCCCGCATCCTCGCCCGGATGGAGCCGCTGCCCACCCGCATGACCACCGCCAGCTATGATCTGATGATCCGCGCCGCCGCCATGGTGCGCGACGATCCCCCCGGCGTGTTTGCCGCCATCGCCTGCGCCAACCCCTACGCCGCCCCCCTGCGCCAGGAGTTCCTGCGCCAGGCCCGCGCGCTCGAGGCCGAGCTGTCCCAACCGCCTGCGAGCGGGTCCGGATAACGCCCGGCTCAGCCCCGCGCGATGAACTCCACGGCGGTCTGCACCACGCCCGGATCGCGCAGAATGCGCGTATGGCCCAGCCCGCGTGTCTCGCGCAGCTCGGACCCCTCCCAGGCCTCGGCAATGCGCTGCCCGTCCTCAAAGGGCACCATCGTATCCTCCCGGTCATGCAGGATCAGCACCGGCTCGTGCCGTTCCGCCGCCAGCGGTGCGCCGCGCAGCGCTGCAAAGGTAACGCCATAGCGCCGCTCGACCCGCGCGCGGGTGCGCTCCGCCACCGCCGGGGTAAAGCCCAGGAACCGCGCCGCCCGGCGCAGGAACCGGCCCAAATCCTCGGGCGGCGAGACATAGACCACGCGCTTGCACACCATCCCCCGCGACAGCGCGACGGTGGTGGCCGCGGAACCGTTGGAATGGGCGATCACGCCCGCCAGCGGCCCCAGATGCGCGGCGATCTTGCCGATCGCCTCGGCCACCTCGGGCAGCGAGGTTCGTTTGCCCCCCGCCGCGCCATGCGCCGGGGCGTCGAAGGCGACCACGCGATAGCCGCGCGCAAGCAGCGGCTGGATATAGGCCCCCATCTGGCTGCCGCGCCCGGAGAACCCATGCGCCAGCAGAACCACCGGCCCGGTGCCCCAGGCGTAAAGCGGCATCAAATGCTCCGCATCGAACGGGATGCGCCAGACCTCGGCCCCCGCGGTCCAGACCTTTTCCCGCTCGGGCATCCGATAGCGCCGCGGCGTCAGAAACACCCGTTCGAGCAGGATCGCGGCCAGGGACGGGGCGACACGGGACAGCCCGCGCACCCCCAGTCTGGCCAGGCCCAGCACGGGAGGTACGCGTGTGCCGCCTGGCTTGCCCTGACCACGATCCCGGATCGGCGGCGCCTTCTGCAGTGCAGTTTCCGTCATGACTTGTGCCTTCCTTCTCTGCTTCGGTCGCGCCGTAAGGGGAGTGCGCGCCGATGGTTCGCCATTGGCAGTGCCGATCACTAAGTTCCTTTTCGGAACTGACAGGAAACTAAGTTCCTTTTCAGAACTCGTCAAGCCGTGCTATAGCATTCCCATGCGCTGGACCGAATTGGAAACCGAAGCCTGCCCTGTCGCCCGTGCCCTGTCGGTCATCGGCGACCGCTGGACGCTGCTGATCCTGCGCGATTGTTTTCTGGGGCTGCGCCGTTTCGACGATTTCCAGTCCAACCTGGGCATCACCCGCCATGTGCTCGCCGACCGGCTGAAGACGCTGGAGGCCCGCGGGCTGCTGCGCCGCGAGCAGTATCAGGAGCGGCCGCCGCGATTCGAGTATCGCCTGACCGAGACCGGCAAGGACCTGTTTCCGGTTCTGGTGTCGCTGATCACCTGGGGAAACGCGGCCGTCCCCTCGCCCGAGGACGAACCCTACCGCCTGGTCTCGCGGCAGACCGGCAAGACGGTCAGGCCGGTGTTCTGCGATGCGGAAACCGGAGCGCGCCTGGCGCCGCGCGACCTCCGCCTGCTGATGCCGGGCGCCCCGGTGCCCGAGGGGCAGGAGCCGGCCAGTTAACCGACCTTACCGCCGCGCGCGGTGCTTGCGGCACTATTTTGCACAAGATGTACAGGATGCGGGGCAAACTCCCCGATCCCCGCCCGCGGTCCGGTTTCCCCCCAGGGCACACTGTACGAAACCGGGGGCAAACTCCCGGTTTCGGGCCCTGCGCCTTTGGGCGCGAACGGCGGTATCGGCCGATCGCACAGGCGCATTAACCTGTCTGAACGCCGCGTGCGCGGGTCAGCAGTTGCCGTTCGAGCAAAGCTGATCCTTGACCTTCGGGCCGACCTTGCCGAAGTCGACCCGGCCGGTATAGCGCGCCTTGAGCGTCGCCATCACCTTGCCCATGTCGCGGATCGACTCGGCCCCGGTCTCGGCCACCGCCTCGCGCACCGCCTGCTCGACCTCGTCCTCGGTCAGCTGGCGCGGCAGGAACTCCTCGATCACCGCGATTTCCTCGCGCTCCCGCTCGGCCAGGTCCAGCCGCCCGCCCTCTTCATAGGCGCGCGCGCTTTCCTGCCGTTGCTTGGTCATTTTGCCAAGGATCGCAAGCACTTCGGCGTCGCTGACACCGGTCTCGTCCTCGCCCGACCCGCGGGCCGCGATGTCCTTGTCCTTGATCGCCGCGTTGATCAGGCGCAGCGTCGACAGCCGGGCCGCCGCCTTCTCTTTCATCGCCTGTTTCAGGGCCGTGTTGACCCGGGTGCGCATATCCATCTCGTTTCCCGTCCATCCCCATGGAATCGAACCCCAGACAATATAGGACGAAAAAGCCTGGGACAACCCGGCGAATTTCTGCTAAGTCATTGATATTTATGGACCTACCAAAATCCAGCTGGGCTTGACCCCAACCCGCGCGCCCCTTACCTATCCACCAATTTGACCGCAAGGAGAGTCACGCCATGGCCCAGACTGCCCCGACCAAGCCCACCGCCTGCCTCGCGCTGGCCGACGGCACGGTGTTCTATGGCACCGGTTTCGGCGCCACCGGCCAGACCGTGGCCGAGCTTTGCTTCAACACCGCCATGACCGGCTATCAGGAGATCATGACCGACCCCTCCTACGCCGGCCAGATCGTCACCTTCACCTTCCCCCATATCGGCAACGTCGGCGTCAACCCCGACGATGACGAGACCGGCGAACCGGTGGCCGAAGGGATGGTGGTGAAATGGGATCCCACCGACCCCTCGAACTGGCGCAGCGCCGAGACCCTCACCGCCTGGCTGGAGCGGCGCAACCGCATCGCCATCGGCGGCATCGACACCCGGCGGCTGACCCGTGCGATCCGGCAGCAGGGCGCGCCGCATGTGGCACTGGCCCATGACCCCGAGGGCAACTTCGACATCGAGGCGCTGGTCGCCGCTGCCCGCGGCTTCTGTGGGCTGGAAGGCCTTGATCTTGCAAAGGAAGTCACCTGCACCCAGTCCTACCGCTGGGACGAGATGCGCTGGGCCTGGCCGGACGGCTACAGCCGCCAGGAGGCGCCGAAGTTCAAGGTCGTGGCGGTCGATTACGGTGCCAAGCGGAACATCCTGCGCTGCCTCGCCAGCGTCGGCTGCGACGTCACCGTGCTGCCCGCCAGCGCCACCGCCGACGAGGTGCTGGCGCATGAGCCTGACGGCGTGTTCCTGTCCAACGGCCCGGGCGACCCGGCGGCCACCGGCGCCTACGCGGTGCCGATGATCAAAAAGGTGCTGGAGCGCACCGAGCTGCCGGTCTTCGGTATCTGCCTGGGCCACCAGATGCTGGCGCTGGCGCTGGGGGCGAAGACCGTCAAGATGAACCACGGCCACCACGGCGCCAACCACCCGGTCAAGGACCTGGACACCGGCAAGGTCGAAATCACCTCGATGAACCACGGCTTTGCCGTCGACGCCCAGACCCTGCCCGCGGGCGTGGTGGAAACCCACCGCTCGCTGTTCGACGGCTCCAACTGCGGCATCCGCATGGAGGGCCGCCCGGTCTGGTCGGTGCAGTACCACCCCGAGGCCAGCCCCGGCCCGCAGGACAGCTTCTACCTGTTCGAGCGCTTCGCCGAGGCGATGGAAGCCCGCAAGCAAACCGCGTAACCGCCGCCCCTGGCATCGGGGCGGCGCGTCGTCATTAACCGCAGATTAACGATACTTCCGACAGACTTTCACAACCAGTACGTGTGAAGTTTCGGGGGTAACATGCGGGAATGGCGGCATTCGGCGGTCCGATCCGGGCGGCGGGGCGCGGCGGTCCGGACCCGGAAACCCCTGGGGCATGTCCTGGTCGAGATGGGCACCATCACACCCGGCCAACTGCTCCGTGCCCTGCACCTTCAAACCCATCACGCGGCCCGGATCGGCGACATCCTGGTGGCCGAGGGCTGGGCCACGCGGCGCGAGATCCTGGACGCCCTGACACAGCAATCGGGACTGCGCCGCGCCAACCTGCTGCGGCAACCGCCCGACCCGGCGCTGGTGGCCCGGATGCCGGCCCGGTTCTGGCTGAAACACGGGATCATCCCGTGGCGGCGCGCCGGCAACCGGGTTCTGGTCGCAACCGCCATCCCCCCTGACGGCGACCGGATGCAGGCCCGCCTGTCGGATGTGCTGGGCACGATCCAGCCGGTCCTGGCCGATCCGCTGCAGATCCAATCGGCGATTGCCCGCACCTGCACCCGGGAACTGTCCGAGGGTGCCAGCACCCGGGTCCCGGACCATGTCAGCTGCCGCAGCTGGACCCCCGGCAGCCGGCTGAAATCGGCTCTGGTGCTGACCGCCGGGCTTGCCGTATTGGCCGCGGCACCGCACGCCAGCCTGTCGCTGGCCAGTGCCGCCGCGATGGCGACGCTGCTGCTGTTCATGTCGCTGCGGCTGGTCGGCGCGCTGGCCCATGCCCTCGCCCCCCAGGCTATCGCGCCGCCAGCGTCACCCCCGGCCGATCCGCCGCATCCAAGCCGGCTCGCGCCACCGCACCGCCGCCTGCCCCGGGTCTCTGTTGTCGTTCCGCTCTACCGCGAAAAGGAAATCGCCGGCGCGCTGGTGCGCCGCCTCTCGCGCCTGACCTATCCCAAGGCGCTGCTCGAGGTGCTGCTGGTGCTGGAAGAGCATGACGCCACCACGCGCCGCGCGCTGGCGCGCGCGCAATTGCCGCTCTGGATGCGGATTGTCGAGGTCCCCGCGCACAGGGGGCTGACCACCAAGCCGCGGGCGATGAACTATGCGCTGGATTTCTGCCATGGCGACCTGATCGGTGTCTGGGACGCCGAGGATGCCCCGGCCCCGGACCAGGTCGAACGCTTTGCCGCCCGCTTTGCCGAGGCGCCGCCGGAGGTCGCCTGCATCCAGGGGATCCTGGATTTCTACAACCCGTGCACCAATTGGCGCGCGCGCTGTTTCACCATCGAATACGCCAGCTGGTTCCGGGTGGTGTTGCCCGGCATCGCCCGTCTGGGCCTGGTCGTGCCGCTGGGGGGCACCACCCATTTCTTCCGCCGCACCGCACTGGAAGAGGTGGGGGGATGGGACGCCCACAATGTCACCGAGGATGCCGACCTGGGCCTGCGCTTGTCACGGAGCGGCTATCGCACCGAATTGCTCGACACCGTCACCTATGAGGAGGCGGCCTGCCGCCCCTGGCCCTGGGTCCGGCAGCGGTCGCGCTGGCTCAAGGGTTTCATGGTGACCTATCTGGTCCATATGCGCAGGCCCCGCCGCCTCTGGTCCGATCTCGGGCCGCGCCGGTTCTTCGGGGTGCAGGCCTTTTTCCTCGGCACGCTGGGGCAGTTCCTGCTGGCGCCGCTGATGTGGTCGTTCTGGATGCTGGCGCTGGGTCTGCCGCATCCGATCGGGCCGCTGGTGCCCGATGCGGTGCTGCGGGCGGGGATCGCGCTATCAATCGCGGCCGAGCTGATCTCGATGCTGATCGGGCTGGCCGCCGTGGCCCAGGCAGAGCGGCGTTTCCTGCTGGGCTGGGTGCCGACGCTGACGCTCTATTACCCGCTGGGCATCGTCGCGGTCTACAAGGCGATGTACGAGCTGTTCCTGAAGCCCTTTTACTGGGACAAGACCCGGCACGGGCAGGCCCGCCCCGATTGCCCCGCCGCGACGGCGGCGCTCAGCGGGATTTCTCGCGCTGGTCGGCGTCCTGTTTCAGCCGGGTCATGAAGGCGATCGAGATGTGATCCTTGAGCGCCGCTTCCGCCGCCTTCTCGTCGCGCGCCTCGATCGCGGCGACGATGCCGGCATGTTCGTTCTGGGCGATCTCGCCGCGCCCCTCGGCGGCCAGCGATGTGGTCGCCATCAGCGCCATGGTGCGGTGCACCAGATCGAGCTGCTGCACCAGGTAACGGTTGTGCGAGGCCAGGTGGATCTGCTTGTGAAAGCGCCGGTTGGCCCGGCTCAGCGCCACCGGATCGCCGACCAGCTTATCATCCTCGCGCGCCATTTCGCGCAGCACGCGGACCTCTTCCTCGGTGGCGTGGCGCGCCGCCAGGCGGGCGGCCAGCCCCTCCAGCTCGCGCCGCACGACATAAAGCTCGGCCATCTGGTTGTGATCCAGCGAGGCCACGATCAGCGACCGGCCGTCGCGTTCCAGCAGCGATTGCGTCTCCAGCCGCTGCAGCGCCTCGCGGATCGGGGTGCGCGACATTCCGAACCGCTCGGCCAGCTCGCTCTCGACCAGGCGGTCCCCCGGCCGGTAGACGCCCATATCGATGGCTTCGAGGATCAGCGAGTAGGCGTCTTTCTGCGAATGCTTGCTCTGGTTCATGCGGCGGTCACTTTCCCTTGCGTTCTCGTTCCTTACAGCCCCCCGGCCCCGCCGATCAAGGATACCATTGTCACATGCCCCCGGCTCGCCTACATCCGCAGCATGGTCAAACACGCATTCAACCACGTCACACACTGGGTCTTCGACCTGGACAATACGCTCTATCCGCCGCAGGCGCGGCTGTTCGACCAGATCGAGGTGCGCATGACCCGCTTCGTGATGGAGACCCTCGGCGTCACCCGTGACGAGGCCGACCGGCTGCGCAAGCAATACTGGGCCGAACATGGCACCACCCTGGCCGGGCTGATGCGGGTACATGGGGTCGATCCGGCGCGCTACCTGGTCGAGGTGCATGACATCTCGCTCGACCATCTGGACCGCGACGCCGAGCTGGCCGCGCATATCGCCGACCTGCCGGGGCGGCGTATCGTCTTTACCAACGGCTCGGCGCCCTATGCCGAGCGGGTGCTGGAGGCGCGGGGCCTGTCGGGCCTGTTCGACGCGGTCTATGGCGTGGAGCACGCCGGCTTCCGCCCCAAGCCGGAGCGCGAAGCCTTCGAGGCGGTGTTCGCCCGCGACGGGGTGGAGCCCACCCGCGCGGCGATGTTCGAGGACGACCCGCGCAACCTGGCCGCGCCGCACCAGATGGGGATGCGCACGGTGCATGTCGCCCCCGACCCGCACGAGGCCGATCACATCCATCATCACACCGATGATCTGACAACATTCCTGTCCCAATTGGTCTGAGACACGGCCGCAATTGGCCAGTTTGACGCATTGTGACAATTCGCGCGTTCAATCCGCGGCAGCATTTCTTACCTAGACGGTTCCACGATTCACAACCGAAAGGCTGCCCATGTCCTCCACCGCGCCCGACCACCACGGCTCCAACCGCCCGAGCGACAAGACCGCGCTCCTGCTGATCCTCGCCGTGGTCGTCTTCCTCGCCCTTTGGGCCACCTCCGTCGCCCTGTTCGGCGTGCCCGGCCTCTATATCCCGGCGCTGGCGCTGGTGCCGGTGATGTGGGTGGTGCTGATCATCATCTCCAGGGGCTGACGCCCAGGGACAGGATGTCGTCTGGCCTCTGCCGCGCGACCGGTCTAGGTATGCGGGCAAAGGCTGGAGGCATGCCATGAGCGACACCTGCGATATCCTGATCTCCGGCGGCGGCATCGCCGGGCTGACCGCCGCCGCCGCCTTCGGCCATGCGGGCTTTGACGTGATCTGCGTCGACCCCGCCCCGCCGGTGACCGAGCGCGACGCCGAAGGCTCCGACCTGCGCACCACCGCCATCCTGCAACCCGGACAGGCGCTGATGGCGCGCTGCGGGATCTGGGACCGGCTGGCTGACGAGGCCGCCGCGCTGCAGATCATGCGCATCGTCGATGCCGGCGGCGAGGTGGCCGAGCCGCGCATCGTGCGCGAATTCAATGCCGCCGACATCTCCGAACAGCCGTTCGGCTGGAACCTGCCCAACTGGCTGTTGCGCCGCGAGCTGGTGGCGCATCTGGCGGCGATGCCCAATGTCGATTTCCGCCCCGGCACCGGCACCACCCGCCTGTTCACCCGGATGACCATGGCGCGCGTCGGCCTCAGCGACGGGACCCGGGTCGAGACCCGCCTTGTGCTGGCCTGCGACGGCCGCAACTCGCCGATGCGCGAGGCCGCCGGCATCCCCGTGCAAACCATGCGCTACGGGCAAAAGGCGCTGGCCTTCGCCGCCACCCACCCGATCCCGCATGACAATGTCTCGACCGAGATCCACCGCTCGGGCGGGCCGTTCACGCTGGTGCCGCTGCCCGATTATCAGGGCAGCCCCTCCTCCGCCGTGGTCTGGATGGAGCGGGGCCCGCGCGCGATGGAACTGATGGAGATGGAGCCGGAGGCGTTCAACACCGCGATGACCGAACGCTCCTGCGGCCTGTTCGGCCCTCTCACGCTAGCCTCGCGCCGCACCGTCTGGCCGATCATCAGCCAGCGGGCCGAGCGGATGGCCGGCCAGCGCGTCGCGCTGATGGCCGAGGCCGCCCATGTGGTGCCGCCGATCGGGGCGCAGGGGCTGAACATGTCGCTGGGCGATCTGCGCGCGCTGCTGGAACTGGCCGAGGCGCGGCCCGAGGGGCTGGGCGACGCGCAGATGCTGGAGGCCTACCACAAGGCCCGGCATTCCGAGGTGATGGTGCGGGTGACCGGCATCGACCTGTTGAACCGCGCCTCGATGGCGGGCGCCCAACCGCTGCGCGACCTGCGCGCGGGCGGGCTGAACACGCTTTATTCGCTGGCCCCGGTGCGGCGCACGCTGATGCAGATGGGTCTGGGCGTGCGCTGAGGCGCGCGGTCCGTTCCAAGAAATGCGGGCTGCGCCAGCCCGCGGGGAGGCGCAATCGCGCCGCCCCGTGGGGGCAGGTTGGCGCGGCCCGGCGTAAACGCCGGGCGGGCCATCTGTTCAACGGTCATCCCGGACCCCGATCCGCTGTCATCCCGGACCCCGATCCGCTGTCATCCCGGACCCCGATCCGGGATCTCTCGCCCCAAACGACCGAACTGCCGCCAGGCGGCCCTGGGTCAAGCCCGGGGTGACAGGGTCCCGGCGGCCGCCCGGGGTCGGGCCCCGGGGGCGACCGGCCTCACAGCACCTGGTCGAGCGCCTTCTTCAACCTCGCCACCGTCGCCGGCACGTCATAGAGCTTGTCCAACCCAAAGAGCCCCAGACGGAAGGTCATGAACCCCTCCGGCTCGTCGCATTGCAGCGGCACCCCGGCGGCGATCTGCATACCCAGCGCGGCGAACTTCTTGCCGGTCTGGATCTCGGGGTCGCTGGTATAGCTCACCACCACCCCCGGCGCGCCAAAGCCCTCGGCGGCGACCGAGACAACGCCCTTCTCCCTCAGCATCGCGCGCACGGCATTGCCCAGCTCCCACTGCGCATCGCGCAGCTTGTCGAAGCCATAGGCCTTGGTCTCGGCCATGGTGTCGCGGAAGGCGCGCAGCGCGTCCGTCGGCATGGTGGCGTGATAGGCATGCCCGCCGGCCTCATAGGCCTGCATGATCTGCCGCCATTTCTTCAGATCCAGCGCGAAGCTGTCGCTCTCGGTCCCGGCCAGCCGCGCCTCGGCGCGCTCCGACAGCATCACCAGCCCGGCCGAGGGCGAGGCGCTCCAGCCCTTCTGCGGGGCGGAGATCAGCACATCGACCCCGGTTTTCTCCATGTCGACCCAGACACAGCCAGAGGCAATACAGTCGAGCACCATCAGCGCGCCCACCTCATGCGCCGCCGCCGCCAGCGCGGTGACGTAGTCGTCGGGCAGGATCACACCGGCGGCGGTCTCCACATGCGGGGCGAAAACGATACCGGGCTTCTGCGCGCGGATCGCCGCGACCACCTCCTCGATCGGCGCGGGGGCAAAGGGCGCGGGCCGGGCGTTGCCCGCCTGACGCGCCTTCATCACCGTGGGCGCCGGGGCCAGCCCGCCGGTTTCGATGATCTGCGACCAGCGGTAGGAGAACCAGCCGTTGCGGACCACCAGCACGTCCTGGCCGCGGGCGAACTGGCGCGCCACCGCCTCCATCGCATAGGTGCCGCCGCCGGGCACCAGCGCAACGCCCTTGGCGTTATACACCTCGCGCAGCATGGCCGAGATGTCGCGCATCACCTGCTGGAAGGCGGCGGACATGTGGTTGAGCGAACGGTCGGTGAAGACGACCGAGAATTCCTCCAACCCCTCGGGGTCGACGGTATCGAGCAATGCCATGTGATCTCTCCTTTTTCCACGCTCATACCGCGTCCGGGTCGCGCGGGCAAAGGCCAAGCTGTCGCGCTCAGCCCAGCGGCCCCGGTCGCCGCTCCTCGCTCAGCACCACATTGGCCTCGACCTCGCCCGCGCCGGGCAGGGTCATAATCCGCCGCCGCAGCACGCGTTCGAAATCCGACAGGTCGCGGGCCACCACCCGCAGGCGATAATCGTAACGGCCCAGCACATGCTGCACCGTCTGCACCTCGGGGATGGCCGTGACCGCGCGTTCGAAATCCTCCAGGCTGGCCCGCCCCTTGGCGGCCAGCTTGACGCCCAGGAACACGGTGACGCCGAAGCCCAGCGCCTCGCGGTCCAGATCCAGCCGCCGGCCCTTGATCACCCCGGCCTCGGTCAGGCGTTTCACCCGGCGCCAGGCGACCGATTGACTGACGCCCAGCTGCCGGCCCAGCTCGGCGGCGGTCAGCGTGGCGTCCTGCTGCAGCGCCGCCAGCAGCGCGCGGTCGGTCTCATCCAGGTCGATCACAGCGGCAGCGCCTCCACGTCCTTGATGGTGGTCACATGCATCAGGGCCTCGATATCGACGATATGCGGCAGGGTCAGGATGCGGCGGCGATAGATCTCCTGGTAATGGCGCATGTCGCGGGCCAGCACGGTCAGGCGCACGTCGACCCGGCCGAGGAAAGTCTGGATCTCCGACACCTCCGGCACCGCGCGGGCGGCGGCGATGAATTCGTCAAAGGCGCGCGGCTCGGTCTTGTCGAGGCTGACGCGCAGCGACACCTCGACCGCATAGCCCAGCGCGCGCCAGTCGATCACCGCGCGCTGCCCCTTCAGCACGCCCATCGCCTCAAGCCGCTCCAGCCGCTTATAGGCCTTGCTGGCGGCCACGCCCGAGGCGCGGGCGAGGTCGGCGACGGATTGCGCCGGGTCGGCCTGAAGATGGCGCAGCAGGCGGCGGTCGGTGTCATCCAGCATGAAATTTCCTGAATTCAGAGAAAATCAGAAACCATTTCTAACATAATGGGATATTTTTTCAAATTCAGATGCTGTCTTTGCGGGACGCGACAGGCATGTTGCCCCGGACGAAACCAAAACCGGAGCGAACCTATGCGCGTGTATTACGACCGCGACTGCGACATCAACCTGATCAAGGACAAGAAAGTGGCGATCCTGGGCTATGGCAGCCAGGGCCATGCCCACGCGCTGAACCTGCGCGACTCGGGCGCCAAGAACCTTGTCGTCGCCCTGCGCGAAGGCTCCGCCTCCGCCAAGAAAGCCGAAGCCGAAGGGCTGACCGTGATGGGCATCGCCGAGGCCGCCGCCTGGTGCGACCTGATCATGTTCACCATGCCCGATGAGCTGCAGGCCGAAACCTACAAGAAATACGTGCACGACAACCTGAAAGAGGGCGCCGCGATCGCCTTTGCCCACGGCCTGAACGTGCATTTCGGCCTGATCGAGCCGAAGCCGGGCGTCGACGTGATCATGATGGCGCCGAAAGGCCCGGGCCACACCGTGCGCGGCGAATACACCAAAGGCGGCGGCGTGCCCTGCCTGGTGGCCGTGCATCAGGACGCCTCCGGCAAGGCGCTGGAAATTGGCCTGTCCTACTGCTCGGCCATCGGCGGCGGCCGCTCGGGCATCATCGAGACCAACTTCCGCGAGGAATGCGAAACCGACCTGTTCGGCGAGCAGGCCGTGCTCTGCGGTGGTCTGGTCGAACTGATCCGCATGGGCTTCGAGACCCTGGTCGAAGCCGGCTATGCCCCTGAAATGGCGTACTTTGAGTGTCTGCACGAGGTGAAGCTGATCGTCGACCTGATCTATGAAGGCGGCATCGCCAACATGAACTACTCGATCTCGAACACCGCCGAATACGGCGAGTATGTCTCGGGTCCGCGGGTCTTGCCCTATGACGAGACCAAGGCGGCGATGAAGGGCATCCTGCGCGACATCCAGACCGGCAAATTCGTGCGCGACTTCATGCAGGAAAACGCCGTTGGCCAGCCGTTCTTCAAGGGCACCCGCCGGTTGAACGACGAGCACCAGATCGAACAGGTCGGCCAGAAGCTGCGCGACATGATGCCCTGGATCTCCGCCGGCAAGCTGGTGGACCAGGAAAAGAACTAAGGGCCTGTCGGCGCGGGCCGGGGGTCCGCGCCACTGCTGCCGATCCAGGGGGTCCGGGCGCGTTTCCGGGCCCCCTTTTTAGACGAAGATAACAAACCAGATGCCTGAAATAACAATAAAAAGCTGGATCATGGTCAGCATTCTCGGGGTAATCTGGGGCGGCACCTTCCTGGTGCAGGAACTGGCGCTGGCGGGGCTGACGCCGTTCTGGCTGGCGGCCTCGCGGATCGGCTTCGGCGCGGCGCTGACCTGTGCGGTCTGGGGGTTGCGCGGCGGGCGGCTGTTCGCGACGGCCCCGACGGGATTTCAATGGCTTAGCCTGTTCAGCATCGGTTTTCTGAGCTCGACCGTGCCGTTCATGCTGCTGGCCTGGGGACAGCAATTCGTGACCTCGGGCTTTGCCGGGGTGTCGATGGCGAGCGTGGCGCTGATCGTGCTGCCGCTGGCGCATGTGTTTGTGCCGGGCGAGCGGATGACGCTGCGGCGGACGCTGGGATTCGGCATCGGATTTTCCGGGGTTGCCCTGTTGATCGGCGGGCAAGCCTTTGACTCAACTGGATTTTCCATGGAGGTCCCGGGGCGGATCGCCTGCGTGGGGGCGGCGGCCTGCTATGCGGTCAGCTCGATCCAGATGCGCAGCCTGCCGCCGGTGGACCCGATCGGGTTGTCGGCGGTCCTGTTGCTGATCGGGGCGTTGGGGGTGGTGCCCGCGGCGCTGATCGTGGAAGGGATGCCGGTGCTGCCCGAGGGGCGGACCCTCTGGGCGGTGGCCTTTCTGGGGCTGGTGCCGACGGCCGGGGCGAACCTGCTGCGGGTCGCGCTGGTGCGCTCGGCAGGGCCGGTTTTTCTGAGCCTTGTCAATTACATGGTGCCGGTCTGGTCGGTTCTGCTCGGGGCGCTGATCCTGGCCGAACCGCTGCCGCCCTCGCTGCTCAGCGCGCTGTTGCTGATCCTCTGCGGGGTGGCCCTGAGCCAGTTCGGCGCCCTGCGGCGGCTGTTCGGCGGGCGATGACAGCCGCGCGAACCGGAAACCAACGGATGCGAATATCAAGCGTAAAACCGTGGAGTGGCGGGAAATTCATGCGCGTTAACGGCGCTGTGGATGGCGGCGGATTTCCCCGGTGTTTCAGCGGGCTTTGATCACGTCCTTGTGTGGATTGGGAAAGCGGTTAACCAGTTTTCCCGCGAATTTCACCACGCAAGGTTCGGATTGTACAATTCCGGCCCGAAACTCCCCGCCCCGTCCGTCCGCCGAATCCGCCGAAAACCCATAAAACCGGCCGGTTTACCCGGCGCACGCGGGGTTTACCAAGGGGGGTGGGTCCAAACCGGGGAGTTTGCCCCCCGATTCTGTACAATCCGGGGCCCCGGTGGTCAGGCCGAAACCGCGTCGGCCACCGCCTCGACCACCGAGTCGACGGTGCGGGTCAACAGCCCCTCGTCCTCGCATTCGGCCATCACGCGGATCAGCGGCTCGGTCCCCGACTTGCGGATCAGCAGCCGGCCCTTGCCGTCGAGCGCGGATTCCGCCTCGGAAATCGCCGTCTGAACCGCGCTCATCTCCAGCGGCGCCTGGCCGTTGGCGAAGCGCACGTTCTTGAGCAGCTGCGGCACCGGCTCGAACTGGCGCAGCAGCGCGCTGGCGGGCTGGCCGGCGCGGACCATCTCGGCCAGCACGTGCAGCCCGGCCATCAGCCCGTCGCCGGTAGTGGCGTAGTCGGTCATCACGATGTGACCGGATTGCTCACCGCCCAGGTTGAAGCCGCCCTCGCGCATGCGTTCGACGACATAGCGGTCGCCGACCCCGGTGCGTTCGAGCCGCAGGCCGCGCCCGGCGAGGAACCGTTCCAGCCCCAGGTTGGACATCACGGTGGCCACCAGCGCACCGCCGGTGAGCACCCCCTCGTCGGCCCAGCGCGCGGCCAGCAGCGCCATCACCTGATCCCCGTCGGCGACGGTTCCGGTTTCATCGATCAGCACCACGCGGTCGGCATCGCCGTCGAGGCAGAGGCCGACATCGGCGCCATGGGCGACCACGGTTTCGGCGGCGATCTGGGGCTGGGTCGAGCCGCAGCCCTTGTTGATGTTGAACCCGTCCGGCGCCACGCCCACGGGGATCACCTCGGCGCCCAGTTCCCACAGGATTTCCGGCGCGGCGCGGTAGGCGCCGCCATTGGCGCAATCGACCACCACCTTGAGCCCGTCGAGGCGCAGGTCGCGCGGCAGCGAGGATTTGACCCGCTCGCCATAGCGGAAGCGGGCGTCGTCGATGCGCTTGGCGCGGCCGATGTTGGCGGCCTGGGCGGGTTCGACGCCGCTTTCGATCAGGGCCTCGATCTCGATCTCGGCCTGATCGGAGAGCTTGAAGCCGTCGGGGCCGAAGAACTTGATCCCGTTGTCCTCGGCCGGGTTGTGGCTGGCCGAGATCATCACGCCGAGATCGGCCCGCATCGAGCGGGTCATCAGCCCGACGCAGGGGGTCGGCACCGGACCCAGAAGCAGCACGTTCATGCCGGTCGAGGTGAGACCGGCGGTCAGCGCGTTTTCGAACATGTAGCCCGACAGGCGGGTATCCTTGCCGATCACCACCCGGTGGACGCCGCCGGCCTCGCGCCGGAAGTAGCGGCCAGCGGCCGCGCCGATGCGCAGCGCCATGTCGGCGGTCATCGGCGGGGTGTTGGCCAGCCCCCGCACGCCATCGGTTCCGAACAGTTTGCGCATTGGCGGGCTCCTGTCTTGTTAGTCTCCGCGCACGGCCTGCCACAGGCGCAGGGCCTGCATCGTGTCGCGCACGTCATGCACCCGCAGGATGTGCACGCCTTGCGCCAGCGCCGCAAGCCCCACGGCGATCGAACCGGGGGCGCGGGCCGCGGCACGCGGTTCGTTGCCGATGGTGCCGATGAAGCGTTTGCGCGAGGCGCCGAGCAGGACCCCACAGCCCAGCCCGTGGAACAGGGAGAGGCCGCGCAGCAGCGCCAGGTTGTGATCGCGGGTCTTGCCGAAGCCGATGCCGGGGTCGGTGACGATACGGTCGCGCGGGATGCCTTCGGCCACCAGCGCGTCGATGCGGGCGGCGAGGAAGTCGTAGACGTCGAGCAGCACGTCGTCATAGCGCGGATCGTCCTGCATGGTCTCGGGGTCGCCCTGGGCGTGCATGACGCAGACCGGCACCGCGCGGGCGGCGCAGAGCGGGGCGAGCGCGGCGTCGAAGGTGAAGCCGGCCACGTCGTTGACCAGGCTGGCGCCGGCGTCGAGCGCGGCGGTTGCGACGGCGGATTTGCGGGTGTCGATGGAAATCGCGACGGCGCTGTCGCGGCGGATCGCCTCGATCACCGGGGCGGTGCGGGCGATCTCTTCGTCCACCGGCACTTCCGCGGCGCCGGGGCGGGTGGATTCGCCGCCGATGTCGAGGATGTCGGCGCCGGCCGCGATCATCGCGCGGGCGCCCTCCAGGGCGGCGTCGGCGGCGTGATGCTTGCCGCCGTCGGAGAAGCTGTCGGGGGTGGTGTTGATGATGCCCATGATGCGCGGGGCATCCAGGCTCAGGCCCGCGATGGGCGCGCGGGGGGCGGTGAGGCGGGCGCGGATATCGGCGGGGATTTCGCCTGCCGGAATCACCCGCGGTGCAGCGGTGCGGCTCAGCGCCTCGGCATGGGTGAACCAGAGCGGGCCGCCGGCGAGCGGCAGGGCGTCGTCGGGATGGGCGGGGCCGTGTTGGGCCAGCGGGCGGAAGTAGGTCGTCACAGCGCCGCCTGCTCCACCGGAAGGGCGCGCAGGGGGACGCCGGCGTCCCGGGGCAGCTCGGCGCCAATCACCAGCATCTCGTCAGCGGCGAAGGTGGCGGCAAACCAGGCGGCCAGGGCCACGGCGTCGCCGGGTTGGACCGCGGGGCCGTCGACCGCGTCGAGCACGATCTTGGAGGGGGCCCAAACGCTGATCTGGCCGTGTTTCATCGCCCAGTCCAGCTCGGTCCTCGTCTCGACCACCACGCAGCGGTTGTCGCGGGCGGCGAGCACCCAGGCGTTTTGTTCGATGGCCAAGAGGTCGATCCGGCGCTGGGTCATCTTGTGGCCGGTGCGCGGGGCGGCGAGATCGGGGGCGCCGACGCAGAGGATCAGCGGGCGGTCGCCCTGTTCAAGCTGATCGAGCCAGCCGGAGAGGTTGTCCGACGCGATGGCGGCGTTGGAGAGATAGACCAGACGCGGATGCGGGCGGTCGTCCTCGACCAGGGGGCCGTGGGCGAACTGGTTGCGGGCGCGGACGATCTCGACCCCCAGTGCGCCGGGGCCGCGGTCGAGCTTCTCGATGCGGACGAAGGCGCGGACCGCCTGGGGTTCGAGCAGGATGCGTTCGGCGATACGCTCGGCCAGGGTTTCCAGCAGGTTGAGGCGCTCTTCCGACAGCTCGTGCTCGATCGCCTCGGTGACCCGATCGTAGGACAAGATGCGGTCGACATCGTCGTCGATGGGGCCGGTCAGCGGCTCGACCTCGACCACCACGTTGAAACAGACCCGCTGGGTGGTGCCGCGCTCGGCCTGGAAGGCGCCGATCTCGACCTCGACGACGTGGTCGCGCACCGAGATGCGGTCGAGCGGGCCGCGCGGCGCGGTGGCCTGGGCCCGTTCGGAGGGATGCGCGAAGGCGAGGCGGATTTCGGTACTCATGGGCTTGGGCCTTTGGTTCGGGTCGATCACAGCCCGTTGTTTAGGCTGAGGGCGCCCTTGTAACAGGCCCGTTCGCGCCGCACCAGAAGCGGAAAGCGGCGCGTTTTATTCGCTCGACGCGGTGCGGATATTGTGGCGGTAGAAGATATGGTCGCCGATCTGGGCGGTCTTCTGGAAGACGCGGGCCCAGCGCGGCCGCACGGCCTTGGTGTGGTAATGGGTGGCGCCATCGGTCAGATCGCCGGCGGTCCCGTCCATCACCGCGCGGGCCACCTTGGAGACCCGTTCGAAGGCCTTGGGCTCGGCGATCACCTCGGCATGGCCGTCGCAGGTATAGGTGAACTGGCACTGGTACTTGCGGCCGGTGCCCTGGCGGATCACGCCGCAGAGGCTGTCGGGGAAGCGCGCACTCTTGACCCGGTTCATGATCACCTCGGCGACCGCGAATTGCCCCTTCACGGTTTCGCCGCGGGCCTCGAAATAGAGCGCCTCGGAGAGGCAGCGCCAGTTTTCGCCGCCCTCGGGGGCGGGCTGGGCGTCGAGCCAGGCCTTGGAGAAGGCGAATGGCAGCTGGCTTTCCTTGCCGCGCTTCGGGCGCGACACGGTCAGCAGCGATTTCAGGCGGTTGCCGGGCACCGAGCTGAGCGTGGATTGCTCGCGCTGGAACAGCCCCTTGAGGCCGGTATCAGCCGGAGCCGCCAGAGGAGAAAGCACCGCGGAAATCACGGCGGCAGCGGTCAGAAGTCGTTTCATCTTAACCCCACAACGCATGGTCCGCGCCAGACCTCCCCAGGCAAGCGCAGGGGGCCACCTAGCCCAGATGGGGTAAAAAGTCCAGTTCTGCCCGGAATCCGGGCAGTTCGCGAACGGGTGGCGGCCCCTGCCCCGCGCCCCGCCGGGGGCGCAAGTGCAAATCTTTACAATATGTTAACCAGGCTTCTGCCCCGTGGCCTCGGCAATGGCGAGCTGAGCCGCAGCCAGCCGGGCCACCGGCACCCGGAACGGCGAACAGGACACGTAATCGAAGCCGGCATCGCGGCAGAAGGAGATTGATTCGGGGTTGCCGCCATGTTCGCCGCAAATCGACACCGTCAAGTGCGGATTGGCGGCGCGGCCCCGTTCGGCGCCGAGTTTCAACAGCTCTCCCACGCCTTCGGTGTCGAGTACGTGGAAGGGATCCTCGGGGAAGACCCCCTTTTGCACGTAATCGGACATGAAGCGGCCAGCGTCGTCGCGTGACAGCCCGTAGGTCATCTGGGTCAGGTCGTTGGTGCCGAAGCTGAGAAAGGCGACATGCGGCGCGATCTCGGCGGCGCGCAGGGCAGCGCGCGGGGTTTCGACCATCACGCCGAGGCGATAGGTGAACTCCTGGCCGCGCTCGGAGCGCACCGCGGCGGCCACCGCATCGACGCGGGCCTTGATCAGCTCGACCTCGCGCTTGGCGCTGACCAGCGGGATCATGATCTCGGGCACCACCGGATCGCCGGAGCGGCTGGCCTCGAGCGTCGCCTCGAAGATGGCGCGCGCCTGCATCTCGTAGATCTCCGGCACGGTGACGCCCAGTCGGACGCCGCGCAGGCCGAGCATGGGGTTGTATTCGGCCATCGCCTCGATCCGGCGGGTGACGTCGGAGACCGGCAGATCCAGCGCCTCGGCCAGTTCGCGCTGACCCGAGCGGGTGGCGGGAAGGAATTCGTGCAGCGGCGGGTCGAACAGGCGGATGCAGACCGGGCTGCCCTCCATGATGCGAAAGAGCTGGATGAAATCGTCGCGTTGCATCGGCAGCAGGCGGGCCAGCACGGCGGCGCGGCCCGAGCTGGTTTCGGCGAAGATCATCTCGCGCATCACGGTCAGGCGGCCGGGTTCGAAGAACATGTGCTCGGTCCGGCACAGCCCGATGCCCTGGGCGTCGAAGTTGCGCGCGGTCTGGGCGTCGGCGGGGGTGTCGGCGTTGGCGCGGATACCGATGTCGCGGGCGGCGTCGGCCCAGCCCATCAGGGTCTGGAAGGCGTCGTCGAGGGCGGCCTCCAGCATTTCCGGCTCGCCGGCCAGCACCTGGCCGGAACTGCCGTCGATGGTGACGATATCGCCCTCGCGCAGAAGCCGGCCATCGGGCGCCTTGAGCATCTTGTCGCGGGTGTTGAAGGTGAGCTCCGACGCCCCGACGATGCAGGGCAGACCGAGACCCCGGCCGATCACCGCGGCGTGGCTGGTCATGCCGCCCTTTTCGGTCAGCACGCCGGCGGCGGCATGCATGCCGCGGACATCCTCGGGCGCGGTTTCGCGGCGCACCAGGATGCAGGCTTCGCCCCGGGCGGCGCTGGCCTGGGCCGCGGCGGCGGAGAACACGATGCGCCCGGTCGCCGCGCCGGGGCTGGCGGCGATGCCGGTGGCCAGCACATCGCGTTCGGCGTTGGGGTCGACCTGGCGGTGCAGCAGCTCGGTCAGGGCGTGCGGGTCGACGCGCATCACCGCCTCTTGCGGCGGGATGATGCCGTCCTCGGCCAGGCGCACGGCGATGCGGACGGCGGCGCGCGGGCTGCGCGGGATGCGGACCCCGTCGAGGATATGCACCAGCCCGTCCTGGATGACGAATTCGACCTGCATCTCTTCGCGCAGCTTGCGGCGCATCAGGGCGGCGTCGCGCTTGAGCGCCTCGAAGGCGTCGGGGGCCAGTTCCTGCAGCGAGGGGCCGCGCGGATCCTTTTCCAGGTAGAGCGCGGCCGAGCCCGCGCCCAGCGCCTCGCGCCCCTGGCTCTGGCTGAGATAACGGCCGGTGAGCTGGGGCAGCCCGGTGACCGGGTCGGCCAGCTGCAGCACGCCGGAGCCGCATTCGCCCTGGCCCAGTCCCGGGATCATCTCCTGCACCACGAGGCCGAGGCCGGCATCGGCCGGCGCGCCCTTGGCCTGGCGCAGCAGGCGGGCCGAGGTGCCCTCCCAGGCGCGGGCCATGGAGCGCAACACGCCGCTGAGCTGGTCGGTGCGCGATTGCGGAAACGGTTCGTCGGCCTCGTCCTCGTAGGCGCGCAGCATCCGTTGCAGGCCCTTGTGGCCCTCGTCCGGGTCGCTGTCGAAGAGGTCGGGGTCGAGGCGCGCGACATGGGTGGCGTAGCCCTGGACGAAACGGGAATAGAGCGCCGCGGCGGCCTTGGGGCCGAGGCGTTCGGAGAGCGCCCTGTACTGGGCATCGTTCATGCCGATGTTGAGCACCGCGCCCGGCCCGCCCCAATCGGGGTCCTCGGACGAGGGGCGCACGCAGAGCAGCGCATCGGGGTCGAACTGATCGTCGACCGCGGCGATGTCGGGCATCTGGCCCGCCGCGATACGCTTGACCGCCTCGAAGGAGAGCGAAACGGTGCGCGGCACCGGCAGATCGAGCCGCACCAGCCGTTGCAGGCATTTGGCGCGCCCGCCATGGGTGGTGGCGTTGATCGGGGCGTCGGGGGTGACCAGGGTGGTATGGGGGTTATTCTGCACTGCGGCACCTATCGCTATGTCTGCAGCATAGGCGTGCGCGCGCGCGGCGCAAGGGAAAGCGGGGGCGCCCCCGCGGGGCGCGGCCTTCGGCGAGGGTATTTGTTGCCGGAAAAAGACCGGGGGCGCCGGCCGGCGGTCAGTGGCGCCAGATCTTGGCCGCCGCGAGCAGCAGGATCACGGTCAGGATCGGGATCAGCACCGCCCCGGGGACCAGGCCGAGCAGCCGCCCGCCGATATAGGCCCCCAGCACCGAACCCGCGGCCATGACCAGGACAAAGCGGGTATTGCGGCCCAGCACGGCGAAGCTCTGGTCGCGGCTNNNNAGGCTGCCGGCCAGCTTGATGTCGGCGCCGAAGAGCAGCACCAGGGTGGGGATCAGAAGCTCGCCGCCGGCGACGCCCAGCAGCGAGGCGACCAGACCGATCGCCAGTCCGGCGGCGACGCCGGCGACCAATTGGGGCGGGCCGGTCAGCAGCGCGGTGTCGCTGGCCGCGCCGTGGCCGAAGAACAGGATCGCGGCGATCACCACCAGCAGCGCCGCGATCACCTTGTAAAGCGCCGCGGAGCGCATCCGCAGCGCCCATCCGGCGCCGATCCAGGCGCCCAGCAGGCTGCCCGC
>NPIG01000457.1_pt1 | contig 32898 bp, 29 predicted proteins | sample 8637441 | NCBI WGS metagenome assembly NPIG01 (sample SAMN07420675, study PRJNA396082) | bioreactor metagenome | isolation source: sample BR6 brine-fed electro-methanogenic bioreactor BR | place: Japan: Kochi | collected 2016-06-14
GAAGTGCGAAAACTCAGGATATTTAATATATTATCACATTTTAGAGAAAAATAAAAATTGAAATAATTTAAAAGATTATTTAAGGTATTTATTACTGTAATAAATCTTGTTCTATTTGTTTAGAGTTAGGAAAAATAATATTCACACCTTTTCTGTACAACCGTAAAACTTATTTAGCTTTTTTTACTATATCCTTATGTAACTCTCCACTTATTTTTACTTTTACATTTCTATGAATATAAATATCTTGTATATATTCAGATTTTGAAGGAAACATATTTTGAATTAGAAATGCACTTTTATTTCCTAAGACTTCACCAAAAACAATAGTATTACAAAAACCATATTTAGTAATTTTATTTTGATAAATTAATTCATATTTGTTAATCTTCGAAGAAATTGGAATAAACCAATACAATTGAGTTTTTTCATCTAGAAAAGCATAATAACAAGGTCTTTTAGTTTTTTCTTTATTTCCCATCAAAAAACAATCATTATATCTTGTAAAAAAACTATCTTCTATAAAATAAAAGCATCCAATTTCCATTATATAGCCCTAAAAAAAGCCCTATCCTATAATTAAATAGAATAGAGCTAAGCATTTGAACACGACCTCTTATTAGTCGCATATCGTGTAGCGACAAACATTTGAACACGATCTCTTATTAGTCGCATATCGTGTAGCGACAAACATTTTGTAAGAAACTCTTACAATTAAAAATTACTATACTTCAATTTGTTTGTCAAACCTACAAATCTTTATTAACTCATATTCATTAATATTTAAATTTGGAAAAATAAAAAAAATATTATATTTTATACCCCAAATATAACAAAAAGAATAACTAAAACAGCTTCAATTAAAGTATGATTTATTCATCCTTATATATTTCTATTACCTAAAAATATCCCCATTTGCATTAGGTTTTATTTTTTAAATCTAAAAACAATAATATATAATTAATTGTAAAATCAATATTTCAAAATCAAATAATAAATTAGCATTCTCTTTATTATTATTAAGTTTAATATTCATATGGCAAAAAAAATGAGACTACTGTAATAAAACAATAGCCCCAAAGTTGTTAATCTATAATCTTATTCCCAAGATGTTCCAGTTAAGTAACGATAGAAAGCGTTATTTACATAGAATTCTCTCAAGTCAATTTCTGCATCAGTTAATTCCATCATATCAGCTTTTAATTGTTCTTTTGTTTCTTCTAATGTAAATGGATGAATTGAATATCCACCTTCTAAAGCAACACAATCATAAATTGTTTGATAAGCATCTGCATCATACATTTTTTGTGTGCTATATAATGGTTGCCACCATGCGCCAGCTAGTAATTTTACATCACTACCTTCAGCTTGGTTTTCACTATTTTTCTTTGAATATTGATTGATAATTCTATCAAAATCCAATAAATCTTCTTCGCTTTCAAATTCAAATAATGCATCATATTCTAAAGCATTAGCTAAATAAAGATCATCACTATATTGTTCAACAAAATATGAGTATGAAGGTTCAGGTACTGGACCCCATTCTAATAAGTATTGGTAAACTGATACTTTTGGTTCAATTTGTATTTTTGCATCAATTCCTTCACTGTTTAATAAAGCAACTAATTGTTTTAGATGTTTTTCATTTGCATGACCATATTTGATTGTTAATTCAGGAACAAAATTTGAATTTGAACCTTCTTTTTTTAAATTATAACCAGTTGAAGCTTGAGCTTTAACTAATTCTTTACCAACGATATCTAAATTACCATCAGAGAAGATATAGTATGAATTAAAAGCTGTTGCAATTTTATTCATTATATCTGAATCAGAAATTTTTCCAATATAATTTCTTGCATCGCCATTAGCTTGAGCAACATTCATTAATAAAGTTGTTGCAACATCTTCTTTAATAGTATCACCTGTTAAACTTTTTACTAACTCAGCACTAATTAAATGAGCATCTAAAGCACAAGCAACATATTTTGCATCTGAAGCAGCAGCTTTTACACCGTAAGCATCTAATCTTGAATCTGCTTTTTCATCACTATAAGTCATAGCTAATTCATCAAATCCTGCAGCTTTTACTAAAGCAACAAAAGCATCATCAACTTCACTTAAATCAGCACCACTCAAAGAAGATATTTCTGCAATAAAATCAGCTTTTGAAATTGAATCAACTAATTCTACTTCATAAACACTTGAAAGGTATAAGCTATCTGAGCTTACTTCACTTTCCATCATACCTTTTTGAGTTGCACATGAACTCAATAAGACAGCTACTAAAGAAACAGCGAATAAAATTCTAAATTTTTTCATAACTTCCTCCAAAATTATTCTTTTCTCTCTTTTATATCATAAATCTCAGTGATTTATTTTTCTAACGTTTACCCTTATCATATACTTCACCTAAGTTTCTAGGAGCTCTTGTTGATTTTGAGAAGAACAATAACAACAATAGTGTAATAATATATGGGAAGGTTAATACCAAGTCACTATAACTACTTGGTAATCCAATTTTTTGAATAAAGAAATATCCAATACTTCTAGCAAAGCCAAAAATTAAACAAGCTAATAAAGTATTTGAAATTTTCCAATTACCGAAAATATAAGCGGCTATTGCTAAATAACCATAACCAACGAATATGCTTGGTGAAAAGTTTGTTGAAATTGAATATGCAAAACACATACCACCAAGACCAGACATTGCACCACTAATTAATACAGCAATAAATCTAATTCTCAAAACATTTCCACCAGCTGCAGATACAGCGTGAGGATTATCTCCACAAGCTCTTAGTCTCATACCAAAAGGTGTCTTATATAATATGTAAGCCATAATTAGAGCTACAACTACAATTACAAATTCAAAGCCATAAACATCTGTGAAGAAAGCACCTATTACAGGAATGCTACTTATTACTGGAACTGTAATTTTTGGAAAAACAAATAATAAAAACTTATTAGAAGACTCTCCAAATAAACTAATATTTAATTGGTTAGTTAAGAATGCAGTTAATGCAACAGATAACATGTTTATAACAACACCACTGATTACTTGGTTTGCTTTTAATTTCAATGCCATCAAAGCTAAAAGCATTGCAAAAAACGCACCACCAACCATAGCTGCAAATAATGTTATATATACAAGTGTAGTTTGAGAATCTACAAATTGAGCTGTAAGCATTGCAGCTATTAAACCTCCAAAGAAAGCACCCATTCCAAGTAAACCTTCTAAAGCTAAGTTAATAACACCACTACCTTCACAATAAATACCACCAATTGAGATAATAAATAAAGGCAAAGTAAAAGCCATTGCATCAATAATAATACTATTCATTTTTACCTCCATTATCGGCTAACTCTAGAGTATATCTATTTGCAATCATTCTAAAGAATCCACTACTTGCACTAAATACTAATAAAATACTTGTAATTAGAGCAGCAATTTCTCTTAAAACTCCTAATCTTGATGATAAATATGCTGTTCCACTATCAAAAACCATAATTAATATTGAAGCGAAAAAACAACCAATTGGAGTCATATTACCAAGAAGAGCTACTGCAATTGCATCAAAACCTAAAGGAGGTAAAACCCTTGGTTGTATTGAAGCATAACAACCTAAATAAAAAGTTACTCCTGCAAGACCAGCTAAAGCACCAGAAATAATCATAGTTTTAACAATTGTATTACCAACTTGAATACCAAAATATCTTGAAGCTCTTTGATTAGCTCCAACAGCTTTCAATTCAAAACCAAATTTTGTTTTATCTAAAATAAATTTTATTGCAAAAACAGCAATTAAAGCTAAAACAAACACAGTTGTGATATTCATTCTCAATCCAAACATTTCAACATCAACTAAAGTTAATCTTGCATTTTGGTTTATTTCAACACTTTGTCTAGTAACAGGATCAGCATATTTAGTATTTATAAAGAAACTTACAACATAGCTAATTATATAGTTAAACATAATAGCAACTACAACTTCATTCATATTAAATTTATACTTAAGATATCCAACAGTTGCTCCAACTAAAGCACCAGCTCCTATACCAATAAATATTACTAATAATTTAGCAACAATTGGAGTAATATCACTATATCCTACTAAAATAGTAGCTAAAAAACCTGAGAAAATCATTGTACCAGAAACACAGATATTAAATAGTCCACACTTTAGTGCAACAGCAACTGATAGAGATGCAAATATCATTGGAACTGTATAATCAAGAAGATTTAAAAAATCTGTAAGTTGTGATTTTCTACCTGGATATTTAGCTTTAGGCAAAACGCCTGCACCTTGTAATATACTCCTATAGGCAGCTATTGGATCTTTTCCCAATAATAGTAATAGAATAGCTCCACCAATTAAACTTAATAGCAAACAAAATAATGATACTCTAAGCATTTGGTGCTTGCCAGGACCACAAAAACCAGCATAAGCTCTTTTAAAAAAATTTTGTTTCTTAAGCATGGTGTACTCCCATCATATATTCCCCTACTTTCTTTTTGCTTAAATTCTTTGCATCTTCGATAGTTTGAACTTCACCATTATAGATTACAAGAATTGTATCAGCTAAAGCCATAACTTCATCAAGTTCTAAAGATATTAATAAAATAGCTTTTCCTTGATTTTTTAATTCAGCTATACGTCTATGAATTATATCAATTGCACCAACGTCTAAACCTCTAGTAGGTTGCACGAAAATAACTAAATCTCCATTACTATGAATTTCACGAGCAACAATAGCTTTTTGTTGGTTACCACCACTCATACTTCTAACAATTGTTTTTTCTTTATCTTCACCACATCTGATATCAAAAGTATCGATTAAATCAACACTAATGTCATCAAATTTTGAAAAATCTAAAACACCATGTTTATTACAATATGGTTCTTTATAATATTGTTTAAGACAAAGATTTTCACCTAATGTAAAATCAAGAAGAAGGCCAACATCATGTCTATCTTCAGGTATATAAGAGATTCCAAGTTCGCTTCTTTGCCTAATTGATAGATTGTTAATATTTTGTCCTTTTACAAAAATAGAGCCTTCACTGATATCTATTAAACCAGTAATAGCATCAGCAATTTCAACTTGTCCATTACCTGATACACCAGCAACAGCTAAGATTTCACCTCTTTTCACATCAAAAGAAACTTTCTTTAATATTTGAACTCCATCTTTATCTATGTTACTAATATCTTTTACAGATAAAACAGTTTCACCGTATGGAATTTCTTCTTTCTTTATTTCCAAAGAAATATCATGACCAACCATTAATGAAGACATTTCTTTAGTTGTAGTACTTTTAACATCAAGAACTTCAACTAACTTCCCCTTTCTTAAAATTGCACATCTATCAGCTATTTTTTTAATTTCATCTAATTTATGTGTAATAATAATTATTGTTTTTCCACTATCTCTAAGAGATTTTATGATTTCTAATAAAGATTCAATTTCTTGAGGTGTTAAAACAGCAGTAGGTTCATCAAAAATTAATAATTCAGCATCGCGATATAACATTTTTAAAATTTCTACTCTTTGTCTTGTAGAAACAGGTATATCTTGAATTAAATCGGTAGGATTAACTTCCAAATGATATTTCTTTGATAATAAAGCTACATCTTCATTAGCTTTTTTTATATCAACGCTTGGAATGAAACCAAATTTTCTCTTCATAGGCTCGATGCCTAATATAATATTTTCAGCAATTGTTTGGTTATCAACAAGTTTAAAATGTTGGTGAACCATACCAATATGAAGTCTATTAGCATCAAGAGGAGATGTGATATTTACCTTTTCTCCTTTAATGAATATTTCACCTTCAGTTGGTTCATAGAGTCCAAAAAGAACACTCATTAATGTTGACTTACCAGCACCATTTTCACCTAGTATTGCATAAATTTCACCTTGTTTTACATCAAGAGATACATCATCATTTGCTACAATATTAGGGAAAACTTTGCTAATATGTTTAAGCTCAACAAAGTTTTTATTCATTTATTTTCCCCATTAGTTCATTACTCAATTAAGAGTAATGAACTAGAATAAATTATTAATTAATTTCAAAAGTTTCAGGAGTGATACCATTGAAATTAGCAGCAGGAACGATTTCACCAGCTTTAACAGCTTTATAAGCTGCATCAACTTTAGCTACTGTATCAGCACTTAATTGTTGACGACCATCAGCTTTAACAAAACCTGTAGAGTCTGTTTGTGCGTTTAATACTTCATTCATACCTTTAAATGTACCATCGTTGATTTTTTGTAATTGTTTATCAACATTTACACCCATAACTTTAAGAACACTTGTTAAGATAATATTAGAATCCCCAGCTTTTCCGTCATCCCATTGGTCAACATCACAACCAATTACTTTAACAGAACCATTAGATTCTTTAGCAGCTGTGAATACACCATTACCTGAACCACCAGCAGCTACAAATAAGATATCACAACCTTTAGCAATTAATTGATTAGCAACGATTTTACCAGTTGCTTCATCAGCAAAAGAACCAACATAGTTACCACCAACATTTGCACCAGTTACATCAGTACCAGCTTGTGAAGGTAATTCAACAATTTCTACATCAGTGCCATATTTAGCATTAGCATATAAAACACCACATTCAAAACCCCATTGGTAGTTTACGTTTGAAGGGTAAGCTACACCATTAATTACTGCAACTTTTGCAGTTTTTGATTCTAGAGCAGCTGCTACACCTGCAAAGAAACCAGATTCTTGTTCTGCAAATAACATTGCATAAACATTGTCTAATTCAACATTTGAGAAAGGATCTGCTGGGTCTGCTGGGAATGTATCAACAAGGATAAATTTAGTATCAGGATTATCAATTGCTAATTGAGAAATACCTGAAAATTGGAAACCAGTACATACTTCAACATCATAATCAGCAACAACATCAGCAGCTACTTTTAAAGCTTTTGCAACATCACCACTAGGTTCTCTTAGAGGAGTAACAGTAGCACCTGGATTTTTTTCAATAAAAGATAAGATACCATTGTAGTTTTCTTCATTAAAAGAACCATCATCAACACCAGAAGGAGTTGTAACGATTGTGATATTCAAACCTTCTTCAGCAGCAGCTTCTTCACTAGCACCACTTGCAAAAAGAAGAGATGAAACACTTAACATACACATTGCGATTAACAACAATTTTTTCATAAATTTTTTCTCCTTTAGAAATTATTTATTTATTATTTTTCCCATTTATCAATTATATTTTTTAATAATTGAATAAAATGTGGCTTCACTTTTTGACCAGCTTCTATGACTTCTTGTTCATCTAATATAGTTTCACTAATTCCAGTAGCCATATTAGTTAAACAACTAATACCAAGTAGCTCCATATTTAAGTATCTTGCAGCAAGAGCTTCAAATACAGTGGACATACCAACAGCATCAGCACCAAGCGCTTTATATAATTTAACTTCAGCAGCAGTTTCAAAGCTTGGTCCACTTGCAAATTGATATACTCCTTCTCTAACTGGTAAATCAATTTCTTTAGCACAGTCTTTTGCTAATTGTACCATTTTTGAAGAATAAGTGTTAGACATATCGAAAAATCTTTGACCTAATTCTTCAAAATTTTCACCTCTAAGTGGATTATCTGCTATTAATTTAATTTGATCTTTAATAATCATTAAATCTCCAATATTCCAATCAGCGTTCAAACAACCAGCAGCATTAGTTAAAATTAGTTTATTAATTTTCAATTGATTAAATACAAATACTGGGAAAGCAATAGTTTTTGTATCATAACCTTCATAAAAGTGAAATCGACCTTGCATACATACAACATTTTTACCACTTACTTTACCAATTACTAGTCTACCTTTATGACCAGGAGCTGTTGAATGTGGGAAATATGGAATATCTTTGTAATCAATTATAATTGGGTTTTCAATTCCATCTGCTATTTCACCAAGTCCACTACCTAAAATCATTGCAATTTCAATATCTTCAGTAAGTCTTTCATTTATATAAGCTGTACTAGCTTTTACTTTTTCTAAAAAATTCAATTCTTCCATTTATTTTTTCCTACCAAAGAGCTTCAATATCTTTACTTTGGGATTCACTTAATTCATTTACTTTTAAACCACTAGCTTCAAGCTGTTTTGCAACAACAGTCATTTGAGCAGCTCTTTCTAAAAGATCCATTTTATCAAAACCACCAAGAAGATCTTTTGCAACTACAATTGCTCCATGATTTCTCATTAACATTACATCATAATCTTTGATATATGTTGAAACAATATCAGCTAAAGATTGAGTACCCATTAATTTATAAGGTGTATTTACAACATCTCCCATAAAATAATATGCTTCTGCAGTTAATCTTGTTAAAATTTCACATTTTTCACCCTCGACTGCACTAAAAGTCGAAGCATAAACTGGGTGAGAATGAACAACTGCATTAATATCAGGTCTACTCATCAATACTAATCTATGCATTTCACTTTCAATGCTTAATTTTAGATTAGGAGTATGATTTGTGCCATCAAAACCAACAATAGCTACTTGCTCTCCTGTAATACTACTTTTATCAAAAGCTGAAGCTGTAATACAAAAAAGTTCTTCATTTAATCTAAAACTAATATTGCCCCCTGAAACAGTAGTTAATCCTCTTTGATAAACTTTTCTCATTGTACTAGCGACGGCTTCTCTTTGTTCTAAAAAATTTTCCATTTTTAATCCTTATTTATGTTATTTATAATAATTTTCTAATTTATCAGGATCAAATTTACCTTTATCTGTAATAACACCTGCACATAGAGATGGAGGTGTAATATCAAAAGCTGGATAATACCCTTTTACGCCTTCATAAGTAAATTTCTTATCAAGAGCATGCAATACTAATTCAGGATCTCTCTCTTCAATAACAATTGAATCTCTATCAGGATGAGATAAATTTGGCTTCCCTGTTACATAATAAGGGATATTAAAATAATTACAAGCTAATGCAATTTGGAAAGTTCCAACTTTATTTACTACAGTGCCATCCATACAAATAACATCAGCAGCAGATGTAAAAACATCAACTTTTTTCTTCTCTAATACATATCCTGGCATATTATCTGTAATAACAGTTACATCAAATCCCATATCTTTAATACAACTAGCAGTTAATCTTCCACCTTGTAAATAAGGTCTTGTTTCAGGACAAATAAACTTAATATCTTTATTATCTTCTCTAATTGCTTTTAGCATCATCCCAACAACAGTTTCAGCCCAGCATTGTGTCATTACAGTACCTTTTTGAGGAAAATTATCCACAAGATATCGACCCATAATTTGAGTAGAAGTATAAATTTCATCATAATATTCAATAGTAGTATTAAAAGCAGCATCAATAGCTGATTCACCTTTTACTTTTGCAGCTATTGCAGCATTTTCACATTTTTCTACAATTTCTTTCATAAATGCTGAAGTAGTTGGTCTTGCTGTATATAGAGAAATACCTGCATTATGCATAAAACTTAAAAATTCAGTTTCACCTAAATCTTTTGCTTCATAAGCTGCTAATGCCATACCCATCCCAGCTGCAAAATAAGGACCCCAACTTTGAGTTACCATATCAGTAATAGCCTTCGCAACTTGTATATATGAAGTACATTCAACAAACTTCACTTCCATTGGGTAAATTCTTCTATCTAAAATTCTAACTTTACCATTATCATACCACGCAATGTTTTCATGCTTTAGAATAAAAGCTAAACCATCATCTAATCTTTTCATACTTCACCTTATTTTTATTTTGTTTTTACTTGTTTTTTATATAAAAACACGGAAAAAACCAAATGTCAAGAAAAATAAAACCAAATTAAACAAAAACATTTCTTTACATACTGAAATATAAATGTTAATTTTAGATATAAATAAATATTTTTTGAAGGTAAAATATGTTAGCAAATGAAAGAAGAGATATAATAAAGCAAATTCTAGATAAAGAAAAAACAGTTACAGTAAAAGTCTTAGCTCAAAAACTAAATGTAACTATGGAAACAATTAGAAGCGATTTAGACTATTTATCAAAAAAAAATATTGGTATTATAAAAGTTCATGGAGGAGCATATAAAATCGATACATTCGATAAGAGCATTCCAATTCAACTTCGTGAACAAGTTATGGTGAAAGAAAAAGAATCATTAGCAAAAATAGCTATTAAATATATTCATGATGGAGATGTTATTATGCTTGATTCAAGTTCAACAAGCTTTTGTATTGCAAAATTATTAATAAAAAACCAAATAAAAGCAACTGTAATTACTAATTCTCTATCCATTATAAATATAGTTTCTAATACACCTCAAATAAAACTTATATGTTTAGGAGGAACTCTTGTCTATTCTTCTAATGCCTTTATAGGAACAACTACAATAAACAGCTTAAGTAGAATACATGCTGACAAAGCATTTATTAGTCCAACAGCTATATCAATTGACTTTGGGCTTAGTCATGATAATGAGTCTGCCGCACAAATAAATAGAATAATGATTAGAAATAGCACAAATACATTTTTAATTGTTGATCATACTAAATTTGGTAAATCATGTTTAACAAAAATTTCAAATTTCGATGTTGTAAATTATGTAATATCTAACAAAAAACCTAACAAAGAATGGACAGATTTTTTTATAACAAAAAATATAGTATTTAAACATTAGTGATAGATAATTATTTATTTTTTCTATATATTCGAAAGTTATGAATATTTATAGCCTATTTATCATATTAAGTGCAGTTTTGTGGGGAACAACTGGAACATCTCAAGCATTTTTATCTAATTCATTTCCTCCATTAGTTGTAGCAACATTTAGAATGATAATAGGAGGAAGTTTTTTATTATTAATATCCTTTATTGATAATAATAACAAAATTAAAGATTTAAAAAACAAGAAATCCATATTAATATCATCAATCTGTATATCAATCTATCAACCTTTTTTCTTTTTAGGTGTATCAAGATTAGGCGTTGCTTTAGGGACAATATTAGCAATATCTAGTGCTCCAATCTTTACAGGAATTATAAATAAGTTCTTAAAAATAAAAATTAGAAAACAATGGATAACTGCTACAATTATTTCTATTGTTGGTTGTATTTTCATTTTTTATAATAAAAATCAAACTCAATTTGATATTATTGGAAGTGTTAGTGCATTATTAGCAGGCTTAAGTTATGCATTATTTGTAGTTAATTCAAAAAATGCTTTTAAATACAATTCAAGATTAACAACAAATGGTGTAATATTTTTTCTTGGAGCTATCTTATTATCACCTATTTTACTAGTATATAAAAATTCATACCAAATCGAAATTAATGATATTATTACTTTATTATATTTAGGTATTATTGCAACAAGTTTAGCCTATTCACTATTTGCCTTAGGTATAAAAAAAGTATCTGCAACAAAGACTGTCACATATACTTTAGCTGAACCACTTACAGCAGCATTACTTGGAATATTATTATTAAAAGAAAGTTATAATACTAATACTATAATAGGAATTATTTTTATCTTAATAGGGCTTATTATAAACACTATTACTTTTAAAGAAAAAAATAAAAATAATCTTAGAATATTATTAAAAAAATATTAATAATTTGTCTAATTTTGAACTTTTTATACTTCTACAAATGCATTTAAAATTGACATATTAAAAAACACAGCTTATTATTAAAAAAAAGATTTAGGGGAAAAAAGAAAATGAAAAAAATATTTTCATTACTATTTATTAGTATATTTGCAATTTCATGTATTTTCGCTAAATCTGTACAAGTTGAACTAATTACAAATATTCCTGATACTGAAGTTACTTATCAATTATATTATAATGATGAATTACTTAATGAAAATGAACAAAAAATCATAGTTGTAAATCCTTTAACAGAAGATGGAGAAACTTTAGATTTTACAATTTTAGCTACATATAATAAACGAAAAGGAGATACTCTAAGTGTTACAATAACACCAACTAGTTTTAAAGCAACAGTTGGAGGGAGTATTTATGATTCAGAAATCACACCAAATGTAATATATGATAGCTCAAATAAAACTACATTAGATAATGGGAGACATGTAGATAAAAAAATATTTGGGTTCCATTTTCAATGGGAAGGAGATGAAAATCTTCCAGCCGGCGATTATGCAAGTGATATAGAAATAAATTATACTATTGAATAATTGCATAAATAAATATTAGGATTTGTTATAACTACTAATTTTTTAGTAGTTTTTTATTTTAATTAAAATTTATCTTGAATTCTAATTAATTCTATTGACTATCTTAAAGATTGTCACTATTTTTATAATTAGTTAGAATTCGAGATATTAAAGGATATAAAAATGACTCATGAGTTAGATTTAAAAGATATTAAATTATCAATCAACACTTTACCAAAATTAATGCATACTATTTTCAGTTCATTTAAACCACAATTTGACATACCTATTAAAAAGAATGAAATTAGAGCAATAATGGAAATTCACCACTGTCCAAATAGGACTATGAAATATTATATAAACGCAGTTGATATGGAAAGTGGTTCTTTTACTTATTTAACAGATAAGTTGGTTGAAAAAAATATTATTTTAAAACAACAATCACAAAATGACAAAAGGAAAACAACGCTTTGTTTATCTGAATATGGTGAAGAAATTACGAAAGAATTACATAAAGAAATAAATTCTCATATACGAAATTTATTAAAAGATTTAGAAGAAGACGACCTTCTAAAATTAAAAGAAGCTTTAGAAACACTTGATTATATACAAAAAAAATTAATTTAAATTTTAAATCTCCAAAATATCTAATTCTAACTAAATAGCTATTTTTAGGAGACCTTATGAACAACAAAACAAAAGAGTTAGAAACTCTACCTATTGCTAAATTATTAGCTCAATATTCCATTCCTGCTGTAATAGCGATGATTGTTAATGCGATATATAATGTAGTTGATAGAATATTTATAGGAAATTTTGCAGGAGAAGAAGCTTTAGCAGGACTTACTATTGCATTTCCTATAATGATGATGATTTTTGCATTTGCTTCCCTTATTGGTATAGGTGGAGCATCTCTAATGTCTATTAACCTAGGGAAAAAAGATGTAAGAAAAACAAGTAAGATTTTTGCAAATATGTTGAGTATTGGATTTATTATCACAATAACGCTATTAATCATATTGCAAATTAATTTAGAAAATCTTCTTTTTTTCTTTGGAGCTACAATTGATACAATTGAAGCTGCTTCTAAATATTTATCAATAATCATCTATGGTTTTGTTTTTCAAATGATTGGATTTAATTTAAATAGTGCAGTTAGAACAGAAAATCAACCTATTTTATCAATGTTAGCAATGTTATCATCAGCAATAACTAATATAATATTAGACTATATTTTTATTGCAAGATTAAATATGGGTGTCCAAGGAGCTGCTCTTGCTACAATTATTGGTCAGTTCTCTGGATTTGCAATCTTATTATCTTATTTTTTAAGAGGTAAAAGTATATTAAAAATCAAGATAAAAGATTTCATCCCAAATTGGAAAATATTTAAATCAATAATTGCAATTGGTATTACAACTTTCTTAACCACATTAGGATCAAGTATTGCAATGAGTTTTCTAAATAGAGGACTTGGCCAATATGGTGGAATTGAAGCAATAACTGCTATGGGAGCAATTAATAGTTTATATACTTTATTTATTATGCCTATTATGGGAATACAACAAGGTATGCAGCCCATAATTGGTTACAATCATGGTGCTAATCGCCTAGATAGATCATATAAAACTCTGAGATTAGGGTTATCAATAGCTATTGCTTTCTCAACTTTTGTTTTCATTCTTATGCAATTATTCCCTGAAACTTTTATCTCTTTATTTATTGATTCTCAATCAAATACAATGAATATTGCAGTAACTGGATTAAAGATATATATGTTGATGTTACCACTATTGAGTGTAAACATATATGCAATTGGATTTTATCAGTCTATTGCTAATAGTACTGCTGCATTATTTTTGGGAGTGTTGAGACAATTTTTATTCTTAATACCTGCAATTTTAATATTACAGAATTACTTTGGATTAATAGGAGTTTGGGCAGCTGTGCCATTAGCGGATGGTCTTGCAATTATTATTTCTATTATTTCACTATTTATAAATTATCGAAAATCAAAAAAAACAATTGAACGTCATAAAAAAAATAATGTTGAGTTACAACCACAACTCAGTTAATAACTAACATTAGGTCTTTGTACAAAACACAAAGACCTTTTCTTATAAATTATATATTATTTGAGTTTTATAATTAAATTTAACAAACCCATCTTCATTTTCTTCATCAAATAATCTATTAATATTTTCATAAAACTTTTCATAAAAGTTATCACCTGCTTCAGGAGTATAAGAAGAAGAAGCAACCCTTCCAATAAACTGATCTTTATTAAATACTTGAACATTATCAAATTCTTTTTTTGACCATTTATTATCGAAAAAATAATTAAACTCTCTATCTCCTAAGTTTTGATGATTAACAATATTATAATCTTTAGATAAGGAACATAATATCTCATCATATTTTACTAAGAAATCAGTATTTGATAATCTATTATTCCAGATGAGAAATATGGGAGAATTCTCTTTTAAAATTCTATTAAATTCTACTTTACATTTTTCTATATCAAACCAATGAAAAGCTTGAGCAACAACAATTGCATCAACACAACTTTCTTCTAAAGTAGTAGATTCAGCTTCAGCATTAATAGAAACATAATTATCATATTTAGATAACCAATTTTCTGAATATTCTCTCATAGAGGCATTAGGTTCTATACAATAAAGTTTCTTAACATTAGTAATTAATTGTTTACTTAAAATTCCAGTACCTGATCCAATATCTGCTACTACACTATTACTATTTATTTTATTCTTATAAATAAAAGATAATGCATCTTCTGGATAATTAGGTCTATATTTTACATAATTCTCTACCCTTGATGAAAATCTATTTTTATTATCCATAAATGCTACCTCTTAAAATTAATAATCGTCATTATAACATATATTTATAAATATGGTTATTTTTGAGTTATCTATCACAATAATAATTGTACTAAAAAATATATTAGAATATAATAATTGTATCATACAAAACTTGACACAATTATAAACGTGTTTTATTATTTACAACATGAACAAACAAAATATAAAAAAATATGAAATAGTAGCACAATACATTACAGATAAAATAGATAAAGGTGAATGGAAAGAAGGCGATGTTATTCCAACCGTTAGAGAATTGGCTAAATTATATAATGTTAGCCCTCAAACAGCAAATAAAGCGACCTCACATTTAGTTAGTATTGGAGTATTATCTTCAAAGCAAGGTTCAGGTTCTGTTGTAACAAAACAATCAACAACAATAAAAAATGAAAATATTCCTATGTTAATTGATAGTGCAAGAGCTTCATATATACATGGACTAAATACTGCTATGGGATATCATGCAAAAGAAATCTACTTATCATATCTTCATGCAATGGAACAATTAAATGAAAATTCAAAATTAATTATTTATGATAAAAAAGCTACTTCTATAGAAGATCTCTCTGTTTTTAATAATGCAAAAGGATTAATAATTCAAGGAACGCCCCCAGAATGTTATATGGAATATATTAGAGAAAATAATATTCCTGCGGTTTTAATTAATAAGAATGTTCATCCGAGCTCCAAAGGTAGAATTGGCTCAGTTTTGATGGGTTATCATGGATTAGAACAACTATGTACTTATATTGCAAGCCTTGGACATACAAAAATAATATATGGATATTCTAATGAATTTGAAATTACAGAAGTATATACATATAGATTAAAAGCGATAGAAGATTACTTTAAAAACATATTTCAAGGCCGTAATTTTGAATTATATAAATTTCATTTCTCAAAAGATAGCAAAGAAGATGGGACTAAATTAAGGGAACTTCATGAAGCCGGATTTAATGCAATGATTTGCTTTAATGATATATCGGCTCTTAGAGCTTATGATTTACTACACCAACTTCAAATAAGGATACCTGAAGAGATGTCAGTCACAGGCTTTGATGATCTATTTATGGCTGAAATGTCAGCACCTCCTCTTACTACAGTAAGAATTGATAGAACTCAATTAATAAATGATTCACTATCCTTATTAAATAAACTTAGAAGTGAAGATGAACCCGCCTACCCAATTGAAACAACAAAAACAGATTTAATCTTAAGAAGATCATGTTGGAAATCAATTTCATAAAATATATCTCCTAATAAATAGGAGATTTTTTTTGCCTTTATTATTTATAAATAATTGTATCATACATTTTTAAAACAATTACTTGACAAATCATTACAATATAGTATAATTCAAACTATGAATAAGAAAAAGAAACAAAAATATCAATTAGTAGATAATAAAGCACTATGGATTATGCTAATTCCAGTATTGATTTATTTTATAGTTTTCAAATATATTCCAATGCTTGGAGCAGTAATATCTTTTCAAAGATACAGTCCATTCAAAGGTATATTTGCTAGCGAATGGGTAGGTTTAGAATATTTTAGACAATTCTTCTCATCAATATATTTTACTAGAGTATTAAGAAATACATTGATGATTGGATTTTTTGATTTATTATTTGGATTTCCTTTCCCAATTATTTTAGCTTTACTTTTGAACGGTTTATCAAATAAACATTTCAAAAAGGCAACACAAACAATAACGCTACTTCCACACTTTGTATCATATGTTGTTGTTGCAGGTATAGCTATTAACATGCTCTCCCCTAGTACCGGTGTAATTAATGCACTGAGAATGAAACTAGGACTTGAATCAATTTATTTTTTACAAGAACCAAGTTATTTCTGGGGAATTTTTACTTCTATGAAAATTGTTAAAGAATCAGGGTTCTCAGCTATTATATATTTAGCTGCCCTTACAACAATAGATCCAAGTTTATATGAAGCAGCTTTATGTGATGGAGCAAATAGATTACAACAATTAAAGCACGTAACATTTCCAGCTTTAGTTCCAACAATAATAATAATGTTCATAATCAAAATAGGTAAAATCATTTCTATCAGTTTTGAACAAGTTTTATTACTACAGAACGACGTTATTCTTTCAACCTCAGAAGTTATAAGCACATTAGTTTATAGACGTGGTTTAGTAAATGCAGACTATAGCTATGCAACAGCTGTTGGTTTATTTGAAACCTTTGTAGCTTTAGTACTAGTACTATCATCAAATGCAATTGTAAGGAGATTAAAAAGTGACTCAACACTCTGGTAGAAAATCAGGTTATAAACTAGATACATTATACTCTTTCTTAATTGGGTTATTTGTAATTATTATTTGTGGAATTATGTTATACCCTTTCTTATTTACAATCTCTGCTTCAATTTCTAATCCTGAATCAGTTATAAGAAATCAAATTACATTATTTCCAAAAGGACCAATCAACTTTGAAGCATATAAAATATTATTCCACAATGATAGAATCTGGATTGGATATGCAAACACAATATTTTATACAGTCTTTGGAACTATAGTTAATCTAGCTTTAACTATTTTAGCAGCTTATCCAATGTCTAGAAGAAGATTTAATGGTTATCGTTTCATTAATCTGTTTGTTTCGATAACAATGTTTATTTCAGCAACTGGCATGATGATTCCATTATTTTTAGTAGTAAAATCACTACATTTACTTAATACAAGACTTGCTATTTTAATAGTATTCGGAGCTTTCCCTTACTATATAATTTTACTTAGATCTTTTTTCCAAGGATTACCAGAACAAATGTTTGAAGCAGCTCGATTAGATGGCGCTAGTGAAATGACAATTTTATTAAAGATTGTATTACCACTTTCAGGGGCAGCCTTAGCAACTATTGGATTATATTATGGAATCAACAGATGGAATGGTTATTTCTGGGCAATGATTTTTTTAAGAGATGAAGCAAAACACCCTCTTCAAGTAGTACTGAGAGAACTTATTGTTCTAGCTTCTATGGGAGAGGAAATGGATGCAAATCTAAGTAGAAGTGCTACAAATGCAGAAGCTATTAAATATGGTGCAATTGTATTAGCTACTTTACCTATAGCAGTAATCTATCCTTTTGTTCAAAAATATTTTGTAAAAGGTGCAACTCTTGGTTCTGTAAAAGGATAATGAAAAAGTAAATTTATATTATTTAAATTCATAAAAAATATAAAACAATTTATCTATCAAAAATAAAATTTTGATATAAAAAGGAGAAATATAATGAAAAAAATATCATTAGTATTAATGACATTATTACTTGCTACCACTCTATTTGCAAATGGTGCAAATGAAACAACAAGTACAGATGAAGTATCTTTAGATGTATGGGCTGTTAAAGCTGCTGAATTACCTATTGAAACAGAATCTTTAGCAAACTGGAAAGCTGTTGAAGATGCAACAGGAGTTACTCTTAATTGGCAATTAATCAGTACTCAAGTAAAAGATGAACAATTCAACTTAATTATGACATCCGGTGATATCCCCGATGTAATGGCATTCTATGAAGGTAAAAAAGGCTTTTCATCTGTAAATAAATTTGGCAGCCAAGGTGCTTTTTTACCAGTTGAAGATCTAATTGAAGAACATGCTCCAAATCTTAAAAAAGCAATATTAGACAATCCGAAAGTTAAAGAAGCTTTAGTAGCGGCAGATGGTCATATTTATTATGTTCCAATGCTAAGTGCTCTTAATGCAGCTAGGGGTTGGTTTATTAGATACGATTGGTTAGAAGCTGTAGGAAAAGATGTACCTACTACTACTGATGAGTTATATGATGTATTAAAAGCATTCAAAACTCAAGACCCTAATGGCAATGGTTTAAATGATGAAATTCCAATGGTATTTAGACGTAGAGGTGATGATGCATTCTATAACTTAGGGGCTTTAGCATATGCATTTGATGCCGATACAGGTTGGGTTATTAGAGATGGAAAAGTAGAATATGGTCCATCAGAAGATCAATATAGAGATTATTTAGCATATATTGCAAAATTATATGGTGAAGGATTAATTGACCAAGAAATATTAACAAGAGCAGGAAATCCAAGAAATGATTTATTTGGTAAAAATGTTGCCGGATGTATCCATGACTGGTTTGCTTCAACAGCATCATTAAATGATTCTTTAGCTGATGAAATCCCAAGCATTAATTTACGCCATATGGCACCTCCTATAGCAACAGTAGATAAAGCATATACAAGAATTCAAATGAGTAAAGTTAGAGCAGATGGAGGTTGGTCTATTTCACATAGTAATCCAGATCCTGTAGCAACAATTAAAATGATGGATTTCTTATTCAGTGAAGAAGGTAGTTTATTAATGAACTTTGGTGTTGAAGGTGATACATATACTATGGTTAATGGCAAACCTGTTTACACCGATAAAATCACAAACAATCCAGATAGAGGATTCCATGAAGCATTAGTAATGAACGGTCTTGAATGGAAAATCGGCTTACAACAAGAAATTGAATATGAAAAACAATTTGCAAACGCTATTGCTACAGAAGCAAGAATTGATTATATGGATAACTTCATCATAGAAGAATTCCCTACTTTAAGCTTCACAGAAGATGAACAAATGATTATTGATGACAAATTCTCTCAAATCAAACTATACACATCTGAAATGACTGCAAAAGCATTAGTTGGTGGTATTACTCCTTCACAATACAAAGCAGTATTTAGCAAATTAGATTCAATGGGATTAACTGAAGTAAAAGCAATTTATCAAGCTGCTTACGATAGAAAATTCAACTAAAATATTTAAACTCACTCTTATCTATTTCTCGGCAATTTATTTGCCGAGAAACAAAACAATCAAACGTAAAAGGAATACAATCAATGGAATCCAACAATAATCATGAATGGAATGCTATTAAAAACGATATTTATACTTTAATGAAAAAAGCTATTCCCATACATGGTAATAAACGACCTGAAATTGGAAAAGGCAACAATGATTATAGCTGGTATTATACTAAAGAGCATTATTGGACAGAAGCATTTTGGCCAGGTCAACTTTGGCTAGCATTTGAAGATACAGAAGATGAAACATTTTTAAATGCAGCACGTATTCACACACCAGCTTTCCAAAAAATGCTTGAAACTCCTAAATGGCTTCATCATGATGTTGGATTCTTATTTTTAATGAGCTCAGTCTCAGATTATAAATTAACAGGGAATATTGAAGCAAAAAACAGAGCTCTTAGAGCTGCTGATATACTAAGAAGCAGATTCCAATACAATGGTAAATATATTCAAGCTTGGAATACTAAACCAAATAATGATAAATGGAATAAAATAGCAGCAGGAAAAATGATTATTGATTCTATGGAAAATATTCAACTTCTTTATTGGGCTACTAGAGAAACTGGAGAACAAGCTTACAGTGAAATTGCAAATGAACATGCTCTAAATATGCAAAGAAATATCATACGAGAAGATGGAAGCACTTATCACTGTTTTAATTTTGATTTAATAAGTGGCAAGCCAATTGGCGGTACTACTCATCAAGGCTATAATGATGAATCCTGCTGGAGCAGAGGCCAAGGTTGGGCAATCCATGGTTTTTCTCAAGCTTATCTAAACACAAAAAATAAATCGTTCTTAGAGAGTGCTTGTAAATTATCTGATTATGTAATTGATAATATCAGTGATGATATGGTACCTATATGGGACTTTAATTGTGATGATAAAAACTTACAATATAAAGATAGTTCTGCAGGAGCTATTATCAGTGCTGGTATGTTAAGCCTAGGCTCTATATTGAAAAGTATAAACGATATAAGAGCTACAAAATATAAAAACGCTGGACTTGCAATGCTAAGAGGACTTAGAAACCTCTGTGATATTACAAGAAAAGAAAATTCATTAGGCTTATTAAATCAAGGTTCAAGCCATGCCATGAAAGGTGGATATTGGGCATCTGCTATGCTCAGTTATGGAGACTATTATTATTTAGAAGCAACTCTAAGAGCTCTAGGAAAAGAGGATTTTATATGGACAGCAGGATTAAATTAAACTCTTTCGAATTCCATAAAGGTAATATTGGAGGAATATGGGAAGCTCTTAGAACTGTTGAAAAAGGATCTCCTGAAGATGCATTAACTTGGGAAAAAGTAAATATCCCTCATTGCTATAATAGCTTTGATTCAGTAGATCCTAATATCCCATATTATCAAGGACCCTCTTGGTACAGAAAAACTATTGAAATAAATAATCCTCATAAAAATGGCAACACCTTCATATTCTTTGAAGGTGCTGGTCAAATTATAGATGTTTATCTTGATAAAAAACATATACATACACATTTTGGTGGATATGATGAATGGAAAATAGATTTAACACCATACCTTATAAAAAATAAAACAAAATACAAGTTAATTATCAAATGTGATAATTCAAGAAATTTAAACACAATTCCATCAGACTTATCTGATTTTACTATTTTTGGTGGATTATATAGAAATATTCACTTAATTTATGAGCCAGAATTATTTATTCAAAATCTTTACTTAACTCCTAAATATAATGAAATAAATAAATCAGGAGAATTAGTAATAAAAGTCGAATTTAATAAAGTTCCAAAAAATTGCAAATTAAAAATTTCAATCAAAGATAAAAATAATCAAAAACAAAAAGAATTCAATATATTAGAAAATAAAGAAATTTTTAAATTAAAAGTTAATTTTGATAGAGTTGATTCTTGGTCTCCAAATTTTCCAAACCTTTACACTTGTGAAATTAAAACAGAGGACTCTACAGTTTCAGATTTTTTTGGATTTAGGAGTTATAAATTTGAAAAAAATGGCCCATTTTATTTAAATGGGAATAAATTATTATTAAAAGGTACTCATAGACATGAAGATCATGCAGCAATGGGAGCTGCTCAAAGTTTAGAATCTATAACTGAAGAAATGAATCTAATAAAAGAAATGGGTGCTAATTTTATACGTCTTGGTCATTACCAACAAAATAGAGCAGTTTTAAACCTTTGTGATAAACTTGGAATACTTGTTTGGGAAGAAATTCCATGGTGCAGAGGTGGGCTTGGTAATTCTACTTATAAAGATATGGGTAAAAGAATGTTAATAAATATGATTAATCAACATTATAACCATCCATCAATCATCATTTGGGGATTAGGTAATGAAAACGATTGGCCAGGAGATTTTGAAACATTTGACAAAGAAGAAATAAAAAAATATATGAAAGAATTAAACAATCTTTCACATAAATTAGATAATAGTAGAAAAACTGCTATTAGACGTTGTGATTTCGCAAAAGAAATAGTTGATGTTTACTCTCCCTCTATTTGGGCTGGTTGGTATAGAGGACATTATAAAGAATATAAGGAAGCTACAATCAAACATATAAATTCAGTAAACCATTTCCTCCATGTTGAATGGGGAGCTGATAGTCATATGAACAGATTTAGTGAAAATCCAAATTGTGAATTAAATAATATAAAAATGGGAATGGGTACTGATGAAAGATCTAATGAAGCTTCTCTATTTGGTGGTATATCACGTGTATCAAAAGATGGAACTTGGTCCGAAAATTATGCTTGTGATTTATTCGATTGGACACTTAAAGAGCAATTTGATATACCTAACTTAACTGGCACTGCTTTTTGGCCTTTTAAAGATTTTTCTACACCACTTAGAAAAGACAATCCAATTCCATATATCAACCAAAAAGGTGTAGTACAAAGAGACTTAACAAAGAAAGAAGTATTTTATGTTGTTCAATCCTACTGGAGTAATACCCCTATGCTCAGACTTTTTGGGCATCAATGGAAAATTAGATGGGGAGAGCTATTAGAAGAAAAAGAATTTAGAGTGTATTCTAATTGTCAGAAAGTCGAGTTATTTCTAGATGGGAAAAGTCTTGGTATTAAAGAAAGAAATATATCAAATTTTCCTGCCACAGGATTTAGATGGAAATCTCAATTAGAAGAAGGAAAACATAACCTTAAAGCTATAGCTTATTCTAACAATAATATTTTAAGTGATGAATATTCATTCTATTATCAATGCAAAAAATGGGGTATCCCTAAAAAAATTAATTCAAAGTTCATAGAAGAGAATAATAAGTTTTTCTGGGAAATAGAGGTTGTAGATTCTACTAATATTAGATGTTTAGATTTTAGAGAGAAAGTTAATTTTAGTTCAACTTTTCCCTCTCCTTTAGTTACCAATATGGGAACTTCAACAGGCTCTAAAGTAATTGAATGTGCTAATGGAAGAAGCATTATTGAATTAAATAATACAGGAATTGGTTCAATCCTTTCTGCTTATATTGAAGGATTACCAATTTGTTATGAAAAATATTCACCGAGGAGAATAAATGACTAATTATGATTGTTTAGGGATTGATGAAGGTTGTCAAACTATCATTAGATTTAATACCAACCCAAAACAAATATTATGGAAAAAAGAATTAAAGAATTATCCAATTGCAAGAGCCTTGCAAAGAATTGATACAAACCTTGTATTAGTAGGATATGATAAAGGTTATTTTATTATAGATATTAATACGGGCAATATCATTCATGAATATAATCAAAGTAAAAAAATAACATCTGCAACTAGACTAAAAAACAAAAATACCATACTCACAAGTATGGATATAAATGATAAAAATCATATAGGAATTTTTATCTTAGACAAAAATGATAACGTAATAGATAAAAAAATAAAACAAGGTGATTATGTAAGATTAATGAGCATAACACCTTCAAACTCTTACCTATTTAGTACAAATACATTTATTACAGAAACAGATACAGATTTAAACTCTCTTAACATATTATATGCTAATGGATTTGAACATGCTTGGCAAAGCTTAAGATTAAGTGATGGAAGAACTATTGTTTCAGCAGGCTATGGGGCTTTTATGGCTATTTTTGATATTTACGGAAATCTTGAAAAAAAATTTGGAGAAAAAGAGTCTGTTCCTAAAGAAGTAGAACCATATTTTTATGCAAGTTTTCAACTTACAAAAGAGAATACTATTCTCTTAGCTAACTGGCAAGGACATGGACCAAATAATGGAAATAAAGGAAAACAATTACTTCATTTCGATATTCAAGGAAACTACATTGAGAGTATTAGTTTCACAAATGAAATATCTTCCCTACAAGGTCTTTTAATACTTAATTAAAAATGTGATAAAATCTCATAATATATACTAATTTTCACAATATAATTGTTATAATCAATTAAAATATAAACTATTTGTTATATGATATATTATATATAAATAAAGTTATATTTTTTGTATAAATATACTAGAAATGTATAACAAAATTCATTAATATTAGCTTTGGAAAATCATTCCAGGAGAAATATATATGAATGGTATTATTATTTTATTAATCGGTATAGCAGCCCTTTTAGGTGGCTACTTTTTTTATGGTCAAAGACTATCTAAAAAATGGGGAGTCGATGAATCAAAAAAAACTCCAGCTTATGAATATGAAGATGGTGTCGACTACGTTCCAACAGATGCAAACGTATTATTTGGTCACCAATTTGCTTCTATTGCAGGAGCTGCCCCTATAATTGGACCTATTGTAGCTTCTAGCTATGGTTGGCTACCTGTTTTACTTTGGTGTTTATTAGGTGGTATTTTCTTTGGAGGAGTTCAAGACTTTGGTTCAATGGTAGCTTCAGTTAAAAATGAAGGTCATTCTTTAGGATATATCATTAAAAAATATCTAGGATCTACTGGTAAATCATTATTCCTACTATTCTGTTGGTTATTCTGTATTGTTGTTATTGCAGCTTTTGCAAATATAGTTGCAGTATCATTTGGAGCAGTTAAAGATAATGTAGCATTAACTGCAAGTAACGGTAGTACAGCTACAACATCAAGTTTATTTATTCTATTTGCTGTTGGGTTTGGTATCTTCTGCCGTAAAGTTAGACCTAACAAAGTTGTTCAAACAATTATAGCTATTACTTTATTAATTATTGCAATTGCAATTGGTTTGGCAGCTCCTATTACAACAATGAGCACACAAATTTGGACATATATTGTATTTATCTATATTTTTGTTGCATCAGTTGTTCCAGTTTGGGCATTATTACAACCACGCGATTACTTAAACAGCTTCTTACTTATCTTAATGATTGCAGCAGCTGTATTTGGAATTATTATCGCAAGACCTGAGATTTCACTTCCAGCTGTAACAACATTCTCTGTTGGAGGAAAAACTCTATTTCCTTACCTATTTGTAACAATAGCTTGCGGTGCTGTTTCTGGCTTCCATGCTTTAGTTAGCTCAAACACTTCAAGTAAACAAATTAAAAATGAAAAAGATATGCTAAAAGTTAGTTATGGAGCTATGTTAATTGAATCATTATTAGCTATTATTGCTTTAGTTTGTGTAGGTTCTTTAGGAGGAATGCCAAAAGGTGCTACAGCTCAACAAACATTTGCAATGGCTATTGCTAATTTCTTAGATGTAATTCATGTAGATCATAACTTAAGTTTAACTTTAATTAACTTAGCAATCAGTGCCTTTGCTCTAACATCACTTGATTCAGTAGCACGTATTGCTAGACTTTCATTCCAAGAATTATTCACAGATGAAGATCAGGATAAAGTAAATCCTATTCAAAAATTATGTCAAAATTCAATATTTGCAACTCTAATTACTTTAATATTAGGATATGCTCTATCAAAAGGTGGGTACTTAAATATATGGGCATTATTTGGTAGTTCAAACCAAATGCTATCAGCTCTTGCTCTAAGTGCTGTTGCAGTATATCTAAAAGAATCAGGTAAAGACAGCAAGAATGTATGGATTCCAATGCTTATTATGATGGCAGTTACTTTCAGTGCTTTAACAATGTTAAACATCAGTAATTTTAGAGCTATTGGAAGTGAAAACTTTGTTTTTGCAAAACAAGGATTACAATTAATCTTTGGTACATTTATTTTTATTACAGGTATTTTAATTTCTTACAACTCAATTAAGAGTCTATTTTTTAAGAAAAAATAAATTAAGATAATATATAAAAAAGGTGTTGTTCAATTATAATAAATAATTATTCAACACCTTTTTTTTTCATAATCACTAAATATAATCGAAATTATTCAATTATTATAAGTTATAAAAACTATTTTCTCATTTTTTTTACAATAACTTCAGCTGCTTTAATTAAAGGATAACCTGCAGGAGATCCTGTTAATAATGGTTGAGTACCAATTTGCATTGTTAATAAAGTTTTAACTGTAACTCTATTTTGAATTAAAAAACCAATAGCATTTGTTAATTCACCAGTACTTTGACCACCATAGACTTCACCACCTAAGATCATTCCACAGTCTTCAGCAACAATTAATTTTACAGTTTGTTTATGAGTATGGCTTAAATTACCTGGATGAGTATCTACACCGGTGAAACTACCACTAATGATTGCAAAATTTTCTTGAATAGCTCTTGCTTCTGTAATACCAGCTGTTCCAAAAGCATGTTCTCCTATTGCTGTTGCATAAATAGCAATTGTACCTGTAAAAGGTTTACAAGGACTAAGAGTATATAAATTCATACCAGCAGTTCTAGCCTCTGCACAAGCCGTTGAAGCAAGCATAGTTCTATCAAGTTTTCTAGTTACAAAATCTCTCTTTTCAGCACAATCTCCTACTGCAACAATATCTGTAGAACAAGGTAAAACTCTCATATATTCACAAGTCTTAATAAAACCAAATTGATTTAATTCTAGACCAGCTTTTGCTGCAATTTCAGTATTAGGAGCATAACCCATTGATAAAATAACAGCATCTGCTTCTAATTCTTCACCTGAAGTTAATAATACTTTAGATACTTTACCATCTTTTCCAATAATTTCAGAAACACCTTTGCCTGTTATTACATTAAGACCTCTTTCTTTTAAATGTTCTTCGGCTATCTTACCAAAGTCTTCATCAAAAGCTCTACTTAATATAGTTTTTTCTAATTCAACTAATGTAACTTCATAGTCTTTTTTATTTAATTCATCTGAAACTTCAACTCCAATAAAGCCAGCACCAATAACGATAACTTTTTTAGCACCTGTCAATTTTGAAATCATAGCATCAAGATATACTTTATCTTTTGGGATAGTAAATACATTTTCTAAAGTTGCACCTTTTAACCATTTAGGTAATGTTGGTTTTGAACCAAGAGCTAATATTAATTTCCCATATTTATAAACTTCACCATTTTTTGTATCAACAGAGTGATCTTCTACTTTAATATCTGAAATTTCATCAACGATAATTTCAACTCCTACGTTACTTAATAACTTATCAGGTAGAATATTTTTACTGCTATCATTGTTTAATGATCCAAAGATATAAGGGATACCACAAGGAATTAAAACTTTTTCTTCTTTTCTAATTAAAACAACTTCTTTTTCTGGATAAGTTGATTTAATAGTGATTGCGGATTGCAATCCTGAAGCACCGCCACCTACAACTAATACGTCTACGTTTCTCATTACTAATTTCCTCCTAATAATGAAAGTCTTAGTTCTAAACTAATCTAATTTATTTTTTATTTTTATTGTTTTTTAATTTTACTTTTACATATAATGCAATCTTCTTTATTTTCAGGTGGACAAAGACGCTCCCTTTCTCTTGGAGTTTCACTTAATTCAATAAGTTTTTGAGCCGCAAATTTCAAGCTATCTTTATTTACTCGATAATGTCGATAATAACCACGTTTTTCTCCATTTATTAATCCTGCATCCTTTAAAATCTTAAGATGTTGAGATACTGCTGCTTCAGTAATATCTAATTTTCGAGCTAACCCCCCAACACAATAATCTCTCGATAACAACTCTTTTATTATTTTGCATCTATTATTATCGGAAAGAGCACTTAATACTTGTATTGTTTCAATAATATTCTTCACCTCATCTAATTAAGCATTTACTTAATTAGATTATCACATAAACTTTCACCTAGCAAGTTAAAAATTGATAATAGCAATCTTTTTATAAAAAACACACACAACTTCTTATTTAGCAAATAAATACTTATAACTTCATCTATTCTTTAAATTGAACTTAGAAAGATTAGTTTATAGATGAAACAAGATACATCTTGACATTTAATAAAATATATCTTACTTTTTATATACCCTAAGGGGGTATATGGAGACATGTAATGAAAGAAATATATAATATAGAAGGCATGACTTGTGCCGCTTGCAGTAGTGCTGTTGAAAGAGTTACTAGAAAACTTGATGGAGTATCTTCTAGTAATGTTAATTTAACCACTAATAAAATGGTAATAGAATATGATGAAAAAAAGGTTAATCCCGAATTAATTATAAGCAAAGTAGAAAAAGCAGGTTTTGAAATCAGCAAAGATGAGATAAAAAAAGATAAACCTAAAAAAGAGATAAATAATAAATATGATTTATTATTTTTAATTTCTTTTTCAATAATTCTTATGTATATATCAATGGGACATATGATAAAACTTCCTCAAATTGATTTTATAATGAAAACCTCTCATCCTTTTAACTATGTTTTAATACAATTATTAATAACAGTTACTATAATATTTATAGGACGACGATATATTATAAATGGATTAAAATTATTATTTAAAGGAAATCCAAATATGGATTCTCTAGTTGCAATCAGCGTAAGCGCCTCATTTTTGTACAGTTTAATTGTTTCTTTTTTAATACAAGATTACCCATCAGCAATTAATACATTATATTTTGATGCTGCTGCAATGATAATAACTTTTGTTTCAATAGGTAAACATCTAGAAGAAAATAGCAAAAGAAAAACAAAAGGCGCAATTGAAAAATTATTCAAATTAAAACCGAAAACAGCTTTACTAATAAAAGATATCGATAAGAATATTTTTAAAGAAGTATTAATTGAAAAAGTAAATATATCTGATATTTTATTAATAAAACCTGGAAGCACTATTGCTCTCGATGGAGTTGTTATAAAAGGAACAAGCTCAGTTAATGAATCAATGTTGACAGGAGAAAGCTTACCAATAGATAAAAAAATTGGAGATGAAGTTATTGGAGGTAGCATAAATACTGATGGTATATTATATATTAAAGTAACTCGTATTGGTGAAGATACTACATTATCAAAAATTATTAAATTTGTAGAAGATGCTCAAGAAAAAAAAGCTCCTATTTCTAAAATTGCCGACAAAGTTGCCTCTATATTTGTTCCAATTGTAATGATAATAGCATTCTTTTCAGCTTTAGTTTGGTTAATAGTTGGAAAAGATATTAGCTTTGTCCTAAATGTATTTACTTCTGTTCTTGTAATAGCTTGTCCTTGTGCACTAGGTCTTGCAACACCTACTGCAATAATGGTAGGCACAGGGGTCGGAGCAAACAATGGAATTTTGATAAGAAATGGAGAAGCTCTAGAGACTATTAATAATGCAAATGTTGTTATATTAGATAAAACAGGAACAATTACTGAAGGTAATTTAAAAGTTGTTGATATTTTTTCGAATAAACTTAATACAAAAAAAGTACTTGAAATAGCAGGAATAATAGAAAAAGTTTCTCAACATCCTCTCAGCAATGCTATTGTAAAAAGATTCAATGAAGAAAATTTAAATAGTACTTTAGAAATAAAGGACTTTGAGAATATAACTGGAAAAGGAATAAAAGCGACTCTTAATAACCAAGATGAAGTTATTATTGGAAACAAAAAATTGATGAATGATTTTAAAATAATTACAGATAATTATGAAAAGCAAATATCATTTTATGCAAATAAAGGACAAACTCCAGTTATTATGGCAATAAACAATCAAGTTGAAGCTATTATTAGCATCTCTGATACAATCAAAGAAAACAGTAAATATGCTATTTCAAAACTAAAAGAAAAGGGTATAAAAGTAGTAATGGTTACAGGAGATAACAAACAAACAGCTCTAAACATTGCAAAAGAAGTTAATATCGATTATGTTGAATCTGAAATCTTACCAACAGAAAAAGCTTATATTGTAGAGAAATATCAAAAAGAAAACAAAGTAATTATGGTTGGAGATGGCATTAACGATGCTCCTGCTTTAGTACAAGCTGATGTAGGTTTTGCTATTGGAAACGGAAGTGATATTGCTATTGAATCAGCGGATGTTATATTGATGAAAAATGATATACTTGATATCCCTAAAGCTTTAAGATTAAGCCAGTTAACAATAAGGAATATTAAACAAAACCTATTTTGGGCTTTCTTTTATAATACACTTGGAATCCCAATAGCAGCTGGATTAATATATGCTTTTGGAGGATTTTTACTAAATCCTATGTTTGGAAGTTTTGCAATGTCTCTAAGTTCAATATTCGTAGTAACAAATGCTCTTAGATTAAGATATAAAAAAATAAATTAAAGGACAATTATATGGAAGAATGCAATTGTAGCACTAAAATAAAACATAGAGAATTAACAGATATTAAATCTTTAACAAATAGATTGAGTAGAATTGAAGGTCAAGTTAGAGGCATCAAAAAAATGGTAGAAAATGATGTTTACTGTACTGATATACTAACGCAAGTATCTGCAATTCAATCTGCACTCAATGCTTTTAATAAAGAAATACTTAGCAATCACATAAAAACATGTGTTGTTGATGGAATTAAAAATGATAATGAAGAAGAAATAGTTGATGAACTATTAATAACTTTAAAGAAATTAATGAGGTAAAATATGATAACATTATATTCAAAAGACATTCATTGTAATAATTGTACAAATAGGATAATTAAAGCTTTTAGTAAAGAAAATATAAAGGCTGAAGTTTCATTAGAAAACAAAACTATAAAAGTTAATCAAGAGGATAAGCAAGCAGCAATTGAATTATTAGATGATCTAGGTTTTAGTTCACAAGAAAAATAACATATTAAGCCAGTGATAAAATCATTGGCTTATTTTATTTCCAAAGAGATCTATTAATAGTTGAAACTGCAAAAGCACCTGCTTCTAAAGCTCCTTTTACATCAACTTCATCTAAAACTAAACCACTAGCAATTAAAGGAGTACTAATCTCCGACAATACGTAACGAATCATTTTTACAAGACCAGCAGGCATTACTTCTACAATATCAGGAGTATTTTCTCTAACATGTTTTTTAACATTATCATAATTTCTAGCATCCAATAGAAAAAATCTTTGAATAGAAATTAAATCAAGTTTATTTGCTCTGGAAATCATTTGAGGTCTAATACTTATTATCCCATCTGCCCTAGTATATTTTTTAATAAAATCTACACTAATAGGTTTTGTTGATAATCCCTCAATTAAATCAATATGAACAAGAGCTATTTTGCCAGCATCTTTTATTTTTTGAACAATAGAAGCAATATTAATAATATTCCCGTATAGAACATAGATTACTTTAGATTCACTTTCTAATGCACTTTCTAACCAAGAATCATCTTTAATTGCAGGAATAACCAAATTATCTTTTGGCAAATTTAAAACCTTTGACAAATTTTCTTTACCAGTAGGTATTATTTTTTTACTGACAACAACTTTCCTCATTTATATTCATGTTCCCTTAATAATAAATAATATAAAAAATTCATAACCATAATAAAGCAACCTTTAAATATTATGCAATAATAAAGCAAATAAATAAAACTAAATTTATTAAAATCACTAGAATCCCTTTGTTAAATATAAATTAACAAAGGGATACATAATCACAATATATAGAGTTAACCATTATGGCTAATTTTATTTACTATTTTGCTAAAGCTGCTTTTGCGTCTTTTTTTCTAATATATCCAAGAGCTAAAGCAAAACCAATACAAGCAGCAGCCATAACTATTGCATACACAAACATCATATTAAATCCAGCTTTACCTGCATGAGTATCCATCCAGTTACCAATCATTACATACATAAAGATATCAGGAGTATAACCTAAGAAAGAGACAAAGCCTGAAACACGTCCAGTTTTATCAACAGGAATATTTGCATCATCAATTACTGCAAAATAAACACTTCTAATAACATATATTAATAATAAACCTAAAATAAAGTTACTAATAATCACAGGAATTAATGGATTAGTTACAGGTAAAATAATATAAGCAAAGAAAGAAATTGCTAATAATAAAGCAGCACCAACAATTACTTTAACTTTTGATCCAATCTTATCAGCTAAGAAACCACCAGTAATACCACCTACTGCTTGAATGAGATATCTTACACTTCCAAGAGTAATAGCAGTTTCAACAGGAGCTCCATAAACTTTTGAAATATAAGTATTTAAATAACCTAACATACCGTAAATGCTATAAGCTGTGAATACAATACCACAAAGAATCCAAACTCTAGGCATTTTTATAGCTTCCCACATACCTTTTGCAACATCTTTAATACTTGAAGATTGAGCTTCTGGAGGAGTATCATCAATAAAAATCCAGTTTAATACACCAATACCCATTACAGTTAATGCACAAATTCTAATTGCCCATTGAGTTCCTACTACTTTATCTGCAAAATGATTATAAGCTAACATCATAAAGAATACTAAAATAGCATTCATAAGACCTCTTAAACCTTCTTGTAAACCGAATAATCTACCTTGTTCAGAACTATCACCTAACATTCTTGTTGCTTTAATACATGCTGACCAATAAGTAATAATAGTACTAATACCAAATAAAACAAAGATTAATCTACAAACATTATAACTTGGGAATGAAGCAAACCAAAGGCCAAGAAGTCCAGTAACTAAGAATGAGAATGTTAACAATTTCTTAGCAGAAAATTTATCAGCTATAAGTC
>NPIG01000235.1_pt3 | contig 32703 bp, 32 predicted proteins | sample 8637441 | NCBI WGS metagenome assembly NPIG01 (sample SAMN07420675, study PRJNA396082) | bioreactor metagenome | isolation source: sample BR6 brine-fed electro-methanogenic bioreactor BR | place: Japan: Kochi | collected 2016-06-14
GTTGCAGCGTTGCCGCCGCGGTTTTCCTACCACGCCGGGTGTGGCGAAGGCAATCGCCGGTCAGGCGCAGACTTCGGCCACCAGCGCGTCGAGACGGGCGCGGTATGCGCAAAACGTGTCATAGGGCATATAGACGCGCACGGTGTCGTCGAGATACGGAACCATGCCGCCCTCTTCGAGCACGGGCCGCACCTCGCTGCGGAGGAAGACGTCGAGCGCTGCGGGACCCGCGAGCGCGGCCTGCCAGTTCACGCCGCCGAAGAGGCGCAGTTCGGGTCCAAAACGGCGGCGCATGCCCCGGCAGGTGATGTCGACCTGCGCGTACTGGTTGAGGAAGAGGCCGTTGACGCCGGCATCCATCCAGAGCGGCACGAGGCCGAGGACCTTTCCCGCGGTCCAGAGAACGCGATGGCGCACGCCGGCCGCATCGAGCGCGTCCACGACCCGGCGGAGCGCGGGCAGCGCGAAACGGCGGTAGGTGTCGGGCGAAACGACCGGACCGTGGTTGGAGGCGATGGGTTCATAGAGCAGGGCGTAGTCGGGCGTTGCCTGCGCGCACACGCGGCCGATGAGGGTTTCGACAAAGCCGGCGTAGTGTTGCATGGCGGCCTCGATGAGCGCGGGGCGTTCGCAGAGGGCCGCGAGAACGCGGTTCAACGATGCGCCGTCCACGATGCCCAGCACCTGGAACAGGCCTTCATCCCAGGGCACGACATAGGCCGCGTGGCCGCGCGCGGCCAGGACCCGGGCGCGTGTCCCCCACTCCTCCGGCAGCCTGGCGGGGTCATCCGGGTCGAAGGAAAGCCGGAAGGGGGTAAGCGCGTTGTCCCGGCTGACCTCGACGCGCGCCTCTCTGGCGCGTCCCCAGTCGATGCCGAAGTCCTCGCGGGTGTCGAAAGCGAAGTGGGCCTCCGGGGACTCTTGCGCGCCCAGACGGCCGGCGGCGCGCCATGCCGCGAGCGTTTCGTCGCTGAACTCACTTTCATAGCGCGGCGGCGGTCCGCAAGGGGCGTAGTCGAGCGTGCCGAGCAGCCTTGTTCTGGAATTCTTCATTCCCCGGTCCCGTGTTTTCGTTGCGGCGTGCGTGCATTGTACCGAAGCCGCATGCTTGCGCCATAACGCGGACTCATCGCCCACGGGCCGCGAACCCCGCCGCATGGTGCCGGGGGTGGGTGGTTTTTTCACAGGCAAGCCCGCCGCCGGGGAGGATGGTGACACCTTTGCCACGAAAGGCCGAGGGGCACCGGGGGCAAGGCCGGTGTGCGGGGTCGGGCGGCGGCTGGACCGATTCTTGCGTGGTTCCCGTCGCGGAATAGATGGCCCCCGGCCACCCGTTGCGCAAAGTAGGAAAGGGAAATGCGGAAAGCCACGCCGGTTCGCGGTGTGCGCTTCAACCTGAGGAGACGAGAACATGCGTTTTGTACGACAACTATTTCAATACTCGCCATGGGCGCTTGCGGTCTGCGCGCTGGCCATGACGGGCATGGGCTGCCAGCCGCCCGTGTTGACGGGCCTGGACCCGGCCTCGGGCCCGGCGGGCACGGTCGTCGAAGTGCAGGGCACGGGATTAAGCCTTGCCTCGGTGATCTGGGACGCGGGCTCCGGCAGTGAACAGACACTCGACAGCAGCTTTCTTTCGGCGCGTTTTTTCACCGTGCCCCTTGGCGCTTCAACAGGGAACCACCCGGTCGCACTGGAGGGCAACGGCGCGCGTTCGGCCGCGTTGAATTTCAACGTGACCGGCGGCGTGGCGCGCCCGGAACCCCGGCTGGACGACGTGACGGTGTCGCTGTTTTCCATCGGCGGCGGTTCAGCGAGCATGATCCTGATGGCGCACTGCGCGAACGTCGATGTGGGCGGGGAGATCCTCGTGGACGGATCGGCGATTTCGACCGCGTTCTCGCGTGTGCTGCGCAACAACAGCATGAACGCGAGCACGGCTTCCACGCTGGGCTACCCGATTTTCCACTACGGGACGGTTTGGGGCGTGATCGACGGGCAGACGCCCGGGAGCACGATAGACGTGCAGGTGCGCAACCAGGACGGCATGACCTCGAACACACTGCAGTACGAGATCGCCGCGAATATGGACGCGCTTGACAGCGACGGTGACGGGCTGCCGGACGTGTGGGAAGAGGAAGGCTACGACCACGACGGTGACGGGACGGTGGACGTGGACCTGCCGGCGCTGGGCGCGGACCCCATGCGCAAAGACCTGTTCGTCGAGGTCGACTGGATGAGCGCGACCAGCCCGAACGGCGGCATCTGGACCAATATCGAAGACACCTTCGCCAACGCGCCGATACTCAATTCGGACGGCTCTGCGGGGATTGTCGCGCACATCGACCGCGGTGCGGGGTCGGGTGGCGGCGGCGGCGATGTGATCGGCTTTGCCGACGGGTTGCGCTACGACAATGCGACGCCGAATTCGAGCAAAACCTACGCGAACATGTACACGCTGCGCTCAAACAACATGGACGCGGCCCGGGTGCCCGTCTACCGCTACTGCGTGTTTGGCTGGGACAACGGGCACTGGCCCGGGAGCAGCGGCCAGGCGGAGGACATTCACGCGAGCATGTTTTTCGTTTCCCTGGCTTCCTGGGGTGCGGACGGCCAGCGTGAAGACTTCCAGACCGGCACGTTCATTCACGAACTCGGCCACACGCTGAACCTGCGGCACGGCGGCGACGTGAATGACAACCGGAAAGACAACTTCAACAGCCTGATGCAGTACGGTGACGGCTGGATCACCTGGATGGGTCTGGACAACGTGTACGGCCCGAGCCAGATGGGCGGCATTGACGTCGATTGCGACCCGTTCGACGTGGACGGCGTCTACACCTACTCGCAGGGGCAGCGCGCGCAGCTGGATGAGTCCAATCTGAACGAGAACGCGGGGGTCTGCGACAACGTGGCCATCGACTGGAACAACAGCGGCACGATCCAGAGTTCGGTCAGCCAGAATCTCGACAGCGTCGGCACGCTGACGACGATCGAAGACCACGCCGACTGGGCCAATATCCTGCTGGACATGCCATGAATCGGGGCGAGCCAGCGCAGACACATCGACCAAAGACACACAAAGCGAACATGGAGGCGAACATGAACAGCAATACACACAGACGAAAGACCGGGCTCGCTATGGCCATTGCGGCAGCGGCCGGTTTGTTGTGGGCGGTTTCCGCGACGGCCCAGGAGATGCAGCCGCCGGCACCGGAGGAGGCTTCGAGCGCATTGGAGCATCCCGCGGTGGTGGGCCCGGGCCAGGCCGGCCCGATCGAGGCCCTGCCCGCGGTGCAGATGGCGTTCTATCTGGTCGTGAACCAGGAACCGCAGCCCGGCAACTGGGACTTTTCCGGCACGGTGGAATCGGTGTCGCAGGACCGGGTTGTCTTCAGCGCGCGGCAGGGCGAGGCGAGGGCCGAACTGCTGTACCGCCTGCCCGGCGGAGAGCCGTTGCGGCTGGAGCAGGGCGCGCCGATCAGCGTGACGCACACGGGCTTCAAAGAGGCGGTGAGTTCCGGTTTCGGGCTCGACATACTGAGCGGCGAGCGCGGGGTGGCGGCGGGCGCCCGGGCTTCCGGCGAGATACCGCAGACGGTCAACGTGCTGCAGGGCGCCGTGTCGGTTCGCCAGACCGGCGAACGCCTGGGCATGCTGTCGGATTCCAAGTACGACACGACCTACGAGACAGAGGCGGTGGTTGACGTCGAAGGGGGGCAGTCCATTCCGTTCCCCGTGGGCGAGCCTGCCGAGGTCGTCGTGCTGGACCAAGTGTACGAGGTCACCCTGCTGACCAGCACCGAAACCGTGCCGACGGAGGCGTTCTCAAGCGTTGCCGAAGGCAACCGGTTCGCGCTCGAATTCGCGATTACGCCGCTGCTTTCGGTGCAATAGCCGCAGCGGAATAGCTGAGCATGGGACGCGGGCGTGCNNGCGCGCCCGCGTTGTCTGCCGTGTGCGTTGCGGAAGCCGGCCCGGGGGCCCGCCAATTCCTTGCCGCTACGGCGCGGCTTGGTTATACTCGGGGGCCAAGGCAAGCGCGCCCGCGCTGAACGATGCGAAACACTTCACGTATGGGACCACATCAATCATGACCAGTATCCTCCTGTTGACGTCCATGCTTACTCATGCCGCGGCCCCGGGCACCTCCGTGGAGAACCTGCGCTGCGAATACCTGCGCAATCCGCTGGGCATCGACGCGGCGGCCCCGCGCCTGAGCTGGGAGTTGCGGTCCGAGGCGCGGGGCGCGGCCCAATCGGCATACGAGATACTCGCGGCGACGGACCCCGCGCTGCTCTCACCGAGCGACGCGGACCTGTGGAGCACGGGCAAGGTGGATTCGGCGCAGTCCGTCCACGTGGCCTACGCGGGCGCGCCGTTGGAAAGCGGCGTGCGCTGCTACTGGCGCGTGCGCGNNGTGCGCGTGTGGGACGCGGCTGGCGAGGCGTCGGAATGGAGCGAGGTGGCCACGTGGAGCATGGGCCTGCTCGAGGAGGCGGACTGGCAGGGCGTGTGGATCGGCGCAACCCGGCCGGAAGACGCGCGCCAACCTGACACGGACGCGCTGACCTTCGAAGGGGCGAACTGGGTCTGGTATCCCGAGGGGGCGCCTGTTCGCGAGATGCCGGCCGGCACGCGCTATTTCCGGCGCGCCTTCGAGGCGCCGGCCGACAAGAAGGTCGCGCGGCTGCGCATCGGCATTACGGTGGACGATACGCTCGTGGTTTACTTGAACGGCGACAAGGTGGGTGAAGGCTGCCGGTGGCGCTACGGCCGCTGTTTCGACGCCACGCACCTGGTCCGGCCGGGGCGGAACGTCATCGCGGTGGCCGGAGAAAACGGCGGCAAAGGCACGGCGGGCCTGCTGGCCAAGGTGGAACTGCAGTTTGCGGACGGTTCGCGCGAGACACTGGTGACCGACAGCGAGTGGCTGGCGGCGAAGGAGGAGACGGAAGGCTGGCGCGAGGCGGATTTCGCGGCTACGGACTGGGTGCAGGCGGAGGTGCTTGGACCGGTCGGCATGGCCCCCTGGGGTGTGCCGCAGCACTACCCGGCAGCGCCGACGCAGGTGCTGGCGAGCCCGCTGCTGCGCCGGGAGTTCGAGGTCAGGAGGCCGGTGTCACGGGCGACGGCCTATATCTCGGGGCTCGGCTTCTACGAGTTGTACTGCAATGGCGGCCGGGTGGGCGACCACGTGCTTGACCCGCTGTTCACGCGCTACGACAAGCACGTGCACTACGTGACCTATGACGTGACGGCGCAGTTGCGCGAAGGCGCCAATGCCCTGGGTGTCATGCTGGGCAACGGCTGGTTCAACATGCACGCGCGCGCGGAGTGGGATTTCGACCGGGCGCCGTGGCGCGCGACGCCGCGTCTGCGCTTTCAACTCGCCATCGAGTACGCGGACGGCGAGACCGAGGTGATTGGCAGCGACACATCCTGGAAGGCGGCACGGGGGCCCGTGGTGTTTGATTGTATCCGGAACGGCGAGGTCTATGACGCGCGCAGGGCGATGGCGGGGTGGACGGAGCCGGGCTACGACGACAGCGCGTGGACGATGGCGGAGGCGAAGGAGCGCCCGAAGGGCGCGCTGCGTGCGCAGATGGCGCCGCCGTCGAAGGTGATGAAGGAGTTCGCGCCGGCGCGCATGTGGGAACCGGCGCCGGGCATCCATGTGTTCGACATGGGACAGAACATGGCCGGGTGGGTGCGCCTGACGGCAGGCGGGGAAGCGGGACAGACGGTGACACTGAAGTACGCGGAGCGGCTGACCGAGGCGGGTTTCGTGGACCAGGCGAACAACATCTACGTGCACTCGGGGCCATTCCAGACGGACCGCCTGATACTCGCGGGCGAGCCGGTCACCTGGGCGCCGCGCTTTGTGTACCACGGGTTTCAGTTTGTGCAGATAGAGGGGCTGAGCGAAGCGCCGGCGCTCAGCGATGTGACGGCCTGCGTGGTGCATAACGCGTTCGAGGAAGCGGGCTGGTTCAAGAGTGCCAACGCGCTGTATGCGCGGATTCAGGAATGCACGAAGTGGGCCTATGTCGGCAACTACGCGAACGGCTACCCGACGGACTGCCCGCATCGCGAGAAGAACGGTTGGACCGGGGACGCGCACCTGGCCGCGAACCAGGCCATGTACAACTTCGAGCCCACGGCGGCGTACCTGAAGTGGCTGAACGACTTCAAGGATGAGATGAAGGACAACGGGGAGTTGCCCGGGATCATCCCGTCGAGCGGCTGGGGTTACGGGATCGGGCCTTCCTGGGACTGCGCTTACGTGCTGCTGCCCTGGTACCTGCACCTGTACCGCGGCGACACGCGCGTCTTCGAGGAGCATTACGAGCATTTGAAGCGCTACGTGGACTATCTCGGCAGCCGGGCGAAGGACCACATCGTGGACTACGGGCTGGGCGACTGGGTGCCCGCCAAGACGCGGACACCGAGCGAGGTCACCTCGACGGCCTACTACTATGTGGACTCGCTGCTGCTCAGCCGCATGGCGGCGGTGCTCGGCGAGGACGAGGAGGCCGAAAAATACGCCGGGCAGGCGGAGAAGATCCGCGAGGCGTACAACAAGCGGTTCTACCGCGAGAGCAGCGGCGCATACATGCCCGACACGCAGACGGCGCTGGCTTGCGCACTCTACCAGGGGCTTGCGCCCGAGGAAAGGCGGCGCAGTGTGGCCGACGCGCTGGCGCAGGGCGCCAACCTGGCCTGTGGCGGCAAGCGCCACGCGCTGGGTCCGCTGTTCTATGAACCCACCGTTTTGACCGACGTGCCGGACAGCGCGGCGATCATGCACGAGGAAACCTTCGGCCCGGTGGCCCCGATCACCGCCTTCGACAGCGAGGAGGAGGTGGTCGCGCGCGCCAATGACACCGAATACGGGCTGGTGGCCTATGTGCATTCGATGGACCCGCGCCGGATCTACCGGGTCAGCCGGGCGCTGAACTATGGCATGGTGGCGGTCAATCGTACCAAGGTGACCGGTGCGCCGATCCCGTTCGGCGGTACCAAGCAATCGGGCCTGGGCCGCGAGGGTGCGCGGCTGGGCATGCAGGAGTTCATGGAGATCAAATATGTCTGCCGCGACTGGGCGTGATCCGTCCGAAATCCGGCGCGGATTCCGGGCTGGATTTGCACGCCAAATCCGGACACGAGGCCAGGACATCGACGCAACATCCGGGCCGGGGAGCGAAATCCGTGTCGGATTTCAAACCGGAATTCCCGAGGAATTCCGCCCCGCCCGCCGCAATTCAGGAAAGGAAAGACCATGCTGAAGAACGACCAACTGGAACAGTGGGACCGTGATAACTTCTTTCACCCCTCGACGCATCTGGCCGAGTTTGCCCGGGGCAACGCGCCACAGCGCGTGCTGACCGGCGGCAAGGGCTGCCATATCGAGGACCGCGACGGCAATCGCCTGCTCGATGCCTTTGCCGGGCTCTACTGCGTGAACGTGGGCTATGGCCGCCAGGAGATTGCCGAGGCGATCGCAGAGCAGGCGCGTGAACTGGCCTATTACCACGCCTATGTGGGCCACGGCACCGAGGCCAGCATCACGCTCGCCAAGATGGTGCTGGACCGCGCGCCGGACCACATGTCCAAGGTTTATTTCGGCCTCTCCGGTTCGGACGCGAACGAGACCAACATCAAGCTGGTCTGGTATTACAACAACATCCTGGGCCGGCCGGAGAAGAAGAAGATCATCTCGCGCTGGCGCGGCTATCACGGCTCGGGGCTGATGACCGGCTCGCTCACCGGGCTGGAACTGTTCCACCGCAAATTCGATCTGCCGCTGGCGCAGGTGATCCACACAGAGGCGCCGTATTACTATCGCCGCGACAACCTGGACCAGACCGAGGAGCAGTTCGTCGCCCATTGCGCCGCCGAGCTGGAGGCGCTGATCGAGCGCGAGGGCGCCGACACCATCGCCGCCTTCATCGGTGAACCGGCGCTGGGCACCGGCGGGCTGGTGCCGCCGCCGGCGGGCTACTGGCAGGCGATCCAGGCGGTGCTGGACAAGCATGACATCCTGCTGATCGCCGACGAGGTGGTCACCGGCTTTGGCCGCCTGGGGTCGATGTTCGGCTCGGAGCATTACGGCATGCGCCCCGACATCATCACCATCGCCAAGGGGCTGACCAGCGCCTATGCGCCGCTGTCGGGGTCGATCGTGTCGGACAAGGTCTGGAGCGTGCTGGAGCAGGGCACCGACGAGAACGGCCCGATCGGCCACGGCTGGACCTATTCGGCGCATCCGATCGGCGCCGCGGCCGGTGTCGCCAACCTCAAGCTGATCGACGAGCTGAACCTGATCCAGAACGCGGGCGAGACCGGGGCCTATTTCAAACAGGCGCTGACCGACGCGCTGGGCGATCACGCCCATGTGGGCGAGATCCGCGGCGAGGGGCTGCTCTGCGCGGTGGAGTTCGTCAAGGACAAGGGCAGCCGCACCTTCTATGACGCCGGCGACAAGGTGGGCCCGACCGTGGCCGCCAAGCTGCTGGACGAGGGCGTGATCGGCCGGGCGATGCCGCAGGGCGACATCATCGGTTTCGCTCCGCCGTTCTGCCTGACCCGCGCCGAGGCCGACGAGATCGTCGGCAAGATGGTCAAGGCGGTGGCGGCCGCCGGGCTCTGACCGGCCAACGGGCCGCGCCGCCACGGCGCGCGCGGCCCGGCGAGCTATCGGTGACGAGTGCCTGTTTTCAAGGTGAACACCCCCCGTCAACCGACGGGGGGTGTTGGCCTTTATGGCTTGTCCACAGGGGCGTGCCCGGGGCGGGGCGGCCTGGGGAAATCAACCTTTGTCGTTTCGCGTCAAATCCGGCACAATGTATGAAAACATTGTTAATGATTTTCGGGGGCCGGAGGAATGAAGACGGGATTTGCGCTGATTGGTTTGATGCTGGCGGTTGCGGGTTGCGGCCGGGGTTACGATTATTCCGACGCCTGGCAGCAGCAGAAAGCGTCCTGCGCGGGCGGCGATTACCAGGCCTGCGCCGAGATCGGCCACCAGGCGCGCGCGGCCCGGGGCGGCACCACGCTGGAACAGCAGCAGCGCAAGATCCCCATGCCGCTGTCGGAGCCGATCATCGACTGATCGAACGGGGCCAGGGCCGGAACGAAACAGGGGCGCGCCGCGGCACGCCCCTTTTGTCGTCGCTCTGAGCTATTGGCGCGTCAGTTCCTCACCCCGGCAAAGCGCGCCTGCCACTCTTCCCGCTCCTCATCGCTGATCTTGCGGAACAGGTTGTCGGGCACGGTGAATGCATGGCCGGTGGGCAGGGCGGAGAGCGCCGCGGCCACGTCGCCGGGCCAGTCGGCCTCTTCCGCGCCCATCGCCGCCAGCATCTGCACCGAGGCAAAGGGGATGAAGGGCGCCGAGAGCACCGCGTAAAGCCGGATCAGGTTCAGCCCCAGCCGCACCTGCGCTGCCGCCTGCTCGGGGTCTTCCTTGAAGGTGGCCCAGGGGGCGGCGGATTGGAGGTATTCGTTGCCCGCGACCCAGATCGCGCGCAGCTCCTGCGCCGATTTGCGCACCTCCATCGCCTCCATGTGCCCCTCATAGGCGCGGATACGGGTGGCAAGCTCGTCGATCACCGCCTGTTCCTGCGCGCCATAGGCGCCGCCCTCCGGCACCGCCTCGCCGAATTTCGATCGGCAGAACTTGGTGATACGGCTGACGAAATTGCCCAGCACGTCGGCCAGATCCTTGTTCACCGAGACCTGGAAGTTGTCCCAGGTGAACTCGGCGTCCGAGCTTTCCGGCGCATGGGACAGCAGCCACCAGCGCCAGTAATCGGTAGGCAGGATCTCCAGCGCCTGATCCATGAACACGCCGCGCCCGCGCGAGGTCGAGAACTGGCCGCCGTCATAGTTCAGGTAGTTGAACGACTTGATGTAATCGACCAGTTTCCACGGCTCGTCACTGCCCAGAATGGTGGCGGGGAAGCTCAGCGTGTGGAAGGGCACGTTGTCCTTGCCCATGAACTGGACGTATTGCACGTCCCCGGCGCCCTTGTCGGTGCGCCACCAGCGTTCCCAGTCGGCGCCCTTGCCGGCCTCGACCCATTCCAGCGCGCAGGCGATGTATTCGATCGGCGCGTCGAACCAGACGTAGAAGACCTTGCCCTCCATGCCGCTCCAGGGGGCGCCGTCGAATTGCACCGGGATGCCCCAGTTCAGATCGCGGGTGATGCCGCGATCCTGCAGCCCGTCGCCATCGTTCAGCCATTTCTTGGCGATCGAGGTGGTCAGAACCGGCCAGCCTTCGCGGGTGTCGATCCATTCCTCGAGCTGATCCTTCATCTTGGATTGCAGCAGATAGAGGTGCTTGGTCTCGCGCATCTCCAGGTCGGTCGCGCCCGAGATGGTCGAGCGCGGGTTGATCAGGTCGACCGGGTCGAGCTGCTTGGTGCAGTTGTCGCACTGATCGCCGCGCGCGCTGTCGAAGCCGCAATTGGGGCAGGTGCCCTCGATATAGCGGTCGGGCAGGAAGCGGCCGTCGGTGGGCGAATACATCTGGGTTTCAGAGCGTTCCTCGATCAACCCGTTCTCATAGAGTTTCATGGCGAAATGCTGCGTCAGCGCGTGGTTCTGCGGGCTCGACGAGCGGCCGAAGTGATCGAAGGACAGGCCGAAGCGGTCCGCGATGTCGGCCTGCACGTCATGCATCTCGGCGCAGTATTCGGCGACCGGCTTGCCGGCCTTGGCGGCGGCCAGTTCGGCGGGCGTGCCGTGTTCGTCGGTGGCGCAAAGGTACATCACCTCGTTGCCGCGGCCGCGCTGGTAGCGGGCATAGAGATCGGCGGGCAGTTGCGAGCCCACCAGGTTGCCCAGATGCTTGATCCCGTTGATGTAAGGGATTGCCGAGGTGATGAGAATCCGTGCCATATCGTCCGTCGCCTTCCTGACTGCGCGGCGTGTGTAACGCAGGCATGCGGGGGCGTCACCCCCTGTCGTCATCCTGGTCGTTCGGGTCGCGCTGCCGCCCGGTCAGCCGCCCGACCAGGAACGAGGTGCGCGGGCTGTAGATATAGGGGGTGCGCTGCGCCGCGCTGGGCCGCGCGCGCATCCGCTGCAGGCCAAAGCCGACCAGCGCCAGATGCGCCGCCGCGATCATCGCGAACATCGCCGGCGGCCCATAGACGTCGATCAGCACAGAGGCGACATAGGGCGCGGCGATGGCCCCCAGCGCATAGTAAAACATCAGTGCCGCCGACAGCTCGACCCGCTCCGACAGGTCGGCGAAATCATGGGCATGGGCGGCCGAGACCGAGTAGATCGGGAAACTGACCAGGCCGAACAGGAAGGCCGCGCTCATCACGCCCCAGGTGCCGCTGTCCTGGGCCAGGATGGTCACGCCGGAACTGGCGATCGCCGCCGCCGACAGCCAGATCAGCACCCAGCGGCGGTCAAACTTGTCCGCCAGCCAGCCGACCGGGTATTGCGCCAGCGCGCCCCCCAGCACGAAGGCGGCGAGGAAGGTGGCGATCTGATCCGTGCTGAGCCCCACCTCGCGGCCATAGACCGGGCCGACCATGCGGAAACTGGCCCCCGACAGCGCCGCCACCACCACCCCGGCGGCGGCCAGCGGCGAACGGTGCACCGGCAGCATCGGGCGCAGCCGGGGGGCGTCGGGGGTTTCGGGCTGTTTCACCCGGGTCAGCGTCAGCGGCAGCAGCGCCGCGCAGCACAGGATCGCCAGGAAATTGTACGACACGTAGACCGCCGGCTCGAGCACGCCGATCATCAGCTGCGCCACCAGAGAGGCGCTCATGTCCACCACCCGGTAGATGCCCATGGTGCGGCCGCGGCTTTCGTTGGTGACCTTGGCCTGCAGCCAGGCCTCGATGATGGTATAGCATCCCGCCACGCACAGGCCGGTGGCCACCCGCATCAGCGCCCAGGCATAGGCATCGACCAGTAGCATATGCGCCAGCAGCCCGATCGCGCCGGCGGCGGTAAAGGCGGCGAAGGCGCGCGAATGGCCGACCGTGCCCATCAGCCGCGGCGCCCACCAGCAGCCGATGAAGAAACCGACGAAATGCGCCGAGCCCAGCAGGCCGATCTGCGCGGTGGTGAACCCCAGCGCCAGCCCGGACAGCGCGTCCAGCGGGCTGACCCCGCCCGAGGACAGCTGCAGCAGGGCGACGGACAGGAACAGAGCGGAGAAGGAAATCATCATGCGCATGGTCCGGCCAGAATGCCCCGCTGACCGGCGGAGTCGAGTGCTTTCTCGACCAATCGTGTCGCGGATGGGCCGGCAATGCGCCGGGCGGGGCGATCTATATCGCCACCACGCCGTCGCGGTCCCGGGCCAGCGTCCAGCTCTTGGGCGGTGCGCTGCGGGCGCGGCGGCGTTCCAGCTGCCAGCGGCGCGCGGTGCCCGCATGGGCCGGGGCGGCATGCCAGCGGCTCTCGACGCCCTGGGTGCCGCCGTCGCCCGGCGTCAGCAGCAACCCCAGCGGCACCGTGCCGATGCCGGCCCCGGTCTCGGCGGCCAGGTGCAGCCGCCGCACCGGGGTCAGCGCCGGCGGCCTGGGCAGCTCGGCCACCACCAGCGGCACGGCACCTGCGCGCAGCGCCTCCTCGGTGCACCACAGCAGATCCTCGGCCCGGCGCGGATGCACGAAAACGAACCGGCCGGGATCGGCCCATTCCACCATGCCGTCGGGGTTGAGCGCGGCCGCCTCCCACCCCGGCGCGATCCACAGCACCGGCCCGGTGCTGCGGCCGGCCAGCCACAGCGCGAAGCTGTGCCGCGCCGGGCCGCAGACCTCGTGCACCCGACCGCGGGCAAGCACGATGTCGCCGGTCAGCGCGAGCTGCGGGCGCTTGCGTCCGGGTGCGCGGGTGAGATGGCTGAGGCGGGTGAGCAGGTGAGTCGACATGGAGGGAAGGATATAGAGTTCACTTTTTGTTCTCAATATGGGCGGGCGAAAACCGCCGCGCCCCGCGCCCTATTTCTGGCGCTCGGCCACCGGGCCGCCCTGTTTCACCCATTCGGTAAACCCGCCCTCCAGGTGCATCACCGGCGACAGGCCCATCTCCATCGCCGCCCGCGCGCTCAGCGCCGAGCGCCAGGCGCTGGCGCAGTAGAACACATAGGTCTTGTCCTGGTTGAACACCGGCTTGTGATAGGGGCTGTCGGGGTCGATCCAGAACTCCAGCATCCCGCGCGGGCAGGAAAACGCGCCGGGGATCATGCCGCCGCGCTGGATCTCGCGGATGTCGCGCAGGTCGACGAACACATAGGCGTCATCGCCGATCAGTGTATTGGCGCGCGCCACCGGCAGGGTGTCGACAAGGGCGTTGGCCTCGTCCAGCAGGGCCTTGACGCCCTTGGTGATGGTTTGCGGCATGTTGCCTCCTTGCTGTGCATGGCCGCGCTCAGGCTGGCCGATTTCGCCACCGGCCACAAGGCGGCTGCGGATCGGCTTTGCACCCGGCGCGTCACGGGCTAGGGTCCGCCGGACCGCAAGACGAGGACCACCATGAAGATGAACCCGCTGGGCCGTACCGGCCTGACCGTATCCGAACTGTGCCTGGGCACGATGACCTTCGGCACCCAGACGCAGGAGGCCGAGGGGCATGCCCAGATCGACCGCGCGCTGGCCGCCGGCATCAATTTCATCGACACCGCCGAGATGTACCCGGTGAACCCGGTGAGCGCCGAAACCGTCGGCCGCACCGAAGAGATCATCGGCACCTGGACCGCCGCCAATCCGGCCCGGCGGGGCGATTTCATCCTGGCCACCAAGCATTCGGGCGAGGGGATGATGCATGCCCGGAACGGCGCGCCGATCAGCGCGGAGACGATTCCGCAGGCGATCGAGGGGTCGCTGCGGCGGCTGAAGACGGATTACATCGACCTTTACCAGTTCCACTGGCCCAATCGCGGCAGCTACATGTTCCGCAAGAACTGGCGCTTCGACCCCTCGGGGCAGAACCGCGAGGACACCTTGGCCAATATGGAGGAGTGTCTCGAGGCGCTGCAGGTCCAGGTGGACAAGGGCAACATCCGCCATTTCGGCCTGTCGAACGAGAGCGCCTGGGGGACCGCGCAATGGCTGCGTATCGCCGAGGCGCGCGGCTGGCCGCGGGTGGCGACGATGCAGAACGAATATTCGCTGCTGTGCCGGCTCTACGACACCGACATGGCCGAGCTGAGCGTGAACGAGGAGGTCGGGCTGATCGCGTTTTCGCCGCTGGCGGCGGGGCTGCTGACCGGCAAGTACCAGGCCGGTGCGGTGCCGGAAGGGTCGCGCATGTCGCTGGTGCCGGAGCTGGGCGGGCGCAAGACGCCGCGCGTGTTCGATGCGGTGGCGGCCTATCTGGACATCGCCAGGCGCCACGGGCTGGATCCGGTTCACATGGCTCTGGCCTGGTGCTGCACGCGCCCCTTCGTGACCTCGGCGATCTTCGGGGCGACCCATATGGACCAGCTGGAACGCGCGCTGGGCGCGGCCGAGGTGGTGCTGTCCGAGGCGGTTCTGGAGGAGATCGACGACGCGCATAAGGCGCATCCGATGCCCTATTGAGTGCCGCTTGCGCGGCATGCCTCCGGCGGGAGTATTTTCCAAGAGAATAAGGGGTTAGGAGGCGGTCTTCGGCGCGCGGCGGGCCTTGCGCAGGGCGCGCGCGGACTGCCCGTGGGCGGCGCGGAAGGCGCGGGCGAAGCTCGATTGCGAGGCAAAGCCGGTGGCCAGCGCCACCTCGGTCAACGGGAGCTCGGTTTCGGTGACCAGTCGCCGCGCCTCGGCCAGGCGCTGGTCGAGGTAATGACCCTGCGGGGTGCAGTTCAGCCGGGCACGGAACTGCGCCTCCAGCGTGCGGGGGCTGGTGCCGCAGCGCCGCGCGATGGCCGCAATCGGCAGCGGCGCGTCGAGGGTCTGTTCCATCAGCGCGCTGGCCCGGGCGGTCAGGGCCGAATGGCGTGGATCGCCGCCGCCGCGGCGCTGGGCGCGGGCCGGGTCGGCGGGGCTGTCGTGGATGAAGAGCCCGGCAACGCGGGCCGCCAGCGCGGCGCCGTAGCGGGCGCGGATCAGGTGCAGCATCATGTCGATTGCCGGCAGCGCGCCGCCGCAGGTCATCCGCGCGCCGTCGATATGGAAGCGGTCCTGAAGCACGCGGATCTCGGGAAAGCGGGTGGCGAGGCGGTCGAGATCCTCCCAATGGGTGGTGGCGCCGTGACCGTCGAGCAGACCAGCCGAGGCCAGCAGCCAGGGGCCGCCGTCGATGCCGCCGACGGTGGCGCCGGTGGCGGCAATGCGGCGCAGGCTGGCGCGGAGCGCAGGGGTGTCGTGGCGGTCGAGGCCGAAGCCCGCCACCACCAGCAGCAGGTCACAGCGGTCGAGCCGGGCCAGCGCCGGGCCGGGAACCGCGATGCCGCTGGTCAGCTGCGCCGGGGTGCCGGTGGCGGTGACATAGGACCAGTCGAACAGCCGCCGCCCGGCCAGCCGGTTGGCCGCGCGCATCGGGTCGACCCCGGCGGCGAAGGACAGCGTGTTGCAATCATCCAGAACCAGGATCGCGGTGGTCAGGGGTGCATCTGTGGGCGCGAAGATGTTTTTTGCGGATTTCATCAAGTTTTCCTCGTAACACATAAATAATTCATGACCAAGCCGCGCCATGCTCGCGCCGACGCAATGGAGGGACCGAGATGCCGCTTGCCATGAATCGCGAGGTTTTCATCACCTGTGCCGTCACTGGATCGGGCGGCAGCCAGGACCGCAGCCCGCATGTGCCGCGCAGCCCGGCGCAGATCGCCGAGAGCGCGATCGAGGCGGCGCGGGCGGGCGCGGCGGTGGTGCATTGCCATGTGCGCGACCCCGAGACCGGGGCGCCGAGCCGGAAATTGAAATATTATCGTGAGGTTACGGAACGAATCCGCGAGGCGGAGGTGGATGTGGTGCTGAACCTGACGGCCGGGATGGGGGGCGATATCGTGTTCGGGTCACCCGAGAGCCCGTTCCCGCTGAACGAGGCGGGTACCGACATGATCGGCGCCGCTGAGCGGGTGGAGCACATCAAGCAATGCCTGCCGGAGATTTGCACGCTGGATTGCGGTACGATGAACTTCGCCGAGGCCGATTACGTGATGACCAACACGCCCGGCATGTTGCAGGCGATGGGCCGGATGATGACCGCGCTGGGCGTGAAGCCCGAGATCGAGGCCTTTGACACCGGGCATCTTTGGTATGCGAAACAACTGGTTAAGGACGGGATCCTCGACAGCCCGGCGCTGGTGCAGCTGTGCATGGGGGTGCCCTGGGGGGCGCCGGACGACCTCAACACCTTTATGGCGATGGTCAATAATGTGCCCGACGACTGGACCTTCTCGGCCTTCGCGCTGGGCCGCAACCAGATGGCCTATGTCGCGGCCTCGGTGCTGGCGGGCGGCAATGTGCGGGTGGGGCTGGAGGACAACCTGTGGCTCGACAAGGGGGTGCTGGCCACCAACGCGCAACTGGTCGACCGGGCGGTGACCGTGATCGAGAACATGGGCGCGCGGGTGATCGGGCCGCAAGAGGTGCGCGAGAAACTGGGGCTGGTCAAGCGCGCGCCGGCGGCGCCGTAACGCGGCGAGAGAGGCGGGAAACCGGGGGGTGACACCCGTGCACCGGGCGTGCACCCCCCGTGCACCGCCGCAACGCAGAAACACGGGGAAGGGGACAACAGGCATGAGCAAGGTGGCAACCATCATCGGCGGGGGCGTGATCGGCGGCGGATGGGCCGCGCGCTTCCTTTTGAACGGCTGGGACGTGCGGGTGTTCGACCCCGATCCGGAGGCGGAGCGCAAGATCGGCGAGGTGCTGGGCAATGCGCGCCGCGCGCTGCCGGGGTTGAGCGATGTGGCGCTGCCGCCGGAGGGGCGGTTGAGCTTTCATTCCGACATGGCCGAGGCGGTCGCGGGCGCGGCCTGGATTCAGGAGAGCGTGCCGGAGCGGCTGGAGTTGAAGCATAAGGTTCTGGCGCAGGTGCAGGCGCATTGCGATGCGGGCGCCGTGATCGGGTCGTCGACCTCGGGCTTCAAGCCCAGCGAGTTGCAGCAGGGCGCGGCGCGGCCGGAGCAGATCGTGGTGACCCACCCGTTCAACCCGGTCTATCTGCTGCCGCTGGTGGAACTGGTGGCGAGCCCGGCGAACCCCGCCGATAGGGTGGCGGGCGCCAAGGCCGTGCTGGAAAGCATCGGCATGTTCCCCCTGCATGTGAAGAAGGAGATCGACGCCCATATCGCCGACCGTCTGCTGGAGGCGGTCTGGCGCGAGTCGCTCTGGCTGGTCAAGGACGGCGTTGCCACAACACAAGAGATCGACGAGGCGATCCGCATGGGCTTTGGCCTGCGCTGGGCGCAGATGGGGCTGTTCGAGACCTATCGCGTCGCCGGCGGCGAGGCGGGGATGAAGCATTTCATGGCGCAGTTCGGCCCCTGCCTGCAATGGCCCTGGACCAAGCTGATGGATGTGCCGGAGTTCAACGAGGAACTGGTCGATCTGATCGCCGGGCAGTCGGATGCGCAATCGGGGCATATGAGCATTCGGGAGCTGGAGCGGCAGCGCGACGACAACCTCGTCGGCATCCTGCGGGCGCTGAAGGCGCAGGGCTGGGGCGCCGGTGCGGTGCTGGGCGCGCAGGACGCGCGGCTGAAGGCGGGCACCGATCTGGCGGGCTATGCGGAGGATATGGGCGATGTCGCGCAACCCATCGTGACGGTGCGCCGGGCGGTGCCGCTGGACTGGACCGATTACAACGGCCACATGAACGAGAGCCGGTATTTGCAGGCGTTTTGCGACGCCTCGGACCGGTTCATGGAGCTGGTGGGCTGCGACGCGGAGTATATCGCCTCGGGCGGCAGCTATTTCACCGCCGAGACCCATATCCGGCACCTGGCCGAGGCCCATGCGGGCGACGTGATCGAGGTGCGCACGCATCTGCTGATGGGGGCGGGCAAGAAGATGCACCTGTTCCACACCATGTATCGCGGCGAGGAGCCGATCGCCACCGGCGAGCACATGCTGATCCATGTCAGCCTGGAAACCCGGCGGCCGTCGCCGCCGAGCGACCGGATCGAGGCCAACATGGCGCGGATCGCGGCGGCCCATGCCAAGCTGCCGGTTCCCCACGGCCTAGGGCGGCACATCGGCGCGCCGCGGTGAGCCGGCGGGTCCTGATCACCGCCGGCGCCGGCGGCATCGGCCGGGCGATGGCCGAGGGTTTTGCCGATGCCGGGGCGCAGGTCTGGGTGGCGGACATGGACCGGGCCGCGCTGGAGGACTGCCCGGAGGCGTGGCGCAAGACCGTGCTGGACATCAGTGACGAGGCGGCGGTGGCGGCGCTGTTCGCGGAGATCCGGGCGGACTGGGGCGGGTTGGACGCGCTGTGTGCCAACGCCGGCATCGCCGGGCCGACCGCGGCGGTCGAGGATGTGGCGCTGGCCGATTGGCGGGCTTGCCTGGCGGTCAACCTGGACGGCGCGTTCCTGTGCGCGAAACATGCAGCGCCGCTGATGAAGGCGCAGGGCAGCGGGGCGGTGATCCTGACGTCCTCGACGGCGGGGCAATACGGCTATCCGAACCGGTCGCCCTATGCGGCGGCGAAATGGGCGGTGATCGGGCTGATGAAGACACTTGCCATGGAACTGGGGTCGCATGGCATCCGCGCCAACGCGATCTGCCCCGGCGCGGTGGAGGGGCCGCGGATGGAGGGCGTGCTGGCGCGCGAAGCAGCGGCCAAGGGGATGACCCGCGATCAGGTCTATGACGGCTATGCCTCGGGCACGGCGATGGGACGGTTCGTCGAGGCGCGGGATATCGCCGGGATGGCGGTGTTCCTGGCCTCGGACGCGGCGCGGCTGGTGTCGGGGCAGGTGATCGCGGTGGATGGGTTCACGGTGAACCCGGACCCGAAGGTTTGAGGGTCGGGCGTGGCCCGGGCCGGTGGCGGAAAGCGGGTTTGCATAGCAAACCTGCGGCATCACGCGGTTGAGATTAAAGAGTCACTAGTGGCGAGAAGGCGCGCGAGCGCAGTGCCCGGCTTCGGCCATTCCCCAGCGCGGTTTGTGCTTTGGGGGGAGGAAAGGTCCGTTCACCCAATCCCGTCGCGCAGTCGCCTCAGGTGGTCCGGCAGGTCGCGGGCGGTCATCTCGGCCTCGCGCACCAGCCGGTCGAAATGGCGCGAGAAGGTCTCGATCCGGTCGCGGTCGCGGAACGCCAGGTAATGGCCGCCGGCATAGAACACGCAGAGGAGCGGGCCGAAGATCGTCACCGGCGCGGAATAGAGGCGGCGGGAATCGAAGAGGTAGATCCTGAGGCGCGGATAAAGCTGCTCGGCGAGGTCGAGGAAGCGGTCGATCTGGTCGCGGCGCAGGGCGGCGGGGATGCCGGCGTAATAGCCCGTGGCCTGGGCGAAGTTCTCCATCTCGTAGAGCGGCATGGCAATCTCGTAGTCCGATTGCGCGCCGCGCATCCAGTTGAGCCGGTCCTGGGAGGCGCCGATGGCCTGATCGGCGGTGCGGCCCAGATGCGGGGCGTATTCCCATTCCAGCATGGCGCGGGTCTTCAGCATGTCGGGCAGGGCGGCGGGGACGTGGCGGATCTTGTAGCCCGCGGCCTCGCGGTGCCAGTCGAAGATGCGCTCGTCGACCAGCGCGCGGGGCGCCTCGGTGAGGGAGAGGCTGGCCTGCAGCAGGTCGGCGGCGCTTTCGGGGCGGTCCGACAGGCCGAGCAGCCAGTCGGCGGAGACCCCGAGCGCGGCGGCACAGGTGCCGACCACATGGGCGTTGGGCAGCCGCGCGCCGTCGTCGGTCAGCAGTTGCGAGATGGTGGAGCGGTCGACGCCGATGGCGCGGGACAGGGCGCTCTGGCTCATCCCGCCCTGGCGCATGGCCTGGGCGAGGCGGTCGCGGAACTGTGAGGCGCGGAGGCGCTTGTCGAGGATATCCGGCATATGGTGAGAAATATCATGATCTGTGAGTTTTGTTAATCATATTCTGAATGGTCACAGGGGGCCGGGCGGCGGTAACTGATCCGTGAACACATCAACACGGAGGCGAGATGGAGACGCGCAAGAGATCCCTGGTCAAGGCGGTGATCTGGAACTTGATCGGGTTGGTGACGATGGCGGTGGTGGGGCTTGTCGCCACTGGCTCGGCGGCGGTGGGGGGCGCGCTGGCGCTGATCAATACCGCGGTGGGGCTGGTGATGTACCTGATCTACGAACGGGTCTGGGCGGGCATCCGCTGGGGCCGCCATGTCTGAGCCGCGCGTACCCATGCCGAAGGCGCCGGAATGGGGTACCTTCGCGTTGATCCTGGGGTGCTATGCGGCCTGGGCCGGGCTGCTCTTCGCGCCGCTGCCGGTCTGGATCTCGGCGGGGCTGCTGGTGCCGGTTCTGGCGCTGCATTCCTCGCTGACGCATGAGGTGCTGCATGGCCACCCGTTCCGGTCGCGGGCGCTGAACGAGGCGCTGATGGCGTTTCCGCTGACGCTGTGCATTCCCTATGGCCGGTTCCGCGATCTGCATCTGGCCCATCACCTGGATGCGCGGCTGACCGATCCTTACGACGACCCGGAATCCAATTACCTGGACCCGGACGTCTGGGCGGCGCTGCCGCGCGGGCAGCGCGCGCTGTACCGGGCGAACAACACGCTTCTGGGGCGGATCCTGCTGGGGCCGGCGATCGGGCAGCTGCGGTTCATGGCCGGGGACTGGGCGCAGCGGCGCGAGCGGGCGGTGTGGATGGCCTGGGCGCTGCACCTGGCCGGGCTGGTGCCGGTGCTGGCGCTGGTGATGCTGGCGCCGCTGCCGCTCTGGGCCTATCTGCCGGCCGCCTACGCGGCGCTGGGAGTGTTGAAGATCCGCACCTTCCTGGAGCACCGCGCGCATCAGAAATCGCGCGCCCGCACGGTCATCATCGAGGATCGCGGGCCGCTGGCTTTTCTGTTTCTGAACAACAACCTGCACGTTGTTCATCACATGCACCCGGCGGCGCCCTGGTACCGGCTGCCGGCGCTCTACCGGGCTGGGCGGGACCGCTACCTGGCCTGCAACGAGGGCTATCTCTATCGCTCTTATGCAGAGGTGATCCGGCGCCACCTGCTGCGGGCCAAGGACCCGGTTGCGCATCCGCTCTTTCGCGCACGCTAAGGGCGTGCCATAGGAGCCTATGACCTGGGTTTTCATTTCCATCGCGGCGGCCGCCTTTCAGACGCTGCGCTTCATGCTGCAAAAGGCGCTGAGCATGGGCACCCTGTCGGCGGGCGGGGCGACCATGGCGCGGTTCTTCTACTCGGCGCCCTTCGTGGCGACGCTGGCGGCCGGCTACTGGCTGTGGAGCGGGGCGTCCTGGCCCGGCTATTCCGGCGTGTTCTGGGCCTATGCGCTGACCGGGGGGCTGACGCAGATCCTGGCGACCTGGTGCGTGGTGGCGCTGTTTGCGCATCGCAATTTCGCGGTCGGCATCACCTTCAAGAAGACCGAAGTGGTGCAGACCGCAATCGTGGGTTTCGTGCTGCTGGGCGACCGGGTGTCGGCGCCGGGGATGGCGGCGATCGTCGTCGGGCTGATCGGTGTCCTGGTGCTGTCGGACGCGCCCGGCGGGGCCGGCCGGGGCCGGTTCTTCAACCGTGCGGCCGGGCTGGGCCTGTTGTCGGGGGCGTTTTTCGCGGTCTCCGCCGTGTGCTATCGCGGCGCGACGCTGGAGGTGGCGAGCGCGGATGCCTTCCTGCGCGCGGTGCTGGCGCTGGCGGCGGTGACGGTGAGCCAGACCCTGGGCATGTCGATCTGGCTGAGCTGGCGCGAGCCGGGCCAGATGACCCGGGTGATCGCGGCGCGCAAAACCGCCGTCTGGATGGGGATCACCGGCATGGCCGGATCGCTGTGCTGGTTCACGGCCTTCACGCTGCAGAACGCGGCCTATGTCTTTGCCGTCGGGCAGATCGAGGTGATCTTTTCCATCGCCGCCTCGGTGCTGTTCTTCAGCGAGAGGATGGCGCGCAAGGAACTGGCCGGGATCGGGTTGTTGACGATCAGCATTCTGGGGCTGGTGCTGGTCGGGTAGGGCCGCCGCTGTCGCCACACCCCCGGAGGGGCGCCCGGAGCGCCCCAATCCCTACCCGTCGTTGCAGATCACTTTGCCCGACATCGGCCCGCGCCCCTTGAGACGCAGAAACAGGCTTTCTTCGTCGTTGTTGCGGAAATAGGGCACCGACTGCGGCGGTTCCGGGTCATGGGCGCGCGCGGCGACCTCGGCCAGGACGACCTCGGTAATGAAGGGCAGGTCGAATTTGCGCGCCTCGGTCAACGGGATCCATTGCAGGTGCGACAGCTCTTCGCAGGCATGGGTGAAATCGTCCAGGTCGGTCTGGATCGCCTCGGCATCGACCAGGAAGAACCGGGCATCGAAGCGGCGCGGGCGGCCCGGCGGGGTCAGCGCGCGGAACACGAATTGCAGCGCCTCGGCCGAGGGCACATGGCCGGTGGCGGCAAAGCTGCGCCAATCGTCGGGGATCTGCGCGTGCCAGGTGCCCGGCAGGCCCAGAACCAGGCCGGTTTCCTCCCACAGCTCGCGGATGGCGGCGGCGGCCAGTGCGTTCTGCATGCCGGCGGGGGCGTTTTCCTCCAGCCGGTCATGGCACACCCGGGGCAGCGGCCGGGCCAGAGGGATATCGGCGTCGGTGGGGTCCACCGCACCGCCGGGGAACACGAACTTGTTCGGCATGAAGGCGGCCTTGGCGCCGCGCTGGCCCATCAGGATGGAGGGGTTCTCCATCCGGTCGCGCAGAACGATCACCGTGGCGGCGTTGCGGATTGCGGTCTTGTCCTGTGTTGCGGTGCTCATGCCCCCTCCTGTTCGGCTTGGAAGGGTCAGGCGGATTCGTCGAATCCGTGCATGCGCCGCGCCCATTGGAAAGCGACGACCGCGCCCTTCAGTCTGGGCAGAAGGTAAAGCGACAGCACCAGACAGCCAACCGCAAAGATGGTGAACAGCACCATCGGGTCGGGGCGGAACGTTTCGAACACGATCAGCAGCAGCGGCGCCATCAGGTGGCCGACGATCAGGATGGTCAGATAGGCCGGGCCGTCATCGGCGCGGTGGTTGCTCATGTCCAGACCGCAGGACGAGCAGGTGTCATTGACCTTGAGATAGCTGTGCAGCACCGCGCCTTCGCCGCAGTTGGGGCATTTGCGCCGGAACCCGCGGAACAGCGCGGGCCAAAGCGGGCGGTCGGTTTCGGCAGGTGCAGCTATGGTCTGATCGGTCATGGGTGTCTCTCGGTGGTTGCAACCCAATCTGGGGCCTTGCGGCGCAAAGAAAAAGGTCTTGGCGATATCTTGCGTCGGGATGTCGCAAATTTCGGGCGATAAGAAAATGACTAATTTTCTGCGACGGATTTTGCCAGCACGTGCGTTTGAAGGGTATGAACGGCGGCAACGGGCCGCTGAACAGCGAAAGGAAGACAGTTATGAAACATCGTCATTTCATCGCGGGATTGGTTCTGGCGGCGGGTGCGGCCGGAGCCGGAGCGGCCCTGGCGCAGGGTCCGATGGGCGGACCGATGGCCGGTGCGATGGGCGACGCCATGGGCGGCCCGATGGGCGGGCCGGGCATGCACCGTCCGGCGTTCGAAGATCTGGACGCCGATGGCGACGGCACGGTGACCCAGGAGGAAATGCTGGCCCACGCCAAGGGCCGGTTCGATGCCGTTGACAGCGATGGCGACGGCAAGCTGAGCCTGGAGGAGATGCAACAGCAGGCGCGCCAGCGGGCCGATGACATGGCCGCGCGGATGCTGGAGCGGATGGACCAGAACGGCGATGGCGTGCTGACCTTCGACGAGATGCCGGGCCAGCGCCGCCAGAGTGGCATGGAACGCATGTTCGGCCGTGCCGATGCCGATGGCGACGGCGCCCTGACCAAGGGTGAGTTCGACCGCGCCGGCGCGCAGATGGGCCGTCACCACGGCAAGGGCCAGGGGCGCATGGGCGATCATGGCAAGGCGCATCACGGCCGGATGGGCGATGGTGGCGGCATGCAGGGCCGGATGGGCGACTGCAGCGGTCCGGGCCGTCAGCGCATGCAGGACGACAACTGACCCTGTGGCGCGTTCCGGAGCCATATCCGGACAGGTGGGCGGGCGCGGCGGTTCGGCTGCGCCGCCCGCGGATCACCCGTCGTCGGAGGGCGAGGAGGCCGCGCTCAGCGATGACGCGCTGGTGGCCTTGTTCGCCAATGGCGACAACCAGGCGGCGCGGATCCTGACCGCGCGGCTGGCACCGCGCAGCTTTTCTCTGGCCCTTCGGGTTCTGGGTGATGGCGACGCGGCCGAGGATGTGGCGCAGGAGGCGATGATGCGCCTGTGGCGCATGGCGCCGGACTGGCGCCCGGGGCAGGCGCAGGTATCGACCTGGCTCTACCGGGTCACCCTGAACCTGTGCCTGGACGCCAAGCGGCGCGACAAGCGGTCCGCCGCGGTGCGGCTGGACGATGTGCCGGACCCGCCCGATCCGGGGAAGGGCGCACCGGAGCGGATGCAGGACGGCGTGCGGGCCGAAGCGTTGCAGGCCGCGCTGATGACCCTGCCCGAGCGGCAGCGCCAGGCGGTGGTCCTGCGGCATATCGAAGACCTGTCGAACCCCGAGATCGCGGGGATCATGGACATCAGCGTCGAGGCGGTCGAGAGCCTGACCGCCCGGGGCAAACGGGCGCTGGCGGCGGCTTTGGCCGGGCGGCGCGAGGAATTAGGGTATCGCGATGGCTGAACGTGACATCGAAGACGGCATTCTCGAGGTGCATTTTGCCGCCGCGCGGCGCGCCGGTGCCGAGCTGCCTGCGGCGCTGACGGCGCGGATGCTGGCGGATGCGGCCCGGGTCCAGGCCGATCAGGCAACACCGGCCCCGCAGCGCCCGACCGGTCGGGACGCAGTAGCCGGACGGTTGTGGCAATTGGTGCGGGCGCTGGGCGGCTGGCCGGCGATGGGCGGACTGGCGGCGGCCTGCGCCGCCGGGGTCTGGTTGGGCGTGGCGCCGCCCGACTTCCTGCCCGATCCCGTCGGGCTGGTGATGCAAGAACAAGGCGAGGTGAACCTGCTGGACAGCTACCAGTTGTCCACGGTCCTGCTGGAGGATGGCCAAGATGACCGTTGAAACCGATCGCAAACCGCCCCGGATGCGGCCGTGGCTGCGGGTGTTGCTGGGGGTATCGCTGGCGGCGAACCTGGTGGTGGCGGGGCTGGCCGTGGGGGCGGCAATCCGCATGGGCGGGCCGGAGGGCGCCCGGCAGCCGGTGCCGCTGGGGGCGATGCTGTACCGGGAATTGCCGCGCGCGGACCGCCGTGCCCTGCGCGACGACCGGCTGGGGTCACGCGCCGAGCGGGCCGAGCGGCGGCGCGAAGATGCCGCCGAACTGGACGCGGCGCTGCGCGCGGTACCGTTCGACCTGGCCCGCGTCGAGGCCTTCGTGAGCGAACAGGCGGCGCGGCATGATGACCTGGAACAGGCGATGCGGGGCGCCTGGCTGCGGCGGGTGGCCGGGATGAGCGATGCCGAGCGCGCAGCCTATGCCGACCGGCTCAGCGCGGCGATGACCCATCACGCCCGCCACCATTGGCGGTAACCGGCGGCGTGGCGGCGGCCCCGGGAGGGGGCTGGCGCAGGCGTGCCCGCAGGCGCAGCGCCACCTCGGCCGCGTCGAACCCGTGCAAGGCAACGTCATGGGCACCCCGGTCCAGCGCGCGGGCGGCCAGCCGCGCGGCCCCCGGTGGCACCACCGCGATCACGGTGGCGCCGGGCACACCGGCCGCCGCGCGCAGGCTGCTCACCCATTGAAGCCCCGCCAAGGGATCGGCGGGGCGCAATTCGATCACCACGGCGCCGGGGCGCGGGGCGGTCGGCAGGCGTGGTGCGGCGATCTCCAGCCCCGGCAGATGACGCGCCAGAGCCGCCTGCCAGCGCCGCGCGGTTCCCGGCGCGGCGGTCAGCAGATGGATTTGCGACGCCGCACAGAACAGGGGTCCGGTTTCGGCAAAACCTGCCAGAGGACCTGGCGCGCCGCGGTCGCGGATCAGGCTGTCGATCCGGGCCCGAAGCAGCCGGTCGTCGACCGGGCGGCTGAGCGCGTCGTCGATCCCGGCGGCCAGCGCCCGCAACCGCGCACCGCGGTCGTTCTGGGCGGTGAGGGCGAGCATCGGCGGCGGTCTCACACCCGCCGTGTGGTGCAGTCGCGCATGCAGCGTCGGCGCGTCGCCATCGGGCAGGGCCATCGCCGCCAGCACCGCGTCGGGCCGGACCCGGCGGGCCAGATCCATCGCCTGGCGCATTCGCCGGGCCTGCACCACCCGGTACCCGGCCGCGCCGAGCTGAACCTCCAGCATCAGGCGTTGGGTATCCTCGGCATCGACGATCAGAATGGTCTCATCCATGATCCGTCTTCCCCCATTGCGGCGCAGACCGCGGGCAGACTGTGACGGGGCATGGTTAATATCCGGTTTCCCGGCCTTGGGGTCGAGATACGAAAAAGCCCGGCGCCGCTGGGGCGCCGGGCCGGTTTTCGCGCTGGCAGGGCCGGTCAGGCGGCGTCCTGCGCTTCCGGGTTGAAGCGGCCGTAGAAAGTCTGGCCCTTCTCCGCCATCTCGCGCAGCAGCGGCGGGCAGGCGAAACGAGGCCCGTATTTCGCCGCCAGCTGGTCGCAGCGCTCGGCGGCATAGGGGGTGCCGATGATGTCCAGCCAGCTCAGCGGGCCGCCCGACCAGGGCGCGAAGCCCCAGGCCAGGATGGCGCCGACATCGCCTTCGCGGATGTCCATCAGCACGCCTTCCTCCAGCGCGCGGACCGCTTCCAGCACCTGGGCGAACATCAGCCGTTCCTGCACCTCGATCAGGTCGGGCTGTGGGTCGGCCAGCGGGCATTTGTCCGCCATGCCCTTCCAGTAGCCCAGCCGCTTGCCCTGGTCGTCATAGTCGAAGAAGCCGGCCTTGGACTTGCGGCCGAGACGGCCCTCGGCCTCCATCCAGAACACCAGATCGTCCGACGGGCTTTCGGGATAGGCGTTGCCCATCGCCGCCTTGGTCGCCCGCGCGATCTTGGCGCCGAGATCGATGGAGGTTTCGTCGGTCAGCTGGATCGGCCCCACCGGGAAGCCGAGCTGCTGTGCCGCATGGTCGATCAGCACCGGCGCGACGCCCTCGGTCACCATCCGCATGGCTTCGTTCATGTAGGGGATGATGCAGCGGTTGCAGTAGAAGAACCGCGCATCGTTCACCACGATCGGCGTCTTGCGGATCTGGCGCACGTAATCGAGCGCCTTGGCCACCGCGCGGTCGCCGGTTTCCTTGCCCTTGATGATCTCCACCAGCAGCATCTTCTCGACCGGCGAGAAGAAGTGGATGCCGATGAACTGTTCCGGGCGCTTCGACGCCTTGGCCAACCCGGTGATCGGCAGGGTCGAGGTGTTGGAGGCAAAGATGCAATCCTCGGGGATGATCGCCTCGACCTTCTGGGTCATCTCGGCCTTCACCGCGGGGTCTTCGAACACCGCCTCGATGATCAGGTCGCAGCCCTTGAGCGCGTCCAGATCCGGGGTGGCGGTGATGCGCGCCAGCATCGCCTCTTTCTTCTCCGCCGTGACCTTGCCGCGCTTGATGCCCTTGTCGAGGTACGCCTCGGTATAGGATTTGCCGCGGTCGGCGGCTTCCTGATCGCGGTCGATCAGCACCACCTCCATCCCCGCCTGGGCAGAGACCAGCGCGATGCCCGCGCCCATCATGCCGGCGCCCAGCACGCCCAGCTTCTTGACCCGCTGGTCGGGCACGTCCTTGGGCCGCACCGCGCCTTTTTCCAGCGCTTCCTTGTTCAGGAACAGCGAGCGGATCATCGCGCCCGACGACGGGTTCATCAGCACATGGGTGAACCAGCGCGCCTCGATCTTCAGCGCGGTGTCGAAATCGACCATCGCGCCCTCATAGACCGCGGAGAGCAGCGCCTTTGGGGCGGGGAAGGCGCCCTTGGTCTTGCCGTGCACCATGGCGCTGGCGCCGACAAAGGTCATGAAGCCCGCCGGATGATAGGGGGCGCCGCCGGGCATCTTATAGCCCTTGGCATCCCACGGCTTGACGATATCGGCGTCTTTGGCGTTCAGCACCCACTCCTTGGCGGCGGCCAGCGGATCGGCGACCACCTCGTCGATCAGACCGCCGGATTTCGCCTTGGCGGGTTCGACCATCTTGCCTTCGAGCAGGAAGGGAGAGGCGCCCATCGCGCCCAGCTTGCGCACCAGGCGGGTGGTGCCGCCGGCGCCGGGGAAGATGCCGACCATGATCTCCGGCAGGCCGATGCGGGCCTTGGGGTTGTCGGCGGCAAAGATGCGGTGGGTCGCCAGCGGCAGCTCCAGCCCGATGCCGGCGGCGGTGCCGGGCAGGGCGGCGGCAATCGGCTTGCCGCCCTTCTTGGTCTTGCGGTCCATGCCGGCCAGCTCGATCTTCCGCAGCAGGGCGTGCATCTGCATGATGCCGTCGAACAGGCCGCGCGCCGGATCGTCGCCGGCATCTTCCTTCATCTTGGCGAGGATGTTCAGGTCCATGCCGCCGGCAAAGGAGCCCTCCTTGCCCGAGGTGATGACGATGCCTTTGACGGCCTCGTCGGCCAGCGCCTCGTCGATGCAGGCCTCAAGCTGCTGCAGCCCCTCGATCGACATCACGTTCATCGACTTGCCGGGCACGTCCCAGGTGATGGTGGCGACGCCGTCGGCGTCCTTGGTCAGGGTAAATTCAGCCATTGTGCTATCTCCCGTTCAGACGCTTACACGCGCTCGATGATGGTGGCCGCGCCCATGCCCGAGGCGATGCAGAGGGTGGCGAGGCCCACCTCTTTGTCCTGACGCTCCAACTCGTCCAGCACGGTGCCGATGATCATCGCGCCGGTGGCGCCCAGCGGGTGGCCCATGGCGATGGCGCCGCCGTTGACATTGACCTTGTCGGCATCGACGTCGAAGGCCTGCATGAAGCGCAGCACCACGGCGGCAAAGGCCTCGTTCACCTCGAAGAGGTCGATGTCGGAGATCGACATGCCGGTCTCTTTCAGGATCTTCTCGGTCACCGGCACCGGCCCGGTCAGCATGATGGTGGGATCGGTGCCGATCTTGGCGGTGGCCTTGATCCGGGCGCGGGGCTTCAGCCCGTATTTCTCGCCAAACTCCTTGTTGCCGATCAGCACGGCGGCGGCACCATCGACGATGCCCGAGGAGTTGCCGGCATGGTGCACGTGGTTGATCCGCTCCAGGTGCGGGTATTTCAGCATCGCCACCTTGTCGAAGCCGGGCATCTGCTCGCCCATCATCTGGAACGAGGGGGTCAGGCTGCCCAGGCTCTGCATGTCGGTCTGCGGGCGCATGTATTCGTCGCGGTCGAGGATCGCGAGGCCGTTCTGGTCGCGCACGGTGATCACCGATTTGGCGAAACGGTTATCGTCCCAGGCGGCCTTGGCGCGGCGCTGGCTTTCCACCGCCAGCGCGTCCACATCCTCGCGGCTGAAGCCGTATTCGGTGGCGATGATGTCGGCGCTGATGCCCTGCGGCACGAAATAGGTCTCCATCGCCAGCGTCGGGTCGACCGCGATCGCGGCACCGTCCGAGCCCATGGCGACGCGGCCCATCATTTCCACGCCGCCGGCGATATAGGCCTCGCCGGCGCCGCCCTTGACCTGGTTGGCGGCCAGGTTCACCGCCTCCATGCCCGACGCGCAGAAGCGGTTGATGGCCAGCCCGGGGATGGATTCGTCGAGATCCGAGGCCAGCACGGCGGACCGGGCAAGGCAGCCGCCCTGTTCCATCACCTGGGTCACGTTGCCCCAGATCACGTCCTCGACCGCGTGGCCGTCGAGGTTGTTTCGCGCCTTCATCGCGTTCAGCGTCAGCGCGCTGAGGCGCAGCGAGGTCACCTCGTGCAGGCTGCCGTCCTTGCGGCCCTTGCCGCGCGGGGTGCGCAGCGCGTCGTAGATATAGGCGTCTGTCATGGGTCTGTCTTCTCCTTATGCGCGGTCCGACGGGTTGCCGGGCATCAGATCGTAGGGGTGTTTCCAGCCGGGCTGTTCGGAAAGCCGGGTCAGCCAGGCGTCGATATGGGGCCACTCGGCCCGATCGAAGCCGAAGGGTTCGGGGTAATAGAGATAGCCGCAGCAGCTCAGGTCGGCGTTGGTCACGCCGTCGCCGACGATCCACTCGCGGCCCTCCAGATGGGCGTTCAGCACCTGATAGGCGGCCTTCAGGCGGCCCTGCGAAAAGGCGATCACATCGGGGTTGCGGTGCTGCTCAGGCAGGAAGTTCATCAGGAAGCGGGTCATCCCGGCCTGGCTGCTGAGCTTGTGATTGTCCCACAGCACCCAGCGCAGCACGTCATATTTCTCGTCCTGGGTGGTGCCGCCGAACTTGCCGGATTTGTCGGTGACATATTGCTGGATGGCGCCCGACTGGCTCAGTTTGAATTCGCCGTCGACCAGCACCGGCGCCTCGCCCATTTCGTTGACCTCGGCGCGGTATTCCGGCGTGCGGTTGGCGCCGTTGAAGAAATCGACGAACACCGGCTCCCAATCCAGCCCGCTGAGCTCAAGCGCCAGCGCCGCCTTGTAGGAATTGCCGCTTTCGCCGAAGCAGTAGAGTTTCATGGTCATCTTCTATGCCCTCCCAGGACGCGTTTGGCTGTTGTTGGACGTGAGTACTTGGAACGAGAAGACGCAGGGGGTGCCGCGCGCCGGTAACGGATCGTTAACCATGATCGGCGCAGGCTGTCGCCGCGGTACAGGCTAGAGAGCCGATGACCGCACGAAGAGAAGCCCCGCCGTCCTGCCCTGCCGCCCCTCAGCGCGCTTGGTGCCGGATGGCGGGGTGGATCCGCGCGCTTCTTCTCGGTCCAAATACTCCCGCCGGAGGCGTCCGCGATCGGCCTCCGCGCGGTGCGTTGCAGGTTTATTCCTCCCTCCGTCATCCCGTCACCGTTTCCGGGCGTCCAGCTCGGCATTGAAACGCCGAAGCCGGTGGCCCAGGCGCTCGTCGTCGGTGACGGCGTCGAAGTTCTCGAACAGGAAGGACAGCGCCTCGCCCTCGTCCAGACCGGCCTCGGCCGCGAAGGACCGCAGCCGACGATAGCCGTCCTCGGTCATGGCGACCGGGAAGCGGCGGGTCAGGCGAAAGCGTTTGGGCATGGCTCTCCTCCGGTGGGGCGGGGCCCCGGGACTGCGCCCGGGGTCCCTTAACGCTTAGAAGTTGGCGGCCTCCAGCCCCATCACCGTGTCGGCGCCGCTCTCGATCCGGCTCAGGTGCAGGGCGGTGGCGGGCAGGCGGCGGGCCATGTAGAAGCGCCCGGTCGTGATCTTGGTCTCGTAGAATGCGGTATCCGAGGCGCCGCCGTCCAGCGCCGCGCGCGCCGCCTTGGCCATGCGCGCCCACATCAGGCCAAGGCAGACATGCCCGAACATGTGCATGAAGTCATAGGAGCCGGCCAGCGCGTTGTTGGGGTTCTTCATGCCGTTCTGCATGAAATACATCCCCGCCGCCTGCAGATCCTTGGACGCCTTCTTCAGCGGCTCGATGAAGTCGCGCACATAGGCCTCGTCGCCCTCGGCGTTGTCCTTGCAGAAGCTCTTCACCATGTCGAAGAAGGCCATGACATGCTTGCCGCCGTCCTGGGCCAGCTTGCGGCCGACGAGGTCGAGCGCCTGCACGCCGTTGGCGCCCTCGTAGATCATTGCGATGCGGGCGTCGCGGGTGTACTGCGACATACCCCATTCCTCGATATAACCGTGCCCGCCATAGACCTGCTGGGCCTGCACCGTCATGTCATAGCCCTGGTCGGTGAGGAAGCCCTTGATTACCGGCGTCATCAGCGAGACCAGCCCGTCGGCATCCTTGTCGCCCGCCCGGTGCGCCTGGTCGATCAGCATCGCGCCCCACAGGATGAAGGCGCGGGCGCCCTCGGTAAAGCTTTTCTGGTCCATCAGGTTGCGGCGGATGTCGGGGTGCACGATCAGCGGATCGGCCGGGCCGTCGGGGTTCTTGGCGCCGGTCACGTCGCGGCCCTGCAGCCGGTCCTTGGCGTATTCCAGCGCGTTCTGATAGGCGGCCTCGGCCTGGGCCAGGCCCTGCATGCCGACGCCGAGGCGGGCCTCGTTCATCATGGTGAACATGGCGCGCATGCCCTTGTGCTCCTCGCCCAGCAAGTAGCCCACCGCGCTGTCATAGTTCATCACGCAGGTAGAGTTGCCGTGGATGCCCATCTTCTCCTCGATCTTGCCGACCGAGACACCATTGCGCTCGCCCAGGCTGCCGTCTTCCTTGACCAGGAATTTCGGCACGATGAACAGCGACACGCCCTTGATGCCCTCGGGGCCGCCGGGGATCTTGGCCAGCACCAGGTGAATGATGTTGTCGGCCATGTCGTGGTCGCCGGCGGAGATGAAGATCTTCTGCCCCGTCACCTTGTAGGTGCCGTCGCCCTGCGGCTCGGCCTTGGTGCGCATCAGGCCCAGGTCGGTGCCGCAATGCGGTTCGGTCAGGTTCATGGTGCCGGTCCATTCGCAGGACACCATTTTCGGCAGATAGGTCTGCTTCTGCTGGTCGCTGCCATGGGCCAGGATGGCGCTGGCGGCGCCGTGGGTCAGGCCCTGGTACATGGTAAAGGCCTGGTTGGCGGCCGAGA
>NPIG01000246.1_pt5 | contig 32702 bp, 32 predicted proteins | sample 8637441 | NCBI WGS metagenome assembly NPIG01 (sample SAMN07420675, study PRJNA396082) | bioreactor metagenome | isolation source: sample BR6 brine-fed electro-methanogenic bioreactor BR | place: Japan: Kochi | collected 2016-06-14
GGTTCATCTATCCGCGCGAGGACACTGCCCGGGCTCTTCAGGACTTCCTGGCTGGGCGTGGTCCGGTAGAAAAAGATTCCAAAGGGGAGCCACTTTTCGTCCAGATCCGAAAGGGCGGCACGGCCATGGGCCGGATCACCCGCACCGGGGTGAACAAGGTCGTCGACCACTACCTGCTGAAAGCCGGACTGAAACGAGAGGGTCTGTCCTGCCATGCCCTGCGGCACACCTGCGGCGCTCTCCTTTACCAGGCGACCCGCGATGTTCGGGCGGTCCAGGAGACCCTGGGGCACAGCAACATCGCAACATCCGCGGGCTACGCGCACATCATTGAGCGAGGCAAGGCCCGTTACACCCGGGAGATTCCAGTAAAAATCGGGTGATTGCCATTTCATCGAAGAGGAGGGATTTATGCGTCCTTCTAGTATTTATCAGATCCTGTTTCTGGTACAGATTCTTCTGCTTGCCCCTTTCCTTGCTTGTGCCGCATCGTTCTCCGGCAAGGTCGTCAAAGTCTCCGATGGGGATACGGTTGAGGTTATGCGAGAGGGCCGGGCGGAAAAAATCAGGCTCGCCGGCATCGACTGTCCTGAGAAAAAGCAAGCTTTCGGCCAGGCTGCCAAACGATTCACCCTGGATTTGGCTGCCCAGAAGATTGTCACGGTAAAGGTAGAGACCACTGATCGCTATGGAAGAACCGTGGGAGAGGTTATCCTGCCGGACGGCAGAAGTTTGAATCGTGAGTTGGTTCGCTCCGGCTACGCCTGGTGGTATCGGAAATACAGCTCAGACACAATCCTCGGTCTGCTGGAGTCAGAGGCTCGGTCCGGCCGTCGTGGCCTTTGGGCTGATCCCAACCCTGTTCCACCCTGGGATTGGCGACATGGCGAAAAAAAGGTAGCCTCTCCCGGAGTGCCTGCCCAGGGTTTTCCAGGAAGTGCCAGAGAATGTGGGCAGAAACGCTTCTGTAAGGAAATGAGCTCTTGCGAAGAGGCGATGTTTTTTTTGAGAGATTGTGGGTTGTCCAGTCTCGACCGGGATGGTGACGGTATCCCTTGCGAGTCTCTGTGTCGGTGAGAGGTGATGAGGATATGACGATTTTCTGAAAACTCAGCGCCAGGCAGACACGAAAAGCCCACGATCCCTCAACCCGTGGGCTTTTCTCATAGACCAAGGATTTTGAGATGCGGGGGGATTGATCCTTGGCAGCAGGTGAAATTCAATCGGACGACTTATCGAACAACCTCAACTTTTGACTTAATCTCCGGGTTAGGTTAGATTGGCAATGCTTTAAGTTGGTGGGTTTGCAGGAGTGAGCATGAAGGCGAGGCTTGAAAACAAGACCTGAGAAAACAATGAACCGCAGTTGCCAGGATGTCCGGCCTGCGGTTTTTTCGTTTTCACATTGTGAACTGTCTCTTTTTGGGGGAGCTTACGTGGGGACTGAAATAAATTTGGAGGTCTGTGGGCTAACCATAGACTGGAGTAAGAATTCACGTGGGATCGACCACGGCATACTTTTTCAGGCCAAGGATCGAAAGCGAATCCACTCTGATCAAGTCAACTACGACTACTTCAGGGAACGTAATGAAGATCCAGGACTCATGGAGATGGCCTTTTGCAAGCCCCTCAAGGAGGTCATTCCTCGGATTGAACTCCTCGGCTTTACCCTCGATCAGGTACAACGCGAATACGAGAGCTGCGCAGAGAACTGGCGCGAAGAATGTCAGGCTATGGCTGATGATGGGGAGGAATCAGGTCCGGATCTGATGACCTTCGCGGAGTTTTGTGCGTTTGCCACAACGCATCCTTTGGCATCTCTGGACGATACATTTATCTCTACATCCGATGCCTTGAGCGAAGCCCAAATCCGGGGGCGATTTGCTGACATGACGGTAACGCGTCGTCTTCCTTGTTTCTCGGAACTTGAAGCGATAGCGTACTCTGAACGCAGCTATTTTGGTGGGCTGATGGGCTTTCTGCGCCCTTATTCCCTCCTCCGGCTACTGGCACAGAACGCGTCCAATTTAGATGCGGATGTCGTTTGGCAGTATGGACCCTTGGTAGAAGCCGGATGGGCGAGCGAGGAAGAGTTTGCGCATGGGGCGCGGCGTAACCATACTTTCTTGGTTGCAACTGAGGGCAGTTCGGATGCGCACATTCTCAAACATGCACTTTCACTATTAAGGCCGGAGATCTCAGACTTCTTCCGATTTATAGACGTGAGCGAACGCCACCCCTTCCCTGGAACGGGGAATTTGCTTAAGTTTGCTGAAGGGCTTGTTAAAATTGATGTACAAAATCAGATTGTATTTGTGTTTGACAACGACTGTGAGGGTTCGGAGGCTTACCAAAAGCTTCTGTGCTGGAAGCTGCCACCAAATATGAAAGCGATGATTTTACCGACGTTGGAACAGTTCCGCGCTTTTCCAGCTCGGGGGCCAGATGGCGTGAATAACGCCGATATTAATGGGTGCGCAGCGGCGATCGAGTGCTATCTGGACCTTGATCTTGATGGTTTTCCGCCAGCCAAAGTGGTGTGGACTAACTACAAAAAGGATCTTGACCTCTACCATGGTGCTTTGGAACATAAGGAGTCCTACGCCAAGGCATTCTTGAAGCAGACCGTCGAAACTGTGTCGGCGGGAGCCTATTGCGTGGAAAAACTTCGGGTTGTGCTCGATGCGCTTATAGCTGAGTGCTGCGCCGCCGCCATAAAGACGTGAAATTCTAATGATACAGGTTGATTACCGAATATGCAGCCAAACGAGTGCCTTCAGCCGACCCTGTCTTCTCGCTCGCCCCGCCGGGTCGGCTGAGCTTGTCGTTGGGCGCAATCTGGGATGGGATGCATATGGAACGACGTCTCTGGGAAGCACTTCGGGTATTGTTCGCTGAGGACGGTGAGCTTCTGGAACGCAACGCATCAGAACGCTCAATCGGGGCGGCTCTTGCGGCAAAGCTTGCACTGCTGTTCCCGGAATACAACATTGACGTCGAATATGATCGTCACGGTCTCGATCCGAAAAGCGTCGAACTCCCCGAACACTGTCGAGGCGGAGGGACGCGTCGAATCATTCCGGACATCATTATTCACCGGAGAGGCATTGACGAGCACAACCTACTTGCCATCGAAATTAAAAAGACAACGAACAAAGAGTCTCGCGACTGTGACAGAGCGAAACTCGAAGCCATGAAGCGCGAACTCGACTATTCCGCCGGTGTGCTCATTGAATTGCCCGCTGGCCCCGGTGCCCTGCAACGAGATCCGCTGGTGGTATGGGTCTAACTTGAAACTGCTAACAATAGCATTCATTGCGGGCCGCCTCCATGTTGCGCGTTGTGGCGTCTGGTGGTGCGCGGCGTAGAGGCTGAAAGAAAAGCCTGTCCGATAATTCACCGGTGGTCGGACAGGATTAGGCCATTTTTTTCGATGGGTAGATTTCGGACACGAAAACAACACCCTCGGATTGATGGGGTGGCCATCGTTCGCTAACCACTTGCGGGCGGTTATGCGACTGCAACTCGATGCTCGGCATAAAGTCGGTAGACATTTTCCATCCAATTTAGGGTTGCAAATTTGGGGGGCCCTTACGGACGGGCTGTTGAGGAGGAAGGATGAATAATAGGGGATCGGAATGGCGAAGGTGGGAGCCGCATATCCATGCGCCGGGCACGGTAATGAACAACCAGTTCAGCGGTCCAAATGCGTGGGATGAGTACCTGACGGCACTAGAACAGGCCTCTCCGGCCATCGAGGCCGTAGCTGTTACTGATTACTATGTGACGGAAACATATCAGGAGGTACAAAAATATAAGGCGACCGGGCGACTACCAGCCGTCAAGCTGATCTTTCCAAATGTCGAACTTCGGCTCGACGTAGCTACCGCCAGAGGCGGCTTTGTGAATCTCCACCTGTTTGTTAGCCCGGAGGACCCAGAGCATATCGAGGAAACACAGCGTCTACTTTCTCGCCTGCAATTCAATGTCATGCAGGATCGCTTCGATTGCACTAGGGCGGACCTCATAAGACTTGGGAAGAAAGCCGACCCAAATATCATTGATGACCGGACAGCCCTGTCATATGGGGCAAATCAGTTCAAAGTCAACTTTAAGCAATTACGTGAGGTGTATTCTGAGAGTGGGTGGGCGAAGAAGAATATTCTCATCGCGGTGGCTGGCAGCGCAAACGATGGCACATCGGGAGTGCGAGAGGCAGCGGATCAGACGTTCCGGCGTGAAATAGAAAGTTTTGCTCATGTAATATTTGCCAGCAGTTTGGCACAGCGTGAATTCTGGCTAGGACAAAGGAGTCTCAGCCAAAGCCAAATTTGTGCGCAATACGGCGGGCTGAAGCCTTGTTTTCATGGAAGCGACGCCCACAAGCTAGAAGATATCGCCTCACCATTCGGAGATCGATTCTCCTGGATAAAGGGTGGACTTGAATTCGATGCGCTGAGGCAAGCATGTATCGATCCCGGTGGCCGAGCGTATGTCGGTGCCGAGCCGCCGGCATCGGCTACACCATCGCAAGTGATTTCCGAAGTTGAGGTTCTTGATGCACCTTGGCTGGAAACGCCGACCATTCCACTCAATCCCGGGCTGGTCGCCATAATCGGGGCCCGCGGTTCAGGCAAAACTGCACTGGCCGACATTATTGCAGCGGGATGTGATTCGATCTCGGAAGAGGCTTGGAATGCTGAGGAATGGGCCAATCCTTCCTTTCTTTTACGCGCCCGGCCGTTTTTAAACCAAGCAAAGGTCAAGGTGAATTGGTCTGCGGGAGAGTTAAGTACCCGTGCACTCAATGGCTCGGATGCACATGGACCGCAAAGTTACGAACGCGTTCGTTACTTGTCCCAGCAGTTCGTCGAGGAACTTTGTTCGTCAAGCGGGCTGACGGATGGTTTACTTCGCGAAATCGAACGCGTGATCTTTGAGGCTCACCCTGTCGACGCCCGAGAGGGCGCGTTGGACTTCGACGAGCTTCTCGAATTCCGTGCATCGCGTTATCGTCTCGCTCGCAATCGCGAAGCCGAGGCCGTGTCGAATATCTCCGAGCGAATCAGCACTGAATTGGAGAAGGCAAAGCTGCTTCCGATATATGAGGGACAGGTCGCGCAGAAGAAAAAGTTAGTTGCCGACTTCACAGGTGATCGTTCGAAGCTGGTTTCAGCCGGCAGTGAAGAGAGGGCAAGGCGCCATACCGAATTGGCAGAAGCAGCCAATCAGGTAAAAGCAAATCTGAGGCAGTTCACCAACCAGCGTCAAACCTTCCTCGCTCTTCAGGATGAAGTGAAGGACCTGCGGATAAATAAAGCCCCAGAGGCGTTGAGGCAAGCGCAAACACGTCATACGAATAGTGGTATGTCCGAAGAGCAATGGGCCGCCTTCCTGTTGGACTATAAGGGTCAGGTCGATAGTGATCTCGCCGGATACCTTGGGTGGGTGGATGATCAGATCGCCAAACTTAAGGGAGCGGTGCCAAAGTTGGTTGACGAGAGCACACCGTACTTTCCAGATGACACCGACCTCAGCACGCTACCACTGGCCATGCTAGATGCGGAGATGGCTCGGCTGGAAAAGTTGGTTAGTGCCGATAAGGAGGTGCAACGCCGATACAAGCTGCTTTCAAGCAAAATCGCGACCGAGACAGGGGCACTACGAACTGTTACCGATAAGATGAACGACGCCAAGGGCGCTAAAGATCGCGTGCTTGCGCTGCAAACGCAGCGCGAGGAGGCCTATGGTAGAGCCTTCGATGCGCTTGTCGCGGAACAATCGGTACTGGAGGAACTCTATGCGCCGCTTATGGCGCGGCTCGCCGAGGCCTCCGGCACGTTGAGGAAGCTTTCCTTTTCCGTCTCTCGCGTGGCCAATGTGGAGCATTGGGCGACAGAGGCTGAAGAAGGGCTGATCGACCTGAGAAAAGGGGGGGCTTTTCGAGGAAAGGGCACTCTGTTCCAGAGGGCGACTGAAGTGCTCAAGGGCTCATGGGAAAACGGGGATTCTGCCGCGGTTAAAAATGCAATGTCGGAGTTCCGAGGGCTCTATCAGAAGGATCTGTTGGACCATTCCCCGGTCGCGCATACGGATCAGGCGGAATTTCGCGCTTGGGGAAAACGGTTCGCGCAATGGCTTTTCAGTACCGATCATATTGCGATTCGCTATGGGATTGACTACGACGGCGTCGACATCCGCAAGCTGTCACCGGGCACCCGAGGAATTGTCCTCTTGCTCCTCTATCTGGCATTGGATGAAAATGACAATCGGCCCTTGGTGATCGACCAGCCGGAAGAGAATCTCGATCCCAAGTCAGTATTCGACGAATTGGTGGACCTTTTTGTTAAGGCCAAATCAAATCGACAGGTGATTATGGTCACGCACAACGCAAATCTCGTGATCAACACTGATGCAGATCAAATAATCATTGCCGAAGCTGGTCCACATCAGCATGGCGCTCTGCCACCAATCTCGTACCGATCCGGTGGCCTCGAAAACTCAGAGATCAGGAAGGCTGTTTGTGACATCCTAGAGGGCGGAGAAGACGCTTTCCGGGAGCGAGCGCGAAGGTTGCGTGTAAGGTTGGAACGATGAGAATAGCACCAATACACATTAGAGCATTGCTTACAACTGGATAACGGACCTTCCCCCGCTAAAGTTGACATCTCAACCTAACCAGGAGGTGTCCCGAAAATGACGATTTTTATTACTTCCTCTCAGCCTGACAGGCCTGTTCTCATAAATCGTTCCAAATGGGGTTCCTGAATATTCAAAGGATTTTTCAGGAACATGGAAACAAGCCGCCCGGAAAAAATGATGATCGTTCAGGGCTTCCCATCCTCCCCATTTATTTGGCAGAATGATGTATGTTCTTCTGCATACAGAAAGGAGGTGCCCCATGTCCATTTTGAATATTCTGAAAAAGATTAGGCTCCCCAGATTTGAAGACGATTTCATCCAGGACCAGGCCGAGAGGGCCATTGAGGAGGGTCCAGTTCCCCGAATCGGAAGAGTAGTCTATGATCCTCGCAAGGTTCCGGAAATAAAGGCTGCGAGGGAAAATCTCCGAGAATGGATGGATGAAGAAAGTGAGAAAAACAACGACCCTGCTGACCCGGCGTCTGGAGAATTATGGACCAATGGTTGAGGGAAATTTTGGTCCAGCTAACCTTTTACTATCCATCCAGTTTTTTCGATAAATCTTCCAGCCTTTTCAGTTCTTCCGGGTCAACTTCCCAACCTCCTCCAGATGCCCTTCCCGTGCCGCCCCCTAAGGTTGAAATTCCGTTGGGCGGGTTTGTGTTCAGATTTACTGGCGTTTGGGGTCCTGGGCCCTTAATCTCATCCTGCGGCCCGCCAACTATTTTCCTGGCATCGGGGGCATCCGGTTGGGGTACCATCGGCCGGGCCAAATCCCTTCCAAGTTGTTTCAAGGAGTTCGAACCAAAATCAAACGCCCCATTGTCCTCATAGACGGCGCTGATCGCGCCTCTGCGGGCTTCGCTCGCATCACGCGCATGGTCTGTTGGGCGGTCAATATCGTTTGGGCGCGGGTCCACATAGATATTGTCCCCGGTTGCCTCAGTTGCGGCGGTGGCAGCCGCATCAGCTTGTCCTCTGACCCCACCGAAATCCGCCGCGACCCGGTTTCGGATTGCGGCCTTGTCCCGCAAAACCCGATTCCCGTCCTGTTCGTTATCGAGGTTTTTGTATCGGTCGGCGATGAAATCTTGAATATCTTTATTCAAAGCATTCTGCTCCTTGGCTGAGCCTGTTCGCTGGGCGGCGATATCCGTAGCTGCTTGCTCGATATTTTCGATGCTCGTCGAGCCGTAATCTCTCTCTGCCCTGTGCATGGCGTAGGCCGTCATGAGCTCCATATCCTGAGCGGTTGAGGTAGTATCCCGTGCTGCCGCCTCTTGGATGAAGGAATATCCTTCTTTTCCCACGTCTTGCGCGGACAAAGAAGATGCGTACTTCCGCCCCTCTGAAGTCTGGAGTGTTTTTGCAAGGGCCGATTCTCGGATTTCACTTGATGTATTCCTCAAGGCGTTGACTTCTGATTCGCTGGCGTTGAACGACGCCTCTTTTTTATCGGCCCCTATAAGTTGGAACTTCCCTCCTCCCTGCGCTTTGATATCAACCATCCCAAGGGTCAGTGCCGAGATGAGACCTGTTGCCCCCTTGCCTAAACCAATACTTGCTCCAGCCTCCAAGATGTTTTGCTTCGTTTCATTTTTCACCTGGGAAAAGGCAGAGCCATTTTCAACCCGATGAGCCGTTTCTTCGGAGACATTGTTATTAACCGCCTCCTTGAAAGATCGCGCTTCGCTTGAGAGAACGGAGTCTTCATCCACCTTTTGCCGCATACGGTTCCAGGTGTGCTCTGAGGCAAGGCTGTGGGCGCCCTTCCTAACGGCATCCTCCCGATAGCCAAGGCCAAACTTTCCGGTCAGCCCGGCAAGCTCAACCTGATCCACAACCTCCCTGCCCTCATCGAGATGAGTTTTGACGGTCCCGGCTGCCCCGGAATGAGTAACGGTGCCTTTCACATCATTCCCACGCTCATCCTTTCGAGTGTTGCTGCTGAGACGCCAGCCCATCGTGTCGGTAGTCGCTGCAGTATGTTCACCCCGCAGATCCGAATTCACCACTTGATGAGGAGTGGTTCCATATCCCATGACACCCTCAGGTGTGGCAATCTTGTCCATGGCCTGGGATTGCCGGGCGAATCCCCCCAGCCCCAGCCTGCCGGGGGTTTTCTGAACCGTCCCTTGTTTTTGTAGGGCCTCCATGTTTTGAAGCTTCGCCGCCGCACCCTCGATCCCCCAGTTCTGGTTCACAAGACCTTCGGTCATCATCCCTCGATAGCCATAGCGGTGATCGTTGGCGATGGTCTCGGTGGGCATGGACCAGGCATTCGATTTCAGGGCGGCAGCCCGTCCGGCTGGATCTACGGTAATTCGTGCAGCCTGGTGGCCGGCGGTCTGAATCTGGCCCATGAGGCTGCTGCCCATTGTCGCCAGGGCATGCCCTCCGAACTTCACCAACATCCCAGTAATGACGGTGGCCAGCATCAGCCCGGACATCCTCACCGTGCCGAACATACCTAGGATTTTGACCGTTTCGTTCGGCATGAAGTAGAAGGCGTCCATGCCAAGGCCGGCTCCGCCACTATGTAGTCTCACTCCTTCGAGTGCCCGGGTTCCGTAATCCATCAGGAACTGGTGCAGGAGGGCATCGGTGACCCCCCATGCGGTCAGCCAGATGAAAAACCCGAGCATAACGCTGACTGCCTTGCTGAGCAGAGGCGTCGGGATGAACAGGGCCAGGAATGGAACCAGCCCCAGGGCGACCGCGGTCAGCACACCTTTCATGATGGGCAGCCATTCGTTGGCGGCCTTCATGGCGCCGCTGGCGTTTACCAGGAATTTGTAATTGGCGACGGCGGCGGTGTCCCCCGAGCGAAATACGTCATGCAGCCGCTGGGAGAGATAGGCCTGGCGGATGAAGTCGTCCGTGGTCACCCCGGAGATGCCGAGGTCTGAAAAAGTCGCCTGCAAGGAGGTCTTGCATTTCTGGTAGCTGGCTGCTGCCGTGGTGTCGTAGCCGATCTGGGCGCAGATCCCTTTCAGGTTCTCCTCCATGTGTGCGGGGGAGCCGAGGTAGACATTGATGTTGGTCCAGGCCTGCTGGCAGGTCATGCTCTGCCCCTGGGGGGCTGTCAGGTCGTAGTAGACCGTGTAGATCGCTGGGGAGTTGGCTTTAGCCAAAGAGGTCCTGAAATCGGCAGTGGTCCTCCGCAATTCATCGACGGTCAATGTCGTCCCGGGGCGCGTCAGTTCAAAGGAAACGCAGTCCTGGACGTATTTGTTCACCGAGGTGTCTATCAGCGTGTCATCGGTAGTCAGAACCTTGCTGGCAGCCTGGAACAGGCCCAAGAAACCCGACCCGCCCGCCTGGTCGACGTAGCTGCGCGGATCTCCGGATGTCGAGACAATCTCGACCATGCCGCGTTCAACCAGGTTCAAAACCCCGGCGACCGCGACTATCCCGTCTGGTATTCCGCCCACGGCCTGATACTTGTTGGTCTGGTTGTCATAGAGATGGATGGTCCCTGTCGGGACAACGAGCCCGAGGTAGATCACCACCCCGGCGAGGATCGGAATGAGCCAGGATATGGGGTTGGCTCGGACTCCGGCAGCCGCCCGGGCCACGATGGCAAACCCGCCGAACATGAACGCCATCACGATGACCGAGAAGAACAGTCCGCGGTAGCCACCGTCGCTGAAGATCAGTGCCAACCTCTGGAACCCGCTGGCGACGGNNCAAAACCACCCCAGGTGTAGTAATCAGCGTCCAGGGCGAAGCATGTCGCAGGGGATAGCAGTAGAATCAGGGAGGCTGGAAGGAAGCGCAGATTGACCCTCATAGCACGGCCTCCTGAATCAGGTGAACACTTGGCAAAGGCGCCATCGGCTCTCCGTGCCCGGCAAGAAACTCCTTAAGCACTTCGCAGATGGGCTCCCATTGAAGGGGAAACAACTCCTCGACCGTGGGCCTGATCTCGCGCAGGATGAATCCGACGTGCTCGATCCGCCGCCGATAGGAACGGTCATCGAGCTGCGCCGCCACCCGGTCGGCGACCTGGATAAGCCGAGCTACCTCAGGGAGTTCGGCGTCTTTGCGGCCGAAGGGATATCCGCTGCCGTCGACGCGCTCGTGATGGTAGGCCACCGCCTCCAGAAAGCGCTCCAAGGGCGTGCCGCGCACGAACTGAACGCCCCACAGCGGATGCCGCTGCATCATTTCCCACTCGATGGACTCGAGTCGATCAAACTTGCCGAGGATGGCATCTGGGATAAAGAGCTTGCCCACATCGTGAACCAGGCCCGCACAATACGCCTCGGCAGGTTGCAACCCGAAGTCGCACCCTGATTCGAGCACGATTCTGCGGGCGACCTCCCCTGTCACCATGGCATGCTGGTAGAGCTGGGCACTCTTTGCAAATAGCGCCTTGCTCACCATGATGGTAGACACCCTGACAACTGCCATTTGGCCGTGACCTTCCTTCCCACCAGCAACTCCGTCAAGGTCTTGATCGAGGGCTGCATTACTCCACATGAACCACTCCCGCTTCGATCAATTTCCTGTTGCGCCGGATGGCGAGCAGCATGGCGATGGAGGGGATGGCGATGAAAACAAGTGTGACTCCCAGGACGAACCAGGCCGAGATCAGGAAGACATCCTTGAAGCCATGGATCCAGTTGTAGGCCGCGAATACGGAAGATTTGGACAACTTCAGCCGATATAGTTGGCTCGCCGCCCACTGGAGGTTGGTGTCGGTCATGACGACGATGTAGAGGAAGTGGAAGCCGATAAAGGCAAGGATCGCCTTCAGGACGGCCCCGGTGATCACCCCTCCGAGAAGGTTGCGGGTCATGGCCCGGGTATAGGTACCGACGAACTTGGTGCAGGCATAGGCGAGGAAGATGGCAAAGCCCAGGGAATAGCCGACCGCCAACAGGAAGGCGAAGAGCATGTCGAAGGTGTCCGGGGAAGTGGAGCCGAATACCGGAATGTATCGCTCGACCACGCCGATTGCGAAGGGTGTAAGCAGCGCGGATATCAGTCCGGAGAGAAAGGAGCTGCGGAATCCCACCTCGAAGAATTCCAACCGCTGCTTGGTCGTCAGAAAGGTGTCGCGGATGACCGCGCCGCCGAGTTCGTTGGCGAAGTTCTGCTCGATGTAAGAGATCGCCTCAAGGAACCCCTTGGGGTGGATCTCCTGCCCTGCGGGCATGGGCATGATGTCGCTGCTAGCGTCGTTTTTGCTCATGGCTCGAATCTCCTAACGGGCCAAGAGCCCGAGAAAGCGGAAGATGGCGGCTCCGTAGGCAATGCCGCCAGAGGCCAAGAAGGTCCAGAATCCCATCATGAAGTTACGTCGTCGCACGCCGAACCAGAACGACAGGCCGAGAAGGAGAACGGCAAATACCCTGCTCCAGAGCCCGAGAAAGATTGTGGCGAACAGGTTCTGCCAGAACCCGATATACTCGCCGGCGCCCATGTGGGTCAGTGGATTCAATTGGTTGATCCAGTCCACGGTGTCCTCCTAGAAAATTGGCCTCGCCCAGGCCAGGTAGTTTTTCTTCTCCACCAGTCCAAAGTAGCGGGAGTCGAAACTGTCCGGATGGTCCCCCACCAGGAAGACCTTTCCGGCGGGGACCCTTCCGGAATACGGAGAGGGAGTCAGTGGTTCACCGTTCTGCGATCGTTCCTTGACATGTCCGAGGAATTCGTCTCCGCAGAAAAAGTCCCGGTCCTCACGTCGCAAGTTCTCTCCCTCGTCGCACCCTACTCGTTTGATCGCCCGAATATCCTCGCCGCTGAGGACCGATTCGGGAACCGGCATTCCTCCAAGCCGGGCATGAGGAAGGCGGAACAGGACGTATTGTCCATGGCGGACATGGGAGGTGTCTCCGGACAACCACCATACCCGGTGCTTCACGGATGGGGTGAGAGTGACGCTTATCCTGCCGGGGAAAAATGATCCGGCGATCCCGGTCAGGAGGAGCATCAGCAGGAAGATCAGGCGTTTCTTTGGGGCCGTCACGGCTTGATCACCTCGATATTCCGGACCACGACATCCCCCAGGACCAACGCGTACCTTTTCGGGATGGCGTCCACGTACAACTCCAGGTGGTCCATGCGACGTTTGAGTTCGGCGTCGTCGATCTCCCCGCGCAGGTAGGATTCCTTCTGGGCGGCCAGGAAGCCTTGCAGATCGATCGCCACGACCTTCTGGGCGATGAACCGGTCGTAGAGGTAGACCGAACCGAAGGAGGTCATCACCGAGATAAGGACGGCGAAAAAAAGGATCCGGGCCGGGCTCCACCCGGCTGGAGGGGGGGCGCCAGGTGAAGCCGCCGGCCCGGAAGGCGTATCGGCCAATTGCATAGGGGGAGTGCTCGATTCGTCGCTCACTTTGGTCTCCAAATTCAGCCAGGGCGCTGTCCAGAGGCAATATCTACCTTTATTAATTTCATCGATTTCCAAAGAGGAAATTCGCCGTTTTCTGGATATCCGATCAACTTATCCCCATTTCAGAATGGGGTCTGGGGGAAGCTTACGGAATCGGTTTCAGCCGGGCCGCGAGATGAGCCAATCCCTGATTTCCGGTCTCCCGTTCCATGAGTTCCAGGGCATGACCGAGGCTCGCGTCACCATAGACGATGAGCGGCTCCCCGGTCATTCGGGCACCCGATGATCCTTTGCCGGAGCCAGGGTAATCTTTGCTGTTTCCGGGAATGAAGACCATCGCCGGAACCTGGGTGATGCCGGTTTTTCTGAACAATTGCGGATCAACGATGAACGGGATTCCCCTCATGGCGCATTCTTTGGTGGACCCCAGCTCGCAGTCCGGGTTCGTTTTCAGGACATCGGCGATGAAGGAGGCCGTCGGGCCAATCCGTTTTGCTCCGCCGACGAAGCCTCGAAGCACAATGGTGAAACGAGGGTCGTTCAGTATCGTCAAATCGGCCGCATAGTTTCTCAGCGTTTCCAAGGGCATCGTGGAGGAAACAAAGAGGTAGAATCGATCGTTCGAGACGAGGCTTCCATCGTCGGGAGAGGATTCGGGGCTTTCAGGATCGCACTTCGGTTCTTCTCCGAAGAACTCCTCCGCGAGCCGCTGACGCTCCTGGCGAATCCTTTCATGGAAGGTATCGGACCGGTAGAGTCGGAACAGGGCGTCCGCCGCCTGTCTGGCCTCCGGGCTTTCCTCGGGCAGGGTCACCTGGACCTGTCCGGCCTTGTCCATCAAAGGACGAAGGCTCTTCTCCAGGGTTTCGGAGTTTTCTGCTGCCCCTGCGAGCATTGGGGAAAGGACCAGAAGGAGAACAAGCAGTAATGACATCATCACTTCCTCTCGCCTCAGTGGCCCCGGACACAGAAACCGAGCAGACCTTTGTTTAGCAACACATCGCATGGATGCTCCGCTCAGGGCGAATAGCCGATACAGCATTTGTTCTTCCGGGTCAGAACCCAGAGGAAGTTATCCGGGGAGTTAGGCCCCGCTCCTCCGGGAGGATTTTTGCCGCTACCCCAGATCAGGTCGCTGCGGCCGATGGGGATGCAATCATTCCCCCTGACGGGCCGGGCGATTTGCAGGCGGTAATGGCTCTTGCGCCAGATTGGAGACATGACCGGCCCGCAGGCATTGCTGGCGGTGTCCCAGAGCAGCATCTCCCGGCCGAGTTTGAAGAGCATCCGCGCAGCCAGCCCGGCGTTGGCCGTGGTCGTGTCCCTTTCCGGGATCGTCCCAGTCAGGGGGTAGGCGCTGCCCCAGCTCCCCATGCACCAGAAGAGCGGGTCCAGTGGATAGCCGAGGTTTGCGGCCGTGCTGTCCGGAATGCAGGAGAGCTGCGAAGCCGGGTTGGCGAACAGCAGCGCCTCGGGGTTGATCAGGAAGGCGAGGGAGTCGTTGCTCCAGAGGGGGTCGACCTCGGTCATGTAGGCCAGGTCGAAGCCTTCCTGCTCCAGGCAGGGAAAGTCCACGAACAGGTCCATGATCGCGAAGACCGGCAGGATGTAGTAGTGCGCCTGCTGGAAGACCTGGGTTCCCCCCGAAACGTTCTGGTCGTCACTCGACCCGTTGAGAAGGCCAGGCTGTGGGTTGCTCATGGATGTTCCCATGGAGGGGAAACAGTAGGCGTCATGGACAGTCTCGATCATTCTGGCCGGTTCGTAGAAGCTTGCGGTAACCCCCATGGTGAGGCTGCCGCCGTTAAAACAGGCGCAGACCGGCGGAGAGGTATCCTCAACCGGAAGGTTTCCCTGGCTGTCGCCAAGGGTGAGCTTTCCACCGAACTGGATAGGAAAGATGCACTGCCAGCAGATATCTGTGACCGGGTTGATCGGCCTTCCTTTGCAGGCGGCGCTGGCATTAGCGGCGATCAGCCAGAACGCCACTACCAGGACAGGAATGGTTCTGCTTCCATGGAAAGTCGTCTTCATTTCTATCCTTTAATCGGAGCTGTTTGCCCTCAAATATTCTGGAATCTCGAATGGTACCGGGCCAGATGCTCTTTGGTCGACTTCCCTGTCAGCCCGGCAAAGGCAACCGGGTTGATCAGTTCCATCAGTTCCCCCAGATGCGGGCCGTAATCGACACCACCAATCCGGAACACACCACAGTGGGTGTAGATTTCGTAGATTTCGTCCGGTGTGTCCTTGTGGGCCACGTATATGAACGACTTCGAATAGCCGTCCGGGCCCTCGTTGAACTTGCAGGGACCGAACAACTCGTTGATCCGCTTCCTGTAGACCCTTTCGATGAATAACTTCCTGTCGGGTGTCTCGGTGACCTTATCCAGTACTACCAACTTCTTGCGGCTCGGGTCGAATCGACTCTGCGTGACGATGAAATTGTTCTCCATGGCTTCTCCTTTCGATTGCTCGTAATGGCGGATCATGGAACATCGACTTCCTTCACCTCCATCAGGATGCCTCGCCTGGTTATGACCGAGGGGACGGCGGTCAGGTTGAACCGCTCAACGATGCGTCTGTCGGCATAGAAGACGGCCCGTCCCAGTTTCTTGCCGACTTTCGAGAACGCTCCTTGGGAAAGGAGGATCACCGTGTTCGCTTCCTCAACCAACGGAGAGGCCATGAGCCAGGCCACCTGGGCGGGGTCATCCCCATCGAGGACCACCAGCGTCTGGTTGAAGGGCACGTAATCCAGCGGGTTGAAGCGGTAGCCCCTGGGATAGAGAACGCCTCCCTTCCCATCCGGGATATCGAAGTCGAGGGTGTAGGTCATATCCACCAGGAAGGACCGTTCATGCCGGGCTCGCGGGAGCCGGACCAGATTAGTCGGCCTGAAATCTTCCGGTGTTTCCTTGTCCAGGATGGACTGCCAATCGACCCCGCTGGCCCGCGCCTCGATCTCCGCCAGGGCATCCGGCTCGACGATGGGGTAAACTCGGCCCACGATACCGATTACTTTCGCCTGAGCGTTCCCCGGGATGACCGAACAGAGAACCAGGGCCAGAAGAAGTCTTCTCATCGATGCTGCTTTCATTGGATCTGCTGGTAGTGCTGCTGGATCTTTTCCTGCACCGCTGACTGTGCGTCCTGGATCTTCTGGGTCATGTCCTTCTGGATCTCGCCAAAGTATTCGGTCAGGTCGATCAGTGAGAAATCGAGCTGTTGGAACTCCTCAGGAGTGAAGCCGCGGCAGTTGGGATTTTCCGCACTTCCCCAACCCCCATCCTGGCCGAAGGATTTGAGCTGCGGCCGACCCTGTTCCTGAACAATCCTCGCCATCTTGCTGTTGAAACAGCAGAACCGCTTCGCCCGCTGAACACATCCGACCATTGGCCATTTCCTCTCGCAGACCTTCCCGAGATAGATGCAGTAGCCTGAGTCGTCCAGCAAGGAGGATTCGATGTCCCGTTGGTCGCACCCGTTTCCGAACAAGACCTTCATGACCACCATGACAACTATGGCGACTGCGATGGTCGTGGGGTTGAGCAGGGCGCCGGCGTAGGAGGACAACCCCGCGCTGACCGCTCCGCCGCTGGTGGCTCCGGCTGCGGCAGCCCCTTGGGCGGCCACCACACCCGAGGCGGTGGCAGTTCCAGAGGCGTAGGTTGCCGCGATGGAGCCCGTCGCCATGTTGTAGACCATCACCTGTCCTCCCACCTCAACCGCTGCCATCGCTCCTGTGGAAATCTGATAGGCGTAGTAGCCGACCTGGGCAACTTCATAGACGGTCTGGATGGCGGTGACCACCTGGTTGATCCGTGGACCAGTGGTGGAATCCGTCAGGGCCGGCTCGTCGCTGTCGCAGCAGTCGTTGGCGTAGCCGACGGTGGCACCAGGTGGCCGGCAGCGTGTCGCCTTGCCGGAGAAGATGTAGATTTGGCCGAGACAGTTGCCGTTCGCGTCGACGCCCCCGTCGTTTTGGAGCATCGGGTCCTCGGGGTGCAGTTCGGTCATGTCGTTTCCGGGCGCGGCGAGGTCGAAGCAGGGGTTGGGAGAACACTGGGACGAACCCTGCTCTCCGAGGCAGGCGTATTGGGAACCCAAGGGGCAGGCGTCCTTGTCCTCGCACTGGTTGCGCTCTGGATCGTAGGGACCACCGGGGCAGGAAATCGCCGCTTCACACATGGACACGGGCAGCCCGGTGTAGGCGTAACCAGTTGGGCAGTCGTGTTGTGCGTTTGAAACGCAAATGTCCAGGTCCGGAGAAAAGGCAATGGTGCTGGATATGGGGAAGCTCGGATCCTGGTTGGGGCACTGGACCCCCTGGGTGCATTTTGTTTCCGCCTCGTTCCAGAGGTAGCTGCCGCAGTTTCGAGTTATTGCGGCCCGACACTCGTTGGCGCTGGGGTTGTAGACCCCTAGATCGCATATCGCCGGTGAGTAGCAGACCTGATCGGTCCCGTCCCATGACCAGGAGCCACAGTTGACGGTCGCAGCCGCTTCACAGCGATCCGAGGACTTATTGAACGTTCCGCCGCCGCAACCAGGTCCGGCCCAGCAGATCCCGGACGAGCCATCATAGGTAAAGCCAGTCCCGCAGATTCGATCGACGGCGCTCAGGCACTGGTCCTGGACCGATGAATAGCTGCCGGGACTGGCGCAACTCGTTTCCCGGAAGCAAATGTTCCCCGACTTGGTGAAGCCGCTGGGACAAGTCGAGGTGACACTCGCCTGGCACATATCCACCGACCCGTTTAGGCTTCCGGGCGAGGGACAGTCGGCAGCCCTTTCGCAATTTCCGCTGGCGGGGTTGAAGGTGTACCCCGAGGAGCAGGTGAAGCTCGCAGGAGATGTGCAGGAATCGGTGGCTGGGCTGAAGGAGCCCCCCGAGCCGCAGGAAGGGGCTTTGATGCATTTTCCACCGCTCAGAAGATAGCCCGAGGGACACCCACTGTCGGCCGTCTGGTAGCATCGATCCGTCAAGCCGTCGAGGAGGCCGTTTTGGCAACTCGCGGCCATGACGCATTTGTTAGCCGCTGCATCATAGGTCATTCCGGTGGGGCAATTCGGAGTGAAGGGAGCCTGGCAGACGCCGAGGGAATAGTCCATCGTTCCTCCCGAACAGGTGGGGGAGGTTTGACAGGTTGAACCGCTTTGTGTTGATCCGGCGGGACAATTTCCCACCGCTTCGACGCAGGTTCCGGAAACGGAACAGATGTTGTTGGCGTCGCACGTTCCGCCGGCCAAGGGACAACTGGAGCCGCCGAAGCTGATTGTCTCCGTCACCGTCTTCCACTCGGCGCACCCTACGCGGGTGGCTCTGGCGCACTCCTGGCGGGTGGAGACGATCTGGGAGTTGTTCTGGATGCTCCAGCCCGCCGAGCTGTTGATGGCCCCAGAGATTGTCGCTCCATCGATGGTGACGCAGGCCGAGCCGCTGGCCAAGCACCCCTTCGAGTAGCCGATGTTGAGGCAAAGTCGATTGCCGCTGCCGTAAATTTTGCGGAAGCACAAGCTGGAAGTTGAGGCAATGGACGTGTCGCCGCCCGTGACCATGGCGTTGGGTCCAAAATCGAAATAGCCGGAATCGGTGATAAGCCTGCTCCCGCTGCCATAGAAAACCTTTTTGGGGGCGCTAACGACTCCGGTCAAATAGATGAGGGCGTTGCAGGTGGCTGTTTGGGAACAGCTGCTCTGGCACTGGGAGAGGGTGGAGAACTGCTGCCCACCCTGGGAACACTGGTAAACGGTGGCTGCCGGCGTCTCACACTTGCCTGTTATCTGGTTGAAGCTATAGCCGGATGAGCACTCCGGGGCTTTTTCGCACCGCCCGCGGGATGCCTGGTAGGCGTACCCGCTCGGACAGTCTTTCGTAAAGTCCAGCAAGCACCTGTCGTAGGTGGAGCTGTAGGTTCCCTCGGAACAGAGGGGGGCCTTCTCACATCGCCCGCTGGTCGTGTTGTAGCTGTAGGATGGGTCTGGGCACGAAAAGGAGGGGACGGTTTCACAGCGGTCTGTGCTGGCATTGAAAATCCCGCCAACGCATGTCGGAGAAGAGATGCAAATCTCCTGTGCCGTATCGTAGTTGTAGCCGCTCGGGCAGAGGATACCGGTGATGGGGGACTGGCACTTGTCCGCCCCGGAGGAATAGGCGCCGGGACTGAGGCAGGCCGGGCTTTTCTCGCATTGGTTCCTGGAGGCGTTGTAGGTGTATCCCGTGGGGCAGTCGTATCCCACCGCGACCTCGCACCGGTCAGTGCCGGCGTTCAGCATGCTGGGAGCCGGGCAGTCGGCAGCGCGAACGCAATTGTCAATCGCCGCATCGTAGGTGTAGCCCGTGGGACACTGGTTGGTCGCCGTCTTCTCGCACCGATCCCGGCCAGGATGGTAGGCACTGCCGGCGGGACAGGAGGGATTTGCAGTGCATGCCATCAGGCTCGAGTCGTAGGAGTAACCCGTTGGGCAATCCCAATTCGGCGGTGCCTCGCATCGATCTCGGCTGGAATTGAGCGAACCGGGAGAACAGTCAACGGTTTTTCTACAGAGATCCTGTGCCGCGTCGTAGGTGTATCCGGTTGGGCACTCGTTCTGGACGATCTTTTCGCACCGATCTGTCACCGGGTTGAAGGTCCCTCCTTCCGGGCATTCAACCGCAAGCACACATCGGTCGATTTCCGGATCGTGGACATATCCGATGGGGCAAGAAACGTCCGCCGCGGCCTGGCACATGTCACGATCCGGATTGAGAGTCCCTCCCGCAGGGCAGCCTGGTTCCGCATAGCCCTGAACACAATCGACCGCTCCAACTGGACACAGCCAGTCGGTTCCGGACTGGAGGCATTGCGCCGTCTCCCCCTCGCCGTCAGCGAAGCCGTCGCCGTTCAGGTCCTGGCCGCAGACATACTCGGCCAAGGCGTTGCCCGGGCCGGCCAGCAGGTAGAGAACAAGGGTCAGTAGAGCTATGGCTTTTCTTCGCATAGGGCCTCAGCGTGGGGACGGGACCTTGGCGACCCCGTCGGAGCAGATGGTGTCCTGGCCGGCCAGCCGCAGCATTTGCATGATGGTCGCCGCCTCGGCAAACTCGTTGAGGCATTGGCAATCCTTCAGGACCTCCTCCCCGGGCTCCGCCGGGCATTCATCGTTCACGCAGTTGTGATAGAGGATGTCGAAGCTGTCGGTGTCGGTCCTGAACTGCCCGGAATGGCCGGGAAGGGTCGCCTGCGTGTCTGTCTTGGGCCTCCGGGTCTTGCAGGCTTTTTCGCATTCGTCCGCGGGCAGCAAGTCAGGAAGGGTGAGCTCTCCCGAACTATAGGTCCATCCTCCCCCTGGGTTCCTCAGCATGTCCTGGTAGCTGACCGAGCTTCCATTGTCATTCAGGCTGCCCACCACCTGGCCGAACCTGGTTTTGGCGTCGGAGAAGTCGTAACCTGCCGTGGCGCAAAGGTAGACCCGTTGCTTTTCCCACCAGTCCTGAGTCACATCTTTGCTGCACCCTCCTTCGGAGAGGGTTTTCGTGGACGGCAGGGGAGCGAGATTGGTTGGATTTGCGTTGCGGATGGTGAAAACGCCATCGACCTTTTCTTCCTGCAGGGTGCAATCGGATCGGCCCGCCAATGAGGCACAACCGTCCACAACCGCCGTCGACGCGACGCACAGCTCCGGTTGGAGCCGAACGCGGATATAGGCGTAACCTTCCCCCTTTCCGCCTACCGAGACGCGAATTTTCGTCTGGACCTCTCCGCCTTGTTGGAAAGAAGCCGTCACGTCGAGATTGGGGTTCCGGTCCCATTCGGTGGAGAGCTCGCAGGCGCCCGGGGTCTCGGGAGGGAAATTCCCATTCGGGCCGGTCCAGACCATGTCCCCTCCGATCCACACCTGGGCGTAATCATCCCATTTGACCCGAATGAGGGTGGCCGACTGGATGAGCTCCGGCTGTTTGACGAAGAAACGGTAGTTTTCCTCGTAGATGGTGCACGAGCCCGGCCAGTAGTTATTCCCGATCCTCCCGAGGATCACGTCGATGCAATCAGGGCCGCAATATTGAACGGCCCCCGTACCTCCCAGAGGCACGATGACGTCGTTGATGTCAGTCTTGTTGAGAGTGACTTGCTGGCGGATGTTGCAGATATTCTGCTGCTGGTGGGTGTCGATTCCGCTGACGAGGGCATAGAGGCTTTCGGAATCGCCGGCCTGGGCCTGGGCCGCGCTTTGTGCCGCGCTGGGCAGGGACAGGGGATCGGAGTAATAGGCCGTCTGGGACGGCGGTGTGGGAGAGCCCCCCGGAGGAACTCCGTCCGTGGTCTGTCGGGAGGTGTCTTGCCCGTAATAGGTGATGGTGGTCGTGTCAACACGCACATCGGAAACGGTGAAGCCGGAATTCGCGGCTTGAACCGCGCCAACCGCCCCTCCTCCGAGGTCCTTCAGGATGACAGGAGTGTTCGTCCAGACCAGGTTGCTTCCGCAGTCGTTGTTGAGGCAGTAACATCCCCCAAGGCTGTCCGGGGAAGCCTCTTGCAGACTCACCTTGCCGCTTGGGTCGGCCTTCCAGGCGTAGTAGTCGCAGGCGGTCCATGTCCCGGGAGTGCAGGCGATGACGCCGTTGCCGCAGACCCCTGAGATCTGAAAGGGGACCTGGAAGGAATACTCGGTGGTTCCATCGAAATCCAGGTCCTCTCCAACGATCACGGTACCCAGGTCCCCGGTGGGCCCCGGCTGCATGAAGATCTCCAGGAACTTCTTCGAACTGGGGAAGGAGAGCTGGGCGGGAAAGGATATGCTCCCGTCCACCGTTTCCATGGGAGTTTCCGAGGAGGTCATCGGGTTGAGGATGTTCCTTTGCAGGGTATCCTGGCTGCCGAATTTTTCTCGGATCGTTTCTCCTGCTGTCTGACCGGCTGTCTGCTCGGCTGTCGCCTGGCCGGTCGCGGCGAGGCTGCCGGCGGGAAACATTGACAGCAAGGCGAGATTAACGGCGGCGATATTCATCCACCATCGCCTGGATAGCCTCCGCATAGGACAATCCCTCCTGGACAAGGTCCTCGATTTCGGCAATTTCGTCGGCATCCGAGGTGAACGCATAGTAGCTGAAGGGATCGACCATCAGGCGTCCCACCCCGATGCCGAACGGGGTATCCATGAAGATCTCGGAATAGCGAGGTTTGCGGCTCTTGACGCTCTTGAGCATCTGCATCGCAAAGGGGTCGTAATTGATCAGCTTCTGGGCGGCCGCCCGGTCGAAGTCCCCGGACTCCAGGTAGAACTTGAAGGCGCTGTTCCCCTGGATGACATCCCCCACGGGGCCGAACTGCTTGATGTCGAGAATGGACTGGGTGATGACGTTGAAAGACCCCTTGAACTTGCGGGCCCTGCGGTATCCCTCCTCGATGACCTCCTGGAGGTGTCCCGACTTCCCCAGGAACTTCCAGGCCTCGTCGAAGATGACGAACCGGGGCGTCTTGCGGTCGGAAAGATAGAGGTCCTTGGTGACGGCGTTGATGATCTGCAGGGTGACCACCCGGAAGAGCTCCTTTTTCGGCTCCAGGTGCTCCAGCTCCAGAACAACGAAATCGTCGTTGGAAATGTCGAAGGTCGAGGGGCCGTTGAAGAACCGGCCGTAGGGGCCTCGGCTGGTGAAGTCCTCGATGTTGAAAGCCAGCTTTTCCGCAGATGCCAGAATCTCCCCGTTATGCCCCCCATGGTCCTTGTAACCGGAGAGGTAGCGATGCACAGTGTCCACCCCGGAGGCGTTCCCCTCCTTTTCCCAGGCCCACCGCACCGCGTTCTTGATCAGGGTCATTTCGATCTCCGTCGGCGGCGTTTCGGTGGTGGAGTAGACCATCTGGGCGATGATCGGGGTGATGACCGGAATATCGTGTTCAGGCTCGATGATCTTGGTGAAGGGGTTGATGCAGATATCCGCCTCGTCGGTAAAGTCGAGGTAGCGGGCTCCGCACATCTTGGTCATCTTCTGGTAGCTGCCGCCGATGTCGATGATGCGGATCTTCGCGCCGGCCGAGAAATAGTTGGTGACCAGGTAGTTGATGAAGAAGCTCTTCCCGGAACCGCTTGAGGCGGCGATGAAGGCGTTGTGGTTGATCGCCTCCTTGTCCATCAGGTCGAGTCCGGCCACCTGGCCTTTGCGCGAGGCGAATATCAACTGCGGTCGTCCCACTCCGGCGAAGTCGCCCTGAACCGGGAGGATGGTGGAGACCGTGGCGGCCGGCACGATGTAGTCCCGCTCAAGCTGGTCGATGTTCCTGCCGGTGTCGTAGAGCCCGAAAGGGAGGGCGGAGATCAGCATGACCGGCAGGATGCCGCGGTCCTCCTGCATCAGGTAGCCCTGACCTTCCCAGAGACGCCTGGCCCGGTCCAGGGCCCGTCGCGCCTTATCGGGAGCGTCGTAAACCCACATCACCGGGATGATCTTGTAGAATTTCGACCCCTTGTCGATTTCGCCCGTCGCCCAGAGGTATTCCTCCTTCTTCCGCGAAAGGCTGGGGGCGAAGGAGCCCACCCCTTGCTGCATCAGGATCATGTTGCNNTTCTGGTCCTCCAGGAGGATGTTCAGGCAGTAGAGGAACGGGCTGGGGAGCTGGTCGGCGTCCGAAGCCCCTCCCTCGATGCCGCCGAAGAGCTGGTTGGTCTGCAAGGGATCGACCTCGGGCGGATATCCCTTCGGAGTCAGGCATCGCCATTCCCGGTTGCCGATGCGCACGTGGTCGAACCCCTTGGTCGTGACCGTTTCGGCGAAGACGGCCTGTTTCCTGATCGGGATGGTTTCGTCGTAATGATCCAGGGCTCCGGAAGGAGAATCGTTCAGGAGACGGCGCAGCCAATCCAGGAGGTCCGCCGGCGTTACCGTCCGTGGGTGAAGGGACGCGCCTGCAAGGGCCTCCTCTGCCATCCCTGCGATTTCGGCCACGTTGGCTCTCTTGTCTCGGGGCCATTTGGCCGAGAAGAGGACCCGGAAGTTTCTGAGGAGAGAGCTTGCCGATCCCCATTGACCGGCCGCTCCGGCGCGAAAGTGGTCGGTCAGGGCGGAGGAAACCTGCCTAAACAGCTCTCCCTCGCGTTTTTTGAGATTCCTGAAGTCGGCAAGGATTGGATCGACGTGGGGGTCCCCGTGCAGGATGAACTGCAGGACGGTCCCGGCGGGGAAGCCGACCCGGAACAGGCCATCAAGGGCACGCATGGTTCTTTCTCCCGCGAAGACGACGGGGGAGCACTCCCAGAGCAGACCGATGCTGTCATCGTTGTTCAGGTAAACACGGGTGGCTGGTTCGTAGGCGACGTAGGGCAGGTAATCCGAGAGCTTGCTGCGCCTCACGTCGCGGGCCAGTTGCCCTTTAGTCAGACCGCCGCCACTGCCGAAGAGAATGGATGCCAACCCCATTATTGCGCCTCCATCGGCTTGTCCAGCGGATCGGTCAGCACCCAGCGCGGCCTATCCGTGAAGATGTAGGCGTACCTGAAGAGATAGAGTTCCTCGTCCTGCCCCTCGTAGGGGAGCATCAAGACGCGCATCACCTTCGGGGGGACCACCATAGGGGTTTCAGGCTCCTTGAGCAGTCCCGCCATGCGGTCGTAGAGCGTGTCCTGGTAAAGTCCCGGGTCGGTTCCCTGCGCCGGGCCGAAGAAGTTGGCCCGGGATTCTTCATAGGCGTCCGAAACGGACACGCATTTTCCGTTGTACGTCTCGGGGCAATTGAAATCGCTCGCATAAGGGTTCAGGCAACCGGCAAGAGGCAGGGCCAGAACGGCCAGGAACAGCAACGGTCTCATCATCTTCCCTCCTTCGTCGGGTCCCGCAGTTCAAGAGTGACCCCTTCTTCAATAACCAGAGTGACATCCTTGGTCGCGCCGACCTCGATGACAGGCAAGGCTTGCTTCGCCAAGTCGAGATAGAACTTCTGCGTGTCCTTGAATGCCGATGCCAGCCCGCTTCCTGCGCCGTATTGCAGGGCGTCCCCGGCATCGATGGTCTGGGTTGTCCCGAGAGGACTGGTGCTGACGATGGTGTTCTGGGCCGCGACGTATTCACCCAGCCCGCCAAAGAATCCCGCGACCATCGAGCGGGCGATGGCGCTACCCATACGACTGACGACTGTCCCCTTCAGGCCGATTTTCCCGTCCTGGTCGACCAGAAAGCCTTTCACCTTCTGATCGATCACCGCCTGCCCTTCGCGGGTCAGGCAGGAGAGGGACACCAGGCGCATGTGCGCCCGTTCGTCAGAGAGGTTTCCAAGACCCTCCGCGATTACGAAACACCCCTTGAGGTCCGCCTTGACGCTGTTCGGCAGCACTGCCAGATCCTTGATCCGCAGCAGAGCCGGAACCGGGCTTCCCTTCGCCGATTCCGAGGTCGGTGCGTCCAGGCCTGAAAGAAGGGTCGCCGCCATGAAGGAGGGAGGTAGGTAGATCCTCTGGCCGTCCGCTTTTTTTTTATCCTCGACCACTTCCTGCACGGGTACCGAGACCATGCCGATTTCCCCGACCGCGACGATCTCCTCAGGAACAGGCGGTGGGCCGGTCGGCGGCGCAGTAGTCACCGGATAGACCGTTCCAGGAGGCGGAGGAGGTGGGTAACTCGGCAGCCCGGAACCGGGGAGCGGGGGCATGAATTCAGGGTCGTGTGCAGCAGGCCCTGGTAGATCCTTGCCCTGAACTTGTCCATCCGCCTTCTCTTTTTCCATCAGCGCCGCAAGTTGTTCCCGCAGTTCATCCATCTGCCGATCGCGCTTGGCCAACTCCTGCTGCGACTGTTGGTAGAGGGATTTTTGCAGCATGCCCGGAGTCTGGATCAGGGAAGTGGGCTTCTCCTCCGTGCGGGGAGGCGGGACCGGTTTGGAGCGCATCTGATAACCACCGGCTCCGAGCAGGATGACAACGGCGATGCTTGCGGCCAGAACAGCCTTGCGCTTCCGCTCCGGCTCGAGATTCTTCCAGGTCTCCTTAAGGGACATCCGTATCCTCCTCGGCGTGAAAGAGGGGAGCAGAATCGGCCTCAGGCTCCGCCTTTGCCGGTTTCTGTCGCACGAGGGGGGACGGTTCATCGGCATCCCGCCGTTCGACGATGAACACCCTGCTCCGGGTTCCTTCCCGCAGCAGCAACTCTTCCACGGCGACGGCAAGGGGGCGGTTGGTCAGTTCGGAACGGAGAAACTCTCGCTCGGAGAGGCGAGTCTGTCCGGTACCTTCCTTGAGCGAGACGAGGTACTCCCGAACCGCGAGACCTTCCCCCTCCACCACGATTTCCCGCCTGAGGCTCATCCAGAGTGCCGGGAAAAGGTCCATCTGCTTTCCGACCGTCCTGACCATGTAGCTCTCGGGGATCTGGTCGGTGAAGGTTTGCCTGATGAGGGTGAGGATCTTTTTCTCCAAGGGCATGCCGCTGAAGATGGCAAGGTTCTCTTGGACCTTCCTTTTCTTCCCGCTGGAGAGGCGGACCGTCTGGGCGGGGACCCGCTGAGGCATCCCGATCAGGCTGTAAATCTCCCCGCCGCAGACGACATAGAATTCCGAGGGGACCTCCGTGTAGATCATTTCGTCCCCTTTTTTGATCACCTGGAATTTGATGAAGGCGTTGTCGTCCGAGACCTTCACCTTGACGCCCTTTTCCTGGCTGAAAACCACATCCTTGATACCATCGGGGCAAACAAGACGGTTCACGTCGGTATTCGAGAGCCTAACCTTGGTCGTCACTTCCGGTAGAACCACCTCGGGCCAGCTTTGCCGGCTCCCCGTTTCTGCCCAGGAATCGGATATGGCCCCGCCAATCAAGAGGCCGGCCAGAATGAACGTTTGGGTTCGCCTCCACCTCATCAGTCATTCCTCTCAGAAAAATCAATAATCCAGAAACGGCCGTCCCGGATCTGGTAGGAGAGCCGATAAACCAAGTGCTTTTCATCCGTCTTCTTGTCCTGAACGAACAACTGGCGGGTACCGGAGATGTCCAGAATTTTCTGTTCCGGATGATCAGTCATTTCGGCGATGAAAAAAACGCTGGAGGCGCCGGCCGTTTCCACCGTGTCCGCAGCTTCGTACAGTTGCTCCTTCGCGTTGGCGAAGCGCTCGGGAGCGAACAGGGACAGGAGTTCCTCGTATTGTTGCCGCACGGTCCCGGGGTTGTAGCTCAACCCGAGGCCGGTGATGTAGCGACCCATTTCGCGAAGGTAGGAAGTGTCCGCAGATGATCCGGACACGGAAACCTTTGCAGGATTGCCAACGGGAATCAAAATGGTGCGTTTCTGGTCCAATACCGAAAAGAGCAGCAGGCAGTTAAAAACCTGCAGTCCCCCGATCAGAAGGACGATCAACCGCAGCAACCGACGCTCAGCGAAGAGGTTGCTGGTTTTCTGGACGAAAAGATCGAACCTCACTCGATAAACTCCTCTTCAAAAAAAGTCGGGTAGCCGTGCAGTTTGGTCCAGCCGATCATGTAGAACATGTGTCGAAGGAAACCTCTGGGATAGCGCCGTTTGACCAGGCCGTATGACACCGGGCCCGCGATCATTCCGAGCCAGAAGACCCCGCCGAAGATCATGGCGAGCAGATATCCGATGACCATGATGGAGAGATCGTCCGGCTCGAACCATAGGAGTTGATACGGGCTGGAGAGGTATTGGGGCATCCTTTTATTCATTCCGGAACTCCGGGAGAGAATGAGGGGGGCGGGGACCCCCTTTCTGTCTTCAGATCATCATTCCCAGGCTGGTGACGATGGAGTCGGCCTTGATAACCATGCCTCCGGCGGCTACGGTGAAGGCGGCGGGGAGATAGGCCCCGCGGGGTAGCATGGAGGCACCCCAGATCACCAGAGCCAGGCCGGCTATGAAGCCGATGGCTCCCTGGAGCATTTTGACCACCACGATGTCGTACATCGTGTAGGCGAACCCCGTGGTCGCCGGGGCGGTAATCGCCAGCACGGGGCCGGCGCAGAGCAGCAACAGAATGGTAAGTGCCAACACTTTCTTCATGGAGATCTCCTTCATTTTGCTGATGGTTTGTTGAGCAAAGCGGCGATTGCGTTCAGGTCGGCACCTTTGATGCTGATACCGTCTACCCAAATCGTCGGCGTTCCCCGCACGCCGAGCGATCCTCCAAGGCGAAGGTGCTCGTCCAGGAGGGATTTTTGGCAATCGTTCGCCACAGGTGGAAGATCCTTGTTGTCCCAGACCCCAGACATGACCTCTTTCAAGGCCTTTTCCCGGTCCTTGCTGCACAGGATAAAGCGGGATTTGGCCGCGGCTTTGGGGTGTATTGCTTCCAGTGGGTAGAAAAAGATGTGTCTGGTCACATCAGTTCGGCCCTCAAGAAAGGCATCGGCTTTCCGGCAGAAAGGGCAATCGGGATCGGTAAACTCGATTACCTGGTGAGGACCGTTGCCTATGGTCATTGCTTTGTCGAGGGGGAGTCTCATGAGTTTTTCGGCTACCAGCTGGTCGCGTCGTTCGGCGGTCAGGCTTCGGCCTTCCTTGGACCAGATTTCGCCGAAGACCAGATGCCCGGTGGGGCTGAAGTAGAAAATCTGGTCGCCGGCGGTGACTTCGTAAAGCTCGGGAATTGGGGAAGGCCCAAACCCGTCGATGGTGGTGTTCGGCAGAATGCGAGCCAGCTGCGCGGCAGCCTCGCCTCGCGGCTCCTCGGAGAATGCTGGCTGAATTCCTACCAAGGCGACAAACAACAGGCAGAGAGCGATTCTCATTTTTCCTCCTCGATGAACACTCTTCGGTTTTGGGTCAGGTCGGTCGCGGACACAGGGCAACATTCGCCTCGGCCCTCTATATTCGTGACGGTTACTCCGCGTGATTGCAGGTAGACTCCGACAGCATCTGCACGCTCTCGTGACAGCCTGTAGTTGTACTCCTCGCTACCGATTGGGCAGGTATAGCCGGTCAGCCGAACCTTCGAGTTGGGGGGAACCTGGTCCAGAATCATTCGGCTGGAGTCGTCCAGGTCGGCCCGGTCGAGATCGAACAACACAGTCCAGGTTGATGGGGGCATCGCCACTTCCACCACCTGTTTGTTTAGTGCTCCCTGCCCGAAAAGGATGGAGAGGCTGACCGGCTTCTGAACCACCAGACTGTCCTCTGAACACCCTCGGGTGATGAGGAAATCATTGCCGCTCGTGGCGGTCACAGCAGACCCGAAATCGGCCGTATCCGACTGGCGGCAGATGGTGTCGGCAACTGCTCCGCTCGAAAGGGCAGCCACCACCAAAAACGATAGGAAAATTCTCAAAGCAGCCTCCGGGAAAATGTCCTTGCCCCCTGAATGGGGAGAGGGGGAAGGCAAAAAAATCCCCTCTTGCGAGGGGATGCGGGATGGTCACAACTTGAAAATATCGTCCAGGTTGGCTTTGGGGCCCGGTCTCGGGAGGGGAGTTCCCTCTGTTGTAGCCGGTTTTTTGGCTGCTGGCTCGGGAGGTTTTGCCGCCTCCAAGGCCAAAAAGGAGGCCAACTGCTCTTGTCCTTCCGCAGTCCCCAGAAAGTACCTCAGGGCTTCAACGACGAATGCCGATTGTTTCCTTGTCTTACGCAGGGCATCCAATGCCTTGATGACCCCGGGATCGTGTACGGTCAGTCGCAGGAGTCGGTTTGCCATGAGGCCTCCGTTATCCGTCGGCTAGGGCGAAACCGGCCGCATTGGCGAACTCCGGATCGGTCAGGACCTTGATGTCGATCCTGCTGGAGGAAAGGGTGTCCCGAATAAGGGTTGCCCCGCCGCCGAATACCAGCACGGTTTCGAAGTTCGCCTTCAGCCCCAGGTGAGCCTGAAGCTCCCCGTTGATGTCTCGCAACACATCCTCGATGTAGACCTTGGCGGCAGTCTCGATCTCTTTGCTGATGTCGTGGCGCTCCATCCCGTATTGGATGAAACCGTGCTCGATCAGGTAACTGACCTCGACGGGGGTAAAGGTACGGGAGGGTGCCAGTTCCCTGATGTTTGGCAGCAGCAGCTGGACGGCCATCTGGTGGACGCCCCGTTTGTAAAACGTATCCCCGTAGATGATGTTCCTGCTGTCGGCCGCGAACAGGGTGAAGATGACGGTGTTGAAGCCGATGTCCACCGCCAGGACATTTCCCTTGGTGGAGGGATTCTGGTCCAGAAAGAGACGGATTCCTCCAAGCCCCTGGGGCAACACTCGAACGTCGGGCCAGCCGCTCCCATTCAGCACCTTGGTCAGGGTCTTGATGACTCCGACCGACCGATCCTTCTCCGCGACCCAAGCCCCGTAGGGGAGTCCAACCACCAGAGGCGATTCCCTGGCGACGGAACCAGCTTGCGCAGCGGCCTCCACGAAAGTGGGATAGAAATGCACCAGGTCTTCCAGCGTCTTCAGGTAGCTTGAGCCGGCCGTCAATAGAGCCTCCTCTCCGACCAGGACTTGGCCGTCATGGGTCCGGCGGTGAGCGGAAATGATTCGGCCCCGTTTTTCCCCGTACACCCATTTGAGCGATGAAAAACCAAGATCGCAAACAAACACCATGATGTTGCTCCTTTCGTTGACAGTTTTGTTTACTTGGCGGAGGAACGTTTACTTTTTTGTCTCCAAATTGGGTGACAAACCATGCGCTTGCAGACCAAAAAGTAAACGTCGATGAAAGAGTTTACTTTCTCCTATCTGTCCAATGGGGAGGGAGGGAAGGTCGTGACGGGGAATGGATCAGGAAAGAAAACGGGCCCGACAAGAAGCGGGCCCGGAAATTCCAGACGGGATATCAACCTTTATTAATTTCTGCGATTTCCAGAATTGTTATTCTGCGTTCTCCGGAACAGCCCCTTCCTTTTTTCTGGGATCGAGGCGCCGGCCTCTTCGAATGTCGTAGGCTACCTCTCTCACCTTGGCTACCTGCTGTTCCGAAAGGGACACGTTGAGGTAATGTTTGACCTTCCCGATGATGTCCTTGACGAAAACCCGCTCGCCCGATTTGGCGTTAAGGTAGCAGGTGAGCGCATACCGTTCAGCACGGGACATTTCCGGTTCCAAAAAAATCTTTCGGCGGTAAGCCTGGCTGAGGGGGGAGATCATGCAGCGGAGATACCAGACCTGGCCCCAGATATGCCTGATCATGGCCAATCCTCTGAGGTCGACGTCGGCCACCGGATCTCCAATGACGCCATCGGCCCGGAGTCGATAGAGGACCTTCAGTGGAAGATTAACCAGCTGCGCTGCGTCTCTGATCGGCGTCCCGGACATGGAGATTTTTCACCTTTCTTCCTGGGGAATCCAGAAACTCGAGAAGTTCCCGAACGATGGTTTCGACCTGGTTTTTTCCGGCATGGGTTATGACCGCGCGTTCGTAGGCCAGGGTGAGGAGCTTTCCAATCTTCGGCCCGATCTGGAAGGGGGCCAGCTTGGTCGCCTCGACGGCCACCATTTCCAGGACGTTCCTCTTGTACTCGATCTCCACCCCTGTGGTTTGCTGAAGGCCGAGCAGCCAGTTGGGTTCGACCCCTTCCGTCTCGCAGAGCTTGACCAGGAAGGCCGCGTCGGGTTTTCTTCTGTCGGCCTCGTAGTTCATGAGGGTGTTCGGACAGATTCCGTAGCCTTCTACGAAGCTGGCAATGGTCCTGTCCCCGCGGATCATACGAATTCTCTTACCGAGAGTCATATCGTCTCCTGCTTTCTCTCAGGCAGCTTTCACTGCCCCGACATGGGTTTTCTTCTCTTCGCGTTTGTTCGTGGTCCCGAAAACGGTCGTCAGGCGCCTGGGCTCGACGTCCTTGGGATGGATTTTCAACTGACCGCTCTCGACCAGGCTAGACAGTCGGCAATAGGTTCGATTCAGTGCCTGCCTGACATTAGCAGGCGAGCAACCGAGGTCCCTCGCTATCTCCCGGATGGCTTTTCGTCCCTCCCGGATGCCAAGAGCTAATCCCAATATCTTGTCTTCCACCGGCGTCAGATGCTTTCGAATGACCAAGAAAAGTTGGTCAATGTCGATGGAGAACATTGAGGCCGAAGGAGAACTTCCCCAGTCGAAAAGCTCCAACGAACAGCATACGGTGGAGGGCGGGGATGGGGACCCTGCGTGACGACTTGAATCTGGGTGCGGGGTGACCTCGGAGATTTTCCCCTTGAAGGTGATCCAGAAACAGGCCGGGAAGGGGATCTGCCGTTCGGCCGAAACCTTTACCGCTTCAAGGGCTGCCTCATAGGCGTCCTGAAGGAAATCCTCCTGATCATAGGGGGCGAAGGGAAGGTATTTTCGGGTGTGGCCCAGAATCTGTTTGGCATTCTGGTCAACCCAGGCAATGGCTTCTTCCATGGTCAAAAACTGCATATCTCCCTCTTATGGTTAAAAGAAGGTTAAAAGAGGTTAGTGCCCCGAAAAATCGTCAATAAGGGTCCATATTTATTGAGAAATCTAGTTATCCACAGTGAGTCATTCAGCGATGGTTCCGTGAGTCAAACAGCGACAACTCCGTGAGTCATTTAGCGATGCCGCGTGAGTCTAAAAGCGATAGTTTGTGAGTCATCCAGCGATAGCCCGTGAGTCAAACAGCGATACCCTCATCTCTTGCGAATGACCGCCACCAGGTCTATTTCGATCCCCCAGGTTTCGAGGAATCCGACCTCCACCAGAGCATCCAGGGCCTTTTTCAGCTCTCTCCTGAAAAACCGCAGCTCGTTCTCGCTGCCACATAACTTCTGGAGCGTTTCGACCTTGACCGGGTATGGCTTCCTGTGGCTGGACCAGTAGCTG
>NPIG01000291.1_pt2 | contig 32310 bp, 28 predicted proteins | sample 8637441 | NCBI WGS metagenome assembly NPIG01 (sample SAMN07420675, study PRJNA396082) | bioreactor metagenome | isolation source: sample BR6 brine-fed electro-methanogenic bioreactor BR | place: Japan: Kochi | collected 2016-06-14
CTCGCCGACCACTATGTCGCTGCCGGGGACACATAAGCTCCGGCTCTTGTGTTCACCAAGTGCCACATGCCAACTAAGACCGCTCTAAGCTAACAAGAGGGGGATGGCGACACCAGGGCAAGAAGCTCCTCCCCCCGTCGACGCAGCTCTTCGAAGCTGTGGCTCCCCTGGCGGGCGCATATTTTGGCTTCCTCCCCGCAGAGAAGACATCTCCGGGGGGGGAGCTCAAAATCCTTTCGAGAGAGGGCTCCCTCCGAAGAGAGCACGTCGAGATCCAGCAGCCGTCCCCAGGGAAGCTCTTCTTCCAGAGCCACACAGATTTTCTTAACCTCTTCCCGGGAGGGGATCTTGCCTCCCAGGAGCAGGGCCTTCCCCGCCCCGTTCTCGCAGAAGATTCGGCGGGCCTTCTTCAGAGAGGGAATACGCAGGAAAAGAACTTTTTCCGTGGCCTCCAGACACACCCCATCTCCTGGAAGCTCTTTGGGGAGCCCCGGTAGATTGAGAGATATCTGAAGTACCCAGGGATACATGAGAAGAAGCTCCTTCTGAAGATCCCGCCGGGCCTCCCGCCCTTCCAAAAGGAGGAGGAGTGCCTTTTCGCAGGGAAAATTCGAGCCTTCTCTATTATGATTATGCATGATCGTTTCCACCCCAAAGCTTTCGAAGTTTTTCAAAAGATCCGAGAATCTCCTTTTGCTCCACCCGGCTGACCGAAAACCGCACGTGGGGGATCTCCTTCCCGGGATTGCCCAGATAGAAACGCTCCCCCCCCTGAAGAAGGATTCCCTCTCTCTGGGCCCGGCGCTCCATCTCTCTTCCTGAGGAATTCTTCAGGGGAACCCAGAGATAGAGACCTCCTGAAGGAATTTCCGGGGGGGACGAAGGCAGAATCTCCCGAAAGAAGGAGCCCAGAAGGAGCATGCGCTCCTTCATCTCCCCCCGCACCCGCCGGAGCACCTCTTCAAGGTAGTTCTCTTCGAGAAAACGGAGCACCGTCTTCTGGGAGAGGGCGGAGGAGTAGCCGGTGTTCCGCATTTTACAGCGGCAGCACTCTTTCCAGATACTTGGGGGAAGGAGCATGTATCCTATACGGAGCCCCGGAAAAAGAAGCTGGCTGAAGGATCCACAGTAGAGCACCCGTTCTGCTTCCCGCATGGCCTTGAGTGCGGGCACCGAGGATTCGCCGTACCGGAGCTCCCCGTAGGCATCGTCTTCGAGAATCCAGAACCCCCTCGTGCGGGAGAGTTTCAAAAGTTCCTGCCGTATATCCGTGGGAAGGGTACGCCCGGTGGGGTTCTGAAAGCTGGGGACGAGAAAGAGAGCCTCCTCCTCTCCGAGGGAGGAGAGAATGGCTCTCCAGGAGTTCCAATCTCCCGGGAGTGAGGCGAGTTCCAGCCCCCGGGAATGGGCCATCCCTAAAATCTGAGGATAGGTGAGCTCCTCCGCCCAGAGACGCCGCACCCCCCGAGAGGCCAAGGCTTCCAGAGAGAGAGCCAGCCCCTCCTGCACCCCCGAGGTGACCAGTACATCCTTCCAGGAGGCGGGAATGCCCCGCCCCGCCGCATGCCGGGTGAGGGCCTTGCGCAGCTCCAGAAATCCCGCCACGGGGCTCCCCAGGAGAGAGGCAGAGCTCCGCCGCATCTCCTCCCGCAAAAGGGAGGCCACCAGGGAGGTGGGAAGAAGCTCCGGAGAGGGGAGCTCCGTGGCAAAATCCACATAGTTTCGCATCCCCCCCTCCTGAACCCCGGTTCTCCGAATCTCCTGAACGTAGATCCCACTCCTCTTCCGGGAGCAGACGAGCTCCTCTTCCTCCAAAAGGGCATAGGCCTCCGCCACGGTGTTTCGGGAAATGCCGTGAGCCTCCGCAAGGGAGCGGCTTCCCGGAAGCCTGCACCCCCCCGGAAGGGCTCCGGAGAGGATCATCCTCCGAAGGTGCTCCGCTATCTGGCGGTACATGGGAAGGGAACTTTCCCGGTGAAGGGGTATGTCGATCATGAAACTCTTCCTTTCTTGCGCATCCTGTGGGATTTTCCGAAGCCCCTGACAGGGTTTGGGCTTTCTGGTATACTGCGGCTTTCGCTCATGAAAGCCATGTTTCGAAGGGAGGATCCATAGATGTCGCGAATAGATGCGCTCATTTTCGATGTGGACGGGGTTCTGGTGGATGCCAATGACACCTATCTCAAGGTGATCCAGAGGGCCCTGAAGATTTTTCTGGGAGATTCCGGAGAGATCTCCCCAGAAGAGTGCTTTACCCTCTGGCAGTACCGTGCCGCCAAGGGACATCCCTGCTTCAACGACGACTACGACCTGGCCTGGTTCGGCCTCTGCGCTCTCCTGGAGTTCCGGGGCACCGCTCCCCCTTCCAAGAGAGAGGATGCGGAGCTCCCCCAGGCGATCTGGAGAGAGCTTTTGGAGGCATGTCCCATGGAGGACGCCCTCTCCTGGATAGGCCGCCGCTTTCCTCAGGGACCTCCTCGGGAGGAGATCCGCACTCTCTGCGAAGAGCTCTACTTCGGGGAGGAGTACCCCACCATGACGGGGAAGAAACCCCTTCGGCCTCTGGAGGAGGGATTGTGGGAGCTTGATACTCCTCTGGTGCAGTGGCACTGGAGCAGCCTTCCTCTCCCCTCGGCAATCTATACGGGAAGACCTGAGAGGGAGCTTCGTCTTGCCCTGGGGGTTCTGGGATGGGAGGACTTTCCCCGGCATCGCTGTATAACTCCGGATTCGGGGATCTCCAAACCATCCCCCAGAGGGCTGGAAGTTCTGGCCAAGGCCATGGAGAGCGAGAACCCCGCTTTTTTTGGGGACTCTCAGAGCGATGCCCAGGCCTTTCGCTCCTACGGACGAGGACGCTTCTGCCCCATAGGCTCTCTTATTCCGGAGATGCCCCGGTGGTACGCCTCCCTGGATGAGGCTCTGAAAGATTTGGGGATCTCCCTGCCATCCCCGAAATAGCTTTTTGCCAAAGAGATAGGGTCACCATGCGGGGAATCCCCCTTCGCTGTGCACGAAGGGGGATTCCCCGTTTCTTTTCCCCAAATGCGGAAAAATCTTTGGGACTAATGCCTGCTCTCGGTCTCTTTTATTTTTCGGATAATATCCGCCCTCTCGGGATCCCGAAGATACTCCCAGGTAACGAGAGGAACCAGGGTATGCAGCTCCTCCCAGCGATCTTCCCGGATGAACTGCCGGACTGTGGAGGCGGAGATGGCAGATCCCGCCTCTTCTTTTCGGGGAATTTCCACAAGCTCAATTCCTCGGGAGGGAAGCACCGCCTTCATGGCATCATTGTACTGCCGGGTGACGGGGCAGTACGGTTCGGTTCCCACAAAACGGCGGGTGAGCCCCAGCTCCTCTCCAAAGAGATTGGCAAAGAGGGTTACATCAAGAGAAGCCTGGATGCGGGCCTTTTTCATGCTGTCCGCGTCCCGGAGGAAGTAGGCGGGGAAGGTGGCGGGAGAAACCGCGTAATCCCCGCTGGGAAGTACCGTAACGTTGGCAAGATCCTCGGTGCCTCGCCGGACAAGGTCTATCCGGTGAGCAAAGGGAAAGAGAGAGAGATCCGCCTGCACCACCACCACATAGAGATGATCGCACCGGGAGGCGGCTTCTTCGATGAGATACCGGTGCCCCCGGGTGAAGGGGTTGCAGTTCACCACCACCCCTCCAGCCATATTCTTTCCCTCGGGAAGCTCCGCCCGATGCTGCCGGAGCATCTGGCGGTAGCTTCGGATCCCGGGTTCTCCCATCTCAAGGAGCACCACCGGATCGTACCGGGCGATCTCCTGAAATCCGAAGGAGAGAAAACGCTCGGCAGCTCCGGTTTTAGTAAAAACGAAGAGAGAGGTCTGCCCCTTCTGCCGGGCCTGAGAGATCACTCCGGAGATCACCTTGGAGGAATACCCTCCCTCCTGAAGGGAGGTATCCACCGCCACCATCTTGATAATTTTGCCATCCAGGCTTGCGGTGGCATAGACCTGTCCGTCCTCATCCTCCAAACAGACCGTCACCTGGGGATCTCCCTCGAAGACAAGGTTTTCCCTCTCCAAAAGAGCGGCCACCCGGGAACGCACTGACGCATCCGGATTGGTATATATACGCAATTCATAGGTGTCAAACATGAAACCATCTCCTTACTGAGACCATGCACCATACAGATCCCAGAGAATCTGTATGTCCTTGCTTTTCTTACAGCTTCTGCATTTCTTATGATTCCTGCAACTTTTTACAGCTGATGCTTAAGAATCTTTCCTATGGGAGAGCGGGGGAACTCCTCCACAAACTCCACATGCCTCGGCACTTTGTAGTGAGCCAACCGCTCCCGGCAGAAGGCCACCACTTCCCGGGAGGTTATCTCCTCCCCATCCTGGGGCTGCAGCACCACGTAAGCCTTGATGGCCTGCCCGCTGATGGGATTCTCCACCCCCACCACGGCACTCTCCCGCACCCGGGGATGTTCGTTCAGCACCGCCTCCACCTCCTGAGGATAGACGTTGAACCCCCCCACGATCATCATATCGCTCACCCGGTCCAGCACCGTGAGATACCCCTCTTCATCAAGGCGCACCACATCCCCGGTGTTGAACCATCCATCCTTAAAGCGTTCTCCCGTAAGCTCCGGCGCCCCCAGATACTCCCGGGCCACGCTAGGCCCCCGAAGCCAGAGAACCCCCTCTTCCCCCGGAGAGACCAAGCTTCCCCCCTCGCCCCGAACCTCCGCTTCGAAGCCCGGAAGAAGGGTTCCCACGGTACCCTGCTTTTTACGCTCGTAGGTGGGATTAACACTCACCACGGGAGAGGTTTCGGTAAGACCGTATCCCTCCAGCACCCCCAGCCCCAGAAGACGCTGGCATTTTTCGTCCAACCGCAGAGGAAAGCGATCTCCCCCGGAGACGAGAAGTTCCAGGGCGGAGAGATCCGGCTTATACTTCGCCGCAGCTCCGATAAGCATGGCTATCATGGTAGGCACCGCCACCAGAGCGGTGGAACGGGTCTCCTGAAGTATCTTCAGGGTGTTCTCCGGGGGCATGAAGGAGGGCATGATTACCTCTCCCATATGGGGCACAAGAAGGGGAAGTATGCTCGCCACAGTGAAGCCGAAGGCGTGGAAGTTGGGGAGCACGTTGAACATCACCTTCCCTCCACTCAGACCCGGGACATGTTCAGAGGCCGCCTGAACGTTGCTGGAGATGTTGCGGTGGGTCAGAGGAACCACCTTGGGATTTCCCGTGGTTCCGGAGGTGAAAAAGATCACCGCATGATCTTCTTCGGAATTTACAAGGTCCTGTTTTCTTCCCCGGCAGAGAGAGAACTCCCCCTCCAGATTTGCCACAGAGTAGGGGAAATCCCCCGCCTTTTCCTGCAGAAGATCAAGTTGAGGTTTTGCAAAATCCGGTACCACCACGGAAAAAAGCTCCGCCCTTTGGACGTTCCGCAAGGTCGCCCCGGAGCCCGCAAGAAAATTAAGAGGTGCCACACACCCCCCAAGCCGCCAGGTGGCCACACAGAGGGCAAGAAAGGCGGGAGAGTTGGGGAGCAAAGAACCTATTCTCTGACAGGGGGCAAATCCCGCCTTTTTCAGCTTCTCCTCCATAGACTCCACAAGCCCCAAGAAGGAGCTCTTGGTACGCCATTCCCCCTTCCACCAAAAATACCGCTCCTCACCACTCCGCTGCGCTATTTGTTCTTCTAATCGCTTGCACACAATGGTCCCCTCCAGATCCGCATTCTTCCACACACCGAGAAGAAGCGGAGATTGTATGAAAATTTATCATGATAACAAGACAACTTTTGTCTTACAAACCCTCTCCTGTGGGACCATGGCCCCGGAAAAGGGACTACCCTTCGGGCATCTCCCGATTACGCGTAAAGAGAGCCAGAAAAGCTCCCCAGGCAGCAGTGAGAGGGAGCAAGTCCTCCGGCACGTCGTACTTGGGGTGATGCAGACCGTATTCGCTCCCGGTGCCTATGAGAAAGAAGGTGGAAGGCACTTCCAGGGAATAAAAGGCAAAATCCTCCCCCGCAAGAAGGGGGATATCCAGAAGATGTACCGCATCGTCTCCGAAAAAGAGCCGGGCTTGTTCTACCATCTCTCCGGTAAGTTCCTCGTCATTCCAGATACGGGGATAGTTCTGGATATATTCCATGTTGGCACGAGCATTAAAGGTTCGGCAAACCCCCGCCACCACGTCTTCCAGCCGCTGTTGCAAAAAATCTCTAGTTTCCATGGTAAAGGCCCGAAGGGTGCCCCGCATACCCACCCTTTCGGGGATAATGTTGTAGGCGTCTCCCCCATCAATCTGCCCCACGGTGATCACAGCATTCTCCCGGGGGTCCCGCTCCCGACTCACGATATGCTGAATGCCGAAGAGCACGTGAGCCGCCACCATGATGGGATCCACCCCCAGATGAGGGGATGCTGCGTGCGCCCCGGTTCCCATAATCTCAATGTGAAAGCGATCCGAAAGAGAGGTAAGGGTACCAGAGCGGGTATAGAAATGTCCGTAAGGAAAGAGGGGCCAGAAGTGGAGAGCCACCACCTCTCCCACGTCAAAATGCGATATCAGCCCGCTCTCCACCAGGGTTCGGGCTCCCCCCTTGCCCTCTTCCGCGGGCTGAAAGAGGAAGATCACCTTTCGCCGAAGCAGGTGTCGCCTTCGGGAAAGCAGCAGGGCGCTCCCCAGCAGGGAGGCCATGTGGGAATCGTGGCCGCAGGCGTGCATCACCCCGGGCATACAGGAGCTGTAGGGAAGCCCGGTCTCCTCGTCCAGAGCCAGAGCGTCCATATCCGCCCTCAAGACGAAACCGGGCCCCGGAAGGTCCCCCCTCAGGATACCCACTACAGATGTGGGGGTTCCAAAACCCTTGACCACCTCCATTCCTTCGATATCTTCAAGAATCTGGACTACTCTTGTGGAGGTTATCTCCTCTTCGAAGGCAAGCTCCGGAAACTGGTGAAACTCCCGACGCCAGCCTATAAGAGACTCTCCCAGATCTTCCGCTTCCCCGAGAAGCTCCAAAGCCATCTGCTGCATCGCTGCACCTTGATCTATTACCATAGTTCTCCCTTTCTTCCGCCAGGAATCTTTGTGCCTTTGCAGTATTTTTGGCCCCCCAAAGACGAGAAAAACCTCTCTTTGCGGAGGAAAAGCACTATCGAGAGCTCAACCATTTTCGCACTCCCGAGGAAATTTCCCACAGGGAAAAACAGGACCGAACTACCGTACCCTTCCCCAGAAACCATCCATCCGTTCCTACCTCCCCCCCAGCCTCGGTGCGCCGCAACGCCCATTCTCCCTGTCTGGCAGGGGGATACGAAAGGGTACATCCATTGGTGCGGTAGCCGTGCAGGGTTTCTCCCTTTCGGAGAAGGGGGGTATTTCCCGAGGCCTGAAGAAAAACCTCGTGCGCTTCGGGATAGGCCCCCTGGAGGGAGCCGCTGAAGGGAAACATGGTAATGCCGGGGATACGGGTTCCTCCAGAACCCTGCACAAACTCCCCGAGAAGGGCCACGCTCTCCCCCTCCACAAGAAAGGGGATTTTACGATATACCACGGATCCCAAAAGCTTTTTAAGCCTTTCAAGCTCTTCGGGATCCCGAAAACCTCCCGCTCTTCCATGGGGTATGTAGAGAAAATCACACTGATCCATCTCTTGGGGACGGTAGAGGTCGAAAAGAACCGGAGAGCCCCCCAGATGTTCGAGAAAACGCTGGTTCCCATCCCCGGCTCCTCCCAGGGAGGGATGCTGCAAAATGCCTATCTTGAAGGCCCCGGGAGGCTCTTCCAGCTCCTCGCGAATCTCTGTCCAGGGAGAAGCCCGTTTTGCCACAGCTCCCACCACGGGCCAGCTTATCATATCATCCAGTGCGGCAAGCTGGCGCACTGAAGAATGAAGGGAGGTAAACTTGAGGGAGTGAGGCCCCTCGGAAAAAAGCAGCTCCGGGGATATTTCCGTACGCAGAATATTCTTGGGGATATATCCCAGAGAAAAATGAGGAAGCCGCCGCCCCATTTCTATTTCGAGAAGCTGGTACTCTTTGGGATTCAACACCGCCGCAAAACATACCGTGGAGGGCACAAGAGCGGGATGATCTCGGATCTGCGAAAAAATTTGCTCCGTAAGCTGGGCAGTGAGGATGGCGTTACGATCCGCATAGAGCAGGGGAAGCACCGGAAGAGCGAGACACTCCCCCACCTTGGCAGTAACCGGATGAAGCTCCATCTTCTCCTCATGCCGCTGAGGCAGCGACAGAGGCCCCACAAAGAGGTGGAGGGCCTGGCTTTTTCGGGAACACTGGAACATGAATTTTAAATTGTAATCATTGTGAAGCAAATGAGGGTCCAGCACCGTTACGGATTCTCCCGTGGCAACTTCGAGATATTTGGTTCGCACCTCGTCGAATCCTATCTGAAAAAGCCGAAGGTCGTATCCCCGTTCTTTTAAAGCTCCGGCGAACAACGCCGAAAGAGGAATATTCCCCTCTCGAGATTCGTCCGCCAGAAGAAGACGATAGGTATGCACATTCCCCCTCCTTCCAATACGTTCAGTTCTTTTTAGTGTATCATAGATGGTAGACAAAATAGCTTTTTCTTGAGGAGGCCATGACAGAATGAAAAAACCATGGGTACAGATTCGAGATGTCTGGAAACACGCGGATCAGGAGATAACCTTGAAGGGGTGGATGTATAACAAGCGAAGTTCCGGAAAAATTCAGTTCCTCCAGCTTCGGGACGGCACTGGAGTGATTCAGGGAGTGATGGTAAAGAAAGAGGTCTCCCCCGAAGCCTTCGAAACCGCCAAAAATCTCCGGATGGAAGCCTCTGTGGCTGTCACGGGAAAAGTTCGGGCGGATGAGCGAGCACCTTCGGGGTTCGAACTCACCCTGATGGATGTGGAAGTTATCCAGAACCCCACCGAAGAATACCCCATAGGCAAAAAGGAGCACGGGGTAGACTTTCTTCTGGATAACCGGCATCTCTGGCTGCGCTCAGAACGCCAGAGGGCCATTATGCAGATCCGGGATGAAGTTATCTGGCGCTGCCGGGAGTTCTTGAGAATGGAGGGCTTTCTTCTGGTGGATAGTCCCATTCTTTCGGGAGCCATCGGCGAGGGGGCCTCGGGGCTTTTCGAGCTGGATTACTTCGAGACCCAGAAGGCCTATCTTGCCCAGACGGGGCAGCTCTATGCGGAGGCCGCCGCTGCGGCCTACGGCAAGGTCTACTGTTTCGGCCCCACCTTCCGGGCGGAGAAATCCAAGACCCGACGGCATCTCACGGAGTTCTGGATGATAGAACCTGAGGTGGCCTTCTACGATCACGAGGATAACCTGCGCCTTCAGGAACAGCTTGTCTGCTACGTCATGGAACACGTGATCAAGACCCGGAAGAAGGAGCTGGAGACTCTGGAGAGGGATATCTCCCTTCTGGAAAAAATACAGCCCCCCTTCTACCGAATAACCTACGACGAGGCGGTGGCAAAGCTTCACGAACTGGGGAGCAACATCACCTACGGAGACGATTTCGGTAACGATGACGAGACCATCCTCACCCAGGAGTATGACAAACCCGTCTTCGTGGAGTGCTACCCCAAAAAGGTAAAGGCCTTCTACATGAAGGAGCATCCGGAAAATCCCGATCTGGTGCTCTGTGACGACCTTCTTGCTCCCGAGGGATACGGAGAGATCATCGGAGGTTCCCAGCGAGAGGACGATCTGGAAAAGCTTCTGCAGCGGATCCAGGAGCAGAATCTTCCGGAGGAGTGCTACACCTGGTATCTGGATCTGCGCAAATACGGCTCCTTCGTACACAGCGGCTTCGGCATGGGAATCGAACGGTTGGTAAGCTGGATCTGTGGAATCCACCACGTACGGGAGGCCATCCCCTGGCCCCGCACCATCTACCGCCTGAATCCCTAAGGGTTTTTACGAAAAAAGTTTGAGGAGGCCATGATATGGGTAAGGTAATTGCAGAGCTGGTAGTGGTACCTCTCGGAACCGCTACTCCCAGCGTAAGCGCCTACGTGGCGGAGGTGGAGAAAAAGCTTGGGGAGTTTTCTCTGGAGATCAAACTTACCCCCATGGGAACCATTCTGGAGGGGGAGCTTTCGGAGGTCCTTCGGGCAGTTCAGGAAGTTCATGAAATCCCCTTCGCCTCGGGAGCCCTTCGAGTGGGCACAACTCTGCGAATCGACGAACGCCGGGATAAGGAGCTCACCATGGAGGGAAAGATCCGGGCGGTGGAAGAGAAGCTGCGGTAAAAGCATACAAGGTGCCGGAGAGGGGCTTCCCCTTCTCCGGCACCACTTTTTTATGAATTCCCTATTTTTTATCCATACTCTCCAGAGGGATGCTGGGAATATACTCCTTAAAGATCCCCCGCACCCGCTCCTCCTGATCTCGGTCGAAGAGCATACGGATTCCCGTGGTTTCCTCCCCCCGCTCGAAAAAGACCATCATCTGATCCCTCCGGTAGACCAGGGTAACGTGGCTTATCTGCTCCCAGGTGAGGATCTGCACATTCTTTCCCGTCCAGCTTCGGCTCTCCCGCACTACCCCCTGGGGGGCTAGAAAAGCCCGCTTGTGGAAACCCGAGATGAAGAGCATGCCCCCCCCGGTGAGGAAATAGAGAAAAGATTTATCCTTTATGGTGAGAAAGGCGAGTAGAGCGTAGGAGAGCAGAAAAATTCCTCCCAAAAGCGCAAAGAGCCGGAGAGGCTTCGGCATATCTGCCTTTCTCGAAAGACAGAGCACTTCCATTTCCATGATATTTCCCCCTTTTTGGATGCTTTGCGACTCCCTGTATTGTACATGATACGGGAAGATTCTCACACCGAAGGAATACAAAAAACACAAAAATGCCGGAGCAAAAAACGCTCCGGCACGAAGAACCATACATAGACTCACAGGTCAGGCCGGTAAGAAACTAGGCTCCTGCGGTCTCCTTGGGGTTTTTCCCTTCCTGCCAGAAGACCCCGATCCCCAGATAGGTGATGATAATGGCCACGAGAGGATTAAGGTAGTTCAGGAAGGCATAGGGGAGGTACTCCAGAGTGGGAACCCCCAGCACCTGGGACTGGAAAGCACCGCAGGTATTCCAGGGAATGAGCACTGAGGTGAGGGTACCCGCATCTTCCAAGGAGCGGGAGAGCATCCGGGGATCCAGCCCCTTCTCATCGAAGGCGGGCTTGAACATCCGGCCAGGCATAACGATGGCCAGATACTGGTCACCCAAAAAGAGGTTGCAGACGAAGCAGGAGACGATCACCGAGGCACAGAGTCCTCCCACGCTCCGGACACCCTTGAGAATGGTGTGCAGAAGCACTTCCAGGAAGCCGCAGCGCTCCATAATGCCTCCGAAGGAGAGGGCACAGAGGATGAGGGAGATGGTCCACATCATGGAGTCCAGACCGCCCCGGGTGAGAAGATCTGCCAGCATCTCTCCCGCATTGAGAATGGCTTCGGGGGTATGCCCCGCAATGCCGCTCTCCTGCATGAGCTGAGCCACCGCTTCCACCCCGCCGCTTCCGGCGATATCCGCCGCCAGGGAGGGCTCGTAGCCATAGTGAAGGGCCCCGATAATGTCAGCAGGCCCCGCACCCTGAAGAAGTGCCATGAGGGAGGCGGAGAGAATTCCCGCAAAGAGTCCCGGAAGAGCGGGAACCTTGAGAAGGGCCAGGCCGATAACGATGAGAGGAGGCACAAAGCCGATGTAATTCACGCTAAATTCTGCAGAAAGCAGCTCCTGGATAGCTTTGATATGCCCTGCATCCAGGGAGCCCCCGGCATATTTGTTGCCCAGGTAGTAGGCGATCCCCGCCACGATGACGTAGGTGGGGCCGGTGGTCCAGACCATGGCCCGGATATGGGTGAAGAGATCCGTTCCCGCCACTGCGGGGGCCAAGTTGGTGGTGTCGGAAAGAGGAGACATCTTATCTCCGAAGTAGGCTCCGGAGATGGCGATACCTGCGGTGATGGGAGCAGGAACCCCGAGGCCAGCGCCGATCCCCATGAGGGCGATACCCACAGTGCCGCTGGTGCCCCAGGAGGTTCCCGTGGCGAGAGCTACGATGGAGGTGATGAAAAGGGTGGCCAGAAGGAAGTACTGAGGAGAAAGAATATCAAGGCCGTAGTAGATAAGGGTGGGAACCACGCCGCTCAAGATCCAGGATCCGATGACGAGCCCCACCATGCCGAGGATGATAATGGCCTGAAGAGCCATGCTGATCCCCGTGATCATTCCCTCTTCCACATCCTTCCAGGCGTAGTGGAGTCCGAAGCAACCCCAGAAGGCGGCGATGATGGCAGAGAAGATGATGGGAATATGAGCATCCACCCCAAGCTTCAAAATACCGAAGCTGATGATGGCTCCAGCCAGAACAACTACTCCGAGAGCCTCCGCAAAAGACGGTTTCCTTGCTGCTGTTTCTGTCATGATACCAAGTTCCCCCTTTTAAAAAATAAAGTATGGAAAGGTGTTGCCCTAATCCCCGACTCTTTTTCTTTTCACAACCACCCCCCTGAAAAAGTTCCTTTATTTCCCCACAGTAGATTATACCTCTTGGGGCTTTTTGTCCAGAAAACTTAGCTTTTTCAGGAGGGTAGGGCCATTTGTATATTTTGCAATAAACAAAAAAAACAGGCTATTCCGAAACCAATAGCCTTGCAGAGTTTATTAGCGTGACGCCACAATAAAGAGATACCCTAAAATTCGTAGGGCTGGAGACCTTGAATTGCCCTATCATGAACTTTTACGTTAAAGCGCCTTCGCAGCTCTCGAAGCTCTTCCTCCAGAAGATCCGTTTCGAGATCTCTGAGCACCTTCTCCCGGGCCTCTTCAAAGGAGAGCTTCCGAGGATCCAGGCGGTTCTCCACAAAGAGGAGCACATACTCTCCCCGGGGAGTTTCGAAAGGCCCCAGGGCGGTTTTAGAATCCGGGGAAGAAAAGGCTTTTTCATATTCCGGTGGGGCATGGGAAGCGGCCATCCACCCCAGAGGAACCTGACGGGTGAACTTCGAAAAGCCGAGGCTTTCCAGAGGATCTGTTCCCAGAGAGCCCATAAGGGCGGAGCGGGCCTCCTCCTCGGTGGCATAGAAGAAAGCTACCAGACAGAGCTCCTTTTCCTGAATGTAGCGATCTTCATGAAGCTCATAGTATTCTTGCAGCCTCTCTTCGGAGAGATCCCAGCGCTCTTCCAGCTTTTCTACATAAGCCCGGGCGAGGAGATTCGCCTGGTTCCAGCGCATGCGAAGCCGCAGATCCTCTCGAAGATCAAGGCCGCTTATTCTGGCGGCTCTTTCAAGAAGGAGGGTATCCGTGAGCTGCCGCACAAGCTTTTGCAGCTCCTCCTGCTCCATATATGTGAGAAGGAGCTCCCCCATGAGCAGTTCTCCCCCGGTCTCCTGGCTGAGAAGATGGAGAAGATCCTCCCGGGTTACCCCCGGAGCTTCCCCCAGAGAGGAGAGAGGAACCGTCTCCATCCCCACAGCAGGGAGGGCAGAGCCGAAAGAGAGGAAAAGAAAGAGAAGCCCCATAAGAAAAGAACGATGAGACATTATTCGGAGAGAGGGATATGTTTCTCGGAAATTCCCGGCTGCCCCTCGGTGTCATCCCCCTCTTCAGCTTTTTCTTTCTCTGGAAGAGCCGGAGGAGTCAAAAGTTTTCCCGAAGCCACTTCGAAGAAGACTTTCTCCTCCTTCATGGAGAGAGTTACTTCATCCCCGGGACGGATGCTACCCTCCAGGAGCATGTCCGACATGGGATCCTCCACAAGCCGTTGGATCGTACGCCGCAGTGGGCGGGCTCCGTACTTGGGGTCGAATCCCTCGTTCAGGATGTGATCCTGTACCTCTTCGGAGACCGAGATGAGAATGTGCTTCTCTTTGAGTCGCTGGGATACATCCCGCATCATGGCGGCCACGATTTTCAGAAGATCCTCCCGACTGAGGGGGCGGAAGACAAGAATGTCATCAATGCGGTTGAGAAATTCCGGCCGGAAGGTGCGTTTCACATCTTCGAGAAGGTGCTTTTCCGTTCTGGCCCAGTCTCCCTCCGCTGCGTCCTGGGGAGAAAAACCGAGGCTCCGCCCCTTCATGGTGTGCTCCGCCCCCACGTTACTGGTAAGGATGATAACGGCGTTGCGGAAATCTACTTCGTGCCCCTGACCATCCACGAGACGGCCATCTTCGAGGATCTGAAGCAGGATGTTGAAGGAGTCCGGATGGGCCTTCTCCACTTCGTCGAAGAGAACTACCGAGTAGGGACGACGCCGGATGGCCTCGGTAAGCTTTCCTCCGTTTTCGTGCCCCACATAGCCCGGAGGAGCTCCGATAAGCTTTGCCACCTCGTGGCGTTCCATATACTCGCTCATGTCGAGGCGTATCATGGCCTCTTCGCTGCCAAAGAGAAATTCCGCAAGGGCCCGACCAAGCTCGGTTTTTCCCACTCCCGTGGGGCCGAGAAAGAGAAAACTCCCCACGGGGCGCCGGGGATCCTTGAGGCCGCTTCGGGCTCTTCGAATGGCCCGGGCCACGGAGCTTACCGCGCTTTTCTGGTTGATAAGACGCTTGTGGATCTCCTCTTCCATCCGGAGGAGCCGTCCCGCCTCTTCTTCGGTCATCTGCACCACCGGGATGCCGGTCCACTCCGCCACAATCTGGGCCACTTCCTCGATACCGATAACCGGGGGCTCCGAAGTGCGTTCCACCTGCCAGCGGCTACGGCGATCTTCCAGGAGCTCCGAGAGTTTTCTCTCCTGATCCCGGAAGCGGGCGGCTTTTTCGAACTCCTGCTCCGCCACGGCACACTCCTTTTCCTTTCGGAAGGTCTCCAGATCCCGCTCGATTTTTTTGAGATCCTCCGGAGGTTCCATGGTGGCGAGCCGGGCCCGGGCAGCGGCTTCATCGATGCAGTCGATGGCCTTATCCGGGAGATAACGTTCGGTGATATACCGCTCCGAGAGTCGGGCCGCCGCCTCAAGAGCCGCATCTTCGATCTGCACCCGATGATGGGCCTCATAGGCATCCCGAAGGCCTCGAAGGATCTTCACAGTATCCTCCACGGTGGGCTCATTCACCATGACGGGCTGGAAACGTCGCTCCAGGGCAGCATCCTTTTCGATATGCTTCCGATACTCCTCCAGAGTGGTGGCCCCGATGACCTGAAACTCTCCCCGGGCAAGGCTGGGCTTGAGTATGTTCGCCGCATCCACCGCCCCTTCGGCTCCTCCCGCTCCTACAATGGTGTGGATTTCGTCGATAAAGAGAATCACATCCCGAGTCTCCCGAAGCTCCTTCACCATTTTGCGCATGCGCTCCTCGAACTCTCCCCGGTACTTGGTACCCGCCACGAGGTTCCCCACGTTGAGGAGCACCACCCGCTTGTTTCGCAGCACCTCCGGAAGGTCCCCGGATACCGCCCGCTGGGCAAGGCCCTCTACGATGGCGGTCTTTCCCACTCCGGGATCCCCGATGAGTACGGGATTGTTCTTGCGCCGCCGGGAGAGAATCTGCATTACCCGGGCGATCTCCTTGGAACGCCCCACCACGGGATCAAGCTCTCCCTTTTCCGCCATGGCGGTGAGATCCATACTAAGCTGATCAATGATGGGCGTTTTGGTTTTACTCTCTTCCTTTCCCCCTCCGGAAGACTCCGGGTTCCCCGGGTCACCTCCGTCTCCCCGGCTGAGGAGATCCATAACATCCCGGTGAACTTTTTGGAGGTCGAAGCCTGCGCTGGTGAGAATTTGAGCTGCAATGCCCTCCCCCTCTCCCAGAAGGCCCAGAAGGATGTGTTCGGTTCCCACGTAGTTCACGCTCATGTTCCGGGCCTCCCGCATGGCGAGATCCAGCACCCGCTTGGCTCGAGGGCTGAGGGGAAGATCCAGGGGACGATCCTTGGGACGTCCTCGGCCCACAGAATCCACAATGCGCTGCCGCAGCTCCTCTATATGCAACCCGGACTGCAGAAGGACCTTCGCCGCCACCCCCTCTCCCTCCACCATAAGTCCCAAGAGGAGGTGTTCTGTTCCTATCACATCGTGCCCGAGCTCCAGAGCTTCCCGGTGGGCCAGCTGCACCACCCGTTTTCCCCGTTCCGTAAAAAATTGCCACATGATTATTTTTAGCTCCTTAAGAGTATTCTTTGTATAGGTTACTATTTTTCGCCCCCCCGGAGGTATGAACCGCCTCAGGGGGTAAAACCGCTCCGCTGGATCTCCGCATTTCTCAGGGCCTGACGTATGCGGTATCCCCGAACCTTCTGCTCCTCCATGGAGAGACCTCTTTCGACGCACCAGGCCCGGATATGCATGGGATGCACATCCACAAGAAGTCGTTTCCATTCTTTGGGGGAGATGCCGGGGATAATCCCCAGGACCATACCCATCCGCAGAAGAGAGAGGTGAAAAAGGGCCTCTTCAAAATCCACGTACCGGGCATAGCGCATCATGCCGAAGGAGCGCCAGAGCTTATCTTCGAAGGCGAGCCCCCCCTCCTGGCGGAGCTTGGCCACCGCTTGCTGTTCCCGAGCCACCACATCCACCACGAGCCTTCGAAGATCTTCGAGAAGCTCTTCCTCCCGCTCTCCCAGGGTTCTGCCGTTGGAGATTATAAAGAGACTGCTCCGAAGAGCGCCTCCCTCTTGAACACCATACCGCTCGAAGAGGCAGCCTTTCTGGGCACACATGCGCCCCAGGGGCTTGGTCTGCCGAGTCATCTCCAGAGCGGGAAGATCCAGGAGCACCGAGGCCTGAAGCCCTGTTCCCACCACCTTGGGAGAGGAGGTAAGATACCCCAGTTCCTGATCGAAGGCAAATCCGAGATGCTCGAACCCCGAGGTAACCGCCGCGGCCTCCTCCCATGCGGAAATCAGAGAAAGCCCTCCCAAAAAGACCTGCACCACCAGGTGGTCTTCGCAGTTTATAAAGAGGGAATCCGCTCCGGTTTCGCTGTATCCGAAGATACGTCCCGGAGCGTTCTCGAAGAAGGAGAGTTCTCCGAAACCGCACTCCACCAAAAGCCCCTTTTGAAGATCCCCCAGCTGGCTTACCGGAAGAAGAAGAGCTTCCGGCAGGGGAGAGTTCTTCCGGAGAACCGAGGTTATGCGGTCTCCGAGAATTTGCAGCTCCCCCGGGTTCCCTCGGGGGGGGAAGGGAAGGTGGCTCAAATTGCGCCGAAGGCGAACCTTGGTGGCGAGAACACTTCCTCCCAGGGAGGAGCGTTCTTCCAGCCATGCCAAACGCCAGGAGAGGATATCACTCATTTCCCGAACTCTCCACCAGGGCCGAGAGGCTTCGGATACGATCCCGCAAATTTGCCGCCTCTTCGTAACGCTCCTCCTGGACATAACGGCGCAAATTTTCTTCAAGCTTCCGAATTTCCACGGAAAGGTTCTCTTCTTGGTAATCCCAGGGTGGGGAGGATCCCACATGAAGATCTCCCTTCTGCTCCTTTTTCAGGTATTCCAGGATATCCTTTCGGAAGGCCTTGTAGCAGGAGGGGCAACCGAGAAGTTTGGTCATGGAAAACCACTCCTCATCACATCCGCATTGAGGACATCGGCCCCGGAGAATCAAAGGGGGGTCCTCTTGCTGCTTCTGCAAAGGTTCTTTCTGTTTTTTTGAAAAGGGAGTTGTCCCCCGGGGCGTTTCCGAGGCAAGACCATCAAGAAAGTCTCCCACCGCCAGGGCCAATTCATTGAGAGGGATAGCCGCACTAAGCCCGGGAAGCATAAAACCCTCCCGCAGCTTTCGGGCGCATTCCCGGCAAAAATGAAATTCCTGAGCCGCCCCGTCTATGACTGTTCGGATGTGGAGCTCCGCCTCTCTATGGCGGCAAAAGGTGCATTTCATAGTAATCCCTCCTCCCTACATGAGCACAAGACTTCGGAGGAACCGCTTGAGCAGATCCGCCTGCATGACGCTCTTTTTAAAAGGAGAAACCTCGAACTCCGTACGGCACTGCTCGTCAAGATACCGAAGGGCCACTTCGATAAGGAGCTGATCCTTTTTTCCGAGAAGTCCACGATGACGGAGGGTGGAAAGAACCCTGCGTATATCGGGCTCGGTAATGCTGCTGCCGATCCACTCTTCCAGATCCTTGATTTTTTCCGCAGGATCCGTATACGAAATCCGGGTAATCCGGATATATCCATGGCCTCCCCGCTGACTCTCCACAATAAAACCCCGCTCGGGGGTAAATCGGCTCCCCAAAACGTAGTTAATCTGGCTGGGAACGCAACCAAACCTTTCCGCCAGCTCTTTTCGCCGGAGAGAGAGCGCCTCAGAGCGTTCCTCTTCGAGAAGTTCATGGATGTACTGCTCAATGATCCTTGTCAAGCTCGGCATAACAAGGCCTCCTTTGACCTTTGATAAGACTTCTGAACAGGGAGCATTATACCCATTTGGTCAATAAAAGTCAACGAATCCCCCCAAGAGGAGAGCCTCAAAAGGGAAGAGCCCGAACAAGGGTTCGAGGCTCTTCCGATGAGTTTTTTAACGTGAATTCAGAACTTTTTGGTCAGGAAAATTCCGGGGAACTATTCTTTTTCGGGAGGGTCCGGAAAAGGGTTTTTCTTTTGCCCCACCTTCGACTCAGTTCCATCCAGAAGGCGTCGGATGTTCTGGGAGTGGCGGTATAGGGTAAGAACCCCCAGAGCCAGGGCCAGGGCAGAATATTCCCAGGGGGCTCCCAAGATCCGAAAAATAAGCGCCACCGAAGGGACGGAGACCATGGAAGAGACGCAGACAAAACGGGTGGTTTTGAGGAGAAGATACCAGAGAAGCCCCCCCAGAGGCGCTCCGAGCCAGAGAAGCCCTCCAGCAGGCTCCAAGGCAACCCCAAGGAAAAAGAAAACCCCGAAGGAGGTGGCCACTCCCTTTCCTCCCCGGAAACGCAGCCAGATCGGGAAGTTATGCCCGCAGACTCCCGCAAATCCCACCAGGGCGAGAAGCCCCGGATCGGTGACCCCCGCAAGGCGGGCCGCAAGAACCCCGAGCCCTCCCTTGATCATATCCGCCAGAGCCACCCCTATGGCTCCGGGCTTTCCGAGAAGACGCCCCACGTTGGTGGCTCCAATGTTTCCAGAGCCGTAGTTCCTGATATCTACCCCCTTGAGAAGGTATACCAGAAGCAGTCCCGTGGGAAAGGAGCCGAAGAGATATCCCATCACAAAACAGCCGAGAAACTTCATAAATCCGACCTCCTTCGCATAAGGGCATCTGCCACCACAAGCCCTTCTCCCCGGGGAAAGAGAAAGAGAGGGTTGCAATCCAGCTCTTCCAGAGAGTCTTCCAGGAGAGCCAGATCCGAGATCTGGAGCAGGAGCTCCTGAAGGGCTTCAATATCCCGGGGAGGCTGCCCCCGGTCTCCCCGAAAAAGGGGATACCCTTGAAGCTGGTATATCATGTGAAGCGCCGTTTCCGGGCTTAGAGGGGCCCGGCGCATGGAGACATCTCCGAGAACTTCCGTGTAGATCCCCCCCAGGCCGAGGAGCACCATGGGACCGAAGATGGGGTCCCGGCGCATTCCCACCATACATTCGAGCCCCTGGGGAACCATCTCCTGAACGAGAACTCCCCGAATCTCCGCCTCCGGGGCGTAGAGCCTTGCCTTTTCGAGAATCCTTCCGTAGGCATTCCGAAGCTGCTCTTCCCCCCGAACGTTCAGTACAACCCCCCCGGCCTCGCTTTTATGGAGGATCTGGGGAGAGAGAATTTTCAGGGCCACAAACCATCCAAGGTCCTCCGCGGCATCCATGGCATCCCGAAGATTGGAGCAGAGATATTCCCGGGTGACAGAGACCCCATACTGCCGGAGTATTTTTTTGGCCTCGTACTCTGTGGGAGCCTCGGAAAGATCCGGAAGTTTCGGTTGCCGCCCCTCCAGATTAACATAGGCATCTTCCCGTTCAAGGATCCGCCACTTTGCAAGAGCTCCGAAGGCTCGGGCCATGCTTCGAGGGCTTCGGAAGAGGGGAATCCCCGCCTGTTGGATTCGCTTTCTCTGCTCCAGGCCGTGAAGATCATCCGTAAGCCAGCAGCAGCCGAGAGGAATCGGGGAACTCTTCCACACCCGAAGAAGCTGATCCGTGAGTTTTTCTGCCGGGGAATCCGGAAGCATGGTATGCACCGCCAGAAGGAGATCTATCTCTCCGGACTCCGCCAAAGCCTGAAGGCAGGAGGCATACCCTTCGGGTTCCTCCATGATCTGGGCGGTTACATCCACGGGGTTCCGGGAGGAACCGTATATGGGGATATAGGGCTCTATGCGGCGTCGAAGATCCTCGGAGAGCCGGGGAATCTCAAGCCCCCGGGAGACACAGCAATCGGAAGTGACGATCCCCGCCCCTCCCGAGGTAGTGCAGATCCCCACCCGCTTTCCCCCAAGGGTTCTGCGGGTTTCGAAGAGAAGCCCCATATCGGCGATATCCTGAGCATCTTCCAGAGGGATAACTCCATACTGACGAAAAAGGCTTTTCCACACCTGATTCTCCCCGGTAAAGGCTCCGGTGTGGCTCTGCACCGCCTCCCCCGTGGGGTTCTGGCTTCCCGCCTTGAGAATTCCCACGGGAACTCCCCGACGGTGCGCCTCCTCAACCATCTCCACAAACCGCTCTCCCTCGGATTTACGCAGTCCTTCCATATAGAGAAGAATGGCGGAAAGCCGGGGGTCTTCCAGAAGATACCGGGCCACATCCACCACGTCAAGATCCGCCTGATTTCCCGTGGTTACGATGGAGTGAAAGCGTACTCCCCGCTCCACCGCCGAGGCAAAGGTGGCAAATCCGAAGGCTCCGCTCTGGGAGATGTAGGCAATTCCGCCGGGCTCCACGGTACATCCCTTGAGAGAGGTAGAAAAGGAAAGGTAGGTGCGGGAATGAAAGTGGGCAAATCCCTGGCAGTTGGGCCCTAGGATCCGGAGATTTCCTCTCCGGGCGATCTCCAGGATCTCTTGCTGCAGCTCCGCATTACCGCACTCCTCAAACCCCGCACTGAGAATGACCGCAAAGGGGATTTTTTTTCGGACACACTGCTCCAGGACCTCCGGCACCAGGCGAGCCCGAACCATGCAAAAAGCCACATCGGGAATTTCTGGAAGATCTTCCACCGAGGGGACGCAGGGAAGGCCTTCCAGAGAATCGTACTTGGGGTTTACCGGGTAAATTTTCCCCTGGTAACCGTGCTCCACCAGCATGGGCAGGGGACGCCCGGCGATCTTCTCCGGAGAGGGGGAGGCTCCGATAAGGGCAATGCTCCGAGGCGCGAAGAGACGATCCAGATTTGGAGGAGCGGGAAAAGAGGCTGAGGGAAGGCTCATGAGATGGTTCCTCTCAGGAACTCTTTCATTCCGAGCTCTCCCCGGAGGAGGTCAAGGCCTCCCGAAGTATTTTTTTCCAGCTCTCCGGATCACCCTTCCGGGTCACTCCGGAGACCCACTCCGGAGCCCCTCCCCCTCGGGCAGCGAGGTCGGGATTTTTGAGAAGCTTCCGGCAATCCACCGAGGACTCTTCCCCCCGGGCCAGGAGAAAGTCGCTCATATCTCCCTCCCCTGGGAGTAGGGCCAGCACGAGATCCCGAGGATAGGCGGTGATACGACGTTTCACCTCGGGAGAGATCATGTCCCGAGGAAGCCCTCCGAGGCAAATCCAGTGAAGCTCCCTATCTTCCTCCAGGGGCTCTCTCTCCCAGGGAAGGGCGAGATAGTTCCGGGCCTTTCCCAGAATGCGGGAAAGTGCCTCCTTCTCTTCCTGCATTTTTTTGATCACCTGCTCCAACTTTTCCGGAGCACATCCCAGATGACGGAGAACCCGTCGGAGAACCCGACCATACTCCCGCTCTATCTGGGAACCCTGGAGGGAAAACTTGAGAGACCACTCCGGAGGAGAACCGTTATACCCCGTGATGAGGAGATCCCCCACCTCTCCGGTGGAGGTCACATGACTTCCGGAGCAGGCGATACAGTCAAAGTCCGGGATTTCCACCACCCGAATGGAATCGTCTTCAATGCGATCCCAGTTTGCCTTGAGTGAGGGAAGCGCCGCCGCCTCTTCCCGGGGGAGATTCCGGATTAGCACGGGAAGATCTCTGGAAATAATCTTCCGGGCCTCCTCCTCGGCTTCCAGGAGAAGATCCCAGGAGATATCTCCCCCATAGGTAAAGGAGACCGAGGCAATCTCTTCTCCGATAGCCACCTTATAGACGTGCAACCCCTCAAGGGAGCCTTCAAGAATACGGGAGAGGATGTGTTCTCCTGTATGGACCCGGGAATAGCATCGGCGCATTTCGAGATCCGGAAGAGCCCGAACTTGAAGCCCCTCCCGAGGGATCCCCTTTTCCAGAACAGCCTCCACCACTACTCCCTTTTGGTGGCTCCGGCAGTCCAGAACCCGGGCACGAAAATCCTCCCCCTCCAGGATCCCCGGATCTCCCGGCTGCCCCCCCCCGGCCATCCGAAAGGGAGTCTCCTCCAACCGCAGGAGGCTCCGTTTTTTTTCGAGCTCCACCACCTCAAGAATTGTCGTTTCCACTTCACGCAGATCCTTCATCTCTTCGACTCCCTTAGAAGGCTTTTTTCAGGCAAAACCCACAGGGTCCACCTTGCTTCGTTCAAAAAAGAACAAGGGAGGAGCTTTCTCCCCCCTTGAGGTATGGCGCAGTTCTCCTGGCTGAAACAATTTTGCCATCATGTAAATCCATTGAGGATCCTCTCCAGAATCTCCAACTCCTCCAGAGCACAAAGCGTCTTCTTTTTTAAGAAGAGATGCCCTTGATGCGTTCCGTGGCATCCTTGATTCCCAGACTCGCAAGATCTTTACTTTGAAGCACCGTCCAGCGGGCATTCAGGGTAACCAGGAAAAGGATAGACCAGATATCGAGTTTCCAGGACTGGAGCTCCCCTTCGAAGGATTTTTTGATGGCCTCCAAATGAGCTCGGGACTCACCGCTCTGCTCCAGCCCCTCCATAAAGACGTTGAAATCCTGGATTGTTTCGATTCCCGCCGCCCGAAGAAGATTGACAAGGTTCCTCCGGCTTTCCCGCCGGTACTCTTCGGGAAGTTCCACAAGGGGATATCCCAGGCCCTTGGCGAGATCCCCCCAGCGGAGAAGGCGACTCTCATTCACGGTTTCCCAGTTCTGAAAGGCCTCCTCCGTCAGAGGAAACGCCACGGGTTGGGCTTTTACAGGAGGAGAAAGAGCCGGAGAAGAGGCTCCCCCCTTAGAAATACCTGACGCCACAGATCCAAAGGCCTCTTCCGGAAGAGCTCCTTCTCGGAGGAACTCCCATACGGTAAGAAAACCCTCATCTGCCTCTTCCAGAAGAGCACTCATCCGGGAAAGCTTACGCTTGAGACCGCTCTTGGAACGCTGCACTTCTTCGTAAGGAAGCTTTTTCGTAATGGTAGCCCAGGCATTCTGAAGAATGGTACGAATCTGGATTTCTCCCCGAAGAGGGGCATACTTACGCCACTCCCGAAGAGAGCTTCGTTCGGGAGAAAGGCTTACCGCAAAACGAACGGAACGGTATCCGTACGCATCGGGATCCCTCAAGTCATCGAAGGGAACGGACTGAAGAGGATAGATGGTAAATTCCTCCTCCACCAGGCGAGAAACCTTTTCCAGATCCTCCGCAAAGTAGAGTATTACCCGAATACAGCTCAGATCGGGGATCTCTTCCAGAGAGGAGACGTCCTCCCCGGAGTTTTGCAGTCGTGCGAGAAAGTCGTTGATCCCCTCGGTACTGCTTTCAATGTGAAAAAGGTCGAGGTCGATCTGCTCAAGCAAATCCTGCACCAAATGTTCCAACCTTTTTGTATAGTCCCGATACAAGCTGTAGGAAGCAATGTAACGGTCGCGCCATTCCCCCAGGCCCTGTTGCAAATCCATTCCTCCATCACCACCCCGTTCATTTCATGCGGTTTTTGAGCCTTAGGGCCCACTTTCGAAAAATCTTTCCTATGTCTTGAGCATGTAGGACACGCCCTTGTGCTGATCTGTACGCCCTTGGGGGCACCCTTGATTATAACCCTTCCTGCCTCAGGATGCACCTTATCACAGAACCATCCTCCCCAAAAGGGCCGCATCTCCCAGAACCTTTTCGGTGAGAGAGAGGGTTCCTCCCTGAGTTTCCGAAGGAAGACTTTGCCGCAAATTCCGAAGCTCCTCCTGCCGGTGCATCTCCAGAAGAGCGGGTTGACCATCCGGGAGCAGGAGCCAGGGAGGCGGCTCTTGCGGAGCGGAAAGATCTTTCTCCGAGGAGGAGGGAGAAGCCTCCTGCCCGGAGACGGAAGTTTCCCGAGGTTTCCGGGAAAGTATCTCCAGTCTGTTCCGGGCATTCCGGTGTTGAGGATCCCTTTGGAGAATGCTTTCGTAGAGCTCCCGAGCCTCTCGGGTCTTCCCCTGGCGCTCAAGCGTGCGAGCTCTTGTGTAGAGAGGTTCCAGCTCCTTTTCAAGCTCCTGCCGGGTCAGGGCCTTGCGAAGATTCTCCATCTCCCGGGCTATATTTTCTGGAATCCCGCCCTTTTCTGGAGAAGAAAGAAGAATGGCTCCGCGTTCATAGGCTTCAAGAGCCTGGGAGTATTCTCCCTGCTTTGCCAGAGTACGCCCGAGTCCGATATAGGCGGGGGGGTACTCCTCTTCTTCGAGAATTCCCCGGTACGCCGCCAGAGCCCCCTCAAACTGCCTCTTTTCCCGCATCTCCGAAGCTCGGGCTATGGCCATTTCGTAGGCCTCATGTCGGGCTTCCCGCTCCTGAAATGCCCTCTCGTACGAAGCCAGAGTCTGGGTAAGATAGTTTACAAAGTCCGGAGCCTTTTCACTAATGTCTTCGAGACCCTGGGTCTCGGAAACGAGCATCCGGGCATCTTCAGAACGATGCTGCATGAGAAGAGCGTCCAAAAGCCCTCCCCGGGCTTCAAGAGATTCCGGAGCCTCTTCGAGGGCCTTCCGGTACATAGCCTCTCCCTGGGAAATCTCCCCCGACACGAGAAGGGTTTCCCCAGCCTCAAGGTATTCCGAAAGCCGGGCAGCCCGGGCAGCCTCCTGAGCCTCCCGAAGGGATCGCTCCCGAGCAAGATCTTCCATGGCGAGCCGGGCACTCTCGTTGTCCGGATCAAGATCAAGAACCCGGGCAAAGAGAACCTCCCCCTGATCAAGATCTCCCGACTCCGCGTGGATCTTTCCGAGAGCAAGGAGCATCTCTGCATCTTCAGGAATGCTCTCAAGGGCCCTTTGAAGCTCCTCCATGGCACTTTGGAGCTTCCCCTGCTGGAAGTAGGTAAGGGCAAGCCCTTTTCGGGCCTGGGGAAAGAGAGGCACCGTGCGGAGAACCTCTCGGAAGGTGGCAGAAGCCTCCTCCAGGTTCTCCAGACCGAGCTGAGCATAGGCGATGTCATTGTAGAGGAAGGCATCCCCGGAAACTCTCTTCAGGCTCTCTTCGTAAGCTCCCAAAGCCTCCTGGTATTCCCCCTTTTGGTAGAGAGCCTCTCCCAGAAGCTGGTACCCCTCGGGGTTCTCCTCTTCCTTATCAAGGGCCTTCTGGAAGAGCAGAGCCGCTCCGGCATAGTCTTTTTTTTCGAACCGGCTTCGCCCCCGCTCAAGAAGGTTCTCCGGGGTGTTGCGCCACATGAAGTATCCCACAGAGACCGCCGCAAGAAGACCGCAGATCCCCGCCAGGGCAAGACGAAAGATCCTCTTGCGCCTCAAAGAATCATCAAGAAGCACCTGGGTCTCCTGAACGCCCACATAGTCGGAAAGAGGTTCCTTCTCCCCACGGGGCTCCTCCGCATCTTCTGCTAAAGAAATTTCCTCTGAGACCTGGGGGGTTCCAGAAACCTCAGGTTCTTCAGACCCTTCAGGGCCTTCCGAAATTCCGGCGTACTCGTCCTCTCGGAGAGGCTCTTCGGAGGGAACTTCTTCTTCAGGGAGAACAACCTGAGGAGAAGCAGCCTCTTCAGAAAAAGAATTTTCCCGGGACACATTCTCCTCGGAGGAATTCCCCTCAGAGTCGATACCGAAGAGAAGCCCCTCCTGAGGAACATCCCTCCGATGAGGAAGGGGCTCTTCCGGAGCCTCCAAACTTTCGGCAAAAGAAGCCTCCCCGGGGATTTCGGTCTCCTGAACATCCGGCTTTTCCTCGCCGGAAGGGGACATGGCAAACATCTGTTCTATCTCCGGGGCTACTTTATCCGGGGGAGCTTCCGGAAGACCTTCCTTTTGGGGAGGAGAAATTCCCTCGGTTTCCGACTCCGCCGAGGCGGGCTCCGCCTCCTCTCTGGGAGAGAGGGAGGATCGAAGAAAAGATTCCGCCGAGGAGGTTGTTTGAGGGGTAAATGCTGCCGGATTTGTCAGAAACATCTGGAAGGAAGAGAGGGGGGACGAGACATCCCCGGAAGAATCCTCCGAGCTCTCCGAAGCCAGACCCTGTGAAGAGTTTTCCCGGGGAGGCTCCAAGACTTCCCAAGCTTCTTCCCAGGAATCGAGAAGCCACTCCGCATCCTCCGGCGAGACCCCGATCTCTCGAACGACTTTCTGCAGAAAAGATTGCCGCTCTCCCTCCTCGGGAAAGGGGGGGAGAAGCCCCTCTTCCAGAAGACGAAGAAGGCCATCGATCTCCTGAGAAAAGCGCCCTTCCTCCCGAAGAAGATACAATCGAAGTGCCTCAGGTTCCTGCAAGACATCCTTTCCATGTTCCGAAAGGTACTTACGGAGCTTTTCTCTTACGACTGTACGCACGTAACAAGCACCTCCAGGAAAGTATACGCAAGGACACGCATCACCATAGGTCACCTCTATCTGATAATTCTCTTTTAGATTTCCCTCTGGGCGAAAAGGAAAAGGACAACCCCACAAACCCGAGGGAAATGTACCATATATAAAACGCCGGAACAACAAAAAAGGAGTCAGCTCTCGCTCAGAAAGACTCCCTTCCAAAAATGGATACTACGGCAATCCCTCATATCATAATAGCAAAAGATCTCTCCGTAGACCATGGCAAAGGCAGAAAAATCGAAAAAAACACTGCTTCCTATCCTACCACAAAAAAGGGGTTGCATTTCCAAAAAACTCATGGTATTATTTCCGGGCCTTGGGGAATAGTCTAATTGGCAGGACGCTTGACTCTGGATCAAGTAGTCGTGGTTCGAGTCCACGTTCCCCAGCCAACCGCGAGTACGCGGTCCCTTCGTCTAGTGGTCTAGGACGCCGGGTTCTCAGCCCGGTAACAGGGGTTCGAACCCCCTAGGGACTGCCAATTTTAGTGTCGTGTTTTCTTTTTGGAGCGCGGTTTTTTTCAAGAAGAAGGGTTTTCTTCTCTGCTGAGAAGGAAACCCTTCTTCTTTTTTTACGCTCTTATCTGCGGATGGATGCGGCCATACGCCGCCAGGTATGCCGTCTTCCCCGGAGAGCCAGAGAATAGGCAGTAATGTTTTCGGGAACTCCCATGCCGGAGTACCCCGCATCTCCGATATGATGCAGATCCGCTCCGCACATCTTCGCCCAGAGGGCTATCTGGGCCACGCTCTCTGCACTTCCCCCCTCCTGGGACGTACCGATGGATGTCATGGCGAGAAGCCCCATTGAGTGGGCTTTACGGGCAAGAGAGGCCCCTTCCTCAAGAGAAATCCCCGGCACAGTCCCCGGAGCGGGAAAGAGAACAACATCCGCCCCCGCATCTTTCCAGGCAGCTATGCAATCCGGAGAGAGAAAGGGCTCCTTTCCCGAGCAGGGAACTCCCGCACGGTGCATCTTTCCCACGAGAAGAAGAGGATCCTCCCCCAGGGTTTTACGGATCTTTTCGAGAGCTTCGGTAATACTTTCCGACGTCACCTGAGAGGCGGGATTTCCCGTGAGGAGAATAAAAGAGGCCCCCCGATCCACCGCCCGCCGGGCCTGTTCGGGAGTAGCCCGATATCCGGGCTTCACCCACTCCGAGGGCTCCAGATTGATTCCCACGGGACGTCCGAGAAAGGCAGCCATCTCGTAGAAGAAGACGCTCTCCTCCATCTCGGGCAATCCCGCCACCTCAGGCTTTCCCGGATCAATCATGTTGAGGAGAATGCAGTCTGCTCCCATGGCGGCGGCAAGTTCCGGGTTGCTTATGCCATCCACCAGGGGGGCCTTGTGAGCCACCACTTCGGAAAAAAGAATCCTCCCCTCGCTGGCAGCAAAGCTCTGCAGCAATTCTCTCCCCGAAAGAGGGGCTATTTCGGAATACCCCATATCAAGAAAGCGACGCATAATTTTCGCTCCTTTCTCCAGTTGTAGATCTTGTCTTCACTCTCCCGTATTGTACCATCCGGTCTCCCCTCTTACTTCGGCAAATTTCTATACATAGGGTAGAATGTGGGGCATGTGAAAAAATCCTGGCGAAAGAGAGGCATGGAGGAATTCTTATGGGAGGAACCCAAATGAAGAAAATCATGGATATGGTAGATCTTCTGAGTCAGCCCGGAGGGGCCTCCATTCAGGAGATCCAGAAAGCTCTCGGGGTTTCCCGGAGAACGGTCTACAACCTTTTGGCTATCATCGAAAAACTCGGCTTCGCCCCCTACGACAAAAAACCCCTGGGAGGAAGAGAGAAGCGATGGTTCGTTGTAAACCCCAAGGCTCTTCCTCTTGGGCAAGCACATCTGGAGAAGGGGCTCACCCCCCGGGAATATCTGGCCCTACATCTCATGCAGGGGATAAGCGCCCCCTATCTGGGGGAAAGTATCCTTCAGTGCACTAAAAAGGCCCTGGAGAAGCTGGGGGCTCTCTTTTTCGAAGATCCCCCCTGCTACGGCAGCTCCGTTGAACGGCTTCACTGCCTTATGCTCGCCTCGGATACCCTTAAGAAAACCTACGAAGGACAGGAAGAGATCATCCAGGCCCTTGTCCGGGGGATTCTCAAACAGGAGACTCTACAGATCAGCTACCACTCCTTCTCCAAAAACCGGGAGATCTCTTTTCCCATCAATCCCCTTCAGTTTTTCGAAAGCCAGGGGGGACTCTATATCTTCTATGAGAGCCCCATCCACAAGGAGTTTCGTCTTCTTGCGGTGGACCGCATTCTTGAGGCCCTTCCTACGAAGGACACCTTTGAGTGGCCCGCAAATTTTGATGGCCAGGCTCTGGTGGAAAACTCCTTCGCCATGATCTGGGACGATCCCGTGGAAGTTACGATCTGGATTGCCCCGAAGCAGGCAAAATACGTGAAGGAGCGCAATGTGGTGCGTCAGCAGCGGGTAGAAGAGCGGGAGGATGGATCTCTCACGATATACCTGAAAACCTCCGGGTGGTGGACCATCAAACAGTGGGTCCTCTCCATGGGAGCCCATGCGGCGGTAATGGATCCCCCTCATCTGCGCCGAGAGATGCAGGAAACCTTGCAAGAGATGCAGGAGTGCTACTCCCAGAAGATCTGATAGCTGCGCCTTCTTCCGAGGAGAAGCCTTTCTCCCTCGGGAGAACAATCGTACCAGTCCATACCCGGGAGGTAGCCATCGCTTCGCTCCAACGCCATGGAGAGGGGGAAAAATTCCTCTTGTTCTCGTAGCCCATCGGGGTTACCGTAAAAATTCTGAGAGACAATCCTGGTGGAGCTTTTCCGGGGATCCACCGCAAGAAAGAGCCTACTACCTGGAAGAGACGCTTCACTTTGCACCAAAATCTCTCTTCGGGAAAGCCGAAGGAGCCTTCCGGCAGGGGGAGAGTAAAAGAGAGGCTGTCGTACCTGAAGAAGTATCCAGGAGACCTGGGTGTTCTCCTGGAAATTCTCGGGGAACTCCTCTCCCCCCTCTTCAGCATAGAGAGCCAGAAGAAGACGATCCTCCGGCAGAAGAGTACAGTCCCGTCGGGCAAAATCCAGAGGGATCCCGGTTTGACGAGAGAGAAAAGAAGCCACTCCGGGAGTCGGGACCGCAGGAGTCCAGGAATTGGCAAAAAGAAGCCCCGAAGCCTCTCGGGGAGAAAGGTATTCGCTGTAACACGCTCTCTCCTGAAGAGCCAAAAAGGTGGTTCCTAAAACCTTACCGCTTCCGAACAACAGTTTCATGCAGCATACCTCCCAGAGACATTCATAGTGGTGCTATTCGGAAAAACCGACACGAGTACCCTAGATCTTTCGAATAACACCAACAAGAATATCCCATACCTGTGAAATTTCTCTTCACATAAATTTGCATAAAACCCAAAAAACAAGACAAAAAAAGCTCCCTTCCGCCAAAAAGGGGGGAGGGAGCTTTTACAGAAGTTCTTCTTTGGAAGAAACCCCAAGGATTCTTTTACAAAACCCGGATCTCTACAAATGGTATTCCCGCTGTCCCATGAGCTGGGTTCCTTCGGGGGTTTTAAGATAAAGCCCCCCATACTCCTGAACGGAAGCGGTATACACTTCGATAAAACGACCTTCCGGGGTCATCCAATAGGGTTTTCTCTGAACATACACTAATTTCATATTTCTTTCTCCTTTGTAAATCTTTTTATTAATTGTACTATTTTGTATCATTTCTGACTTCTCTGGGGCGCTACCATGAAACTCTGCCATGCGAGCATTTCGATCATCATGAAGGGATATCACGAATAAAAGAAACTTCACAGGCCAAGGGCATTCCTACAACCATCCGCAGTAAGGGGACCTCCGGAGACGGGGAAATAGGTTAAAAATCGAAAAGAGAGGGAACTCCCATTTTCCGAGGTAAAAAGGGAGGAAGGGGTTCTCCATTTTGTACGAAAAGGGGTTTCATTTCTTTTACATGAAGGGGAATGCGAAAAAAGTTTTTCGAAAAGACAAGGAAAATGACCCCTTTCCCCCACGAGAAAGAGGACGCATGAAAATTCTTGGCTCCATGCCTGCTTGGAAACGATGCTTCGCTTGTGTGGCCTTTCCAATGGCGATCATGAACTCGCCTTGTCTACATGCACGGCACAGCCAGGCGAATTCATCGCCTATTGCAACCCGAAGCACATATCCCAGCTAGCTGTAGCTACCTACGCTCATCAAAAGACCGCATAAGCCGGATACGAGAATTACAAGACTGAACGTCCACGAGCCGCCCGGTCCACGGAATTTTCTCCGCTTTCGCCATTAATCGACCATCACTTGGATCGAAGCATCGTCAAAAGCATTTTGAATCGCTTCCCGGCTCTCACGGCGTGAGGAACGTTGGCGGGCATTAGTAGCACCCGGCCCGTAATCGCGCAGTGCACCTTGCCGCCCACGGTGAATTCGCCCTCACCGTCAAGAACCTGAACCAATGCGTCAAAAGGAGTGGAATGCTCACTCAGGCCCTGACCTGCGTCGAAAGCAAAAAGCGTAATGGTTCCCGCGTTGTTCTCTACCAACGTACGGCTGACAATGCTGCCTTCGGCATAGCTCACCATACCTGCGATGTCGAGAACTTCGTCGGCAGGCATTCCTGGCTTGATCGGTTCATCAGTGCCCGTGCTCTTCACTTTGTCCTTCTTCTCCGTGACCATGTGCGCCTCCCGCCTGAATAATCGTATTGTGCAACCCCTCGACGTAGTGGACAAATATCACATAGGCCTCTACATACTTTCTTCCGGCCTCCACAGATTCGTCCTTGTACTTCATGGCATCAATCAAGTGCTCAAAGCGCTCCTTGACGGCTTTCTCGGCGGCTTGGCCGATGTTCTTCGCAAGCTCGTCCACACTGCCCGCCTCAATCGCCTTGTCAGCAGCGGCCACAGGCGGCTCAACGTGACCGGCTGGCTTCAGCCCCGTATAGGACGCACCCTCGCCAGCCCGATGAATCCTTACGAGCGTTTCGAAGAAATACATGTCCGCAAGCTCTTTCGCCTCAAGACCTTTGGCCCTCACGGTGAGCGTCTTCTTAAACGCCGCTTTGATTTCCGCCTCATATCCCTCCGTCACCCATTTGAGTAGCGGCGTCACGTCTCCCTTTTCAAGTGCGGCTTTCGCCTCAAGTACCACGGGCCCATCCAGCGTGTCGCAGTGGGCCCAGGCTTCATGAGTGGTGAACAGGCAAGCCCCAAGCACGGCAAGGGCAAGAAAAGTACCCGCAATCATCATTCATCGCCTCCTTCTAATTCATGACATATCCTCTTGTGATATACTCCCATCACCTAAAGCATAGCTTCTGAGGTGGGGGATTTCCTGCCACTTATAGGTCAAATCGCACTGCCTTTTCTAGAGTGAAAAGGCCTTCATGTCAAGTATCCTTCTCTCTTCGCAACAGCGGAAAGAATGTCAAGCATCAGCTTGGTATCTCCATGCTCTTTTACGAGCTCTTCAGTTGCTTTCATGCAAGCATCCCCTCCCTTTCTGCGCTACTAGAGCGGTTTCACAAATAA
>NPIG01000467.1_pt1 | contig 32294 bp, 31 predicted proteins | sample 8637441 | NCBI WGS metagenome assembly NPIG01 (sample SAMN07420675, study PRJNA396082) | bioreactor metagenome | isolation source: sample BR6 brine-fed electro-methanogenic bioreactor BR | place: Japan: Kochi | collected 2016-06-14
AATTTTAAAAAGGCCAAAAAAATGACCCCAATGGGCCTCAATGTAATTTTTCTTTAATATTTATTAGTTTGCTACGTGATAAACTCCGGAGTTACATAAGGATATAGTAAAAAAAGCTAAATAAGTTTTACGGTTGTACAGAAAAGGTGTGAATATTATTTTTCCTAACTCTAAACAAATAGAACAAGATTTATTACAGTAATAAATACCTTAAATAATCTTTTAAATTATTTCAATTTTTATTTTTCTCTAAAATGTGATAATATATTAAATATCATTTAAAGGAGCATTAGAGTGGATAAATTTTATAATCAAGAATATGGTTTTAGATTTGCAACAAGAGATGATATAGATTTAATAATAGACTTTATTACTAAATTAGCAAAATCTCATGAAAAATTACATAAATTAGATTTAGATAAATCTACTCTAATTAATTGGATATTTGATCGAAAAATAGCTAATGTGTTTTTTCTTGTATATGAGAATAAAGAAGTAGGTTTTGCTCTATATACTTATAATTTCTTTATTTATAAAGGCAATGGAAGTATTTATCTTGAAGATATCTATATTCTTGAAGAATATAGAAAAAGAGGATTTGGAAAATTAATGTTTCAAAAGATATGTCAAATTGCAAAGAGAAATAAGGTATTTAAAATAGAATGGACTTGCTCTAATAATAATGAGAATTGCATTAAATTCTTTAATTCAATTGGAGCTAGAGAAATAAATAGAAAAAAAATATACAGACTTGAAAAGGAAAAAATTGAAGAATTGATTTCTTAATAGATATACGAATTCTATATATCCTTTTAGTCACTATTAGGTATAATCATGGAATTAATAAAAGCAACAAATATAAATTTTCACACCGGAACTAAAGATCTTTTTGATAATTCAAACTTTAGGATTTTAGAAGGTCATAAATATGGTTTAATCGGTGTAAACGGATGTGGAAAAACAACTTTAATCCGCTTAATATTAAAAGAACTAGAAGTTGATAAAGGTTCTTTATGGATAAAAGATAATTTAAAAATAGGATATCTTCCACAAAAATCACATTATAAAAATGATGAAAATATAGAAGAATTTATGCTTAATAACTTATCAAAAGTTATGCAAGAAATGAAAGAGTTTGAAGAAAGAATGGCAACCCCTGAAGTATATGGTGATGCACTTCTTATGGATAAAGTATTAAATTCTTATCAAAAGGTCTGTGAAAAGTTTGAAAAAGAAGGTGGATATAAAGCTAAAGAAAGAGCTGAAACTTTAATAAGACGTCTCGGTCTAGATAATGAATTAACTCAAACAATGGGGACTTTATCAGGGGGAGAGAGAAGTTTAGTCTTTTTTGCTAGAGCAATACTTAATCAACCAGAGCTTTTGATATTAGATGAACCAGGTAATCACCTTGATTATCTAGGGTTAGCTTGGCTTGAAAACTTTTTAATGGGATATCCAGGAGCTGTTTTAATAGTAAGTCATAATAGATATTTATTAGACAAATGTTGTGAATCTTTATTAGATTTAGATAAAGGTCAAATTACTGAACATAAAGGATCTTATTCAAATTTACGAGTTACAAAGTTTAGAAGTGCTCTAGTTGAAATGGATGCATATAATGCTAGTAAAAAAAGACAAGAGCAATTAATAAAAAAGATAAAAGATCTTCAAGGCATTGCCCAACAACAATATAATGCACCAGCAACTGTAATGAGTCAACTTGGCGCAGCTCAAAGAAAACTTGAAGAAGAGAGAGAACAATTTCCTAAACCTGTTAAAATGGATGAAACTGTCTTAAATTTTGATTTTGGTGATGAATTATCAAAATCAAAGATTGCTCTTCAAGTTAATGACTTCTCTTTTGGGTTTGGAGATAAAACCTTATTTGAAAAAGCTTCTTTCAATATTTATTGTAGAGAAAAAGTCGCTTTAGTTGGTCCTAATGGGTGTGGTAAATCAACTTTTTTAAAACTATTATTAAAAGATGGAGATTGGGATACTTCTAATACACTTAGAATTGGACCAAGTCAAAAGATTGGTTATTTGTCTCAAGTTCCGTCCTTTAATAAAGATTCTGTTACTATAGCAGATGAAATTAGGAGTTGGGGTGCTCTAAGTTATGAAGGAGCGTATGCAATAGCTAGCCATTTTTCTTTCTCATATACTGATTTGGAGAAAAGATTGGATGTTTTATCAGGAGGAGAGTTGAATAGACTTCAACTAGCAAGACTCATGTATCTGAAAACTAATTTTTTAATCCTTGATGAACCTACTAATCATATGGATATTCAAAGCAGAGAGTTAATTGAATCAGCATTAGAAAAATTTCCAGGAACAATTTTGGTTGTATCTCACGATAGATTTTTCTTAGATAAATTTACTGAAAGAGTTATTGAGATTGAAGATAAACAGTTTAATTCTTTTGATGGTAATTTTACATCTTACTTTAAAGCTAAATATCCAATTTTACCTCGTCTTTCTGGTAAAATTGAGAGACGTGGTAAAGAGAGAAACAGTCTAAAATCTAATAATATTTCAATTGATATAAAGAATATTGAAAAAAGAATTGAATCTCTCGAATCTGAAAAACTAGATTTAGAAAAAGATCTTAAAAAAGCTCTTGATTCTAATAGCAAATCTAATGGTCAGAAAATAGCAATTGCTCTTGAAAAACTGGATTCTAAACTTATTAAACTATATGATAAATGGGAAGATCTTGGTTAAAAAACATAACCCTTTTTATTGTCTACTAACAATATTAAGGGTTAGTTATTCAAAGATTAATAAATTATATTTCTCTATTTATTCCCATCCATATTCAGAATAATAAATTCCATTTTGAATATCTTCTATTACTAGCTTTATATATTCAATAATATTTTTTGGAAGATTATTTAATTCAAAAAAGGATAAATCATCACATTTATGAGGTTCCATATTAATAATTTCACCTCCCCATTTTGTAGCAGTAAAGAAAGTGTCTACTCTTTCATTTTCGACTTGTAATGTAGTTTTTCTATGCATGATATGAACAACTTTTAAATCTTCTTTTTTTAAAGTAATCCCAGCTTCTTCTTTAGCTTCTCTAATAATACAATCTGTAAAGTTCTCTCCTTTTTCAACATGCCCTGCGATAACTGAGTATTTACCATCTCCAAAACCAGTATTTGCTCTTTTTAATAGCAATACTTTATTTTCTTTAAATAATACTAAATAAGAAGCAGGTATATTTGAGTGATGTTTTTGCATATATCAATCCTTTAGTTTAAATCCATTTAACTACTTTGTTGTCAAACTTTTCTAGGTAACTTCCATCTACTATATCTTCAAAAACAATAAAATAATAGTCTCCTTTTTCATATATTATTTTAAAAGTGAAATTTTCACCAATTAATCTAGATGCAACTTTACAAGATACTGTTCCTTTCACATCATAGTGAAGATCTATTGTTTGAAGATAACAATATAGTGGAGATATGTAAGGATAGGTTAATTCATCATTATAGTTTTTAACAAATTCTTGCTCAGTAATTTGCTTTCTTAAATCTTCACTTAAAAGTTTATAAATTATCATTGGATTTTGTTCATTAATTGCATCTACAAGAGTTGTAGATCTTGAAAAGGCTCTTTCAAATGTACAATTATCCCAATAGGAATTACTATTTTTTGTTGAAGCACAGCTTGTGAATATTGTTAAAATAATAAGTAAAATTAATAAGTATCTTTTTTTCATAAATTCCTTTATTTCTTGTCTCTACTATATGGTTGTGTAAAATAGGATGGGAATTTTACATATTTAGAAACACCCATTAATACAACTACTGTTAATATGTAAGGAAGAGCTTGTAATAGTTGGATAGGAACATCAACTCCAATGGATTGAAGTCTCATTTGAAGTGTATTTGCAAAACCAAAAAGTAATGCTGCAAATAATACTCTAATTGGTAACCATCTAGCAAATACAACAACTGCAATTGCAATAAACCCACGACCTGCTATCATTTGATCAGTATATGTATTCATATAACCAAGTGACATTGAAGCACCTGCAAAACCTGAATATAATCCACCAATTAAAATTGCTTGAAATCTTATTCTATTAACTTCAATTCCTTTTGAATCTGCTGCTCTTGGGAACTCTCCAACAGCTTTTATCTTTAATCCATATGATGTTTTATTCATAATAAACCAAGTTATTCCAACAAGAATTAGCATAAAATAGAATGTGAAATTATGATGAAATAATACTGGACCAATAAATGGTATATTAGTTAAGAATCCAAAATTAATTGGTTTAAAGTTTTCAATTACTGGAGGAAGTGATCTAATTCCAAATACAACTCTATATAAGTAAGAACTAAGACCAGTTGCAAGCATAGTTAGAGCTGTTCCTGAAATTACTTGATTCGATTTAAGATTTACTGTTAAGTAAGCCATAATAAATGAATAACAAATTCCACTTACACCACCAACTATAAGAGCAAATGTTAAACTACCTGTAAGAGCTGCAGCCACAAAACTCATTAAACAAGAGAATATCATTGTTCCTTCAACTGATAAATCAAGTGTTCCTGATTTGTGAACATATACTTGACCAAGAGCTGCTAAAATAATTGGAATACTAGTTCTAAGAGTTCCAACTAAAAGACTAATTATAAAACTACTACCCATTATTTTTCACTCCTTCTATCAACGATTATCTTTGAAGCTACAACAAATACAATAACTAATGCTTGTATAATTGTAACTAGTGAATAAGGAACTCCCATATATCTTTGCATACATTGACCTCCAACTGTTAAAGCAGAGAAGAAAAATGCGGAAAATACTATACCTATTGGAGATAAATTGCCAAGGAGGGCTACAACAATTGCAACAGATCCAAGAGATCCTGCAATATTATCTTGTAATCTACCATGAATTCCTAATACATCAATATAACCAGCAATTGCTGCAAAAGCACAAGAGATACCCATTGTTAACATAATCTGAAGGTTAACTGAAATACCACTAAGACGTGCTACGTTTGGGTTTGCTCCTATCATTTTAATTCTAAAACCTTCTTTGGTTTTCCAAAAGAAGAATAATAGAACTACGAGAATTAGAGTTAAAAACAACCCACTGTGTAATCTTGTTCCAACCATTAATTTATTAAATAAAACTTCTTTTTCAATTAATTTGGATTGAGGAAAGTTATGTCCATCAGGATCCATTAAAGGACCATAAACTAAGAAACTTAAAAATAAAGCGATAATATAATCAAACATTAAAGTTGTAATAACTTCATTAGCATTTAATTTAGCTTTTGCAAGACCTAATAAACCTCCAAAAATCATACCAACAATTATTGATGCTAATAATGCTATAACTAATTTAAACCATATTGGACCTGGCATATATACACAAACAACAACTGTTGTAATACAACCGAGAGTGTATTGTCCATTTCCACCAATATTCCAAAGTTGTGCTCTAAAAGCAACTGAAGTCCCTAGTGCAATTGTTAATATTGGAATCATTTTAACAAGTGTTTCAGAAAATCCATAAGCTGATCCAAAAGCTCCATTGAATAATGATTTATATGATTCAATAGGATTAAAATTACTTAGTAATAAAATTAAGGCTCCTACAGCAAATGCTAAAATTATTGAAATAATAGAGGGTAAAATATTCTTAATTTTTTTCATTATTACCTTCCTCATTTAAACCAGCCATCATATGACCAATTTTCTCAATTCCACAATCAGGTGTTAGGATTCCCATAAATTTACCTTTAAAGATTACTGCGATTCTATCTGCTATTTGGAAAATTTCTTCTAAATCTGCAGAAATTAATAATACAGAATCTCCATTATTTCTAAGTTCTAACATTTGATTTCTTACATATTCCATAGCTCCCACATCAAGTCCTCTAGTTGGATGAGAGGCTATTAAGAGTGAAGGACCTCTATCCATTTCTCTTGCTAGAATAACTTTTTGCTGATTTCCTCCAGATAATTGATTTGCTTTATCTTCATTATCTTGACTCTTGATACTATATTTCTTAATCATTCTATCTGCTTGTTCTTTTGCTACTTTATTAGAAACAAAAAGTTTATTTGCTATAGGTTCTCTTTCATAAGTTTTTAAAATTAAGTTATCACTTATGGACCAATCCATAACTAAACCACTTTTTTGTCTATCTTGTGGAATATATGAAATACCATGTTTTATTCTATAATTTACATTAGTTTTAGAAATATCTTCATCATTTAAGTAAATGGAGCCTGAATCAAATTTATTTAAACCAACTAGTGTTTCACATAGCTCTTTTTGTCCATTACCATCAACACCTGCAATTGCAAGTATTTCACCTTTTTTTATCTCAAAACTAATATCATTTACTAATTTTATATTTTGATGTGAGTATGTTAAATTGTTTACTACTAATACATTTTTCTCACTAGTTACTTCATCTTTTTCAAAATTAAAAGTAACGTCCCGTCCAACCATTAATCTTGATAATTCTTGTGTACTAGTGTTTTCATCAATTGGATAACATCCAATTAAATCTCCATTTCTAAGTACTGTCACTTCATCAGCAATATCCATAATTTCATTTAGGTGGTGGGTTATAATGATAATTGATTTACCACTATCTCTTAACTCTCTTAAAATCACAAAGAGGTCATCTACTTCTTCTGGAGTTAAAACAGCAGTAGGCTCATCTAATATTAAAGTATTTGTTTCTTTATACAAAGCACTTAATATTTCAACTCTTTGTTGTTGTCCAACTGATAAATTTTCAATAATAGAATCTGGATTGACTCCTAAATGATATTTATCTGAAAGTGTAGTTATTTTATCTTTTGTTATTTTGGGGTTTAGAAGAGGAAAGTTCTCATCTTCATTTGCAAGCATAATATTTTCGCAAACACTCATATTCTTTATTAACATAAAGTGTTGGTGAACCATGCCAATCCCTTTTTTCATTGATTCTTGAGGAGAATGTTCTAGAGCAAAATTTTCTCCCTCTACTAAAATAGTACCTTCATCGGCAATACTTAGTCCAAATAATTGATTCATTAACGTTGTTTTGCCAGCACCATTTTCACCAAGAAGTGCATGGATACTTTGTTTTTTTAATATGAAATCAATATTGTTGTTAGCGACTAGAGATCCAAATCGTTTTGTAATAGATTTCATTTCAATAGCATTCATATGGTATGGTATCCCCCAAAAGATTGATACATTTTGATATTTCAGGGAAGAATAATCTTCCCTGAAAAGTTAGTTACTATTTTTCAAAATCTGGAATAAAAATTGTTCCATCTTTGATTTGTTCAACAGCAGTATCCATATTTTCAAATACTGAAGCATCGAACATATCTGCAAATTGATGATAATCAGCTACTGATAGTCCACCATTTTCAACATTAATCCAATAGAATTTTTCTTGACCCATGAAATTGTCAGCTAGTACATCATCTAAAATTTGTCTAATTACTAAATCCCATTGATAGTTAATACCACTTACAACATTATCTTTTGCTAATACATATTGGCTAGTAATGTTTGATAAACAATATTTGTTAGCTTCTAATGCAGCATTTACAACACCAAGGCCGATACCATCACCACTGTGCCAAATTACATCAACACCACTGTCATACATTCCTAATGCACCTTCTTTTGCTTTAGCAGCATCTCTCCAGTCTCCTGTATAGAATTCTTGAACTTCAATACCAGGATTTGCTACTTCAGCACCCATTTTAAAGCCTTCATGACCTCTGTAAATTTCAGAAGCATCAGCACCACCGATAACACCAACTTTACCTGTTTCTGAAATCATACCTGCTAAGTAACCCATAAGGTATCCACCTTGAGCTAGATGAACATCATAAACACAAGTGTTAGGAGCGGTTTTATAACCTGTACCTAAAGCAAACATTGTATCAGGGAATAAATCAGCTACTTTAATAATTGGTTCCATGTATTGAAATCCATGACCAAAGATTAAATCGTAACCACGGGAAGCAAAATCCATTAATGCTGGTTCAATATCAGCAACTTCGTATACATCTTCTACATAAGTTACTTCAATAGCATCAGAATATTCTGCTTCAACTTCTTTCATGCTTTCATACATAGCTTGGTTAAAAGATACATCGTCTTTTTTACCAGGTAATAAAAGAGCAACTTTTAGTTTGCTATCTTCTTCATTTGTGTTTGCTGTTTCTTGTGTACCTCCAGCAAACAACATGGATGAAACCATTAACATAATTGTTAATAATACAACACTTTTTCTCATATTCACTCCTTCCCGATATAATTCGGCAAATTAAATTTTTTAATTTTCGATGGTTAATAATACGTTTTCTGCAGTAGCAGGATGATTTAAATGTACCGTTTTATTTTTGTAGCAAGTAATAGCATCTCTAATAGCATTGAAAACTGAAATACCATAAAGTAGAGGAGGCTCTCCAACTCCTTTGTTTCCTAATACTCCGCAAATCTCATCATCTGATTTTACTAAATCAAGTGTTAAATCTTCAGGTAAGTCATCAATTAGAGGAACTTTGTAAGTTGCAAAAGATGTGGCAAGTTGTTCACCTTTATCTCCAATTGGCAATTCTTCCATTGTTACAAAACCCATGCCTTGAACAAATCCCCCAAGAACTTGACCTCTATCGATTTCATAATTTAAAATATTACCACCTTCATGACGTATATGTACTTTATCAATTTTATAAACACCCGTTAGTGTATCAACTGTTACAGTAGCTAGTGCAACTCCATTAGTGAAATATGAGAAGGGGGTGCCTTTTCCAGCTGCCATATCATATTCTAGACCTGGTGTTGCATAATGAGCTTGAGCACCTAGTTTTACTCTATTAAAATAACAATAAGATACAAGCTCTTCAAAGCTAATTTTCTCTTGTCTGCTTCTAAGATCAAAAACTAGATCGTTTTCTATTCTGATATAATTTGGAGCAGCAGCTAAATCTAATTTGATTTTAAATATTTCGCTTGCTGCAACTTTTAAATTATCTAGAATTTCTAATGCAGCTATTCTTGCCGCAGCTCCGTTGATATCTGTACCAGTTGATGCTGCAGTGGATGCAACAGTTCCAACTCTATGGGAGTTTGTAGATTCACATTTTACTCTATCAGGATTAACACCAAGAGTTTGAGCTACAATAAGTTCTACTTTAGTAAATAGTCCTTGTCCCATTTCAATTCCACCGTGTGTTATTGAAACAGAGCCATCACTAAAAATATTTACTAATGCATTACCTTGATTTAAGAAAGTAGCAGTAAATCCAATTCCATATTTAACAGGTACGATACCAATTCCCTTTTTAGAATATTTATGATTTTTATTATATTCTTCTTTTTCAATTTTTAATTTTTCATACTCACTATCAATTAGTAGTTGATCTAAAATTTCAGGAACTCTTACTTCTTCCATAATCATTTTATAAGGAGCCTGTTGACCATCTTTTAAGAAGTTTATTTTTTGAACTTCAAGAGTTTCTTTATTAAGAGCTTTAGCAATTTGATAAATGATATCTTCCATTACTAGTGTTGCTTGAGGAGCTCCAAATCCTCTAAAAGCTGTATTAGGAGGTAAATTAGTTCTACAACTAAATCCTCTAATAATAGTATTTTCAAAATAATAACTATTGCATATACCTAAAACTGCTCTTTCGACAATAGCAACAGTGAAATCTTCATAATAGCCACCGTTAGCATATAAATCTACATTGAAAGCTGTAATTTTACCTTCATTATTAAAACCAACTTTATAATTTGTTTTATATGGATGTCTTTTGCCAGTAATTTTGATATCATCACTTCTTTCTAATATCATTGCACAAGGTCTATTTGTCAGATAAAGTCCTAAAGCAGCCATTGCTGAGAAGCAAGTTCCTCCTCTCTCTTTTCCTCCAAAAGCACCACCAACTCTATAAACATCGACTTCTACTTGACTTTCTTTTTTCCCTAAAACAAGTGCTGTAACTTGTTGTACATCACTTACAGCTTGAGTACCACATTGGATTTTAATGTTTTGTTTAAAAGTATCGTAACTAGCAAAAGCTCTTTGAGTTTCGATATAGGCATGCTCTTGTCCACCTGAGATAAAAGTTCCTTCGATTATATTTTCAGCAGTTTCTAAAGCTTTATTTGAATCACCAAGTGCTACAACCATTGCATCTTCATAGTACATTTCTTTCTCGATTGCAGTATCAATGTCTATTACATAATCGTCAGCTTCTTCAATTTCTACAATAACGACTCTTGCGGCTTTTACTGCAGCATCTTGAGTTTCTGCAATAACAAAGCCAATAGGTTGACCGAGATAATTTACTTGATCTTCTGCAAGTAGAGGTTCTTCACTTCTTGTTACTGCTCCTTGAGCATTGTTGCCAGGTATATCAGAGGCTGTTACACCTCTGATATATCCACCAATTTTTTTGCAAGGAGAAAAATCAATATTAATTATTTTACCTTTTGGAACTGAGGATAAAACTGGATAAGAGTAAAGATAATTTTTAAAAATATCAGCTTCTCCATTAAAAGGCATTGACCCTTTAATCAAATCTACTAAATTGTCTTTTCTTTTTTTCATGTTTTAAAGCTCCCCATTTATAAATGCAAAATGCTTAATAATATGATTTTTAATTAATTTTGCTCTATATGAACTCGATCCTCTAACATCACTCAACGGATTATATTTTAAAGAAATATCCCTTGCTAATATTTCTATATCCCTATTTAAATCTAAGGTTTCTAATTTAACTGTTTCTGCAATACCACCGAATGCTATTTCAACTTTAACTATTTTATCTCCATCTTTTTCAAAAGCTGCACAAGAATTTACAGTTGCAATATCTACTGCATTTCTTTTAGCTGTTTTTTCCATATGGTATTCTTTGTTAAAGGAAGAGGTTGGAATTATAATTTTTTCAATTACATCACCTTCTTCTAAAACAGTTTTTTTATAACCTTTATAGAAATCTTTTAATAAGATTTCTTTTTTACAATCTTTGTTTACAATTATTAATTTAGCACTTAGAGCCATTAGAAGAACAACACCATCAGCTATAGGGGAGGCATTTGCAATATTTCCAGCTAAAGTTGCTAAGTTTCTAACTTGAATTGCGGCTATTTCCTTTAGCCCTTCACATAATGCCGAAACATTTTTAGAACAGAGTGAATTGTTTATAATATCAGTGAGAGAAGTTGCTGCTCCTATAGATAAACCATCCCTTGTTAATTCAATTTTTGTCATTTCATTGATTCTTGAAACATCAATAACTTTATTCAAACTTTCTTTTGTAATATGACGTCTTGCAGAAATATCACTACATCCACAGATAATCATTGCCTCTGGGTTTTCTTTTATTATTGTTTTTAATGAATTAATATTATTAGGAAGAAGATAATCGTCAACTAAGATATCAGTTTTCATTTTTAATAAATTTGCTTCAATATTTCTTATTTTTTTAGGTACTACATCATAATTAGGAGTTTCATTTAAATAAGTAAGTACCTGTTTAGCGGCATTACGGATTCCTTCATAACCTGTACATCTACAAATGTTTCCATTTAGTGCAATAATCATATCATTGTATGATGGGATTTCATCATTTGCTAAAAGAGAAAACATATTCATACTAACACCAGGAGAGCAGAAGCCACATTGAAGTCCATGTTGTTCTACCATTGCTTCTTGAATGATATTTAAATCATTATTTTCTTTTTCAATACCTTCTATTGTAATTATGCTTGTTCCTTGCAATTTACCTACTGGTAAAAGACATGAATTTACAGCTTGATATTTAATTTTATTATTAATTGGGTATCCTAAAGTGATTGTACAAGCGCCACAATCTCCATCTCCACAACCTTCCTTAGTCCCTGTTAACCAAAGTAAATCTCTAAGTAAGTCCAAGACTCTAGATTCAGGATCTAATTGTCTTTCAATTAATTCTCCATTTAAATAAAAAGATATATTAGTTTTTCTCATCTGTTTTGTCCTTCTTTTGTTTATAAATAATTATCATAAACATTCTGTTTTCTAAGCTGACTAAGTTTTATATGTTCAGTATCAAAAAAGGCTTTTACACACATAATGGGTTCTTGTGTAAGTGTGTAATATACTGATTCTTGTTTAATTAAAGGTTTTTTTTCAATAGTACTTTTATATAAATCAAAGTTTGATGGTACTGACGATCCTAAAACTGCAGTCATTTCACATATATCATTTTCTACAACTAAATAAGCTTTTTCTTTTAGAAAGTCAAAAGTGGATTGTGTAATTTCATTTTCTTTAATTTTTATATCTACAAAATATTTATAAGGTAGAGTGTCTATACAGAAAATTACTGGTTTATCGTCAGCAAAAAAAACTTTATATATTTTTAAAAGCTTCTCTTCATCTTCTAAATTTAAATTAATCTTATTTATATTATCTATTTCTTTTATTTCATAACCAATTAATTCAACTGATGCTTTAAATCCACTTGCTTGAATAGATTTCAAAAATTCTCTTGCAGGTGTGAATCTAAATTTTAAATTAGTAAAGTTCTTGTTTATATAAGTACCTTTTCCGTGAAGTGAATAAAGTACTCCATCATTTCTAAGTTCTTTAAGAACTTCACGCAGTGCAATTCTGCTAACACCTAGTTGCTCTGCAACATTTTTTTCACTTGGAAGTTTATATTCTCCTTGTCTTGAAGATTCACCTATATATTTTAATAATGAATTTTTTAATTCATTTGATAATGTTGTTGTTTCAATTTTGCTAAATTTTAACTTTTTGGTCAAATTTTTTATCTCCTTAAGGTAAGAGGTCTTACCTCTTACCTTTTTAATAAAGTATAATATTTTTTTTCCTTTTGCAAGAGAAAAATAATACTACCATTTTGTAAAAAGAAGTATAATGAAAAAACTACCTTATCGTGTTGATAGGTAGTTTTTTTCATATAACGATAGTTTATATTTTTATAAACACATTTTTAGAATATTTATTATATCTTGAGGGTAAAGTGTTTTAAATCCTTTTATCTTATCATACTGACAAGCTTTATTACTCATGATTTCAAATTTAGATTCATCAATATTTAGAGAAGAAAGATTATCACTTAATTCTAAATCTTCAAAAAATAGTTTTTTTAATTTTTCTATTGATAATTTAGCAATCTCAAAATCATCTAAGCTTGAATCAATATCAAAAACATTTATACCAAATTGTCTAAATTTTGATACTGTTGTTTCATCAAGGCTATATTCTAACCAATTTGGTGTAATTATTGCTAATCCAAGTCCATGTGTTATATCATAATATGCTGATAATTCATGCTCAATTGGGTGACATGTCCAATCGTGAGTTTTACCTCCTGCGACAAAACCATTAATTGCCCAAGAAGATGCCCACATTAAATTTGCTCTAGCTTCATAATTAGTTGGATCATTATATGCAATTGGGGCATATTTTATAACAGTTTTCATTAATCCTTCCATAACAGTATCAAGCATATATAAATCATTATCCATATTAAAATACACTTCAAAGATATGATTTAAAATATCTGCAGAACCACATGCTGTTTGGTATTTATTTACACTATATGTAAGAGTTGGGTCTAAAAAAGAAACTTTTGGTCTTAAAGGTGGAAATGCTAATCCAATTTTATCATTAGTTTCTAAATTTGTAATTACTTCATTAGGGTTCATCTCTGTTCCTGTTGCAGAAAGAGTTAATACTGTTAGTATTGGAAGAGCTTCTTTCACATCAACTTTTTGTAGCATAATATCCCAAGGATCTCCATCATAATATGTGCCAGCTGCTATTACTTTAGTACAGTCAATAACTGATCCTCCTCCAACAGCAACTAATACATCGATATTTTCTTTTTTACAAATATCAACACCTTTTCTAACAGATGTAATTCTTGGATTTGGTTTTATACCTGATAATTCAAAGATTTCTAAACCTTCTTCACTTAGATATTTTACAACTTCATCATATAATCCGCTTTTTTTGATACTACCACCACCGTATGTTAGTAGTACTTTTTTGCCATAATTTTTTGTTTCTTTTCCTAAATTATCTAATTGGTTTTCTCCGAAATATACTTTTGTTTTAATATCATAAATAAAACTATTCATTTTAAATTTTCTCCTATTTTTTTTATTATTATTACATGTTTAATTTTATAATAATTTAGAGAAAACAAAATGCCTAATAATTGATACTTTATTGCCTAATTCTGTATTATTATTATAAATGAATAAAAATATACTTGTTTTTTTTGTTGTTTTATATATTTTAAAAATAAGAGGTAATTATGAAATGTGAAGAAGCTATTAATTATATTAAGTATTTCAATTTAAAAGAAGGGTTTAATGATACCAAAGTAAAAGGTGTAAAAATATTTAAAAATGATTATTCATTGAAAAGACAACTATTAAACTATAATCCTGGTATATTAATTGTTTTAAATGGAACAAAACATGGCTATATAAAGAATGTACATTTTGATTATAGTAGAGATTATTATTTAGTATTGCCAACACATTTGCAATTTGAATGTGAAGCTGTAGCTACTGCCTCAAATCCTGTTTTTGGCTTACACATTGAGTTAGATATTGAAGTTCTTCAAAATATAATTATGAAAATGAAGGATTTTAAACCTCCAATTGTTAATGTAAATACATTTAAAGCAACTCCTCTAAGGATAAGTAATGAAATTGAAAATGCTTCAATTAGATTATTAGAATCTTTAAAAAGTGAAAATTCTTCTCAAATAATAGCTCCTTTGATTATAAAAGAAATATTATATTATGTATTAATGGGAGAAAATAAAGGGATATTATATTCTCTCTGTTTAAATGGAAGTGATTATGATAGGTTAGCAAAAGCTTTAAAAATAATTCATACAAATTATAATTCTCATATTAATGTTGATGATTTAGCAAAAACTTGCTATATGAGTCCATCAGCTTTTTATAAAACCTTTAAATCTGTAACAGGAGAGACTCCTATTCAATATTTAAAAAAAATAAGGTTAAATAAAGCAAAAGATATGTTATCATTAAACAATAAGGCTTGTGATGTCGCCGAGCTAGTAGGATATGAAAGTCTCTCTCAATTCTCAAGAGAATTTAAAAGATTTTATGGTCAGACTCCAGCGACATATAAAAATTAATTTTTTTAGAAGGTAATACTTATGAAACTTGTAGATATGCACTGTGATACCATTGTTAGAATGTTTGAATCAAATCAACATTTAGGAGTTAATAATCTTCATATTGATATAGAAAAAATGAAAAAATCTGATTATCTGCTTCAGAATATGGCAATATTTATAAATTGTTTTAGTAATGAAAAACCTAATGAAATAGCGAAAGAAATTATTAATTTTTATAATAAAGAAACTGATAATTTTAATGTAAATAGAGTATATAAGTATAGTGATATTGATTTTAATAAAATAAATACTATGTTAACTATTGAAGATAGTACTATTGTTCCTTTTCATGAATTAACAGATTTCTATAAGCTTGGAATTAGAATGATAACACTAACATGGAATTTTCCAAATGTTGTTGGTTACCCTAATCTAGATGGATATAATTTAAAATCTTGTGATGATTTATATACAATAGATAACATTAATGGATTAACTTCTCATGGTAAAGATTATATTAAAATGATGAGTGATTTAGGTATTATTATTGATGTTTCTCATGGATCGAATAAATTAGTTCTTGATGTTTTAGATACTATTAAAGTTCCTTTTGTAGCCTCTCATTCTAATTGTTATAGTATTTCCCGAGTTGGAAGAAATCTAAATGATGAATTAATTCTTAAAATGATAGATAGAAAATGTGTAATTGGAATGAATCTATTAACAGAATTTGTTAATGATAGAGCACAAGTCTCTACTATTAATGATATTATTAAACATATTGATTATATATTAGATTTGGGTGGTGAAGATTCAATTGGATTTGGATTTGATCTTGATGGTATTAATTCGTCTCTTGAAATTGTTGATGCTTCTAATGCTCAAATGATAGTTGATGAATTAAATAAAAGATATAGTTCAAATATTGTAAAGAAAATTACAAGCGAGAATGTACTAAGATTATATGAAAAAATATTGAAGTAAAAATAATTACTTCAATATTATATTTTAGTTATTGATTGCATTAACTGGGCAATTATTTATTGCTTGTTTTAGTTTTTCTTGATCTATTTTACTTAAATCTTTTAATTTAGCTTTTTTATTGTCTATTTCAAATAATTCAGGATATTTTTTTGAACAAATTCCGCAACCTATACAAGCTCTAATATTTAGATTTACTTTGCCATCATAAAAAGCTTTATCTACTTTTAAATCTTCATCTTTTACAAATAAATTCATAATAGAGGCAAATATTAATATTGCAATAATTGTTAATATCCATCTAATTGCCATGAATTGGAAGCCTAAAAATTTAACTTCATTAATTAACATTGGAACTTTAACAACAGCCCAAGTACTTAAAATTATTACAATGTTTTTAATTGAAGCTCCTTTTTTATGTAACATTACACTAATAGGGAAAGCTGCATATATTGGTCCTGCTGATACACTTCCTAATATAAAAGCTAATAAAGTACCTTTTGCTTTAGCCTCTTTTCCTAAAGTTTTCATTATAGTTTTTTTATTTACCCAAGTATCTAAAAGAGCTGTTAATACAAAAATGATTGGCATAATCATCAACATTTCTTTTATATAATAACCACTGTTTTTTACACTTAAAATGGCTATTGGCCTATTGAATATGAATAAAAGTATATAAGCTAGTAAAACTATAAAAGTTAATAGATTGTTTTTAATTTTTTTAATCATAAAATTACTCCCATAACAAGTGCAATAAGAATTGCAAATATGAAACTAAGTACATTTCTAGATATTGCAAATTTAAGCCCGAATTCTTTTCTCTCTAGTGGAAATGTTACAATTCCAACCATAGTTAAAGTTGTCAAAAATGCAACCGCTGCTACAATATTAACTGATGCATCAACAAGAGTTCCTACCAATGGGAATGCAATAAAAGCTGGAATTAGGGTAATCGCACCAGCTAGAGCAGATCCAATTGTTGCAATAATAGGGTTTTGACTTTCAATGAAAGTTGCAATACTTTCTGCTGGTATAAAAGCTAATACTAAACCAATTATTAAAATAACTGTAAGAATACTTAGTACCATTGATCTTCCCATTCTAATAGCATTTTGTAATGCATTTATTGTTTTATCTTTATCTTTAATAAATGAGTAAATGGCAAACAATATAGTTAATACCCACATTGCTATTGTAAATATATCCATGAATTTTCTCCTCTGTAGTTGCTAGTATTAATTATTTGTTGTTATAATTAAAGTCACATATGTGACTTTTTGAGGTAAATAATGATAAAAAATAAGATAAAAGAAATTTCTTTTTTTGAATCCTTTAGAGAAATAGATAAGTTATTAGAAAAAAAATGTTTAAAGTATAATGTATATTATAAAAACCACTCTATTAGAGAAGTAAATCAAAATTGTTATTGGGTAGATATAATAGTAAGTGGATCTGTTGTTGCGTATTCACTAAGTGAAAGTGGTAATGCAACAAATATGTTTGAATTTAAAGAAGGTAGTATTATTGGTGCTAATTTAATATTAACTGAAGGAAAATATCCTCTTACTATGTATTCTAAAGAGAAAACAGAGATAATCAGTGTAAATAAATGTGGTATTTATGAATTATTACATAATTATGATTTTTCAATTAATTTTTTTAAAGCTTTATCAATTAATTCTCAAAATCTAAATAGGAAAGTCTTTAAATTTCATAAAAAAACTATAAGAGAAAATTTATTAGAATATATTCATGAACAAATTATTATCCAAAAGTCAGATACAATTAAACTACCAATTTCAAAAAAACAATTAGCTGATTATTTTGGGATACAAAGGCAATCTCTTTTTCGTGAGTTTAAGAATTTACAAGATGAAGGGATTATTGATATAGATAATAGATTTATAACTTTGTTGTAAGTTGTCGTATATTGCAATTTACTTTGCGCTTTTTGAAATGTATTCTATTTACATAATCAAAACATTTTGGAATATAATATGGTAAATACATTTTTAATTACACAAGATTATGCAAAGATTCTTAAATCTTTGAATATAAGTTATGAAAGAGCTTTTAAAAAGTTAAATATCCCAACTGAGATAGATGAAAAAGGATATTATATTAGTAGAAATACTTATATAGATTTAGTAAATTATATTTTTGATAATGCAAATATTGAATCTTTGATTAACTTTAGTGATATTTCAAAAATTAAGATGTTTATACCTCCAATCTTTGCGGGGTTATGTGCTAAAGATGGAATAGAATGTTTTAATCGTATTTCTAAATATAAACAATTATTTGGTCCTTTTATCTTAAAGGTTACTCAAAAAGAAAATAATCTTTCTCTTGAATTTAAATTTGATGATGAAAAATTAGAACTTCCTCAATTTGTTCAAATTACAGAAATGCTTTTAATGATTAATTTAATAAGGATTGCAACTAATCTAAATATTAATCCTTCTAAAGTGGAAACTACCTTTGAATTACCAAAAGAAGTTAGATCTGTTATGAATATAAAAGAAAATATATCTAATAAATCAATTTTATATTTTTCTTTATCTGATGCAAAAGAACCTTTTATTAGTGTCAATAATACTATGTGGGAGTATTTAAAACCTGAGTTTAATAATAGGCTTGAGGAATTAACTAATGAAAAAGACTTTAGTAGTAGAGTTAGATCCTTGCTTCTTGATAAAATAGCAGGGGGTCTTTTAGGTATTGAAAATCTAAGTGATGATCTTGGTCTTTCTGTTAGAAGTATTCAAAGAAGATTGAAAGAAGAAAATACTACCTTCATTAAGCAATTAAATATTGTTAGATCTATTCTTGCTAAAAATTATCTTGTTGATGAAAATATGAGTACTAAAGAAGTAGCTTTTTTAGTTGGATATAGTGATGAATATGTATTTATGAGAGCTTTTAAACAATGGACTGGTTTAACTGTTAAACAATATTTAAATAAAACAATAAGTGCATAAATTGCAATTATATTGGCAGATATTGCAATTTTATTGTATTAGAATTCCTTTTATATTATTATTATAAATTAGAATTATGGAGAAATAATATGAGAAAAGAAGTAGTATTAATTACTGGAGCAAGTAGTGGAATTGGATATCAAAGTGCTATTGATTTAAAAGAAAAGGGCTATATTGTTTATGGTGCTGCTAGAAGAATTGATAAATTAAAAGACTTAGAGAAAAAAGGTATTAATATTATTTCTTTAGATGTTACTAAAGAAGAGAGCATGGTAAATTGTGTTAACACTATTGGGGATAAAGAAGGAAGAATTGATGTACTTGTAAATAATGCAGGATATGGTTCTTATGGTGCTGTTGAAGATGTAGCTCTAGAAGAAGGTAAAATGCAATTTGAAGTTAACATGTTTGGTCTTGCAAGAATGACTCAATTAGTTCTTCCATATATGAGAGAGCAAAAATCAGGTAGAATTATTAATATCACATCTATGGGTGGTAAAGTTACAACTCCTTTTGGAGCTTGGTATCATGCAACAAAATTTGCAGTTGAAGGTTTTAGTGATTGTCTAAGAATGGAAGTTAAGAAATTTGGTATTGAGGTTGTTGTAGTAGAGCCAGGTGGAATTAAAACTAACTGGGGAGTTATTGCTGGTAATAATCTTCTGCAAACTAGTGGTGATGGAGCCTATAAAGATAGTGTAATTGATTATGCAAAAAATTTAATTTCAATGTATTCATCTGGTAAAGGACTAAGTAAAGCTTCTCTTATTTCCTCCACAATTGTTAAAGCTGTAACTAAAAGAAAACCTAGAACTAGATATTTAATTGGTGCTAATGCAAAACCTGTATTTATCCTTAAAAGACTTTTAAGTGATAGAGCTTATGATAGCTTGATAATGAAAGTGATGAAAATTAAATAGAATATAATGATAAAAAAATAGTAGTTCAGATTTTAGAACTACTATTTTGGTTTGTTGTCATTTTGTTAATTTACTTAATAGCTGAATCTACCATACCTTTAATAAAGTATTGTTGTAATGCTAAGAAAAGAACTACAACTGGTAAGATTGCAATTAGAGCAGCAGCTGCTGCTGCATTAAGGTTTGAAGTCTCTTGTGAGAAGAAAGATGAAATTGCAACAGTAATTGTTTTCATTGCTGTTTTTTGCATGATATAGAGTGAGAATTGATAATCATTCCAACAATGAATACCAGTTAAAATTATAACAGAAGCTGTTACAGGTTTTAATTGAGGTAAAATAATTTGATAGAATGTTCTAGCAGGTCCGGCTCCATCAATTTGAGCGGCTTCATCTAAAGCATTAGGTATAGCTCTAATAAAGTTTGTAAACATGAATATACTCATAGGTAATTCAAATGTTAATAAAGTCACAACTAATCCCCAATATTGGTTAATTCCATGATAATCAACTAATGTTGCATATAATGGGACAAGGATACTAAGAGGAGGTACCATCATAATTGCAAGAGAGAAGTTTCTGATAAATTTTGTAAATTTAACATTTTTTCTTGCAAGAGGATATGAAGTTAAAGCTCCAACCAATACGATTAATGCGATTGAAAAGGCTGTAATTATTAAGGAGTTTTTAATTGAATTAAAAATATGGCCTTTTTGAATTGCATATAAAAAGTTATTTAAAGTTGCACTTTTCGGAAATTGCCAATAAGAGCTGAGATCGCTTTGTGGTTTAAAAGAAATACCAACTAATACGTAGATTGGAATTAAATATATTAAGGAGATAAGTAGTACAAGTGGATATCTCCATATTGTTTTCTTTGTTATCATGTCATGTTCTCCTGGAATTTATGTAAGGCATTAGTAGTAATAAAACTAAGTACCATAATTAATACAAATGCTACCAACCCAATAGCTGAAGCAAATCCAGCATTCTCACTACCAAAGTATGTTCTATTAACCAATGTAGAAAGAGAGTGAGAATCATAACCTGGACCACCTTTAGTTAATGCCATAATCACATCAAATAATTTAAGTCCACCAATCAAGTTAATAACTACTGCTGAGTTAATTGCAGGTGCAAGAAGTGGGAATGTTATATGTTTAAATAAACCCCAACTATGAACTCCATCTAAATTTGCAGCTTCATAGTACATAGAAGGAATACCTTGTAAACCTGCTAAATATATTACCATTGAAATACCAACAAATTGCCAGGAATTGATTAAAGTCATTATAGCAACACCACGTTTTCCATCTGCTAACCAATCTATACCATCTTTTACTGAATTCCATGGTAATTGGTTAATTGCTCCACCAAGAGTAAAGAAGAAATACATTATATAACCCATTAATAATGGAGCTATCATAACTGGGAGGTAAATAATAGTTCTAGCTGTATCTCTACCCCTAAATTTTTGATTTAATAATAAAGCAAAAGCTAATCCAAAGATATTTTGAAGTAAAGTAGAACCAATACCATATACTAAAGTATTTAATAAAGCTCTTCTTACATTTTGGTCAGTAAATAATCTTAAAAAGTTTGAAAAACCAACCATTCTATATGATTTTGAATAACCATTCCAGTTTGTAAAAGATAAGAAAATACCTCTTGTAAATGGGACAATTACAAACATTATGAACAAAATAACAGCAGGGATTGTGAATGAGTACATTGTAATATCTTGTTTTTGTCTAAAAGATAATTGTTTCATTTTGTTCCTCCTTTTTATTTGTAATATGCCCTAAATCTAGGGCATATTACTTAGTTTTTTATATTAATATTTGTCGTAGAAGTTTTGAGCCATAGTTTTAGCTGCGTTTTCTACTGCATTAGGTTTTTTAGCTAAGATATCAGCACCTGTTGCACACATTACATCCCACATACCACTAGGTAAGTATTCTCTATCAAAGTAAGGGAAAGTTTTTGTATCAGCATATTTATCGTAATATGGTTTTAATTCGCCTAAGTCAGGAGATACAATTGATAAACCAGCAGGGGATCCTGAAGCTTCAGCAATTCTCTTTACGTTTTCAGGTTTAGCTAAGAAATTTAAGAATTCAATTGCTACATCTTTATTAGGTGATTCATTGAAAACACCAATAGCTGTTCTTTCACCTGAAATTAGAGTTGGATTATCGCTAGCAACTCTTGCAGGAATTGGCATCATACCTAAGTTAACATTAGGGTTATAACTCTTAACAGCATTAAATGCATAGTTACCATAGAAACCGAATGCAGCTTCACTAGCAGCTAGAGCTTGTAAATCAGATAGATAGTCAGCTGTTAAAGCATCTCTATTAAAGTAACCTTTTTCTACCATATCAGCCATAAGTTGAGCTAATTCTACCCATAATTGTTCGTCAAAAGTTCCGCCTTTTAATGCTGCTCTTTGGTTATTAGATTCATCAGTGATATAGAAAGAAGGAGCTGCCCAGTCAAAGAATTGTCCAATTGGCCAGTTATCTTTTCCACCCATGTGAATAGGAGTAACGCCATTAGCTTTGATTTTTGCACATGCTGCATCAAAATCATCCCAAGTTAGAATATCATCAACATTAACACCAGCTGCTTCTAAAACATCAGCATTATAAATAATACCTGCAATATCTACATCCATAGGAAGAACGAAAGTTTGTCCATCGTCATTTGTGATAACATCTTTGATTTGTGAGTTAATATCCCCATACCAAGGTGTATCATTAATTGGTTCTAGGTATTCACTGTATCTAAGTACAGACCAACCATGAGTTGTGAAAAGATCTGGAAGTTCGTTTGCACTCATTTTTGTTTTCATTAATTCTTCATAAGAACTACCTGGAGCTGAAAATTCAACTGTGTTACCACTTTCAGCTTCATATTCACTTGTGATTTCTTGAAGAAGCTCAGCGTGAATATCTGTCATATTTGTCATAAATGTTAATTCTACAGGACCGTCTGCATTACCACTTTCACTTTCACCACCAGCGAATACTGGAGAGACAACAAATAAAGCAACTAATAGAATAGTTAATAATTTTTTCATTAAAATAACCTCCGTGTTTTGTTATTTAATTTTATGATTTATTTTATGTTTTAATTCTATTATGCTATTAAAATTTGAAAATAGCTAAAATCCAACAAAATATGTACAGAATTCAACAATAGTATGATATATTGTACATTGAATGGTTAAAAAAGATAAAAAACAAAGAAACTCCTCAATTAGAATTACATTATATATAAAATTTATCATCAGTATAATTATTCCTACTATAATTATATCAATTGTTTATTCTTATTATTTCAATACAGAATTTAAAGAAAGAACAATTAGAGAAGCAAATAATGTATTAATTACAACAGATATGAAAGTTTCACAAGTTTTAATTAATCTAAAAGAAGCCGCTGATGCTCCATATATTTCATCCGAAGCATTTAGAGCTTTAGATTTGTTTATCAATCCAACTCTTGAGACAGATTTACTTCGTTTAAATGAAATAGAGCGAAATTATGAAGAAATATTATATAAAATAATGTTTCAATCCTCTCTTGCAATTGAATCATTATCTTTTTACCCATATGAAGATGATTCAATTTTTGTCGTAAGTAGAGCCTCTGAAGGAATTAGAGAAGAAGATTTTTCTTATAGCGATGAAGCTTGGTATAATCGTGTCAAAGATAATCATGAGACTGTTGTGTTTTATAGTGATACATATCCACCATATTTCAAAAATTATAAAAATGATTTTGCAACTTTATCTCTAGTAATAAATGTGAGAAATTCTAATACCAATAAAGATATAGGAATGATGATTGCAACAATTAGAGCAACTAAAGTAAATAAAGTAATTAAAACAACTCTTATAGATAATCAAGATAATTTATTGCTTATGTTCAATGATAAATTAATAGGATCTTCATCTCAAATCTTAGATGAACAATTAAATCAATTAATAAAAACCTCTTATAAAGAGTTAGATAATTATAATATTTTTTCAAGTGAGGTCAAAGATACTAATTTAAAGATTGTATATTTATCTAACATATCAAAAGATCATAGAGCTCTTATTTATTTCTTTTTTATTTGTTTTTCATTATTGATTATTGAATTGATTATTGGATTTATTATTTATAGAGCTAGTTCGAAAGAGATGGTAAATGATATTAATTCAATTCTTTTCACAATGAAGAAAATAGCTGAAGGTAATTTAGATGTTATAGCTCCAAATTCTTCTTTTGATTATTTACAAGATTTTTCTGATGCTCTCAATTCAATGACTAAACAACTCAAGAGAACAATTGATGAGCGATATGTTGCTGTAATTAGTAGGCAAAAGGCTGAATATATGGCTCTTCAATCTCAAATAAATCCACATTTCTTATATAATACCTTAAATGGGTTTATTGGTTTAAATAGAATGGGGGAGCAAAAGAAACTTGAAAAATCAATTATTTCTTTAACTAAATTATTTAGATATACTTGTACAAATAATGATGTAGTAACATTTAATATGGAATTAAATTTTGTAAAAGATTATTTGAAATTACAAAAAATTAAATATGAAAATAGATTAGAAATTGAATATGATATAGACATAGAAGCAAAAAAAATATATATCCCTAAATTAATTTTGCAACCTTTAGTAGAAAATGCAATTGTACATGGTTTAGAGCCTATTTCAAATACTGTTACTATTAAAATATCTGCTAAAATTAACAATACAATATATGGTAATTCTTTATTTATCAGTGTTAAAGATGATGGTGTTGGATGTACTAGCGATAAACTTCAATTAAGTAATTCAGTTGCATTAAATAATATTAATGATAGAATAAAAATCTTTAGTGCAGAAAGTATAATTACTTATAGATGTAAAAAAGATGAAGGTGTTGAAATAATTATAATTATTCCAATAAGTGAGGAAGTTATATGATAATATTTATTGCTGATGATAATAATAATATTCGTTTTGCCCTAAAAAGTATGTTATTAGATATATTAGATGAAGAAGAGACTATTTTTTTTGAAGCATCTGATGGTCTTGAACTTGTTGAACTATTTAATGAAGTTGTTGCAGATGTTGCTTTTGTTGATATAAAAATGCCAAATATGGATGGACTTAGTGCAATAGATCAAATAAGAAAACAAAATGATTCTACAAGTTTTGTAATACTTTCAGGTTATAGTGATTTTGAATATGCAAAAAAGAGTATTTCTCTTGGAGTAAGTGATTATTTATTAAAACCTGTTGATGAAGATGATTTAAAAGAATTAATTGAAAAAATCTATCAAGAGAAAAAGCAAAGTGCAGAACTTGAGAATAGTGCTTTTCAATCTCAAGTATTTAATATTAACTCTTATCTTCCTTTATTAGGGGATTCATTTAGTTTCAATGAGCCTCCTATTGATAAAAGTACTAACTATTTATTACTTAATTTTATATTTTTTTATCCTAAAGATTTTCATAAAAGAAAAGCCGAATTTAGCTATACTAAACTTATTAATATGCCAAAACGATTGAGAACTTCTTTGTCTCATCAAATAATTATGTGTCATTTAGGTACTTCATTAAATTCTGTTCAATGTATTATTAAATCCCATAATGATGAGATAGATTATATATTAAAAACTATCGAAGAAGATGTATTACATATAGAAGAATATCCAAAAGTAATAGTAAAAGCTTTATATAATGTAAATCACTCCCTTTTGAAAATTCTTAAAGAAAATCAAAAAATACACACAAGACTCCATCTAGCACTAGATAATAAACCTTATTCAACTTCTATTATTGAAAATAGAGGTGAAAAAGAAGACTTATATTTAAATTATTTGCAAGACTTATTTGAAAATGCACAAGATAATAATGGACTTGAATACATAGCTTTAGTTGATAAATTTGAAAAAGAATTTGATGAAATTCCAAAAAATATTGTATTTAATAACATATTATTATCGATTGGAGAGGTTTTGAATATAGATAGTTCAATAGATAATCATAAAAGTCTTATAAAAAGATTAAGAGCTAATAAAATATTAAATACAGAAAACACAAATGATTTAATTAATCAAATGAAGCTATATATTGAAAAAAACTATATGAATAATTTTGGAATATATGAGGTAGCTCAATATCTTAATTTTTCTCCAAATTATTTAAGTACTCAATTTCATAAAATAACTGGAGTATATTTTGTAAATTATTTAAATAATTATAGGTTAGAAAAAGCAAAACATTTATTACTTGCAAATTCTTCTGCTACAATTAAAGACATTGCAATGTTGGTTGGATATTCTAATGCAAGATATTTTAGTACTTTATATAAGCAAGCTTATGGTATACTTCCTACAACTTTTAGGAAACAACATTTGAAATAAGGAGAGATAACAATGAGAAGAAAAGATAGACAAATAAAAGAAAAGAATGAGATAGTAGATATTTTAAATAATAATGATGTTTGTAGAATTGCTTTTAAAGATGAAGATGGTATTTATATTGTTCCTCTTAATTATGGATATGAATTCAAAGATGAAAAACTAATATTATATTTTCATGGTGCAAAAAAAGGAAGAAAAGTTAGTGCTTTTGAAACTAATAGTGAGGTGGGCTTTGAAATCGATCAAAAGAAGGCTTTGATTGCAAGAGATGAAAAATTAGCTTGTACATACACATATCAATATAAAAGTATCATAGGAAATGGGATTGCAAAAGTTATTAGTGATAAAGATGAAAAAAGAAGAGCTTTTGAAATACTCATGAAACATGTAGCAAAAAGAGAAGGTTTAGAATTTAATGAAGCTGTAATGGGCATTACTTTAGTTATGAAAATTGAAGTAACAACTTATTGTGCTAAAGGAAGCAAAGATTAAGTGCATAAAGTTAAATCTAAAGCTATATTATCAAGTAAAGGAAATATGAATTTATACCGTGGTTGTACACACGGTTGCATTTATTGTGATTCAAGAAGTTTATGTTACAATATGAATCATCAATTTGAAGATATCGAAGTAAAAGAAAATGCTCTTGAACTTCTTGAAGATACTTTAAAGAGAAAAAGAAAGAAGTCTATGATATTTACAGGAGCAATGAGTGATCCTTATATACCTTTAGAAAAAGATTTATTGATGACTCGAGGGGCTCTTGAAATAGTCTTGAAATATGGATTTGGAATTTCATTATTAACAAAATCAGATTTGATTCTTAGAGATTTAGATTTAATTAAAAAAATAAATGAAAAGAGTAAATGTGTTGTTCAAATGACACTTACATCAAGTGATGATAATTTATCAAAAATAATAGAACCTAATGTATGTACAACCTCTAGAAGAGTTGAAGTATTAAAGATTTTAAATCAAAATAAAATACCTACCATTGTTTGGTTAGGCCCTATTTTGCCATATATTTTAGATACAGAAGAAAATATAAATAATTTAATTGATATGATGATAGCTGCTAAAGTGAAAGGCGTTTTGTATTTTGGTATAGGAATGACACTAAGAAGTGGCAATAGAGAATATTATTATAAAAATTTAGATAAATATTTTCCAAATTTAAAGCAAACATATATAAATCAATATAAAGATAATTATGAAGTAATGAGTCCAAATTCATATTTTTTAAAATCTTTATTAGATAGACGACTAGAAAAACATAATATAATGCATAATATTAATGAAATATTTAAATATTTGGAAACTTATGAAAATAAGGAATATGTTCAATTAACTCTCTTTTAATAAATTATAATATTTATTAAAATACTTTAAATCAATTAATAAATTGAGGTGAAATATGAAATGTGTTATTCAAAGAGTTAAAGAAGCTAGTGTAACTGTAGATAATAAAATTGTTGGTGAAATTGATAATGGCCTTTTAGTATATTTTGGTGTTGCAAAAGGTGATAAAGATGAATATGTTGATTATGTTGTAAATAAAATCTCTAAATTAAGAATGTTTACTGATTCTAATTATAAACAAAATCTAAGTGCATTTGATGTAGGTGCAAAGATTTTAGTAGTAAGTCAATTTACTCTCTATGCGAATCTTAAAAAAGGAAATAGGCCATCATATGATAATGCTGAAAGTCCAGAAAGAGCAAAAGAACTATATCAGAAAGCAGTACAAAAATTTAAAGATTTAGGTTTTGTTACAGAGACAGGAGTATTTGGAGCACATATGGATGTTAGATATTTGAATGATGGTCCAGTAACAATGATATTGGAGAAGATAGAATAGATGAATTATATAGCTTTAGATTTTGAAACAGCAAATGCTGATAAAGGTGGGATTGCATCAATAGGGATGGCTAAATTTGATGAAGAAGGTCAAGTTATTGATACCTTTTATTCTTTGGTTTGCCCTAAAGAAAAATATTTTAGTCCTGCTATGACCTCAGTTCATCAATTAAAATCTGAAGATTGTTTATTAGCTCCAACATTTGATATTTTATGGCCAGATGTTAAATCATTTTTAGAAGAAAATATAATAATTGCTCATAATGTAAATTTTGATTATTCAGTATTAGAAGGAAGTTTGAAAGCTTATAATTTAGATTTACCATCAAATATTTTTTATTGTACTCTTCAGATTAGTAGAAAGGTTTGGCCAGAGCTTAGAAGTCATAAATTAACGTATTTAAGTGAGTACTTTGAATTAAATTATAGAGCACATCATGCTCTCGATGATGCTATAAACTGTGGTAAGATATTTAAGATTGCTTGTGGAAATAATACTTTTGAAAGAGAAACTTTAATAAATTTTTTAGATTATAAATTAAAGGTTAAATCAAAACAGATGATTGAAATAGATGATGGGTTCTTATTTTAATAAAGGTGTGCAAACTTCTGAGAGTTTTTTATTGGGTTCAATTTTAGCTTTAGGTGGAGGGTATTTAGATACTTATACTTTTTTTGGGAGAGGCGAAGTCTTTGCTAATGCTCAAACTGGTAATATGGTATTAGTTGCTATAAATATAGCTCAAAAAAACTATATTGATGCTTTAAAATATATTATTCCAATAATATGTTTTTTTTGCGGGGTTATTGTTGCAGAATTTTTTAAACATAACCAAAAGATAAATAAAATGCATTGGAGACAAAATGTTATTTTAATTGAAACTTCAATATTGTTAATTGTTATGTTTATTAAAGAGGGTGAAATTTATAATATATTAGCAAATAGTTTAGTATCTTTTGTTTGTGCTTTACAAGTTGAAGCCTTTAGAAAAATGCATTCAACTACTTTTGCTACTACTATGTGTACTGGAAATTTAAGAACTGCTAGTGAAAATCTTTTTTTATATAGAAAAAATAGGGATATAGAAAATAGAGGGCGAGCAATTAGATCATTTTCAATTATCTTGATATTTATATTAGGAGCAATTTTAGGAGCTCTAATTACAATTAAACTAAAAACCTATTCTGTGTTTGTGGTAGTATTATTATTAATAATTTCTTTCATATTAATGATGAGAGAGAAAATTTAAGTATTGACCAATTAATAGATTTAATGATAATTTTTATTTAAATTTGGGGCTGTAGCTCACCTGGTAGAGCGCTTGAATGGCATTCAAGAGGTAGTCGGTTCGAGTCCGATCAGCTCCATTTTCTATTCTTATTAATTTTCATATCCTATTTTGATTATTATTTCTCAAATCCCTTTGTTTTGTTATCTTCAAATCAGAGTTTTGATTAAATTGTTTATCTATTCTATTAATTGTTATTGTGTCAAAATATTTGCAATAGGAGTCATTTATGGATAAAAAATATATAGATTCTACAAATAGTTTAATTGATTTTATAAATCAAAGTCCAACTTGTTTTCAAGTTGTTGATTCAATAGAAAAACATTTGATAGACAATGGATTTCAAGAATTAAAAGAAAATGAAAGATATCATATAAAAGAAGGAAAATCTTATTATGTAAAGAGAAATAATTCTTCTCTTATTGCATTTAAAATTCCTAAAACCTACCAAGGTTTTTCAATTATAGCCTCACATACAGATTCTCCAAGCTTTAAATTAAAAAGTAATCCTGAGGTTGTAAGAGATAATAAATATACACTACTAAATACAGAAGGTTATGGTGGAATGATACTTGCTCCTTGGTTTGATAGGCCTTTGTCAATTGCTGGAAGAGTTTTCATTAAAGAAGATAATACAATTGTTGAAAAGTTATTAACTATTGATAAAGATCTATTAACAATTGTTAATTTAGCTATTCATCAAAATAGGGAAGTTAATAAGGGTGTTGAATTAAAAAAACAAGAAGATATGCTTCCTCTTTTATGTTTAGGCAATAAAAAAGATTCTATTAATAAGTTAATAGCAAATACTTTAAATGTCCAAGAAGATGCTATATTATCAAGTGATTTGTTTTTATATAATAGAATGAAGGGTTCTATTTGGGGTTTAGAGAATGAGTTTTATTCATGCCCTAGAATTGATGATCAACAAGGTGTATATACCTCAATGATTTCTTTAATAGAAACTAATCCTTCCTCCTATATAAATATGGCTATATTTTTAGATAATGAAGAAGTAGGAAGTGGCACAAAACAAGGAGCTCTTAGTGATTTTCTAAAGCAAACCATTGATAGAATAGCCAATTCTCTTAATTGGGATATAGAAGAAAGTGCAATATATCAAGCAAATAGTTTTATGTTATCTTGTGATAATGGCCATGCTGTTCATCCAAACTATATTGGAAAAAGTGATATTGTAAACCATCCTGTATTAAATGGAGGTGTTTTAATAAAACACTCAGCAAATCAAAAGTACACAACAGATGCTCTAACTTTTGCGAAATTTAAATTAATATTAGAGCGAAATAATATAAAATATCAAGAATTTTTTAATAATTCAGATTCGCCTGGTGGATCTACTCTTGGAAATCTTGTTAATTTTTCATATTCAATAAATACAATAGATATTGGTGCGGCACAATTAGCAATGCATTCCCCTTATGAAACAGGCGGTGTTGAAGACACCTTTAATTTAATAGAAGCAATGAAAGCTTTTTATAATAGATAATAAATAACCTCCAAGGTAAAAAAATATTTACTTTGGAGGTTTGATTTTTAATTAAATAATCTCTTAAATAATAGTGGGAATAAAGCGGTAAGCCATAAACCTACTAAAAAGTATCTTATAAATGATCCTATATAATAACTACTTTCTGGAAATATAAATTTTAAACCACTTTGTATTACAATCATCCCTGCAACTAAAATTAAAACTCTTAAGATTTTTTGAGTTCGGTTCCCTTCAATTTTAAATTTTATATTTTTAGTTTCATATGCAATTCCATAAAAACCACCTGCTCCAAATGCCATAGTTTTCATAAAATCAGTAAAAGCCGTAGAATCAATTTTGTTAAAATTAAGTAAGATTGCTAACGTTAAGGATATAATGGTAGTAATAATAAAAATAATTATACTTATTTTAATTTTTGTGTTTTCATCTGTAGCTGCTTTCTCAAATAAGGGATAGAAAATTGAAGAAAGAGCTATACCTATAATTAGGCCTACAGCTACATCTATTGGCCAATGGACGCCTAAATACATTCTACTCAAACCTACTAAAATAATAGAAATTGCACATAGAATAGATATTATTCTTTTTTTAATTGCAAGAGCTAGTGAACTATAAAAACTAGCAGCACCAGTAGTATGACCTGAGGGGAAAGAATAGCCAGTGGCAGTTGCTAATCTCTTTCCATCAATTTCACTTAAAACTGTAAAAGGTCTAGGTGCTCTAAATATCGCCTTTAAACTGCTCATTGCAAATAAACTAATTATTAAAGATCCACAAATAGCAAAACCTTTGTTTTTATCTATTGTGTACATAACAATAGCTAATATTAATATAAGAATTGTTTGTTCTCCTAAAAAAGAAGAAATGTTTGATACTAAATCAAGAAAAGGGTTGCTGATATTAATAAAAAACAACAAGATTGATTCTGACATAATAAACTCCTATTTATTATTATACTTTATATGTTTGTTAAAAACTAGTAATTATGTATTATCTATTTTTATTCAGATTTAATCTTAAATTTTATTATTTAAACATCATCTCAATCCATCTTTTTGATATTTGGTCGGATTAGTTATATTAAATTCAAACACATTCTACAAGTAATATTTATATAAATCCTTACAATGTATACATTTATGTTATTTTATAATATT
>NPIG01000420.1_pt3 | contig 32291 bp, 28 predicted proteins | sample 8637441 | NCBI WGS metagenome assembly NPIG01 (sample SAMN07420675, study PRJNA396082) | bioreactor metagenome | isolation source: sample BR6 brine-fed electro-methanogenic bioreactor BR | place: Japan: Kochi | collected 2016-06-14
TGCCGCCGGCGCCGACCAGGCCCAGCACGGTGGATTCGCGCAGGTTGATGTCCCAGCGCAGGATGCTGACCGCCCAGAAGGTGGGCATGACCTGCGGGATAATGGCGTAGACAATGACCTTGAACCGCGATGCGCCGGTCGCCTCCAGCGCCTCGACCGGGCGGTTGTCGATCTCTTCGATCGCCTCGCCCAGCAGCTTGCCCACGAAGCCGATCGAACGGAACATGATCGCTACCACGCCGGCGATCACGCCAGGACCGAAGATCGCGACGAAGAACAGCGCCCAGATGATGGTGTTGATCGACCGGCTCGACACCAGGATGAAACGGCCAAGCCAGAGCGTTGCCAGGTTGGGGGTGGTGTTCTGCGCGGCCATATAGGCGACCGGGAGCGAGACCGTCACCGCAATCGCGGTGGCAATTGTGGCGATGTTCACCGTTTCCCACAGCACGATCAGGATGTCCCTGAGGTTGGAGGGATCCGGCGGCATCATCCGCCCGAACAGGTCGGCGATCTGCTGGGGCGAGCCCCAGACCCAGGACCAGATCACCTCGATGCTGGTCAGCGCCCAATAGAGGACGGCGGCGCAGAACAGAAAGACGGCAAATCGCGCGATCCGTTGGACGGGCGTGAAACGGGCCCAGGTGTCGGACATGTTTTCGGTCATCATTTCATCCGCTTCCTGATCTGTCCGCTGACCGCCTCGCTCAGCAGGATGACACCCACGATCACCATGGTGATGGCGAGGGCGAAGTCGTAGTCATAGCGCCCGAAGGCGTTCGCCAGCGTCGCGCCGATCCCGCCGGCGCCGACGATGCCGACCACCGCAGACGCGCGAAGGTTGCTGTCCAGCTGATAGATCGACAGGCCGATCTGGCGCGGCAGGATTTGCGGAAAGACGGCGTAGATCAGGGTTGATACAAAGGGCGAGCCGGCGGCCCGCATCGCCTCGACCTGGCCGAAGTCGATCTCTTCGATGCGTTCTGCCAGCATCTTGGCGACGAAGCCGATGGAATAGACGATCAGCGTCAGAACCCCCGCGAAGGGGCCGAAACCCACGGCCTTGACGAAGATGATGGCGACGATCACCGGGTGAAAGCTGCGCGCCACGATGATGAGGCCGCGACCGAGGTAATAGACCGGTTTGGGCGCCATGTTCCGCGCCGCCATGAAGGCAATCGGGATCGACAACAGGACGCCGCCGAAGGTTGCGAGGATCGCGATCTTGAGGCTTTCGAGGAAGCCGTCGATCAGCAGGCCGCTCCGCTCAAAGCTGGGCGGGAAGGCGCCGTTGAAGATGCGGGCCGCGCGGCTCAGCCCCTGGCTGGCGCGGTCCCAGTCCACCGGGATGGTGGCGACGGTCACACCCACATAGGCCAGGATCCCCAGGATCACCGCATAGCGCAGAACGGGGTTGGCGATGAACGGCGGCTTGCGCCAGGTGTCGCGCGGTATTTCGGTCATGATACGGCCATCGCAACGGCGCCCTCGGGGGCGTATTCGCCGCGTTCGGCGGCGGGTGTGCCCGAGTAGATGCGGTCCATCGCCTCTCGGTCCAGCGCCGCAGGCTCGGCATCGAAGATGATCCGGCCATAGCGCATGCCGACGATGCGGTCGGTGAATTCCTTGGCTTCCGACGTGTTGTGGATGTTGATGAGCACCGGCAGCGAAAACTCGCGCGCCAGGTCGCGCAGCAGCCCCATGATCTGCTCCGAGGTCTTGGGATCGAGCGAGGCGGTCGGTTCGTCCGCCAGAAGGATTTCGGGATCCTGCATCAGGGCGCGAACGACGCCGACGCGCTGGCGTTCGCCGCCCGAAAGCTCGTCCGCGCGCTTGTTGGCATATTGCGCGATGCCAACCCGCTCCATCAGCTCATAGGCGCGGCGGATGTCCTCCTTCGGGTATTTCCGAAAGACCGCGCGCCAGGTGGGCAGGACGCCCAGCCGGCCGGATTGGACGTTTTCCATCACCGTCAGCCGGTCCACCAGGTTGAAACCCTGAAAGACCATCCCGATCTTGCGCCGGGACTGGCGCAGCTGGGAGCGGTTGAGGGTGGTCAGTTCCGTCCCGTTCAGGACGATACTTCCCGATGTCGGTTCCACGAGGCGGTTGATGCAGCGCAGCAGCGTGCTTTTGCCCGCGCCGGATGAGCCGATGATCGAGACCACGGTTTCGCCCGCAATCTCGAGGTCCAGGTCCCGGAGGACCGGATCGCCGTCGCCATACCGTTTTACCAGGCCGGTGATTTTGAGCATTAACGCCTCCAGTAGTGTTGGCCCGGCGGCAAAATGCCCCCGGGCCGGTGCCGAAACGCGCGGCGTTATTTGCCCGCCAGACCTTCGGCGGTGTAGGACACGCCGTTGGCGGCCTGGATCTCGCGGATCACGCCCCAGTCCTTCTGGTAGGTGATCGGGATGAACTTGCTCACGCCGGAGAACTCCTCGCCCAGTGCCGTTCCGGTGAAATCGTAGGAGAAGAAGGCCTCCTTGATCTTCTCGGCCAGGTCCGGCGCCAGGTTGTGCGCGTGGGTGTAGGAGGTGGTCGGGAAGGCGGCGGATTGCCAGATGATCTTGACCTCTTCAGGATCATAGAGACCGCGTTCGGCCATCCGGTCGACGACCTCGGACGCCACCGGGGCGGCATCGTAATCGCCGGCGACCACGCCCAGCATCGACTGATCGTGCGAGCCGGAATAGGTCACCTCGTAGTCCTGGTCCGGGACGACACCGAGGTTCGGGAACAATGCGCGCGGGGCCAGGTTCCCGGAGTTGGAGGTCGGCGAGGTGTGGGCGATCCGCTTGCCGGCCAGGTCCGCCATCGTGTTCAGGCCGGAATCCTTGCGGGTGTAGACCTGCAGCTTGTAGCCGAATTCGCCTTCGTCGGTTCCCATGATGGCGAAGGGCACGGCGCCGGCCAGGTTGACGGCGAACGGCGTCGGCCCGGTCGAGAAACCGGCGATGTGGAGCCGGCCGGAACGCATCGCCTCGACCTCTGCCGAGTTCGACTGAACGGCGAAGAACTGGACGTCCTTGCCGGTGACCTTTTCCAGGTGCGCGATGAAGGGTTCCCAGATGTCGGCATAGATCGCCGGGTCCTCGACCGGAGTGTAGGCAAAGACCAGCGTGTCGGGATTGACCAGATCGGCCGGATCGCTGGGCGCGTCGGCCACAAGGTCGCCGTCGGCATCACAGTAAAGCGTGTCGAGCGCGCCCCGGTTGGGGCAGTCCTGCGCCAGGGCGCCGCCGGCCCCGAACAGAACGGCGGCGCAGACACCGGCCGCGAGATTGGCAAGTTTGAGTGACATGTTTTCCTCCCAGAAGCTTTGTTGTTCGCAGCAAAATCGCCACTTTTGTTGCGAAATCCAATGTAGGCGAACAGCTTTTTGAGGGATTCGCAACATTTTTGTTCTGGCCATTGGTGGGATTCCACGCGATAACCGCCACAGAGGGCGCCATGGATGATCAGCACGGAAAATCGCAGGCAGTAACGCGGCGTTTGCGCAAACCGGAGCGGCGCGAGCAAATCCTCATGGAGCTCAGGCTTGCGCCGCATGTGCGCATTTCGGAACTGGCGGAGCAGTTCGGCGTGAGCACGGAAACCATCCGGCGCGATGTCGAGGAGTTGTCGCGCCAGGGTCTGCTGAGCCGCGCTCATGGCGGGGCCTCCGCTGCGCCGGTCGGGGCAACGCGGAATTTCGATGAACGCAGCCGCGACCGGGTCGAGGAACGCAGCAGGATCGGCCGCCGGGCCGCGTCGATGGTGCGGCCCGGCGAGGTGATCTTCATCGATGCCGGGGCCACGACGGTGCAGTTGGCGCGGTTTCTGGCGTTCGACGCCACCTCTGTCACCGCGATCACCAACAGTTTGCAGGTGGCGATGGCGCTGGGGCAAAGCAGCGAGGCCCGCGTGATCATGTGCCCCGGCGATTACCTGCCTGCCGAATCCGCGGTGACCGGAACCGATGCGGTCGAATTCATCCGGCGGCACAATGCGGACCATACGTTTATCGGCGCCTCTGGCATAAGCGGGCGGGGCATTTCCGAGGCTGTCCCGGGCTTTGCCGCGGTGAAACGCGCCATGATACGCCAGAGCCCCCAGACCCATCTGCTGACCGACGGCGACAAGTTCGGGCATGACTGCCTGGATGTCATCGGGGATTTGGGAGCGTTGACGACGATCGTGGCGGACCGCGCTCCCGACGCGGGTCTGAAACGGGCATTGGAAGAGGCCGGCGTCTTGATCTCGGTGGCGGGCTGACCCGCAGCGAGCGAGCGGGCGAGGAAAGGACAGCGAGATGAAGGCAGGCAATTCCGGCGATGGTCCTGTTGATCTGTTCGTAATCGGCGGCGGGATCAACGGCTGCGGGATCGCGCGGGATGCGGCCGGGCGGGGCCTGTCGGTGACCCTGGCCGAGATGGGCGATCTTGCATTGGCAACCTCTTCGGCCTCGACGAAACTGTTCCATGGCGGCCTGCGCTACCTGGAGTATTTCGAGGTTCGGCTGGTGCGGGAGGCGTTGAAAGAGCGCGAGGTCTTGCTGCGCGCGATGCCCCACATCAGCTGGCCGATGCGCTTTGTGCTGCCTTATCACCGCGACATGCGCTTCGAAGGCGGGACGCCGACGTCCCGTGTCATGACCCTGTTCATGCCCTGGATGAAGGGGCGGCGCCCGGCCTGGCTGATCCGGCTGGGTCTGTTCCTTTACGACCATCTTGGCGGGCGAAAGATCCTGCCCGGGACCACAACGGTCGACCTGGCAACGGACCCCGCCGGCGCGCCGCTGCAGGACAGGTTCCGCAAGGCATTCGAATACTCTGATTGCTGGGTCGAGGATTCGCGGCTGGTGGTGTTGAATGCCCGCGACGCCGAGGCGCGGGGTGCGACCATACAGACGCGCAGCACGGTCGTGTCGGCGGCGGCCGAGGACGGGCTCTGGTCGGTCGAGGTGCAGGACGGCGATAGCGGCGAAACCCGTATAGTCCGGGCCAAAATGCTGGTGAACGCGGCGGGACCCTGGGTGGGGCACGTGATCCGTGACACGGTGCATCTGGCGCCAGAGGCCGGCGTGCGCCTGGTGCGCGGCAGTCATATCGTCACCCGGCGCCTATTCGATCATGACAAATGCTATTTCTTCCAGGGGACCGATGGCCGGATCATCTTTGCGATCCCCTATGAGACCGATTTCACGTTGATCGGCACCACGGACGCCGATCACGACGACCCCGCCAACCCGCCGGTCTGCACCGAGGCCGAGCAGGACTATCTGCTCGCCTTCGCCTCGCAGTATTTCAAGCGGCCGGTGACGCGCGCGGATATCGTCTGGACCTATTCCGGGGTTCGCCCGCTCTATGATGACGGGTCCAGCTCGGCGACGGCGGCGACACGGGATTATGTCCTGCGCGTGGATCAGCGCGCCGGGGCGCCGATGCTGGATGTGTTCGGCGGCAAGATCACCACCTATCGCCGGCTGGCCGAGGCCGCGTTGGAAAAGATCGCGCCGTTCTTCGCGGGCTGTGGCGGCGATTGGACCGCCGGTGTGCCGCTGCCGGGCGGGGATTTCCCGGTTGACGGGGTCGCCCAACTGATCCGCGACCTGCAGGCCGGTTATCCCTTTCTCGGCGACCGTTGGGCGCGGCGGCTGGTGCGGGCCTATGGCACCGAGGCATCTCGGATGCTGGGCGACGCGCGGGCCGCGTCGGATTTGGGGCGGTCGTTCGGCGCAACCCTGACCGAGCGGGAGGTGCGGTGGCTGATGACGCATGAATATGCCCGGCGGGCCGAGGACGTAGTCTGGCGCCGGAGCAAGCTGGGTCTGCGGCTGGACGCGGCGCAAATCGCCGAGCTTGACCGCTGGATGCAGAGCGCACCCGCCGGGGATCGTTCCGCCGCCGAGTGAGCGGCGGGCGGGGGATGCCCTCCGGGTGCATCGCGGGTCCGAGGGCCAATTCCGCATGGGGCAATTTTGTCCCGTCTTGCCGGGCCCGTCGCGGGCCGTTCGATACGTGCCGTTGGGGCACTGGACGTTTGGCCCGTTGCCCTCGCGGCGCGATCGCCGCTATCTAGCGGGGCGGGCAGGACGGCGCGCGGCCGTGGTGACGGAGACAGCATGACAATTCCCCGCTCTTTCCGCGCCCTCGGGACCGTGCGCCGTGGCGCAATGACCGCGCCGGCCAGGCGCCGGCCCCGGACGCACCGCCCCCGGATCCACACCAAAGGAGCACGATCATGACCCTGGACCGCCTGAAGAAATCCGTTTTCAACCTCAGGATCGAGGACGAGCCGGACGGTGTCTGGATCGTCACCCTGGCCCGCCCGGCCAAGCGCAACGCGTTGGATGCGGCAACCGTCGAGCAGCTGATCGAGGTGTTTTCCCGCGCGCGCCAACTGGGGGCCAAGGCCATCGTGCTGGCCGCCGACGGCGATCACTTCTGCGCCGGGCTCGACCTGGTCGAGCACCACAAGGAGGATCGCCGCCCCGAGGATTTCATGCATATCTGCCTGCGCTGGCACGAGGCGTTCAACAAGATGGAATATGGCGGCGTGCCGGTGATTGCCGCGCTGAAAGGGGCGGTCGTCGGCGGCGGGCTGGAACTGGCCAGCGCCGCGCATATCCGCGTGGCCGACGCCACGACCTATTTCGCCTTGCCCGAGGGGCAGCGCGGGCTGTTCACCGGCGGTGGCGCCACCATCCGGGTTGCCGATCTGGTCGGTAAGGCGCGGATGATCGACATGATGCTGACCGGCCGCGTCTACAAGGGGGACGAGGCGATCAGCGTGGGCCTGGCGCAATACCTGGTCGAGGACAGCATGGCCGAGGCGCTGCGGCTGGCGCGGCGGTCGGCGGAAAACCTGCCGCTGACGAATTTCGCGATCTGCTCGGCGATCAGCCATATGCAGAACATGTCGGGACTGGATGCCGCCTATGCCGAATCCGTCGTCGCGGGCATCGTCAACACGCAGCAGGCCGCGCGCGACCGCCTTGCCGCCTTTGCCGACAAAACCGCGGCGCGGGTGCGGCCCGACTGACCCCGCGGCCGGTCCTTCGGGCCGGTCTCAGAGCGGGGCGTAGCGCCGGTTCGGGCGATAGGCGTCGATCGGGATATTCGGTTGGCGCCCCTCGGCCAGATCGGCCACGATCCGGCCGGAAATCCCGCCCAGCGTCAGGCCCAGGTGCTGGTGGCCAAAGGCGTGGATGATACGCTCCGATTGCGGGCTGTAGCCCAGCACCGGCAGCGAATCCGGCATCGTCGGCCGGAACCCGAGCCAATGGCTGGCCGGGTCCGGCAACGGGCCGAACATCTCGGCCCCCTTGCGGGCGATATAGGCCAGCCGCCCGGCATTCTCCGGAGCGCCAAGCGCGGCGATCTCGACCGTTCCGGCCAGGCGCAGGCCCTTGGCCATCGGCACCGCGTAGAACCCGCCTTCGCCCCATCCGACTGGCCGGCTGATCCGGTGCTCCTGCCCGGGATAGAGCAGGTGATAGCCGCGCTCGGTGCCCAGCGGCAGGCGCTCGGCGCCCGAACCGGCGATCCGGCCCGAGAAGGCCCCCGATGCGTTGACAGCCCTGCCTGCGGTGATCACCGCGCCCCCGAGTGTCAGCTCCACCCCGTCCGCAAGGGCGCGCATCGACGAGACCCGCGCCGCGCGGGTCACGCCGCCAAGCGCGGTGAAGCGGGCATGCAGGCGTTTGACCAGCTCCTCGGGGTCCCGGATGTGGCGCGCCTCGGGGAACAGCACGGCCTTTTCCACCGGCAGGGCCAGCCCCGGCTCCAGCGTCTTTGCCTCCTCGCCGGTCATTTCCTCGAAGGGGATGCCGAAGGCGCGCCGCTGGGCCAGCCCGCTTGCCGCCGCTGCCGCGCCCTCAGCGGTTGACCAGACCGACAACTGGCCACGCGCCACCACCAGATCCTCGGCCCCGGCCTCGGCGATCAGCGGGTTCAGGCCCGCGTTGGCATGCGCCAGCAGATCGGCCAGGTGCCGCGCGATCTCGCGCGACCGCCTTGCCCGGCAGTTTGCCAGAAAGGACAGCATCCAGCGCGGATGGCTCAGCGCATGCAGGTATGAGATCGCCAGGGGGCTGTCCCGTCCGAACATCAGCTTCGGCAGGCTGCTCAGGACCGAGGGGTCGTTGACCGGCAGGCAGGCATAGGTCGCAAGGGTGCAGGCGTTTCCAGAACTTGTGCCCGATCCGGGCGGGTTGGGATCGGCCAGAACCACCCGGTGCCCGCGCATCTGCGCCCAGAGCGCCGCACTGGTGCCGACGATCCCGGCCCCTGCAATTGCTATGTCAAAGTCGTGCATGAGGTCTTGGTCCGGTCTGCGTCGCGGCATGCCGCCGCCTTGCCCCAAGCAATCGCCGCGGTTTCGCCGTATTGCAAGTGCTGAAAGCGCCCGGTTGCCGGAAGGCCGGATGCACCGGGCGTCAGATCAGCACCGGCGCAAAGATCAGGCCCAGCCCGGCCAACCCCGACAAAAGGCGCATCCCGCCGGCGGCCCTCGCGATCAGGGCGAAGGACAACAGAGCCAGCGCAACCGCAAGAACCCCGAACGCCAGCAGCGCCGCGCCGGGATCGCTGGCGACCGCGATCAGGGCCGGCCAGGACACCAGGCTGAGCGGGATCAGGTACAGCCCGACCCCCAGTGCCATCGCGGTCATCGCGACCTTCAGCCAGTTTTCCCCGACCATGCCCGACGCGATGAAGACCGCCCCGCAGACCGGCGGGGTGATGGTCGACAGCAGCGCGAACCAGAACACGAAAAGATGGGCCTGAAGCGGCTCCAGCCCCAGTTTCATCAGCGCCGGACCAGCGACCGAAACGCAGATCACATAGGCCGCGGTGGTCGGCACCTCCATCCCGAGGATGAGGCAGGCCAGCGCGGTCAGCAGCAGCGACGCCCAGAGCGACCCGCCCGACCCCTCGAGGATCACCGAGGTGATCTTGACGCCCAGCCCGGTCGCCCCCAGCACGCCGATGATGATCGAGGCGCAAAAGATGATCGCGGCGATCATCGCGACCTGTCGCGACGCGGTCAGCAGCGCCTCGGTCAGCCGGGTCAGGGTCTTGTTCCGGTCGATGCGCAGATCCCCGTCGATCAGCAGCAACAGCGCCCCGGCCAGGATCGCCAGGCAGGCGGCGTATTGCGGGGTGACCCCCCAGGCGAACATGCCCAGCATGAGCACGGTGAACGGCACCAGGAAGAACAGCGATGTCACCACGACATCCCGCGGGGCAGGGCGGTCGGCGGCCTCCAGACCCTTCAGCTCGAACCGGGTCGCAAAGGCGTTGATGCCGACCCAGACCGCCCAGAAATACAGGATCGCCGGCAGCAACGCGGCGGCCATGATCTGGGTATACGGGGTGCCGGTCAGTTCGACCATCACGAAGGCGCCCGCACCCATCAGCGGCGGCATGATCTGGCCGCCGGAGCTGGCCACCGCCTCGACCCCCGCGGCCAGCCGTTTGGGATAGCCAAGCCGCGTCATCGCCGGCAGGGTGATCGCCCCGGTCGAGGCGACATTGGCGCTGGCCGAGCCGGAGATCGAGCCGAAAAAGGCCGAGGACAGCACCGAAACCTTGGCCGCGCCGCCCTTCAGGCGCCCGGCCGCGGCGGCGGCCACGTTCATGAACCCCTGTCCCGCCTCACCCGCGTTCAGAACCGCGCCGAAGATCACGAAGATCGACACCACCCCGACCGAAACCGCCGTCAGGCTGCCCCATATGCCGCCCTCGGCAATAGTCATGGTGCCCAGAAACGACCGCAGCGGCAGGCCGGCATGGCCGAACTCGCCCGGGATATGATGGCCGAAAAACGCATAGAGCAGCGCCGCGAGCGCAACCAGCGGCAGCGGCCAGCCGATGGCCCGGCGGGCCGCCTCGATCACCACGGCGAGCAGGGCAAAACCGATCCAAACCTGCGCCCGGGTTTCGAGAAACCCGTATTGATCGGCCAGCCGATCGGCATTCCACGCCACCCAGATCGCGGCCGCCATGCCGACAATCGTCAGCACGGCACCGGACAGGATGCGCCACCGCCCGGTGGCGCCGAACAGGAACGCCCAGGGCAGGATCAGCGCCAGATGCAGCGGCCGGCTCACCAGGTTGGGAACCAGCCCGGAAAACACCAACCCGATATGAAACGCGACCAGTACAAAGGCCAGCGCCACCCACCCGAGCCGCAGGGTCGAGGACGTCGGAAGCTGCTCTATGCCACTCATTTCCGGCCTTTCTGACAAGAAAACCGGGCCGTTTCCGGCCCGGCCTGTTCAGGGAACCCTTTCGGTTCCGTTACATTTGGTCCTCGGTCAACGCGATACCGGCTTCCTTGTAGTAGCGCAGCGCGCCGGGGTGGATCTTGCCGGTGATGTTGCCCATCAATTCCTCGTCCACGCCGCCCCACCAGGCCGCGCCCTCGGCCATTGCGGCCTTGTTTTCCCAATAGGTCTTGGTCAGCTGATAGGCGGTCTCGTCATCCATCTTGGTGGTGGTATAGGCCACCACCGGCAGCGAGGTGGTGACGATATCCTGCGCCTGCCCGGCATAGGTGCCGGCGGGGATCACCAGGCGGGTGCGCTTGGTCTGGGCGACCTGATCGTCGTTCAGCGACAGCACGGTGACCCCGGCGGAGGCCGCGGCCTCGACCACGTTGGGGGCGGGCCAGGAGCCGGCGGTCACGAAGCCGTCGATCTGGCCGTTCTTCAGCGCCGCCACGGCGTTGGACAGCTCGGCGTCGGCGATGTTCACCTTGCCTTCCACGCCGAACAGCTTGAGGTATTTCTCGCCTTCGCGGGCGCCGAAACTGCCCTTGCCCAGCAGGATGGTCTTGCCTTCCATGTCGGCAAAGCTGCTGACGCCGCTGTCGGCGGACATCACGAAATGCATGGTCAGGGACGGGATCGGGAACAGGGCGCGGATGTCGTCGAAGGCGGGGTTGCCCTTGCCCTCGAACATGGCCTTGCCGCCCTGGGCCAGACGCACCAGCACCGGCGGCGTGGTAAAGACATAATCGCCGCCGCGCGCCCGTACCTCCATCACGTTCTGGACCGAGCCCTGGCCCTCTTCGACTGTGACGATGATATCGCCCCCCGAGCCCGCCTTCATGGCCTCGGCGATCTGAACGCCCATCTGGTAATAGGACGTGCCGGCCTTGGCCGATTTATAGGTTACGCGGGTTTCCGCCGATGCCGGGGCCGCGATCATCGCGCCCAAGGTCAGGGCCACAGCGGCCCGCTTAACTAGGTGAAACATCTCACTCCTCCCGTTGCTGGCGAGAGCAAAGACCACAATTCGAAAAAGGTCAACGGGGGTTGTCTTTCTGCTATGCAGCATCGAAATTTTGTCTAAGCATCTTGTCTTGTGGGGAAATTTCCGCAAACGTCCCCGCATAAATCAAGTGGGAGGAAACTATGAAAACCTTTGTGACCGGGCTTGCCTCGGCGATTGCTCTTGCGGCCAGCACTCTGGCTTTGCAAGCGGCCGAAACCACGATGCGGATTTCGCTGCAGCTGCCGCTTAAAAGCCACCTTGGCCAGAACCTGAAGATGTTTAAGGAAGAGGTCGAGGCAAAGTCGAACGGCGATATCGCGGTCGAAATCTATGACAGCGCCCAGCTTTACAAGGACAAGGAAGTGCCGCAGGCGGTCGGCTCCGGCGCGATCGAGGCCGGCGTGGCCTCGCTGACGCGCTATGTCGGCGATATCCCGATGGTCGACGTCTTCTATCAGCCTTTCCTGTTCGACAGCGAGGGCAAGGTGCGCAAGGCCGTGGCGCCGGGCAGCGCGATCCGCGGTCCGATCGACGAGGCGATCAAGGACACCGGCTCGACCGTGCTGTGGTGGCAGGCCTATGGCGGTGCCGTCATGCTGTCCAATGGCGGCCCGATCGCCACACCCGAAGACATGGCCGGCAAGAAGGTCCGCGTCTTCAGCAAGACGCTGGGTGACTTCACCACCGCTGCGGGCGGCGCGCCGACCATCATCTCGGGGTCGGAACAGTACCTCGCCTATCAGCGCGGCACCGTCGATGTCGGCATGACCGGCGTGTCCGGCGTGCAGTCGCGTTCGCTGTGGGAGGTGATGGACACGATCACGGTGACCAACCACGCCGACATCGAGTTCATCGTGGTGACCAACACCGACTGGTGGAACGGTCTGCCCCAGGCCCATAAGGACATCATCTCGGCCGCCGCGCGCAACGCGGAAAACGCGGTGCGGGATGAAATGTCGGCCATCGAGGGGCGCGCCTATGCCGCGGCGAAGGAAAACGGGATGACCATCTACACCCCGAGTGCCGATGAAATCGCCCAGTGGAAGGCGGTGTCGCAACCGGTCTATGACGCATTCCTGGAAAAGACCGGCGACGCCGGCAAGGCAATGCTGGACGCGGCGCAGAACTTCTGATCCGCAGACCATTTCCGTCTGCCCGCCGCCGCGGGCAGACGGTGTCTTTCTTTCGGGATCATCTCAATGCGTATCGTGACCGCGATTGAAACCGCCACCGCCTGGCTGGCGGCCAGCCTGCTGACCCTCAGCGGCGGGATGCTGACCTATGAGGTTGTCGCGCGCTATTTCTTCGGTGCACCGACGATCTGGGCGGCCGAACTCAGCCAGCTGTGCCTGATCTGGGCCTGCCCGGCCGCGATGGGCTGGGCCCTGAGCCATCGCCGGCACATCCGGGTGACCGCCGTGACCGCGCAGCTGTCGCCGAAAATGCGTCAGGTGGCCGAGATTTTTTCGCTGCTGGTGATCCTGGTGTTTTCCGTGGTCGTGGTCATCTACGGTTACGAGATTTTCTATGACAGTTTCGTGCGCCAGCGCACCACCGGGACCATGCTGGACATGAAGGCCTGGATCCCCGAGGCTTCGGTGCCGGCCGGTTTCGCGCTCTTGGCGCTGTCCTGCCTGACCAACCTGTGGCGGGCGGTGAACGGGCAAATCTCCGAAGATGAAGGGGTCATGGAATGACCGTCGTTCTGATCCTGATCGCGCTGTTCGGCCTGCTTCTGGTCGGCGTGCCGGTGGCCTATGCGCTGGGCATGCTGGGGCTGTCGATGCTCTATCTGGGGGGCTTTTCGCCGCTGATGGCGCCGCAGGCGATCCTGTCCACGATGGACGGCTTCATCCTGCTGGCGGTGCCTTTGTTCCTGCTGATGTCGAACATCCTGCTGAAGGGCGGGGTGGGGCGCGACCTGTTTGCCGCGGTGCAGGCCTGGGTCGGTCACTGGCCGGGCGGGCTGGCGGTGGCCACGATCATCTCCTGCGGCATCTTCGCGGCGATTTCGGGCAGTTCGGTGGCCACCGCCGCCACCATCGGCACCGTCGCCGCGCCCGAGATGATCTCGCGCGGGTATGACAAGCGGTTCGTCTATGGCCTGTTGGCGGCGGGCGGGACGCTGGGCATCCTGATCCCGCCCTCGATCCCGCTGATCATCTACGGCTTCGTGACCGAGGAGTCGGTGATCGCGCTGTTCATGGCCGGGGTCGGGCCCGGCCTGGCGCTGATCGCGCTGTTCATCGTGTATTCCATCATCTCCGCCCGCTTCCTGCAAAGCTATACGCCGGTCGCCCCGATGGCTTGGCCCGAACGCTGGCGGGCCACACTGCGGGCGGCGCCGTCGATCGTGCTGGCGGCGGTGATCCTCGGCGGCATTTACTCGGGCGCCTTCACCCCGACCGAGGCCGCCGCGATCGGCTTTGCGGTGGCGCTGATCATCACCGGGGGCATCCTGCGCAGCCTGACCTGGGCCAAGCTGTGGGAGGCGATGGTGGATTCGATGTCGACCACGGTGGCGATCCTGCTGATCATCGCCGGGGCCAAGATCTTCGGCAAGGCGATCACGCTCTACCGCATCCCGCAGGAGATCTCGATGTTCCTGTCGGACTGGGTGTCCACGCCGCTGGGGCTGATCGTGGTGGTCTCGGTCGTTCTGCTGCTGATGGGGCTGGTCTTCGAGGCGCTGTCGATGGTGCTGATCATGACGCCGGTGCTGTTGCCGGCGGCGATGGCAATGCATTTCGACCCGATCTGGTTCGGGATCTACATGGTGATCCTGGTGGAATGCGCCCTGATCACCCCGCCGGTCGGTCTGAACCTCTATGTGATCCAGGCGGTGACCAAATCCTCGCTGGGCGAGGTGTCGCGCGGAACATTGCCGTTCCTCGTGCTGATGCTGTTTGCGGTGGCGCTGCTTTACGTGTGGCCCGACCTTGCCCTCTATATTCCCTTCAAGATGTGATCCTGAGCCCATGACCCAATCCCAACCTGACAAGCTGCGGGCGCTGCTGGCGCAGCCCGGTCTGATCACCATGCCCTGCTGCTTCGATCCGCTCTCTGCCAAGCTGATCGCGCAAGAGGGCTTTCCGCTGACCTTCATGTCGGGCTTTGCCTCGGCCGCGGCCCGGCTGGGCGAACCCGATACCGGGCTGATGTCCTATGCCGAGGTGCTGGACCAGGGCCGCAACATCTGCAACGCGGTGTCGATCCCGGTGATCGGCGACGGCGATACCGGCTATGGCAACGCGATGAACGTCAAGCGCACGGTCAAGGGGTTCGCCCAGGCCGGGTTTGCCGCCGTGATGATCGAGGACCAGGTCTCGCCCAAGCGTTGCGGCCATACCGCGGGCAAGTCGGTGGTCGCGCGCGACGAGGCCTTTGAACGCATCCGCGCGGCCGCCGATGCCCGCGCCGAAGGGCACGACATCCTGATCCTGGCGCGGACCGACGCGCGGCACGAACACGGCCTGGACGAGGCGATCGAGCGTGCCCGCGAATTCCGCCGCCTGGGCGCCGATATCCTGTTTGTCGAGGCCCCCCGCGACGCGGCCGAGATGCGGCGCGTCTGCGCGGAATTAGACGGGCCGAAAATGGCCAATATCGTCGAGGGCGGGCTGACCCCGGCGCTGCCGCCCGCCGAGTTGGAGGCGATGGGGTTCAAGATCGCGGCCTATCCGCTGACGGTGATGGCCGCGGCGATGAAGGCGATGGTCGAGGCGCTGGCCGCGTTCAAGACCGGAACGCCGTCGGAGGACATGCTGATGTCGTTTTCCGAGATGAAGACCCGGATCGGTTTCGACGCCTATTTCGAAGAAGAACAGCGCTACGCCGCCAAACTCTGAGGCCGCCGCGTCCGGTCGGGTCCGAAGACCCGGCCGGGACGGGACAGCGCGGCGCCGCTGTCAGCTGGCCAGGCGCATCGGCGCGGCCCCGGCACCCTGGAGCAGGGCGCCGATCCGCCGGCCGGTGTCGATCATCCGGTTGGAAAAGCCCCATTCGTTGTCGTACCAGCTGACGACGCGCACCAGCCCGTCTTGCGTCACGCTCGTCTGTGCCGCGGCGAAGCAGGACGAATGGGCATCGTGGTTGAAGTCGATCGAGACCAGCGGCGCCTCTTCATAGGCCAGGATACCCGCCAGTTCGCCCCGCGCCGCCTCTTCCATCACGGCGTTGACGGCATCGCGCCCGGCCGCGCGCTCGGGCAGGAAGCTGAGGTCGACCAGCGACACGTTCGGGGTCGGCACCCGGATGGCCGAACCCTCCAGCCGGCCTTTCAGATGCGGCAGGACCTCGGAGATTGCCCGCGCCGCCCCGGTCGAGGTGGGCACCATCGACACCGACGCCGCCCGGGCGCGGTACAGGTCCTTGTGGCTGCTGTCCTGGCTGGGCTGGTCGCCGGTAAAGGCATGCACCGTGGTCATGTAGCCGGTCTTGATGCCAAAGGCGCGGTCGAGGACCATCGCCACCGGCGCCAGGCAATTGGTGGTGCAGGAGGCGTTCGAGACAATCACGTCATCGGCGGTCAGCGCGCCGTGGTTGACGCCATAGACAACCGTGCGGTCCGCATCCTTGCCGGGGGCCGAGATCAGCACCCGTTTCGACCCGTTGGCCAGGTGCCGCGCCGCCTGCTCGCGCGCGGTGAACAGCCCGGTGCATTCATAGGCGATATCCACATCCTGCCAGGGCAGCTCCTCGGGGTTGCGGATCGCGGTCAGCCGGATGCTGTGCCCGTTGACCGACATCCGGTCGCCCGCGACCTGAATATCCGCGCTCAGCCGGCCATGGATGCTGTCATACTTCAACAGATGCGCCATGGTCTCGGGTGGGGCCAGATCGTTGATGGCGACCACCTCCATGTCTTCCACACCGCTCTCGATCAGCGCGCGCAGCACGCCGCGGCCGATCCGGCCAAATCCGTTGATTGCGATTTTCACCGTCATTTCTCTCCTCCGACAGGTTTGTGTCCGGTGCTTCGGCAGAGTTCCGTTATCGGAACCGTTATCGTTAACATTTAGCGCTAACATCCACAATCGGCGCTCTAAGTCAAGTCCTGTGATGAAGCGGGCCGCAGGACCCGGAAATCCAGTTGCAACCGGCGTCATTGTGGCCAACCATCGCGGCCATGGGATCGAGACCAGTTTTGAAGGATGTCGCGCGGCTCTCCGGGGTCAGCGAAATGACCGCCAGCCGCGCCTTGCGCGGCGCCCCGGATGTGTCCGAGGCCACCCGCGCCAAGGTCAAGCAGGCGGCCGAGCAACTGGGCTATGTCCCCAACCGCATCGCCGGGGCGCTTTCGTCGAAGTCCAGCAACCTGGTGGGCGTGATCGTCCCCTCTCTGGGCAGTTTCGTGTTCCCCGAGGTGCTGTCGGGCGTGTCCCAGGGGCTCCGAGGCAGTCCGCTGAAACCGGTCGTCGGGGTCACCGGATACGATCTGGAGGAGGAACAAGAGGTCATCGCCGAGATGCTCAGCTGGCGCCCCTCGGGGCTGATCGTGGCCGGGCTGGAGCATACCGAGGCCGCCCGCGCCATGTTGGCCGCGGCGGATTGCCCGGTCGTGGAGATCATGGATGTGGATGGCGATCCGGTCCAACATTGCGTCGGCATTTCCCATCTCGAGGCGGGCAAACGCATGGCCGAAACCCTGATCGGCCGAGGGTATCGCCGGATCGGGTTCATCGGCACCAAGATGCCGCAGGATTACCGTGCCCAGAAACGGTTCACCGGCTTCACCACGCAGCTCGCGGCCCATGGCATCACGCTTGAGGCGCAGGAGCTCTATTCCGGTCAGTCCTCGGTCGAAACCGGGCGCGACCTGACCGCCAAAATGCTGGAGCGCGCGCCGCAGCTCGACTGCATCTATTATTCCAGCGACGTGATGTCGGTCGGCGGCTACATGCATTGCCTGGCGACCGGGCTGATGATCCCGGAGGACATCGCGCTTGCCGGGTTCAACAAGCTGGAGCTGCTGCGCGGCCTGCCGCTGGACCTGGCGACCACCGATGCGCATCGGTTCGAGATCGGCCAGACCGCGGCCCAGATCGTACTGCGGGCCCGGCAAAGCCGGGATCCCCTGCCGCCGGTCGTGAGCGAGCTGCGCCCGACGGTCACCCTGGGCGGCTCTCTCTAGGGCGCCGGCGGGGCAGGGGGCACGGACCCCGCCCGACCCTGCGGGCGGGGCGCCGCGTTTGCCGGTTCGACGGAGACTAGGGCCTGCCGTAGCCGCCGCCGCCCGGGGTCTGCATCACGAAGATATCCCCCGGCGACATCAGCGCCTGATCGTTGCCCCGCAGCGGCACGATGGAGCCATCCTTGCGCTCAACGTGGTTCTCGCCGGTCTGGCCGGGCGATCCGCCGGCGGCGCCATGCGGCGGCACCTGCCGGTGCGAGGACAGCACCGTCGCCGTCATCTCCTCGAGGAAGCGCAGCCGCCGCACGATGCCGTCGCCGCCCTGCCAGCGCCCCGCGCCACCAGAGCCGTGGCGGATCGAGAACTCCTCGACCCGCACCGGGAACCGCGATTCCAGCACCTCGGGATCGGTCATCCGGGTGTTGGTCATGTGGCTGTGCACCGCGCTCGCCCCATCGAAGCCATCACCGGCGCCGGTGCCGCCGCAGATCGTTTCGTAATTCTGATAGCGGGCGTTGCCATAGACGAAATTGTTCATCGTCCCCTGCGACCCGGCGATCACCCCCAGCGCGCCATAGAGCGTGTCGGCGATCGCCTGGCTGACCTCGGTGTTGCCCGAGATCACGGCGGCCGGGTATTCGGGGTTGATCATCGTCCCCTTGGGCACCCGCACCTCGATCGGCTTCAAACAGCCTTCGTTCATCGGGATATCGGCGCCCACCAGGGTGCGGAACACATAAAGCACCACCGCCCGGCAGATCGACAACGGCGCGTTGTAATTGAACCGGTCCTGCGGCGAGGTTCCGTCGAAATCCACCACCGCGCTGCGGCTGGCGTGATCGACCGAGATCCGCACCTTGATCTGCGCCCCGCTGTCCAGCGGATAGGTAAAGGCGCAATCCTTCAGCACGTCCAGCACCCGGCGCACGCTTTCCTCGGCATTGTCCTGCACATGGCCCATATAGGCCTGCACCACCTCAAGCCCGAATTGCGCGACGATCTTGCCCAGCTCCTGCGCGCCGGTGGCATTGGCGGCGATCTGCGCGGCGAGATCGGCCATGTTCTCGTTGATGTTGCGGCAGGGATAGCGCCCCGAGGCCAGCAGCGCGCGGGTCTCGGCCTCGCGCAGGGTGCCGCGCTCGACCAGCAGGAAATTGTCGATCAGCACCCCCTCTTCCTCGATGTGGGTGCTGTCGGGCGGCGCCGAGCCGGGGGTCTTGCCGCCGATATCGGCATGGTGCCCGCGCGATGCGGTGAGAAAGATGATGTCCTCTCCCGCCGCGTCGAACACCGGGGTGATCACGGTCACGTCGGGCAGGTGGGTGCCGCCGTTATAGGGGTTGTTCATCATGAACACGTCGCCGGGCCGGATTTTCCCCGCGTTCTCGCGCAGCACGGTGCGCACGCTCTCGCTCATCGAGCCCAGGTGCACCGGCACATGCGGCGCATTGGCGACCAGGCTGCCCTCGGCATCGAAGATTGCGCAGGAGAAATCGTAGCGTTCCTTGATGTTCACCGAATAGGCGGTATTGGCCAGCGTCGCGCCCATCTGGTCGGCGATCGACATGAACAGGTTGTTGAACACCTCCAGCATGACCGGATCGACGCTGGTGCCGACGGCCTCCTTGCGGTCCAGCGCGACGACCCGGCGCAGCACCAGCCCGCCATCGCGCAGCCCCTCGGCCTGCCAGCCGGGTTCCAGCACGTTGGTGCCGGTCGGCTCGACCACGATCGCCGGGCCGGCGACGGTATCGCCGGGCCGGATCGCGTCCCGGTCGACCAGCGGCACATCGCGCCAGCCGCCCTGGGTGTACATCCTTGCGCTGCGGTCCTCGGGCGCGGTTTCGGCGCCGCCGGGCAGGGCGGCCGCCTCGCCGGTCGAACCCACCGCCTCGGCGGTCAGCAAATCGACGATCAGGTCGTCGTAATCGGGCACGAAGCCGAACCGCTGCCGGTGCGCCTCGTCAAAGCCGGCCGTCATCTCGTCGACCGGGCCGAAGGGCACCGGCAGGGTCTGATGCGCCCCGGGGGTGCGGATATGGGCGGTGCGCAGCATCTGCACATGGTCGGCCTCGATCCCCTGGCGCAGAACCTCGTCCCGCGCCTCGCCCGACAGCCGCTCCAACACCTGGGCGGCGGCAGCGTTGTCGGCGATCGAACCTGCGAACTGATGCTCGCGGATCGCCCGGATATCGGCCAGCCCCATGCCAAAGGCCGAGAGCACCCCGGCAAAGGGATGGATATAGATGCTTTCCATGCCCAGCACGTCGGCCACCTGGCAGGCATGCTGCCCGCCGGCGCCGCCGAAACAGTTCATGGTGTATTTGGTCACGTCATAGCCGCGCTGCACGCTGATCTTCTTGATCGCGTTGGCCATGTTCTCGACCGCGATCCGCAGGAACCCCTCGGCCAGTTCCTCGGGGTTCATCGGTGGCTGGCCGGTTTCCTCGGCGATCTGCGCCGACAACTCCTCGAACTTGCTGCGCGCGGCGTCGGCATCCAGCGGCGCGTCGCCGTCGGGGCCGAACACGCTGGGGAACTGGTCGGGCTGGATCTTGCCCAGCACCACGTTGCAGTCGGTCACCGCCAGCGGACCGCCGCGGCGATAGCTGGCCGGTCCGGGATTGGCTCCCGCGCTTTCCGGCCCGACCTGCATCCGGCCTTGGCGAAAGCTCAGGATCGAGCCGCCGCCGGCGGCCACGGTGTGGATGCTCATCATCGGCGCGCGCATCCGCACGCCCGCGACCTCGGTCTCGAACGAGCGTTCATAGGCGCCCGCGTAGTGGCACACATCGGTCGAGGTGCCGCCCATGTCGAACCCGATCAGCTTGTCGAACCCGGCCTCCTCGGCGGTGCGCACCATGCCGACGACGCCGCCGGCGGGACCCGACAGGATCGCGTCGCGGCCCTGGAACAGCGCGGCGTCGGTCAGCCCGCCGTTGGACTGCATGAACATCAGCGACTTGCAGCCGCCGCGCGCCGCCCCCAGCGCCTCGCTGACCTGGCTCACATAGCGCCGCAGGATCGGCGAGAGATAGGCATCGACCACCGCGGTGTCGCCGCGCGAGACCAGCTTGATCAGCGGGCTGACCTCATGGCTCAGCGACACCTGGGAAAAGCCGATGTCCTGCGCGATCTCGCCGATCGTCTTCTCGTGGGCGGGATAGCGATAGGCATGCATCAGCGCGACCGCGACCGAACGGTATCCCGCCGCATGGGCCCGGGACAGCGCGTCGCGCAGCTCCTCGGTCTCCAGCGGGGTGATGACAGTGCCCTCGGGGTCCAGCCGCTCCTCGACCTCGACCACGTCCTCATAGAGCATTTCCGGCAGCACGATCTGCAGATCGAACAGCCGTGGCCGGTTCTGATAGCCGATCCGCAACAGGTCGCGCAGGCCCTTGGTGATCAGCAGCAGGGTGCGCTCGCCCTTGCGCTCCAGCAGCGCGTTTGTGGCCACCGTGGTGCCCATCTTGACCGCCTCGATGGTGTTGTCCGGGATCGGGGCCCCGGCGGGCAGCTCCAGCATCTCGCGGATGCCCTGAATCGCGGCGTCCTTATAGCGTTCGGGGTTTTCCGACAGCAGTTTGTGCGACAGCAGCGTGCCATCCGGCCGGCGGGCCACGATATCGGTAAAGGTGCCGCCCCGATCCACCCAGAATTGCCACAAGGTGTTGGTTTCATTGGATGTCATCGCTGGTGTTCCTCGCTGTCTGATCAATCGGCCTGGCGCGTCCAGGGGCCGGAAGATTCTCGCTTCCCGCATCGTCAGTAATAAAACGTTGACAATTTGTCAATGAAACGGCAGTGTTGAAAAATGAAGTCAATACAGGGAGAACTCAGATGAGCTTCATGACGTTTCTTGGTGCAGGCGCCGTTGCGCTGACCGTGGCCGCAGGTGCGGTTCGCGCAGAGACCTGGGATATGGCCACGCCCTATCCCGATGCCACCTTCCACACGCAGAACATCGCGCAGTTTGCCGCCGATGTCGCCGAGGCGACCGGCGGCGCGCTGGAGATCAAGGTGCATTCGGCAGGGTCGCTGTTCAAGCATCCCGAAATCTCGCGCGCGGTGCGCAGCGGTCAGGTTCCGGCGGGGGAGTTCTTCCTGTCGCTGCTGAACAACGACAACCCGGCCTTCGGTGCGGATTCGCTGCCGTTCCTGGCCACCAACTACGACGATGCCGAACGCCTTTGGGCCGCACAGCGCCCGGTCGTGGAAAAGCTGCTGGACGAGCAGGGCATGATGGTTCTCTACGCCGTGCCGTGGCCGCCGCAGGGGCTTTACACCACCAAGCCGGTGGCCTCGGTCGACGATCTCGCCGGGCTGAAATTCCGCACCTATAACTCGACGCTGGAAACCTTCGCCAAGATGGCCGGCGCCGCACCGACCCAGGTCGAGGTGCCGGATATTCCGCAGGCGTTCTCGACCGGCCGGGTCGAGGCGATGATCACCTCGCCCTCCACCGGCGTGAACTCGCAGGCCTGGGACTTCCTGTCGAACTACACCGACATCCAGGCCTGGATCCCGAAGAACATCGTCGTGGTGAACAAGCGCGCCTTCCGCCGCCTGGACGAGGTGACGCAGCAGGCTCTGCTCGAAGCCGCCGCCCGGGCCGAGGCCCGCGGCTGGGAGATGAGCCGCGCCGAGACCAACAGCAAGACCGAAGAGCTGGCGGCCAACGGCATCACGGTTGACCAGCCCAGCGATGAGCTGATGGCCGGCCTGCGCGAGATCGGTGCCCAGATGCTCGAGGACTGGAAAGCCTCGGCCGGGGCCTCCGGCGTCGCGATCCTGGACGCCTATAACAAATAACCTGCGTCCTGACGGGCCGGGGGCGGAAACGTCCCCGGCCTGGTTATCCAATGGGGGAGGAGCCCAGATGCGACGGTTACTCGACGCTCTCTATTTCGCCAGTGGCGTCGCCGCGGCGCTGTTCATTTCCGGCATCGCGCTGATCGTTTTCGCGCAAGTCTGCCTGAACCTGACCGACAAGCTCTATTCCGCCTTTGCCGGGCGGGCGCTGGGGCTGACGATCCCGTCCTATTCCGATTTCACCGGGTTTTTCCTGGCCGCCGCCACCTTTCTGGCGCTGGCCTATACCCTGCGGTCCGGCGCGCACATCCGGGTGAGCCTGGTCACCGGCAACCTGCCGCCGTCGCTGCATCGCGCCGCCGAGGTGCTGGCGCTGGCCGTCGGGCTGGGCATGAGCGGCTATGCCACCTTCTACATGTACGGTTTGGTGCTGGAATCGTACGATTACGGCGACATGACTTCGGGCATGGTCTCGCTCCCGGTGTGGATCCCGCAGGTGCCGGTCCTGGTCGGGCTGGGCGTGCTGAGCATCGCCATGGCCGACGAATTGCAAAACGTGCTGCGCGGCCGTGCCCCGACCTATGCCGGTCAGGGCGAGAACCTGTTGAGCGAATAGGGGGCGGCGATGACGGTTTTCACGCTTTCTGTCATTCTTCTGGTCCTGCTGTTCGCGCTGCTCGGTGCCGGGGTCTGGGTGGCCTTTTCTCTGCTCGGTGTCGGCATCGCGGCGATGGCGCTGTTTTCTAACGCGCCGCTGGGGCTGGTGATGGCGACCACGATCTGGGGCCACAGCAACTCCTGGGCGCTGGCGGCGCTGCCGCTGTTCATCTGGATGGGTGAGATCCTGTTCCGCTCGAAACTGTCGGACGACATGTTCACCGGGCTGTCGCCCTGGATGAACCGGCTGCCGGGGCGCCTGCTGCACGTCAATATCCTCGGCTGCGGGATCTTCGCCGCCGTGTCCGGGTCGTCGGCGGCGACCGCCGCCACCATCGGCAAGCTGTCGATCCCCGAATTGTCGCGGCGCGGCTATCCCGAAAAAATGATGATCGGCACCCTGGCGGGCTCGGCCACGCTGGGCCTGCTGATCCCGCCCTCGATCATCCTGATCGTCTACGGCGTGGCGACCGAGCAATCCATCGCGCGGCTGTTTGTGGCGGGCGTGCTGCCCGGTCTGCTGCTGGTGGCGATGTTCGTCGGCTATGTGGTGGTCTGGGCGCTGCTGAACCGCGACCAGTTGCCGGATGAGGCGCTTGATTTCCCGCTGCGCGAAAAGCTGCGGCGCTCGCGCCGTCTGATCCCGGTGATGCTGCTGATCGGCGGCGTGATCGGGTCGATCTATGCCGGCATCGCCTCGCCCACCGACGCCGCCGCGGTCGGCGTCGTGCTGGCGTTGATCCTGTCCTGGCGGTCGGGGTCGCTGACCTGGGCAACCTTTGCCGACGGGCTGATGGGCGCCACCAAGACCTCGTGCATGATCGCCTTCATCCTCGCCGGGGCGTCGTTCCTGACCGTGGCGATGGGCTTTACCGGTATTCCGCGGCTCTTGGCGGAATGGATCGGCGGGATGGAGCTTTCGGCCTATGCCCTGCTGGCGGCGCTGACGGTGTTCTTCATCGTCATGGGCTGTTTCCTGGACGGCATTTCGGTGGTGGTGCTGACCACCTCGGTGATCATGCCGATGGTCCAGCAGGTGGGCATCGACCCGCTGTGGTTCGGGATCTTCGTGGTGATCGTGGTGGAGATGTCGCAGATCACGCCGCCGGTGGGCTTCAACCTGTTCGTGCTGCAATCGCTGACCGGGCGCAACATCCTGGTGATCGCGCGCGCGGCATTGCCGTTCTTCCTTTTGATGATCGTGGCCTTGGCGATCATCGTCGCCTTTCCGCAAATCGTGACCTTCCTGCCCAACAACATGTAGGTACGAATACGTCCGGTTTCATCGATAAAATATAAAGGAAACTTGAATGTTTATCGGGCGATATCCTAAAATGGAAAGGGAATAATAACGACAGATTGGTGATGAACGTGTCCGAAAACCACAGCGACCAAAGGAACAGCGCCGCGCAGACCGCGATTGTATCCTCTGCGCATCTCGCGGAAACCGCCAAGGGCTGGCAGCTGAGCGAACTCGAATACGCGCTGACCATGACCTACAACGCCTTCTCGCGCTGGATGACCCATTGCATGCGCTCGGTCGGCTACAAGGATTTCAACCCGCTCGATATCCTGGTGCTGCACAATGTGAACCATCGCGGCAAGGAAAAGCGGCTGAGCGACATCGCCTTCATGCTGAATATCGAGGACACCCACACGGTCAATTACGCGGTCAAGAAACTGGTCAAGGCCGAGCTGATTTCGGGCCGCAAGGTCGGCAAGGAGATCTTCTATCAGACCACCGATCTGGGCCGCGAGGTCTGCCGCAAATACGGCGAGGTGCGCAAGACCTGCCTGCTCGATGCGGCCGAGGCGACGGACCGGGATTACGATGAGGTCAGCCGGGCCGCAAAAGTGCTGAGAAGCATTTCGGGTCTCTACGATCAGGCCTCTCGGGCGGCGGCGTCGCTTTGATCTGATCCCGGTTTTTTAGGTATTTCAAGGGTTTGTCCAGAGAGCTTCGCGCGCCTGCCATCCGGCGGGCGCGTTTCTTTTTGAAATCCTCTTGATTGCCGGACGTGATGATGAGACAAATTTCAAAATGTCCAATATTTTCATGAAATAGCGCAAATGGTTTTCCGTCGGGACAGCAAAGAGGACGAGACCGTGGTGGCCATGCTGGCCTCGGCGGTACGGCGCGATATTTCCTTCGGTGCGCTGCAGCCGAACCAGAAGCTCAAGATCGAGGAGTTGCGGCGGCGCTATGGCGGGTCGAACCATTCGATGCGCGAGACCCTGCGGATGCTCAGCGCCGAGGGTCTGGTCGAGGCCACCGCACAGCGCGGTTTTCGTGTCACTTCGGCCACCGAGGAGGATCTGCGCGACATCATCATGGTGCGCGCCGAGATCGAGAAGCTGGCCCTCAGCCTCGCCATCGCCCATGGCGACGTGGCCTGGGAGGGGCGGGTGATTGCCGCCCACCACGCCCTGCGCAAGGCCGAAGAGGCGGTCCGCACCACCCCCGACGACATGACCGCGCTGGAATGGGACGAAGCCTGCCGGGCGTTTTCCGCCACCCTGATCGAGGCCTGCGGCAGCCCGCGCCTGACCGATCTGCAGCGCAAGTTCTTTGACCAGAGCCGGCGCTTTCGCCTGGCGCTGCTGCGCGAGGGGCTGCTGGAGTTCGACGGCCGCAAGGCGCGGCAGCAGGCGCTGCTCGACGCGGTGCTGGCGCGCGACGAGGCGCGGGCCGTTGGCATTCTCGAACAGGACATCGAGGCAGAGCTGAAATCCGGGGGCTGAGCCCCCCAAAACCAATGTGAGATCATAAAGGGAGGAGACCATGATCAAACTGAACCGCCGCAAGGCACTGGCCCTGATGGGGGGCACCGCCGCCGCCTCGGCCCTGGCCGCGCCGGCCATCGCCGCCAACCGCAAGATCAAGGTGGGCGCGCTGCGCTTCACCTCGCACTCGGGCAGCTTCATCGCCGTCGAGCGCGGCTATTTCGCCGACGCCGGGCTGGATGTGGAGCTGACCTTCTTCCAGGCGGCGCAGCCGATGGCCGTGGCCATTGCCTCGGGCGACATCGACTATGCCGTGACCGCGATCTCGGGCGGGCTGATCTCACTGGCGCAGAAGGGCGCGATCAAGGTGATCGGCGGGGCGCTGTCCGAGGAAGAGGGCATCGACGGCCAGCAGATCCTGGTCTCCGACGCCGCTTTCCAGGCCGGGATCGACCACCCGTCGAAACTGAACGGCAAGAGCTATGGCGTCACCCAGACCGGCTCGTCCTTCCACTACGTCGGCTCGCAGATCGCCAAGGCCGAGGGGATCGAGCTGTCGTACAAGCCGCTGCAAAAGGTGGGGGCGGTGATCGGCGCGCTGAAGTCGGGCCAGATCGACGCCTGGAACATCGTGCCCCATATCGCCAAGCCGCTGGCTGGCTCCGGCGCGGTGCACATCATCGGCGCGGTGCAGGATTATATCCCGAACTACCAGGTCACCACCGTCTTCACCTCGGCCAAGAACGCGGCCGATGAGCGGGCGGCGACCGAAAGCTTCCTCGCCGGCTTCTCCAAGGGGGTCGCGGATTACAACAGCGCGATGATCGACAAGGCCGGCGGCGAGGCCGGCGTGAACGAGATGGTCGATCTGATCCACAAATACGTCTACACGGACCGTCCGCGCGAAAAGGCGGCGCCGTCGATCATCAACGGCACCATGCGCCTGAACGAGAACGCCGCGCTCAACGTGGCCTCGGTCAAGGATCAGCTCGACTGGTTCAAGTCCGAGGGGCTGGTCGACGGCTCTGTCACCATGGATATGCTGGTCGATCCCTCCTACGTCGAGACCATCGGCTGAGCCACGCCATGACCCGGGGCGCGGCAGCGGCCGCGCCCCGATCTGTTTTCGGAGAACGCAATGGACATCAGGCTGGAGGCGATCCGCCATTCCTACAAGGATTTCGAGGTGTTGCGCGACATCACCCTCGACATTCCGGCGGGCAGGATCGTGTGCATCGTCGGCCCTTCGGGCTGCGGGAAATCGACATTGCTGCGGCTGATCGGCGGGTTGGAGCGGCCCGGATCGGGCCGCGTCCTGCAGGTCGGCGCGCCGCCGGAAAACTGCCTGAACCCGCTCACTTACGTGTTCCAGGATTTCGCCCTTCTGCCCTGGCGCAGCGTGCGCGGAAATATCTCTCTGGTGCTGGAGGATCATCGCATTCGCGGGCGCGAGGCGCAGGCGATCATCGACGACGTGCTGGCGCGCACCAAGCTGACCGATTTCGCCGACGCGCTGCCGAAACAGCTTTCGGGCGGCATGAAACAGCGGGTGGCGATCGCCCGCGCTTTGGCGGTGAACCCCGCCGTGATGCTGATGGACGAACCGCTCTCGGCGCTGGACAGCCAGACGCGCGAACTCTTGATGGACGACCTGGTGAGCCTGTGGGTCCGCCAGCCCTTCACGGCCGTCTATGTCACCCACAACCTGCACGAGGCGGTGCGGCTGGGCCATTCCATCGTCGTCTTGTCCCGCCGTCCGGGCCGGATCCGCGAGATCGTGGAGATCGACACACCGCTGGAGGAGCGCCAGATGGGCGATGCCGACCTTGAAGCCAAGCAGAAGTACCTTTGGCAGCTGATGCGGGACGAGGCCCGTGCGGCGGATGCGGAGCTGCTCAATGTCTGACGCCACGATGACCTCGTCGACTGCCGGCACGCCGCCCACCCGCACCATCGCCTTTCGCGGCGGCGGCTTCGCCCCGCGCTCGCAACGCTGGGTCGGGGTGGCCGTGTTCGTGGTGCTGATCCTGATTGCCGAATGGGGCACGCGGGCGGGCTGGATCTCTGCCCTGACGCTGCCACGGCCCTCGGATGTGTTGAAAACCTTCGGCGAATTGTACAGTTCGGGCCTGCTGTTCAAGCATCTGGGTCCGTCGCTGTCGCGGCTTGCCGTGGGCGCGGCGATCGGCGCCAGTGTGGGCGTCAGCGTCGGCATCCTGATCGGTCTGTTTTCCTATATCCGCTCCGGCATGGTGCCGCTGATCGCGGCGCTGTTTCCGATCCCCAAGATCGCGCTGTTGCCGCTTTTCGTGATCTGGTTCGGCATCGGCGAGGGGTCGAAATACGCGCTCATTGCCTTCGGCACCTTCACCCCCACGGTGGTGGCCACCTACGGCGCGGTGGACAACGTGGACCGCACGCTGATCCGCATGGGGCAAAGCTTTGGCCTGTCGTGGTTTTCCATCGTGCGCAAGATCGTGCTGCCCGGCGCGATGCCCGGCATCCTGTCGGGGCTGCGCATCAGCCTGGCCATCGCCATCATCCTGCTGGTCGCCGCCGAAATGCTGGGCGCGGAATACGGCATCGGCGCCTATATCCTGCAAGCCGGGTCGCTCTATGACCTGGAACGCCTGTTCGCGGGCGTGGTGATCCTGTCGCTCCTGGGGGTGCTGGTCAGCGCCGCCATCGGTGCGATCGAACGCCGCCTGCTGGGATGGAGGACCTGAGCCATGCCCGATTATGACGTGATCGTCGCCGGTGGCGGTACCGCCGGCGCGGCCGCCGCCATCGCCAGCGCGCGGGCGGGCGCGAAAACCCTGCTGCTGGAACGCCACGGCTGCCTTGGCGGGGCGGCGGCGGTGCGCAACGTTTTGACGCTCTGCGGGCTCTATACCCTGGGCGAGACGCCGCAATTGGCGGTGGGCGGCATCGGCGCCGAGGTGATCGACCGGCTGCGCGCCCGCGGCGCGGTGACCCCGCCGCAGCGGTTCCGCGGTGTCTTTGCCGTGTTCGAGCCCGAGGCGCTGAAGCTGGTTTTCGACCAGATGGCGGCAGAGGCCGGGGTCGACGTGCGCTTTGGCGCCTTCGTCACCGATGCGGCGCGCGACGGCGACCGGATCACCGGGCTGCGCTTTGCCGATCACGGCGGGGTCCACACGGTCACCGCGCGCGCCTTTGTCGATTGCACGGGCGAGGGGGACCTGGCGGCGCTCAGTGGCGCCAGCACCCGCTACGGCAATGCGGATGGGGTCAACCTCGGCACCCTCGGCACCCGGTTCGGCGGTATCCCCCGCGACGTCACGGTCACCGCGGACCAGATCGCCGCGGCGGTGGCGGCGCAGGGGTTTGCGCCCGGCACCGTCACCAAGGACCGCTGCGTCATCGTCCGGCTGCCGGTCTCCGGCGACATGGTCCTTTACCTCGCCTCCGCCGATTACGACCCGCGCGACGCGCTGTCGCTCAGCCGCGCCGAGGCGGACGCGCGGCGGCAGGCCTGGGCCTATCTCGACGCGATCCGTTCCATTCCGGGCTGTGCTGGGGCCTATCTGGTCTCTACCGGGCCCGAGATCGGTACGCGGGAATCCCGCCACCTGAACTGCCGCCACCAGCTGACCTGGGAGGAGGTCGCGGCGCGCAAAGGCTTTGACGACTGCATCGCCCTGGGCGCCTGGGGCGCCGAATGGCACGACCGCGCCAGCTTCGCCAGCAGCTTCGACTACCCGCCCGGGAAAGCGGCCTATGAAATTCCGCTGGGTTGCCTGCACTCGGTCGACACGCCGAACCTGTTCTGCGCCGGGCGGCTGGCCGATGGCGACCGCAAGGCCGGCGCGGCGATCCGGGTGATGGGCACGGCGATGGCCACCGGACAGGCCGCCGGCACCGCCGCCGCGCTGGAGGCCGCGGGCGCGTTTTCGCCCGATGCGGTGCGCGCTGCGCTGCGCGGGGCCGGGGCGCTGTTGGAGACAGGGGCGTTGACCGACGCATAATCCGGGCAGCCCCCCTTGACAGGATAGGACGCAAATTTGTGTTCTGCGCACATGTGCCGGCGCGGGCGGCCTTCGCCCCGCCTGCGCACTGTAAACCCGAACCGTAACGAGTAAGGCGGGCCCACCCGATGCGCTTTTCCCTTTCCGATATTCTCGCCGCGCGGCAGGTCATTCGCGGCGTGGCCGATGCCACGCCCTTCGTGCCCTCACCCTATATGACCGAAAAGACCGGGCAGGACTTCTTGCTCAAGCTGGAGACCGCCCAGCCGATCGGCGCGTTCAAACTGCGCGGCGCGATGAATGCGGTGATGACCCTGCCCGAGGGCACGCCGGGCGTGACCTGCTGTTCCACCGGCAACCACGGGCGCGGGGTGGCCTATGCCGCCGCCAAACGCGGCATGCGCGCGGTGATCTGCATGTCCGCGCTGGTGCCCCAGGCCAAGGTCGACGGCATCCGCGCCCTGGGGGCCGAGGTGCAGATCTGCGGCACCAGCCAGGACGACGCGCTGGCCGAGAGCCTGCGGTTGGTCGAGGCCGAGGGGCTGGTCGAAATATCGCCCTTTGACGACGCCCGTGTGATCGCCGGGCAGGGCACCATCGGGTTCGAGATGATGGAGGCGCGGCCCGACCTCGACACCATCCTGGTGCCGCTTTCGGGCGGCGGGCTGGCCGCCGGGGTGGCGGTGGCGGCGAAATCGGTGAACCCGGGCGTCAAGGTGATCGGCATCACCATGGACCGCGGCGCGGCGATGCACCTGTCGATCGCCGCCGGGCAGCCGGTCGAGGTCGAGGAGGTGCCCAGCCTCGCCGACAGTCTGGGCGGCGGCATCGGCATGGCGAACAAGCTGAGCTTCCCGCTGTGCCGCGACTATCTCGACGATACGGTCCTGGTGACGGAGGAAGAGATCCGCGACGCCATGCAGGTGCTGTTCTACGAGGACCGGATGGTCGCCGAGGGGGCCAGCGTCGTGGGCCTTGCCGCCACGCTGGCGGGCAAGCTGCCCAAGCCGCAGGGGCCGGTGGGATCAATCGTTACCGGGCGCAACCTGGACATGCCCACCTTTCACCGGGTGATGGCGGGGCAGGACGTGCAACTGGGCGACAAGACAGTGAAGGGGAAGACGTATGGCGCATGATATCCGCATCGTGACCGAGGCCGAGCTGCGCGGCGCGGTCGCGCTGGACCTGACCACCGTGGAGGTGATCGAACGCGCCTTCGTCGCGCTGGCCTCGGGCAAGGTGGTGATGCCGCCGATCCTGTCGATGGAACTGGCCGAGGCCAACGGCGAGGTGGACGTGAAGACCGCCTATATCCCCGGCGTCGACGGCTTCGCGATCAAGGTCAGCCCGGGCTTTTTCGACAACCCCAAGCTGGGCCTGCCCAGCCTGAACGGGCTGATGATCCTGTTCTCGGCCAAGACCGGGCTGGTCGAGGCAGTGTTTCTCGACAACGGTTACCTGACTGACATCCGCACCGCCGCCGCCGGGGCCGTCGCCGCGCGCCACCTCGCCCCCGAAACGGTGGAAACGGCGGGGGTGATCGGCACCGGGGTGCAGGCGCGGCTGCAGATGCAGGCGGCGCATCTGGTGCGGCCGTTCAAACGGGTGCTGGTGCATGGCCGCGACGCCGACAAGGCCGAAGCCTGCGCCGAGGACCTGGCACGCACTCTGGGGGTCGAGGCGCGGGTGGCTTCCGACGTCGCCGAGATGGTGGCGCAAAGCCAATTGGTGGTCACAACCACGCCCGCGCGCGCGCCGGTGCTGCAGGCCGAGTGGCTGCATCCGGGGCTGCATGTCACCGCGATGGGCTCGGACCAGACCGGCAAGAACGAGATCGACCCCGCCGCGCTGGTCCGCGCCGATGCCTATGTCTGCGACCGGGTCAGCCAGTGCGAGACCTCGGGCGAACTGGAGGCGGCGCTGGCCTCCGGGCTCTGGACCGGCGACGCGCCCGCCGAGCTGGGCGAGGTGATCGCGGGGGCCCGGCCGGGCCGCACCGGGGCCGAGGATATCACCATCGCCGATCTCACCGGCACCGGGGCACAGGACACGGCCATCGCCACCCATGTGATGCAGACCATCGGTACCGCGGGCACGGTCATCACCGCCTGATCCGCTACCAGTAAGAGATGTTTTGTCTCTTGTCCCGTTCTGATAGGGAGTTGGCGTGCCCCGGTCCCGGGGCCGTCCGGTTTCTGTGGAACAGTGAGGCGAGATGGCCAAGCCCGACGCGCGCGATATCGAGATCCTGAAGGTGCTGGCCGAGGAGGGCCGCATCACCAAGGCGGCGTTGGCCGACCGCGTCGGCCTGTCGCCGACGCCGTGCTGGAACCGGCAGAAGAAGATGGAGAAGTCCGGTTTAATCGAAAGCTACAATGCACGGATAAACCTCAGGAAACTTGCACCGCATGTGACCGTTTTCGTGGCCGCTGAACTGGCCGATCACACCGCCGCCAGCTTCCGCGCCTTCGAGGACTCGGTCGCCAGCTATGACGAGGTGGTCGGCTGCTGGGCACTGGGCGGCGGTTACGATTACCTGCTGCAGATCGTCACCCGGGACATCAACGCCTATCAGCGCCTGATCGACGAGTTGCTCGAGGCGCGGATCGGGCTGGCGCGCTATTTCACCTATGTGGTGACCAAACCGGTGAAGTCGGGGGGGGTGCCGCCGCTCGACCTGCTGCTGCGGGAAGAGGAATAGTCTCCCCTTCGGGG